>Ga0068869_100001286_pt1 | contig 14844 bp, 16 predicted proteins | sample KBSMisM52_FD_64676 | JGI IMG/M metagenome (GOLD analysis project Ga0068869, IMG submission 64676) | Miscanthus rhizosphere microbial communities from Kellogg Biological Station, Michigan, USA - KBS Miscanthus M5-2 | ecosystem: Host-associated > Plants > Roots > Rhizosphere > Soil ... | reverse complement strand
CGAGCCGCGGTCGCGGGACGGGCCCGCCGCGTCGCCCCGGCGGGCCAAGGAGGCTACGCATACGATGGCGGCGAGATTGCCCTACCTCGATCGGGCGCAGGTCGGCGCCGAGGTCCAGTCGGTCTTCGACACCCTGCAGAAGGCGAGCGGGCGCGTGCTCAACTTCTACCGGCTCATGGCGCATCACGGGCGGTCGGTGGCGCCCTTCCTCGCCTGGTACCCGCAGCTGCGCGAGGGCCCGCTCGACCTCAAGCTTCGCTACCTGGCCTACGTCCGCGCCTCCCAGCTCAACCGCTGCAACTACTGCGTCACCCACAACGGGGCCGCCGCGCGCCGCGTCGGGGTCAGCCGGGAGCAGCTCGACGCGCTGGCCGCCTTCGAGACGAGCCCGCTCTTCTCGGACCTCGAGCGGCAGGTGCTCCGGTACGCCGAGGCGATGACCGTCCGCGTCCAGGTGGACCCGGCGCTCGTGGAGACGCTCCGGAAGCATCTCGACCCGGAGGCGCTGGTGCAGCTCACCCTCTCCATTGCCGCCGCCAACTTCACCAACCGCTTCAACGAGGCGCTCGGCACCGAGATCGAGTCCCGGTGAGCGCGCCGCGGCACTGCATGTCGTGCGGCGCCCGCCTGCGGGCCGGGCGCCAGGACGGCTTCCGCCGGTGGCGCTGCCCGCGCTGCGGGTGGACCTTCTACGACAACCCGGCGCCCGCTACGGTGGCGATCGTGGTGGGGCCGCGGGGCATCCTATTGTGCCGTCGAGGCGCCGCGCCCTTCGCGGGCTACTGGGACCTGGCCGGCGGCTTCCTCGAGGCGGACGAGACACCGGAGCGCGGGCTGAGGCGCGAGCTGCGCGAGGAGCTGGGCGCGCGCATCGCGCGGGCGCGCTTCCGCGGCTTCGTCCCGGATCGCTACGGCCCCGACGGGTTCCCGGTGCTGGGGATCGTCTACGAGGTGCGCGTGGCCGGACGCATCACCCCGGGGAGCGACGTGAGCGAGGTGCGCTGGGTGAAGCGCGACGCGATTCCGTGGCGGCGAGTCGGCTTCGCCTCGATCCGCCGAGCACTGCGCGACTACCTGCGAGGCGGCGACCAGAAGATCACGTTGCGGTGACCCGGCTCGTGTCGCAGCACGAGGACCAGGTTGCGCGTGAGATGGCCGAAGGAGGCCACCGCGGCGAGCGCGAGCACGACGCCGCCCACCGGCACCACCACGGGCACGCCGCCCGCATCGCCGAAGCGCCACGCGAGCCCCACCGCGACCGCGCCCAGCCCGAGCGTGGACTCGAGGCACGTGCGCAGCTCGCCGGGATGCGGATCGGGCGCGGCCGCCGCGCGCGGCTCCCCGAGCGCGAGCCGCGCCAGATCGCGCGCGAGCCCCGCGCCCAGTAGCGCGACGCCGGCGCAGACGAGCATCATCGGCCGGGTAAGCGCCACGTGCCACTCCGGCCATCCCAGCAACAGGACGAGACCCGCGGCGAGCGCGACGAGATCGAGGGCGCGCTCGCTCGCCACGATGCGGTGCTCCCCGGCGCCGGGCTCCATGTGTCCATGCTGGCACAGAGCAAGGCTTGCGCTGTCCGAACTCTGACGGGGCTGCCGTCGGGCTGACGATCCAGACGCCGGAGAACGGAGTCAATTCCTTGCAATTCCAGGCCCTTGGGGCCCGTCATCCGTGGCATGCCCCATGCCCTGAAGGCGACCACCGAAACATGACGGCCCGAGCCGATCAGGGCAGTACAAAGGAGCTACACATGGCGCAGACCGAGGACGTGCTGGCGGAGTACGTGGAGCGGCTGTTCGCGAAGGCGAGCTTGCTGAGCCTGGCGGTGCTGGGACACGGTCGCCTGCTGGAAGACGGCTGCCTGCGGCCGGACGGGAACCGCCTCGATCAGCTCCAGTCCCTCGCCACCGAGCTCGAGTTCGGCCTCGGCATGATCCACGACCGGCTCACCGAGCGTCACGAGCTCGCCTGAGCAGCGGCCCCGTCGTGATGTCGCGCGTCGCACGCCTCCTCGCGCCGACCCTCACGCTGCTGCTGCCGCTCGGCTGCGCTCGCCCGATCGAGCCGGCCCGGGTCGCCGCGGTCACCACGCCCGCTCCCGCGCCCGCCCCGGCCTCGCCGCCCGCGCCCACCTGGCCGGACGCGGCGCCGGCTCCCGACCTCCCTACCCCTGAGGCCTCCGCGGAGACCTTCGTCGCGCGGGAGGAACTCCCCGACGTGCACTTCGCCTCGGGCGAGATCCATGTCGAGCGGCGGGACCTCGCGGTGCTCGACACGGCCGCCGCCTGGCTCCGGGCCAATCCGAGCCAGCTCGTGATCGTCGAGGGCTACACCGATGCGGTCGGGCCGCGCGCCGCCAACCTGGCGCTGGCCCAGCGGCGGGCCCAGTGGGTGATGGACTACCTGGTAACGAAGGGCGTGCCCGCGGAGCGGATCACCGCGGTCGCGCGCGGCGAGACCGGCCTCCTCTGCGCGGACCGGTCGGCGGCGTGCCAGAGCCGCAACCGCCGCGTGCGCTTCCTGGCCCGCGAGAGCGGGCCGCTCCAGCTCAGCGCGTCTCCCAGTCCCTGAGGCAGGCGAGCGCGTCCGCCCGGCCGCGCTCGAGGGCCCGGGCGATTCCTTCCTGATCGAAGTCGAGCGGCCGGAGCGCGAGCGGCGCCGACGGCTGCAGCAGGTGCACCTCCACTGAAGGGAACTTGAGCCGGGCCAGCTCCACGTCCCGCCGGATCTGGTGGATCATCCCCATCTCGAAAGCTTCCTCGAGCGCGCGCCGCATCGTGGTAGGCGCCGCGCCGCGCTCGTCCGGCGCGTAGCTCATCACCACCACCGCCCGCGTCACCCCCGGGGCCGCGGCGAGCGCCTCCAGCACCGGCGCGCGGCCGGTCAGCCCACCATCCACCAGGAGCGCGCCGCCCACGTCCACCGCGGGGAACGCGCCGGGCACCGCGGCCGCCGCCATCAGGGCCTCGCGGGTGAGGGTCCGGTTGTCGAAGAGGCGCGGCTCGCGGCGGGCCAGGTCGGTCGTGACCACGAGCAGCCGTACCGGCGAGGCGCGGACCCGATCGAGATCGAGCGAGGCGTCGATCAGCTCGCGCAGCGGCTGCGGGTCGAAGAGCGAGCCGGCGCGATCGAGGGCGAGCAGGGTGAGCCAGCCCGGGAGCAGGCCCGCGAAGAGCACGCGGGTGCGGAGCGAGTACACCCGATCGCGCGAGAGGCCGCGCCAGAGCGCCTCCAGGCGATCCGGGCGGCCGCCGGCGAGCATCGCCGCGTTCAGGGCGCCCGCGGAGGAGCCGGCCACCAGCCGGATCGCCAGGCCGCGCTCCACCAGGACCGCGGCGACGCCCGCCTCGTAGGCGCCCTTGGCCCCGCCGCCGGAGAGGACGAGCGCGGTGGGCGCGTCGAGCGGGCGGGCGGATGCCCCGCACTGCGACGCGGCAACCGAGGGGGGGCCCAGCGCGGGGCCGAGCAGAGCGAGCAGGAGCAGCCGCGCGACCGCGGAGGGGAAAGGCATGGCCCGGCTCTTACAACGAGCCGGGCCCGCCCGTCAATGACCGGGGGTGCGGCTAGGCCCGGAAGGCGGCCTCGGGCTGTCGGTCCAGCACCATCCGCACGCGCCGCGAGAGGTACTCGATGGTGAACGGCTTCGTGATGATCGGGCCGATCAGGGTGAGTCCCTTGTTCACGAGGTAGTCGCGATCGTAGGCGGACATGAACATCACCTTCATGCCGGGCAGCAGTGCGGTGAGCCCGGCCGCGAGCTCGCAGCCGTTCATCCCCGGCATCATCACGTCGGACAGCAGCAGGTGGATCGGCCCGGGGTGCTCGGCCGCGACGCGGATGGCGTCCTGGCCGTCGACCGCCTCGAGCACGCGATACCCCTCGGCGGCGAGCACGTCGCGGGCAAGCACCCGCACCCACTGATCGTCGTCGACCACCAGAATCGTGCGCATTTCAGCTGGCCCGGCGGCGCCGGACGCGGGTCGCAATCGTGTCGGGCGCGGCGGCGAGGCGCGCGTCGCTCTCCGCGCGCTTGGCGCGCAGCCGCTGCAGCCAGAGCGGCCGCGGCATGGCGTTCACGCGGACCGCGCGGTCCACCACGGAAGCGCCGAGCGTGACGGACGCCTTCTCGGCGCGCTCGCGGTTGAGCCAGGACTCGAGCGGATAGAACTCGACGCTGCCGCAGGTCGGGCAGTGCCGGAACATGGCCGAGTCGAACACGGTGTTGCAATCGAGTTCCATGCAGAGCTTGGCGAAGCGTAGATCGATGCGCGGCAGGTCTCGCTGGAAATTCATCCGATCCTCCCGTGGTGGCGCCCGGCGCCCCACTATCTCTGTGACCAGGCAGGCCGGAGAGCCCGGAGCCGGTACAACCCGCCGGTGGAGAAGGGACCGACTTGTTATCCCGTCCACCGCGCTCCCGACCTGCCTGATCCGTACATGGTCCAGAGGGCAAGTCCTGTACCAGAAGGGATGCGCCGTAGAATCAACCGCTTGCCGACGGGCGCTCGGAGGGAGTTCCCCCGCTCTTCCGTGGGTGGGCAACGATCTACCCTATTGGTGGGTCCGCCCTTTCTCCGCATATTCTGCGGAGTGAGCCTCGTCTTGACAGGGCGCGCGCGCGCCCCGCATGATCTTCATGGATGGCTCCGGACGATCTCTCCTCGCTCCCCGCCGGCCGCGCGGCCACGCTCATCGCGGACCGCACGCTCTCCCCGCTCGACCTGCTCGAGGCGTGCCTCGCGCGCATCGCGGCGCGCGACGCGGAGATCCGCGCGTGGGTGCGCGTGGACGAAGCGGGGGCGCGCGCGGTCGCGCGCGAGCGCGAGGCGGAAGCGCGCGCGGGCCGGCTCCGCGGGCCGCTGCACGGCGTGCCGGTGGGCATCAAGGACATCTTCCACGTGGCGGGCATGACCACCACGTGCGGCGCCGCGCCCGCCTTTCACGTCGCGGCGACCGAGGACGCGGCCGCGGTGGCGCGGCTCCGCGCGGCGGGCGCGATCATCCTCGGCAAGGCGCACACCACCGAGTTCGCCTACTTCGAGCCCGGCCCCACGCGCAATCCGTGGAACGTCGCGCACACCCCGGGCGGCTCGTCGTCCGGCTCCGCGGCGGCGGTCGCCGCGCGCATGGCGCCGCTCGCCCTCGGCACCCAGACCGTCGGGTCGGTCCTGCGGCCCGCCGCCTACTGCGGGGTGGTTGGCTTCAAGGGCACGCACGGGCTGATCTCGACCGAGGGCGTCGTCCCGCTCGCGTGGAGCCTGGACCACGTGGGCGTGTTTGCGCGCGCGGTCGCGGACGTGGCCCTCACCGCCGGGGTGCTCGCGGGGCGGCCGCTCGCCGGCCCCACCCCGCGGCCCCCGCGCCTCGCGCTCGCGTCCGAGCTGATCGACCGCGCCACTCCGGAGACCGCGGCCGCGGTGCGCGCGACCGTCGAGCGCCTCACCCGCGCGGGCGCGACCATCGAGGAGGTGAAGCTGCCCGGGTCGTTCGCGGGCGTGCACGCGGCGGGACGGGGCGTGCTCGAGGTGGAGGCGAGCGCCTATCACGAGGAGCTCTACCGGGCCCACGCCGACGCCTACCGGCCGCGCACGCGCGAGCTGATCGAGGGCGGCCTCGCGCGGCCCGCGGTGGCCTACGCGCGCGCGCAGCGCGCCCGTCTCGCCTTCCGCGAGGAGGCCATGCCGCTGCTCGCGGCCCACGACGCGCTGCTGTCGCCGACCGCGCCGGGGACCGCGCCCGAGGGCCTCGCCACGGGCGATCCCTGGTTCTGCGCGCCGTGGAGCTTCGCGGGCGTGCCCGCGTGCTCGCTCCCGAGCGGGATGTCGGCGGCCGGCCTTCCGCACGCGGTGCAGCTCGTCGCGGCGGCGGAGCGCGACGCGGAGCTGCTCGCGGTCGCCGCGTGGTGCGAGCGCGTGCTAGACTTCAAGGAACGAGCGCGGTAGAAGGGCGGTTGATCAGTCAGTGGCGGACTCCGGTTCCCGTTTCGCGCTGAAGCGTTTCTTCTCGTTCTCGCGCTCTGTCTCCCCACCCGCCCTCGCCCCGACCCAGCCGGCCCTCGCGACCGGCATGATGAGCGAGGACGTGCTCACCGGCGCGCCCCCGCGCTCCTGGATCGCGCGCCTGCGCGAGCGGCTGCATCGCCGGTACGTCCTCATCCCGCTGCTGGTGGTCGTGCTCGGCCTCGCCACGCTCGTGGAGGTGCGGACCTCCACCATGCAGGCCCTCGTGCTCTCCCGCGCGACCGCCTGGCTCACCTATCGGGTGGAGGCGGGCCCGAGCCCGGCGGTCCGCTTCCCGCACACCGGCCCCTACGACGAGCGGCTCGGCTACACGCGGCTCGGCGGCTTCGTCGACCGGCTCGAGGCCGCGGGCTATCGGGTCGAGCGCCAGGCGCGGCTCTCTCCGGGCCTCGACCGGCTGGCCGCGTGGGGCATCGCGCTGCCCTATCGCGAGAAGACGCGCGCGGGCCTCGCGGTGCTCGACCGCGAGGAGCGGCCGATCTACGCCACCCGCTATCCCGCCCAGGTCTACGAGCGCTTCGAGATGGTGCCCACGCTGCTCGTCAACACCGTGCTCTTCATCGAGAACCGCGAGCTCCTCGACGCGGGCCACCCCTTCCGCAACCCCGCGGTGGACTGGCGGCGGCTCGCCAAGGCGGTCGGGGTGGAGACGATCGGGCGGCTCGGCGGCGAGCGGCACTCCATCGGGGCGAGCACGCTACCCACCCAGCTCGAGAAGCTCCGGCACTCGCCCGACGGACGCACGCGCTCCCCGGCCCACAAGCTGCACCAGATGATCTCGGCGAGCCTGCGCGCCTATCAGGGCGGCGTGCAGACGCGGGCCGCGCGCCGCCAGATCCTGGTCGACTACCTCGACTCGCTTCCGCTCGCGGCCGCCCCCGGTCACGGCGAAGTGCACGGCATGGGCGACGGCCTGCGCGTCTGGTACGGGCTCGACTTCGCGGAGGCCAACAAGCTCCTCGAGGCCAAGCCGGGGATCGCCGACGCGGCGCGGGCCCGCGTGTTCAAGCGCGCGCTCAGCCTGATCCTCGCGGTCCGGCGGCCCTACCAGTACCTGGTCGAGAACCCGCGCGGCCTCGAGGAGTTCACCGACAGCTATCTGCGCGTGATGGCCCGCGCGGGCGTGATCGACGCGCGCCTGCGCGACGCCGCGCTCGCGGCGCGGCTCGAGCCCCGCGCGGGCAGCGGGCCCGCCGCCATGGCCTTCGTGGAGCGCAAGGGCGCCAACCTGGTGCGAAGCCGGCTCACCACCCTGCTGAACGTGCCCGCTCTCTACGATCTCGACCGGCTCGACCTCACCGCCTACAGCACGCTCGACGCGCCCGGCCAGGAGGCGGCGTCCCGTCTCCTCCGCTCGCTGCGCGAGCCCGCGACCCTCGAGCGCCTCGGGCTCGTGGGCGAGAAGCTCCTGGGCGGCGGCGATCCCGCGCGGGTGCTCTACAGCGTCACGATCTACGAGCGCGGCCCGCACGCCAACCGGATCCGCATCCAGACCGACAACCTCGACCAGCCGCTCGACATCAACGGGGGCGCGCGGATCGATCTGGGCTCCACCGCCAAGCTCCGCACCGTGATCTCCTATCTCGAGGCGATCGCCGCGCTGCACGACCGCTACGCGCGCCTCGCCCCCGGCCAACTGGCCGCCGCGCGCCCGCACCCGAAGGACCGTCTGGGCGCGTGGGCCCTCGAGTACCTCGCGGCCGCGCGCGGCACCGACAAGAGCCTCCAGGCGATGCTGGAGGCCTCGCTCGAGCGCAAGTACTCGGCGAGCCCGGCCGAGACGTTCTTCACCGGGGGTGGCGCCCACACCTTCGGCAATTTCGACCGCACGGACGACCGCAAGGTGATGACGATCCGCGAGGGCTTCCAGAACTCGGTGAACCTCGTCTTCATCCGCCTGATGCGCGACGTGGTGACCAACCAGCTGTACGGCTCCGACAGCTCCCTGGCGGTGCGCCTGGCCGATCCCCTCGACCCGCGCCGCGATCGGTACCTGACCCGCTTCGCGGATCGCGAGGGCAGCGAGTTCGTGCGGCGCTTCTACCGGAAGTACCAGGGGCTGGCGCTCGACGCCTCCCTCGACCTGGTCCTGGGCGGGGCGCGGGCTACCCCCAACGGGCTGGCCACCGCGCTGCGCTCGGTCTATCCGGAGGTGAGCCCCGAGATCTTCCGCGAGCTGCTCGTCGCGCGCCTGCCCGGCCGCGCGCTGACCGACAAGATGGTCGAGGAGCTCTACGAGCGCGCGGATCCGCAGGCGATGCCGCTCGCCGACCGCGGCTACGTGGCCGGCGTGCACCCGCTGGAGCTGTGGCTGGTAGGCTACCTGCGGCGGCATCCGGGCGCGGGCATCTCGCAGGTGGTGCGGGCCAGCAGCGCGGAGCGCCAGGCGGTCTACGGCTGGCTCTTCTTCACGCGCCACCGCAACGCGCAGGACAATCGCATCGCGAGCCTGCTCGAGATCGAGGCCTTCCTCGATCTGCACCGGAGCTGGGAGCGGCTGGGCTACCCGTTCGCGTCCCTCACCCCGTCGCTCGCCACCGCCATCGGCAGCTCCGGCGATCGCCCCGCCGCGCTCGCCGAGCTGATGGGTATCATCCTGAACGACGGCGTCCGCCTGCCCACCGTCCTCGTGGACGGGCTCGACTTCGGGGTGGGCACGCCCTACGAGACCCATCTCGGCCGGGCGGAGGTGCCGGCCACTCAGGTGCTCGCGCCCGAGGTGGCCACGGTGGTGCGCGGCATGCTGACCCAGGTCGTCGAGCTCGGCACCGCGCGCGGCCTGCGGCCCGCGCTCGCGCCGCCGGGCGGCACCCCGCACGTGGCGGGCGGCAAGACCGGCACCGGGGATCACCGCTACTTCGTCTACTCCAAGAGCGGCGCGGTGGTGGAATCACGTGTGGTGAGCCGCGCCGCCACCTTCGTCTTCATGCTCGACAACCGCTACTTCGGCACCGTCACCGCGTACGTGCCGGGGCCCGAGGCCGCGCGGTTCCACTTCACGAGTGCGCTGCCGGTGCGTGTGACCGGGCTGCTCATGCCCGCGCTCGACGGCCTCTCCTCGCCCGCGCCTACTCCCGCCGCCGCGTCCGCGTCGCCGTAGCGCGAGTCCTGCGCGTCTCGCCGGTCGTCGGGGCTACCGTTGGGCGGGGGCGCGGGGCGGGGGCCCTCCCGGGAACACGCTGAGTCGCGGGCGCGCGTGGGCTCTCGGACGTGCCACGAGATGGGGGCGCTGCGCTTCGCTTGCGCGCAGAAGACACGGTTCCCGGGAGGGCCCCCGCCCCGCGCCCCCACCCTATGTGTCCGTGTCAGGCCGTGAGGATGCGACGATCTTCTCCGCTGAGAGTCAATACACGTCGTCGCGTTCGCCGAATTCGAACTGGTAGGTCGTCTCGTCGAGCTCGGCGACGGTGACGAGGTGCTTGCGGGCCAGCAGGTCTTCGAAGGTTTGGAGCCAGATCTCGTAGTAGACGAAAGGGGCGGGGCGGGTTTCGGCGGCGGCGATCTGGGCGATGAGGGTCCGGCGAAACTCTTCCCACTCGAAGAGGCCGCGCTCGTGGAGGGCCACCGCCATCCCGAAGACGCGGCCCTGCCAGGGCTCCTCGAAGACCAGCTCGCCGTTCTTGCGCGGCAGCGCGGCCTGGCCTTCCATCACTGCGACCACCCGGTCCACCGTGAGGGCCTGCCCCTCGGCGGTCATCCCCGAGGGCACGGACTCACAGGCGTGCGCTCCCCGTCCGCGCCAGAGGCGCGCGTCGTCCACCGGCTGACCGTCGGGACGCGGCTGCCAGGCGGACGCGGTGAACTGGTACGGGGCGAGCGCGGGCGGCGGCGGCAGGCAGCTGTCGGCATCCAGCATGGCCTCGACGTGATCGTAGAGCGCGACCGCGAGCGCGTCCGAGTCGATCGAGTGGAACCACTGGGCCTGGCCGTCGAAGAGCAGGAGCGCCACGTTGGCGAGCGCGCAGGGCCCGAGGCAGCCGCCGATCGTGAGATGGATGATGTTGCGCAGGCGCCGCCGCTCCCACTCGCGGTGGAAGGTCTCGGTGGGAACCGGGGCGAAGCCGTCCTCGGTGCGCCCGCAGCAGCAGCCGGTGGCGCAGATGAAGAGCTGGCCGCGGAAGCGCGCCACGTTGACCCGCCGCCCGTCGCGGCGCACCACGATGTTGCGCCGGCGCTCGTACCCGGAGCCGGCGCCGCTCAGGAGGCGCTCGCCCCCGGCTCGGCCACCCCGATGAGCGCGTCACGGGTGATCAGCGGCACCAGCTCCGCCTCGCTCAGGCCCTCGGTGCCCGCGGGACGGCGCGGTAGCACCATGTAGCGCATCTCCGCGCTCGAGTCCCAAACGCGGATCTCGCGCTCCGCCGGCACCGCGAGGCCCATCTCCCGGAGGATCGTCCGCGGCTCGCTGACCGCGCGGGAGCGGTAGGCCGGCATCTTGTACCAGGTGGGCGGCAGGCCCAGCACCGGCCAGGGGTAGCAGGAGCAGAGCGTGCACACGACCAGGTTGTGTACCGCCTCCGTGTTCTCGACCACCATCAGCATCTCGTAGTCGAGTCCGAGCTGCCCGAGCGCGGCCTTCGGGTCCTCCAGGAGCAGGCGCCGGTAGCCGGGATCCGTCCACGCCTTGGCCACCGCGCGGGCGCCCGTCATCGGGCCGGTATCCGCCTCGTACCGCTGGATCACCCGATCCACCGCGTCGGGCGCCAGGATGCCCTTCTCGAGCAGGAGCGACTCGAGCGCGCGCACGCGGGAGACGATGTAGGGGTCGACGTTGGGGTGGTTCTTGCCCATCCGGTTTACCTCCCGGGCAGGAGATAGCTCTCCCAGAGATCGATGTGCACGGTCTGGTTCGGCTCCGCCGACTCGCCCCACAGCTCGCGCGCGTCGAAGCGCACGCTGTACAGCGGCTGCGGCTGCTCGCCCTGCCCGTGAGCGTTGCTGTCGGGAAAGACGTGGATGCCGTGGCAGCAATGGATGACGCCGCGCTTGCCGCGCGCGTAGCGCGGCAGCCGCGTGTGCCCGTGCGGGTGCATCTCCCGCGTGACCACCGCGTCGCCCGGCGCAAAGCGAGGCGTGGCCCCGGTCTCGCGGATGAAGTCGGTCAGCGAGACCCGCGGGCCGGCACCCCGGGGCGGGGGCGGCGACGCGAGCGGTGCGGTGGCCGGCGCGTCGGGCTGCCGCTCGAAGAACGCTCGGCGCGCGGTCAGGTCCTCCTCGCTCACCACCCCCTTCTCGAGCAGGACCCGGGTGATCCCCTCGAGCCACTTCTCGTAGTAGGTCGCGCGCAGGTAGTGGGCGGGGGCCATCCGCTCGATGCCGTGACGAAACTCGTCGATGTTGTAGAGCAGGCCGAAGCGGCCGGCGTGCTGCATGGCCAGCACCACCGCCTCCCAGGCCGCGTGGAACGTGGGCTCGTTCTCCTCGCGCTCGACCGGCCCGAAGCCCTGCATCCCCCCCAGATCGTGCACCCCGTCCATACGCCGCGATTCTACCTCAGTGGGTGCGCGGAGGCTCGGCGTGCGCGGGCGGCGGCTCCGCGGGCACGCCGGCGTGGCGGGCGCGCAGCGCCATCCAGAGGTCGAGGCGCGACCACTCGGGGGTATCGACGTAGCGACCGCGGACGGGGTCGATCCACGGGTTCGGCAGGAAGACCGTGAGCATCTGCTCGTCGCGGCCGTTCCAGAGGCGCAGGCCCCAGGCGCTGGGCCGCCCGGCCCGGTCGCGATTCTGGAAGAACGCGGCGCGGGCGCAGCGGCGCCACTCGGCCAGCGCGGGGGGTGTGGGCAGCCCCGGCGAGCCCCGGTGCGGGCCGATACAGAGGTGGAAGTGCCAGGACTCGCTGCCCTCGACCTGCACCGTGACGTAGCCGTCGAGCAGGGAGAGCCGCGGGCGCTGGCCGAACCGGCCCTCGAACACCGCGCCCTCGATGCAGGGCCCGAAGATCACGTGCGGCCAGTGCTCCTCAAACACCTCCCGGAGCAGGGCGAGCAGCGCCGCCTCCGTGCACTCGACCGCGAAGTACTCGGTGCGACTGCCGTCGAGATTCTCCTCCACCGTCATCGCGTCAGTGCTCACGCTGGCCCACCCGCCCCGCGGCCAGGGCGCGACGGTCCACCCGCGAGAGCGCGCGCACCATCGCCGGCCGCAGCAACCGCGTATGCGGGATCTCGAGCAGGTGCTCGGCGATCCACCAGACGTCTCCCTCGGTCGTCATCCAGTCGGGCCGCGATCGATCGAAGCGGGCCAGGTTCACCGGCCCGGCCCAGGCGCGCAGCGTGCGCTCGCCCCGCAGATTGAAGTAGCCGTCGAAGTAGGTCATGACGAGCTCGCGCAGGCTCCGGTGCACCGGCTCGCGATAGCGCAGCCCCGAGAAGTTCGACTTGGCGATGGCGCCCCAGTGCCCGCGGCTCCGGAACACCGCCACCACGTGATCGGTGTCCTGCACCGCCTCCAGATCCAGCAGGAGCGGCGGGAAGCCGAGCACGCGCAGGGCCGCCGCCGCAAATACCGCGCCCTCCAGGCAATGCGCGGTGCGCTCGCGCAGCACCCGGCGCGGCGACCAGGCAGTGCCGGCCAGGTGATACGGCATCGCGTCGAGCGCCCGCTGGACGCCAATGGGGCTCCGCAGGTCCCGCAGCGCGCGCAGCTCGCGCGGGGTGAAGCCCAGGGCCGCGGCCGAGCGGGCCGCGCTCAGAGGCGGTAGAGCTCCCGGGCATTGTCGCAGAGGATACGCCGGCGCGTCGCCCCGGCCACGCCCCGGAAGTTCTCCTCGATGGCCTGCTGGGAGTCCGGCCAGGTGCTGTCGGCGTGCGGATAGTCGGAGGCCCACATCACCCGGCCCGACCCGAGCACGTCCACCAGGCGCAGCCCGACCAGGTCGAGCTGGAAGGTGGCCCACACCTGGCGCTTCCAGTACTCGCTGGGCGGCATGGCGAGCCGCAGCCCGCCGTGCGCGCGCCAGTACTCGGCGGCGTCCAGGAAGCGCTGGTAGGTATCGTCCATGCGCTCGAGCATGTAGGGCAGCCAGCCGATGCCGGTCTCGGCCAGCACGATCCGCAGGCCGGGGTGCCGCTCGAGCGCGCCCGAGAAGATCACCGCGGCGAGCGGCTCGTCCATCTGCAGCGTCGAGCACGCCACCCGTACCCCCATGTTGCCGGGATCGGCCGCCTTGGGCCCGCTGAACGTCACGGTGCGCAGCCCACCGCCCAGGTGAAAACCGATCGGCAGCCCGGTCTCCGCGGCGGCGTCCCACAGCGGTTCCCACGCCTCGTCCCAGAGCGGCAGCTCTGCCCGCGCAGCGAGGAACATGCCGGTGCGCAGCCCGAGCTGGGCGAGCGAGCGCACCTCGTCGGCGGCCACCTTGGGGTCGTCGATCGGGATCAACCCGGCGCCGATCAGGCGCTCGGGCGCGGTCGCGCAGAACTCGGCCAGCCATTCGTTGTAGGCGTGGTAGCAGACCTGGCGCAGCGCCGGATCCTGGATCAGCAGCGGCACGATGGGCCCGTACATCACGGTGGCGTCCACCCCGTCGCGATCCATGTCGGCCAGGCGCAGCGCGGTGGTGGTCGGGCGCAGCACGCCGTGCTCGAGCACGCCGCCCTTCTCCAGCGCGAGCCGCCGCCCGCCCATGGAGCCCGCCACCCCCTTCCGCCCGCCCCAAGGATCCCACCGCTCGTCCCCGCACACCCAGTAGGGCCCGGCGTCCGTCTCGATGACCCTGGGAGCGCGTTCGCGCCAGGCTCCGGGGACGCGCTTCTGCCAGAGGTCGCGCGGCAGCCACTGCATGTCGATGTGGTCGTCGGCCGAGATGATCCGATAGTTCATGCGGGCGCTCTCCTTGACGGGCTCGGGGGACCGGTGCGGGCTACCAATCGAGACGCGACTCGAGGACCACGCCGCGACGCAGGTTCAGCCAGCGGGTGAAGCGAACCACCTGGAAGAACCCCCAGAGCGACAGGCGCAGGTGCCTCGGCAGGGAGCCGAACGAGCCGCCCGCGAGCACGCCGGTGACGGCGGGAACCATGCCGAGCATATTGCGCGGGCGCAGGAAGACCTCGAGGAAGGCGCGGTCGTAGAAGGACTCGATGAAGCGCTCGAAGGGCCGCGTGCCGCGGCGCACCGCGCGCTCGTAGGCGCGGAAGCGCCGCGCCTCGAAGCGCTCCGAGCGGAAGGCGCGGCGGATCGCGCCCGCGGCCAGCTCGCCCGACTGCATGGCCAGGAACACCCCGGGCGAGAAGATCGGATCCACGAAGGCCACCGCGTCGCCCACGCACAGGAACCGGTCGCCCACCACCGGCTCGACCGAGTAGGCGAAGTTCGACGTGGTGTAGAGCTCCGTGCACCGCTCCGCCCCCTGGAGGTTGTCCCGGACCGCGTGGCAGCGCTCGACCATGTCGTCGAACAGCGCCTGGAGCGACCCGCGGCGCTCCTTCACCACCTTCTGGTGGAGTACGCAGCCCACGCTCGTCTCGTCGCGCGCGAGCGGGATGTACCAGAACCAGCCCTCCGGGAAGATGTGGATGCGCACGTGGCCTTCCTCGCGCCCGGGGAAGCGGCGCGCGCCCTTGAAGTAGGCGAAGATGGCCACCTTGCCCAGGCCCGGCCGCGGCTTTCGCTGCCCCTGGCGCGCGGCCAGGAAGGCGTCGCGGCCGCTCCCGTCCACCAGGAAGCGCGCGCGTAGCTCGCGCTCCTCCGCGCCCAGGCTCAGCCGCGCAGTGACGCCGTCGCCGTCGAACGCCACCTTCTCGACGGTGGCGGGCTGCATCCGCGTCACCCCCTGCGCCACCGCGTGGTCGAGCAGGATCTGGTCGAACTCGGCGCGGTG
>Ga0068869_100001275_pt1 | contig 14893 bp, 13 predicted proteins | sample KBSMisM52_FD_64676 | JGI IMG/M metagenome (GOLD analysis project Ga0068869, IMG submission 64676) | Miscanthus rhizosphere microbial communities from Kellogg Biological Station, Michigan, USA - KBS Miscanthus M5-2 | ecosystem: Host-associated > Plants > Roots > Rhizosphere > Soil ... | reverse complement strand
ATGTATTGGGACACCGCTCTTTCTGCAAGCGATCCCGTGCTTCGAATGTTGCGCGACGTAGTGGGAATTGATCGGGTCATGTTTGGTACTGACTTCCCTTACCTGCGCCGAGACCTGGCCGTAAACGCGAAACAACGGATATTGGAGAGCGCCGAGTTGAATGAGTTGGAAAGGCACGCCGTTCTTGGAGGCAATGCGTCACACCTTTTTCCCCGCCTGTATTCATTGATTCAAAGTTTGAGTAAGGACAGCAAGTCATGAAGACGAGTGTGAACGGTACGTTGACGGGCAGGAGAACGCCCGATGTCGTAACGCTCGTGAAGCCAAATCGCAACGAGCCTGGAGCGGAGAGCCGCGATGGCGTGCAAAATTGAACGGGTTGTCACTCCGAGTGGTTTTGTGGTGTTCCGCGTGAGTGGACGCATTGACCGTGCATACGCCGAGGTGTTGCAGGACGTGACAGAGAACGAGAAGACAGGAAAGGGCAGACTCGTTCTGGATCTCGCTGAGGTCACGGTGGTGAGTCTTGAAGCCGTGAGGGCGCTTAACGTTGCGGAAGCCAACGGAATCGAACTTCGAAACTGCCCGGCCTACGTGCGCGAATGGATTTCGCAAGTGAGGGGATGTGGCCTGCCAGAATGAACCAATCTACCTGAAAGAGACTGTGCTTAGAACCGCTATGACGGTAAGCGGCAGTGACTTGAAATGAATGATAGACCAGGACAAAGACGATCATGGGAGCCCAACTAAAAACTATCCTGGGTAAACGCAAGGTTCTAGTCCCTACGATTGCTATTGCAGCCGCTTTGGTCCTCGCCCTGCTAATCTTTGTCGTCCGCTCGAGCAAACCTGCGGAAGCCGCGCCGCCACCGATCGACGTGCAAGTAGTTAGAGTCGAGCAGAAAGATGTTCCCGTTTACAACGAATGGATCGGTACGACTGCCGGTATGGTGAACGCAGGCATTCGGCCACAAGTCAGCGGTTATCTGTTGAGACAAGATTACAAGGAAGGTTCATTTGTTAAGAAAGGCCAATTGCTCTTCGAGATCGATCCGCGTCCTTTTCAAGCAGCATTGGACCAGGCGCAAGGCCAAGTCGCGCAATTTCAAGGACAACTCGAGCAGGCAAACTCACAGGTAAAGCAGGCAGAGGCGCAAGTAGCCCAGGCGAACAGCCAGCTGCTTCAGGCGCAAGCGCAGTTGGCGCAAGCACGAGCCAACCAAGTGAAGACTCAGCTCGACGTGAACAAGTATGCGCCGCTTCTTGAGCAGAAGGCGGTGACGCAGCAGGATTATGACAATGCCGCACAGTCGAACGACGTAGCCAAAGCGCAAGTGAAAGCGGCCGATGCTGGTATCGAGACGGCTCGCGCCCAACTTCGCGCTGCCGGCGCGCAGGTTGGAACAGCTAAGGCGACGGTCAAAGCAGCAGACGGACAACTTGAAAACGCGAAAGCGGGCGTCCGTACGGCCCAATTGAATTTGAGTTTCACGCGCATCATCTCACCCATCGATGGCATTGCCGGCTTGGCCCAAGCGCAGGTAGGCGACCTGGTAAACACACAGAGCGCGGCACTAACCACCGTCTCGACCGTCGATCCAATCAAGATTTATTTCACGCTTAGTGAACAACAGTACCTGTATTTCAACAAAGCCGGTCTAATCAACGCACGATCGGGAGCGAGTGTCGCGCAGATCGAGTTGGAGCTGATTCTGGCTGACGACTCGATGTTTCCGCATAAGGGCAATTTCTACTTCGCTGACCGACAGGTTGATGAGAAGACGGGGGCGATACGTATGGCGGGCCTCTTTCCAAACCCCGACAACGTGCTGCGGCCGGGACAGTACGGCCGTGTGCGCGCCGTGACGGCCACGAAGAATGACGCGTTGTTAGTTCCGCAACGAGCCGTCACTGAGTTGCAGGGCACTTACCAAGTTGCAGTCGTTGGACGAGACAACAAGGTTGAGATTCGAACGGTGAAAGTTGGTGATCGAGCCGACTCGAACTGGATCATCGAAGATGGGTTGAAAGCCGGCGAGTCAGTCATAGTTGAAGGACTCCAAAAGGTCAGATCTGGAGCTGTGGTCAATCCGAAACCGTTTGTGAAAGGTTGAGGATTGAAGTTTCAACTTTGAAGCCAGAGACGAATCGATGATCTCCAAATTCTTCATCAACCGGCCAATTGTGGCGATGGTCATCGCCATCCTAACCGTCATCGTCGGTCTGATCGCGATGCGCAGCCTGCCACTGGCCCAGTTGCCGGAGATCGTCCCGCCACAGGTCAACGTCTCGACGACTTACACCGGCGCAGACGCGGTCACGATTGAGCAGTCAGTCTCCACGCCGCTCGAACAGCAGATGAACGGCGTCGACAACATGCTCTACATGCAGTCGACGAATGCGAATGATGGCACGGAGCAGTTGACCGTGACCTTCGACGTTGACACCAACGTCAACAACGATCAGGTCAACGTGCAGAACCGCGTCGCGCAGGCGCAGCCAAATCTTCCGACCGACGTCACCCAGTTCGGCGTAACCATTCGGAAGTCAACCGGACTGCCGATGATAGTCGTGGCGCTCTATTCGCCAAAGCAGACTTATCAAACGCTCTTCCTCGCGAACTACGCCAACATCAACATCAACGACGCGCTGTATCGGGTGCCAGGCGTCGGCGAAGTGCGGGTGTTCGGCGCGAGCGATTACGCCATGCGTATCTGGATCAAGCCGGATGTACTTTCCAAGCTCGGTCTCTCGATCCCTGATCTAGCCAACGCTGTCAAAGCGCAGAGCACAGTTAACCCCTCCGGTCAGGTCGGCGCAGAACCGATGCCGGCGGGAACGGAGAAAACCTACACCGTTCGCGCGCAGGGACGCCTGCAAACGCCGGAGGAGTTCGGGCAGATCGTCGTTCGCTCTCAACCGGACGGCTCGGTGGTGCGGCTGAAGGATGTGGCCCGGATCGAACTGGGAGCCCAGAACTATCAACAGAGTTCACGGATGAACGGTCAACCCTCTACCATCATCGCGGTTTTTCAGGCCCCCGGCTCGAATGCGCTGGCCGTGGCAGATGGCGTCAAGAAGACGATGGACGAACTGAAAGGACGCTTTCCGTCAGACCTGGATTACACGGTCGTGCTCGACACCACGCTCCCTGTGACTGAAGGCATTTACGAGATCGTGATAACTCTGATCGAAGCGATGATCCTGGTCGCCATCGTCGTCTTCCTGTTCTTGCAGAATTGGCGCGCGACACTCATTCCGCTGATCGCCGTTCCCGTATCGCTGATCGGAACCTTCGCCATCTTTCCGTTCCTGGGTTTTTCTATTAACACACTCTCCCTGTTCGCTTTCGTACTCGCCATAGGCCTCGTCGTTGACGATGCGATCGTGGTGGTGGAGGCCGTCGAGCATCACATTGAGGAAGGGTTCAGCCCGCGTGATGCGACGCTGCAAGCGATGAAGGAAGTCTCGGGACCAGTCGTGGCCATTGCAGTGATCCTCGCTTCGATCTTCCTGCCAGTGGCTTTCATCGGCGGCGTGCAGGGACGGCTAAACAATCAGTTTGCTGTGACGATTGCCATCTCGATGCTGATTTCGGCTTTCAACGCGCTAACCCTTTCGCCAGCGCTGGCAGCACTGCTGCTACGTCCGCGGAAGGAATCAAGAGGCATCCTCGGCCGCTTCTTTGGAGGGTTCAATCGCGCGTTTGAAAAGGTCATGCAGTATTACCTCGGTTGGAGTCGGGGGCTGATTCGCAAGGCGGTTATTGCCGTGCTGATTCTGGTTGCGTTCATGGCGCTCGATGGCTTGTTGGGCAGGCGACTGCCGACGAGCTTTCTGCCCGAAGAGGATTACGGCTATGCGTTCTTGAACGTTCAGCTCCCGGCGGCAGCTTCACTGTCACGTACCGATGAAGTGCTGCGAAAGATTGAGAAGATCATTGCGCAGAACGAAGGCGTGCAGTACACCACCACAGTCGGCGGCTTCAGTCTTTTGACCCGCACCTCGGCGAGTTACCAGGGCTTCTTTTTCCTGGGCCTGAAGCCTTGGGGAGAACGTACGTCGAAGCAACTCCAAGCGCGCGCCATCGTTGATTCGCTGAACCGGCAACTCATGACTCAGGTTCCGGAGGCAAACGCCTTTGCCTTCATGCCGCCGGCCATTCCCGGACTCGGCAGCGCTGGCGGGTTCTCTTTCTGGCTGCAAGATCGCAGCGGCGGGTCGGTCGAATTCCTCGATCAGAATCTGCAGAAGTTCCTGGCCGCCGCGCGCAAGCGCCCAGAATTGGCCGGCGTGCTGACGCAATTCGACGCGGCCGTGCCGCAAATCTACGCCGACGTTGATCGCGACAAAGTTCTAAAGCAGGGAGTGGCGATCGGTGATGTCTATCAAACCTTGCAAGCAAATCTTGGCGGCTTGTATTTGAATCAGTTCAATCGATTCGGGCGGCAGTGGCGCGTCTTTCTGCAAGCCGAAGGCGAAGAGCGCCGCACTGCGGAAGACATGAATAATTATTACGTGCGGAACAATGACGGAAACATGGTTCCACTCTCGGCGCTGCTTACCACGCGCACCATCAACGGCCCGGAATTCACGACTCGTTTCAATCTCTATCGGGCGGCGCAAGTGCTTGGCAGCGCAGCACCGGGATACAGCTCGGGACAGGCGATGGCTGCGCTCGAAGAAGTCGCGCAGCAAACGCTGCCGCCGGAAATCGGTTACGACTGGGCGGATCTTTCTTATCAGGAGAAGAAGTCTTCAGGCAGCGCACTGACTACCTTTGCTCTGTCCTTCATCTTCGTCTTTCTGATTCTCGCGGCGCTCTACGAGAGTTGGTCTTTGCCGTTTTCGGTATTACTGACAGTGCCAATAGCGGTTCTCGGAGCCTTCGCCGGCCTGTGGCTCCGCAGTTTTGACTTGGACGTATACGGACAGATCGGTCTGATTGTTCTGATAGGACTGGCGGCAAAGAACGCAATCCTAATCGTTGAGTTCGCCAAGGTTGAACTCGAAAAGGGACGCAATCTTGTGGATGCGGCGTTGGAGGGAGCACGGCTCCGCCGGCGTCCGCTCTTCATGACCTCGTTTGCCTTCATCCTCGGGTGCGTGCCGTTGTGGATCGCGACCGGATCGGGCGCGGCAGGACGACGGGTACTTGGCACTGTAGTAATCAGCGGCATGATGGCCGATACACTCCTCGCAAGTTTCATCATCCCCGTGGGCTTCTACCTGGTTGAAAAATTCGCGATGAGATTCAGCAAGCAAGACGGGGCAATTCCAGGTGCGCCGCAGGCAGAACCTGCGCCTGCGGGAGAGTGAAAGACGCAATGATGAAGCAATTGATCCTTGCGACTGTCATCGTTAGCTTGTTGGGCGGCACCATAGTCGGCCAGAAGAAAACCGACCGACCGCCGATTCCAAGCACGTTTCGGGGCAATGACGCAACGCGACCAGCAGACCAAACGTCGATCGGAGATCTCAAGTGGTTTGAAGTTTTCAAAGACGAAGAGCTTCAGAATCTTGTGCGAACTGCGATGGTCCAGAATTACGATTTGCGGGCGGCGCTGGCACGCATCAATGCGGCGCGCGCCAACCTTGGACTCGCACGCGCTGCTCAGTTTCCGCAGGTCGAAGGCAGCGCCGACCTGACGAGCACCCACGCTAGCGGCCGAACCAGCAATATCGGCAGCGTCTTATTGAATCTTCTAAGCTTTGAGTTGGACATTTGGGGACGAGTGCGCCAGCAAAGGAATGCAGCGCGCGCCGAGCTGCGCGCGTCAGCGGAAGATCGCAAGGCGGCGATGACAACCGTCGTCAGTGATGTCGCGACCGGATACTTTAGTCTAATTGAACTGGACAGCGAGCTTGAGATTGACAAACGGACACTCGCAACTCGTCAGGAATCACTTCGCATCATCAAGTCAAGGCAGCAGGGCGGGTTAGCAACAATGCTCGACGTGCGGCAGGCAGAAGAGTTGGTGTACCAAGCGTCGCAAACGATTCCTGACACTGAACGCACCATCGAGCAAACTGAAAATCTGATTAGTCTACTCCTTGGCAATAATCCGGGATCAATTTCGAGAGGGCGCCCGCTATCGCAACAGGAGGGATTGCCGTCGGTTCCTGCCGGGTTGCCGTCGTCTTTGCTCGACCGGAGGCCGGACATTCGCGCTGCCGAAGCCAACCTCGAAGCACAAGGCGCTTTAGTCCGCGCGGCGAAGGCCGCTTACTTTCCGCGCATCAGCTTAACTGGAAATCTTGGGTTTCAAAGCAATCAACTTTCGAGTCTGTTCACGGGTGCGAGCGGCGCATGGTCATTCATCCCGCAGATCACAGCGCCTATCTTCACCGCAGGCCGGTTGAAGTCGAACGTGAAGTTTGCAAAGGCGCAGCAGGAACTCGCGGTAGTGCAATACCAGCAAACAATTCAGACCGCGTTCGGCGAAGTCTCCGATGCGCTCGTCCAGTACCGCAAGGTGAGAGAGATTCGCGTGCAACAGGAACTGTTGGTGACGACGCTGCAAGATCGTTCGCGGCTGGCACACCTCCGATACGAGGGTGGCATTGATTCGCTGCTCAACGCGCTGGACGCGGATCGAGAACTCTTCGATGCTGAGTTGAGTTTGGCCCAGACGAAGCGAAACGAATTGCTTTCGCTCGTCCAACTCTACAAGGCCCTCGGCGGTGGTTGGCAGCAGTAGCTTATTAGATAATTGTCTTCGCCTCTCGTTTTCAACAGAACCTGATCGCGCGCGACTTTCCTGGCGTGCTTGTTCGTATGTAGATTGTGGGCGGGCGGCTGGGAGAACTCAATGGGTAAGCCTAAAGGAAAAACCTCACTCGCTGGCATGTCCGAGTTGCCTGACGATATCCTCGAACTTCAGCAATTGGCCTTCCGCTATTTTCTGGATCACACAAATGCCCATAACGGGCTTGTGGCCGACAACACTCGCGAAGATTCGCCATGCAGCATTGCAGCCACGGGGTTGGGACTGAGTTGTTACCCGGTCGCGGTGAACAATGGCTGGCTAAAACGTGCGGACGCGGCCGAACGCGTTCTCACCGGGCTGCGATTCTTTGAGCACTCCCCTCAGGGGCCTGAGCCCGACACGACTGGATACAAGGGATTCTATTATCACTTCCTGGAAATGAAGAATGGTCGTCGCGCCGGAGGGTGCGAGCTCTCGACAGTGGATAGCGCGTTTCTGCTGGCGGGGATGCTTTTGGCAGGAACATTCTTTGACGCGGACGCGCCGGTTGAACGTGAAATCCGCGACATCGCCGACGCCCTTTATCGGCGCGCCGACTGGCAGTGGGCCTTGTACGCTGTTCCGAGCAATGAGAACGACTGGCCGACCATGAACTTCGAAGACGTCACGATAGTCCATGGAGGAACGCCAGAGAATGGCTTCATCAGTTATCGATACCAGGGGTACGATGAATCGCTGCTGATGCACGTGCTGGCACTTGGCTCGACCACCTTCGCGCTGCCGCCGGAGTGCTACCGCGCGTGGCAGAAAACGTTCGACTGGCGAAAGCATTACGGAATCGAATACCTCCACATGGGGCCGCTCTTTATCCACCAGCTCAGCCACAGCTGGCTCGATTTACGCGGAGTTGTCGATGGGTTCATGCAGGACAAGCGACTCGACTATTTCGAGAACAGCCGCCGCGCCACGGACGTGCAGTGCAAGTATGCCGAGGAGAATCCGCAAAAATTCAGCGGGTATGGACCGCTCTGCTGGGGCATAAGCGCCAGCGATGGCCCCGGCCCTGCGACGAAAACAATCAGTAAAGTCGATCGCGCTTTCTGGATGTACGAAGCCCGCGGCATACCCAACGGACCTGATGACGGCACGCTCGCGCCCGGCGCCGTCGCTGCATCGCTACCGTTTGCACCGGAGTTGGTCATTGACACGCTGCGAGAATTGGTTCGTGCGTATCCCGCCTTGCGCAGTGAATATGGTTTGCGCGCCAGCTTTAATCCCACCTTCGGCGACTGGATCAGTCCGCTCAATTACGGCTTGGATCAGGGTCCGATCGTGATGATGATCGAGAACCACCGCACCGGTCTTCTCTGGAATCTCATGCGACGAAGCCCGTACATCTGGCGAGGATTGAAGAAGGCCGGGTTCACAGGTGGATGGCTCGAATCAGAAAGCGAACCGCAATGCCCAGAGGCCGTCAGAGGCAGATGGCGCGAGAGGGGCACGCCATTCAGCAAGTTGTTCGAGGGAGCGAAGCCAAGCGAACAACCGGATAAGCACCCGACGAAAACCATGCGAGCCGCGCGGATCCATTCTTACGGCGATCCGACCGGCGTCAAAATTGTTCGCGCTCCTCGACCCGAGCCGGGACGCGGTCAGTTACTGATCCGAGTGAAAGCAACTGGCGTGAACCCGCTCGACTGGATGGTCGCCGAAGGCAAGGCCCGCTCGTGGCTGGACCACCGGCTACCGTTGACCCTGGGTTGGGAGTTGGCGGGAATCGTCGAGAAACTAGGCGACGATGCGGGCCGGTTTAAGCCCGGCGATGCAGTCTTCGGTATGCTTCATCTGTCGGGAGATGGTGCTGATGCGGAGTTTGCCGTTGGCGACGAAATCGATTTGGCGCTCAAGCCCAGCGCGCTCGATTTCCCGGATGCGGCGGCCATACCCATCGGCGCACTGACAGCGTGCCAGGCGCTATTTGACACCGCGGAACTGCAAGCCGGGCAGACGGTGCTTATCCACGCGGCGGCGGGCGGAGTTGGGTCAATGGCCGTGCAACTCGCAAAGGCGCACGGAGCGCGGGTGATAGGCACCGCTTCCGGAGCCGATCACATCGATCTAATCCGAAAACTTGGCTGCGACGAAACGATCGACTATAAGACGACCCGCTTTGAAGATTACGTTCGCGACGTGGACGTTGTACTCGATCCTCTGGGCGCTGATTCGCACAAGCGATCTTTCACTGTTCTTAAGAAAGGTGGGATTCTCGTGGCGTTGTTGGAGGAGCCTCGGCAGGACCTCGCACGCGAAAGCGGCGTGCGCGCGACGATGATTGGCGTCAAACCTGATGGCAAGCGCCTCGCTGACATAGGAAAAATCATTGGCGATGGCAAACTGCGACCCCTCGTTCAAGAAGTTCTTCCACTGGAGCATGCCAAAAAGGCATTGGAACTCAGTCGCAGTCGACATGTCGGCGGCAAGATCGTTTTATCTATCTGACCGATCACATCCGCGCGCGTGACTCATGCTGTTCGTCACTCAGCAAGACATATAAATGGTGGTAGACTAACGGAAAACGACCAGGAAGTGGGGTCAATCGAAGGAGGCGCAGATTGGGGTTTTGAAAGACATTTCCCTCAATCATCAAACTGGGGCCTCGGCGGTGTGTCTGGCTAAGTCGGACCCGCTGATGTTTGGCTCATCATTGGCCGATGTGTTTAGTGCGCCAGCCTACGACTGCCGAATCTTAGGTCGGGAACAAAAGCCTGAGTTTGCGGTGACGCGGCTGCGCTCTGGCGCGCGTGCGATGGAGAAGGCCCCGCAATATCCCGCCGATAACGCCATCCTCATCTGTGTCTCGCTTACGCCATCAGCGGTCGGACAATGGAAAGCACGATACGACGGGCGCGAGGTTGGCGTCACCCGAGCGATCCCGTTTGCGGCGACATATATCGATCTGAATTGTCCGATGGAAATGTGGGTTCGTGGCCCATTCGATTACCTGCATTATTACTTTTCCAAACAATTGCTCGAGAGGATTGCCCTGGATAACGGAGTATCGTCCGCGTTTCAACTTCAGGAAGTATTCTTCATCGAAGACCTGGTCGTGGCGCAAATGACGAAGAGCATTCTCGCACCTGTCAGGCACGGAGAGCCCCTCGATCGGTTAGCACTAGACCATATCGCGATGGTGCTCGGCGCCCACACTTTGCAGCAGCATTGCGGTACGCCCAAGTTCGCGAGCAGTCCACAACACGGTCTCGAGGCGTGGCAGAAGCTGCGTGCTGAAGAGATGATGCGAGCAAGTCTCGCGGGAAATATTTCTGTCAGCGAATTGGCGACGGCGTGCTCGCTTTCGGAAAGTCACTTCGCCCGCCGTTTCCGTCACAGTTTTGAGACGTCCGTTCATCAGTACTTGATCCAACTTCGGATCGATCATGCCAAACACTCGCTTGCCCATAGCGATAAACCTCTTGCAGAGATCGCTCTGCAATCTGGTTTTTATGACCAAGCATCGTTTACCCGGACCTTTAGACGGATCGAGCGCACGACTCCTTCACATTGGCGACGCTCCAATCAGAATGGGCAAGCGCACGACGAATAATCTCACCTCCGAAAACTGATGGCCTCGATTAACAGCCGGTATTCCGTTGCTCGCAGGAGCGTAATTTACTGGTTGCATCTGATAAGAAATTACAAAACGGGTCGGATTCTACAAGAGCCTGTCAGTCCATCGGTCTACCATGTTGAAAAAATCGAGCAGTGTAAGTGCGTTCGCATACTGTAGTGATGACGGCGCAGAACGGAGAATGCTTTTCGTCTGTGGGCAAGAAGATGCTCGCGGGAGAGGCACAAAGGACAGGGTAAAGGGGAGTTATGACGGCCGGTTCAACGCAGCGTCCTGAACGTCTGACACGCGATAACGCAATTCTACTCCTGGTGGATCATCAGGTCGGTTTATACACCGGTATTCGTGACATCGACGTCCTTCAACTCAAGCACAACGTCGTTGGTCTGACACGAGCAATGCTCCCGCTCAAGGTGCCCGTGATTGTGACCACGACGACCGAGAAAATGTGGGGACCGCTGATCCCCGAACTCGCGGAGGTTTTACCCGGCGTGCCGGGCATTGAACGCACTACGGTCAACGCGTGGGACGAGAAGCGTTTCGTGGATGCGGTCAAGGCCACTAGGCGCAAGAACCTAATCGTCACGGGCATTTCGACAGATGTGTGTCTCGCGTTCCCGGCCATAGCTGCCGTTGCCGACGGCTTCCAGAGTTATGCGGTCATCGATGCATCGGGTGGCTTCACTCAGACTCAGGTCGATATGGGAATCCTGCGCATGCAGCACGCCGGTGTTATTCCGGTGTGCTATTCCAACGTCGCGGTTGAGATCCTGGCCGACAATGCCGCGCCCGAGGCTGAGGCGGTCTACGGCGCGCTCGGCATGCCGTTCAGCGGTTTGGTCTTTGGCCTTAGGCAGTATTTTTCGCGAAGTTAATTCGAGAATGAAACATGTCTTCAATATCCGGTCCGAGTGGATCTTAACTACAAAGGAGAATGGTCATGGAACAGCAAATTAAGAACGTGGTCTTGGTGCATGGAGCTTTCGCCGACGGCTCCGGTTGGAAAAGGGTCGCTGACATCCTCAAGAATGATGGCTACAAGGTGTCGGTCGCGCAACCTCCCGAGACTTCGTACGCCGACGACCAAAAGTACACAAAGGCGGCAATCGACGCCATGGGCGGCCCAGTGGTTCTGGTCGGCCACAGCTATGGCGGGTCCATCATCACCGAGGCCGGAAATCATCCAAACGTTGCTGCGCTTGTCTATATTGCCGCTTTTGCTCTCGATGAAGGTGAGAGCTGTGCGTCGATCGAACAGGACCTGCCACAAGCGTCCACGGCGTTCAAACCCGACAGCAACGGGCTTTGGTGGATAGATGAGGCGCATTTCGCGGCTGACTTCGCAGCGGACATTCCACGGGATGAGGCGGAGTTCATGGCTATATCGCAGGTGCCGATCTCTACCGACTCGTTCACCCATAAGGTTACGAATCCCGCTTGGAAGCACAAGCCCACATGGTACATGGTGGCCTCCGAAGACCGATCGATCAATCCGGATCAGGAGCGCATGATGGCGAAGCGCGCTAAGGCCAAGACGGTCGAGGTGAAGGCGAGCCATGTCGCCTATATGTCTTACCCGAAGGAAACAGCCAAGCTCATCGAAGAGGCTGCCACCTCCGTCAATGTTCGCTCGGCGAGCCGGTAATTGCAGCCGTATGCTTTCGGACAAAATGATTTCCGCCGATCCGGTCCCGGTCGGCGGAGACGCTGTATGGATATAGCCGCCTGTCGTGATTACTGGAGGCGCGCCCGGTTATTTCAATCGTCATTTCAGTATCCCTGCGCTTATGAAGCTGGGCTCGCGCGCATGCGTTTCTATGAAGAGAAGAAGATCACGTCGCCGTGCCGCTTATTCGAGGTCAAAGGAGCGGAACCATGACTGAAACTAAATCAACAGCACCGGTGCGGGTCATTGAGGAAACGTCCGCTTACTGGAGGGTTGTTTTCGATTATCCGCCTTTCAATATTGTCGACGCCACCATCTTCGAAGCCCTACAGGATCTCCTCGCGCGAATGGACGCCAGCCCGAGTCTGCGAGTCATGGTATTCGAAAGCGCGAACCCCGAGTTTTACCTTGCCCACTTTGATTTGACCGGTAAGCTAGGGAACATCATGACTGCTGTCGGGGCTTCGGGTCTCCCGATCCTGATGGATACGTTCGTGCGCCTCACCAAATCACCGGTGGTCAGTATCGCGAAGATCCGGGGCTGCGCACGGGGTGCGAGCAGCGAGTTCGTCCTCGCCTGCGATATGCGCTTCGCGTCGCGCGAGAATACGCGATTGGGCCAGCCCGAAGTCGGCGTGGGACTGCATCCAGGCGGTGGCGGTGCGGAACGCCTCCCACATTTGGTCGGCCGCGGTCGCGCGCTTGAAATCGTTCTCGGCGCGAACGACTTCGATGGGGATACCGCGGAGCGATACGGGTACGTCAACCGTGCACTTCCGGACGCGGAGTTGGACAGCTTCGTCGACGGGCTCGCGCGCCGGATTGCATCGTTTGACCGGCGTGCCATCGCAGCTGCGAAGAATCTTATTAACCAAGTCTCGTTGCCATCCGCCGACCGGCTCCTCGACGCGTTCACCTCTTTTGGGAACGCGCTGACATGGCCTGAAGCGCAGCAGCGAATCCAAACTCTGGTGGATCGCGGACTCCAACGGGAAGTTGACTTCGAGACTCGGTGGCCCGCGGCGCTCGATACACTGCTTGAGACATAGTCACCATGTATTGCCGCTAATAACGGCGTTGGGCAAATGGGGCGACGATCATCAAGATTATTTGCGTAGGGCAATTACTCAATCGGCCCGCTTCTAATCAAGTCACAAAGCGGATCCACAGATTCGGCTCAATTACCAAAAAAGTCCTTCAAAGCTGCAGATGTCTCGGCCGGTTTCTCTTCCATCAACCAATGGCCTGAAGAGAATTTTATGGCCTTGAGATGGTCCGAGATCAGTGCCGCCTGAATGGCGAGCAAACCGTTCATGCCTTTTTCACCTTCAATGACCAGCAAAGGCATCGGCAGTTTGGTTTTGGCAAACTCACGATTGTCTGCGGCGTCCGCTGGCTCGAAGGCTTTGAAATACTCAAACGCATCACGCATTACGCCGGGTTGACCATAGCTCTGCGCGTACATCCGTTTTTCGTCCTCGCTGAATTTCGCCAGGTCGCCGCCGAATGATTGCCAAACATGCTCGAGAAAAATGCGCTCACGCCCATTGACCAATGGAAGCGCCATGGGACTGTTGACGAAATGAAAATGCCACAGGGCAGGAGTTGTGTAGATCTTTTCCCAAACATCGCCGACGCCGGGGATTGGTGCGTCAAGGAGGGCGAGCTTCTTGACCTCAGAGGGAAACTGCGCCGCATACGCATAGGCCACCATCATCCCAATGTCATGACCGACGAGATAGATATCTTTGTACCCAAGGCTTTTCGCCAGTTCATGAATATCGACCGCTGCAGTTTTTTTGTCGTAGCCAGTTTTTTCTCTCGACGACTGGCCCAGACCACGCAAATCAGGAGCAATTATCGTGTAGTCTTTGCCAAAGTCCGCGAATAGAGGAAGCCACATCCGGGCGTCGTCACCGAAGCCATGAATTAGCACCAGCGGCGTCTTGCCCGTGCCGGACTTGAGGTAATGGATGCGAACGCCATTAACATTTGCGAAAAGTGATTCGTAAGCTGCTTTCGTTGCTGTGTTCGCAGCGCCGGCCTCAACATATTCTGTTCCCGTTGGCCCATTACCCGTGATCTGAAGCACGACCGGTTCGTTACCGGTCTTCGCGAAATGTGCGACGTCCGGCGGCTCGGTGTAGAAGCTTCCCGCGGTCAAGGCCTTTAACTTTGCCTCGTCAAACTTCGCGCCGTAGCCGATATACCACGTTCCAGAAACAACGGTGGCCACACGATCGTCAGGATGGGTATGGGCCTGTATCCTGACATTTGCTGGAATCGTCAACTGGATCGTATAGATCCCCGATTTTGTGGCATCACCCTTCAGGCTGCGAGTTTGGATTCCGCTCACACCCGATGTCCCCGCTCCAGCATTCACCGTAGCGAGTGCATTGATCTCCGATGGCGCCAACCGCAATTGTCCTTCCTGCGCGTGAACCACAGAAGTGATGGCGGCGATTATCAAAGCAGTCTTGTACAGAGTCTTCATGATCTCATCCCCTCAAGGAAATACAACAAAGAACAAAACGAAGCTGGCATACGTTGTCTGAAACTAAGTTATCATAGTAAGAATCTTACAGGGTGTTGGTAGAGTACAGATATTCCGAGAGGATTCGTGCCGAACACACAAACATTGATTGCTCAGGCCTACGCATCGGGATAACAACAGCGCCTGGCACAAGTGCTAGCCGCGAGAGTGCGCGGACTGGACTTGGGCAGTTTGCAAAGAAGCAATCGCCTCTTGCAACGGAATCGGATTTAAGTATTCACGCCAGTGGCTGATACGTCCATCGGTGACACGAAACAAGATGATGTACTTTTGCCGGTACTGATACCCACTTTGGGCTACCACACCTTGCCCATCCAATTCAGCGAAGACAAGAT
>Ga0068869_100001268_pt1 | contig 14937 bp, 14 predicted proteins | sample KBSMisM52_FD_64676 | JGI IMG/M metagenome (GOLD analysis project Ga0068869, IMG submission 64676) | Miscanthus rhizosphere microbial communities from Kellogg Biological Station, Michigan, USA - KBS Miscanthus M5-2 | ecosystem: Host-associated > Plants > Roots > Rhizosphere > Soil ... | reverse complement strand
GGCGATCGTCGACATCCTCTTCTTCATGCCGTGGGGCGCGCTGGCCTTTCTGGCGTTCGATGGAGGCGTCGAGCATCGTCTTCGAACCTATCTGCTGACTCTGGCAGTGGGCGCGACATTTGCGTTGGGGCTGGTGGCGTGGCAGAACGCACTGCCGATGCGCGTGACCGGTTGGGAAGATGCAGGGTGGAACATGCTCGGGTGTCTCGCCGGCGCCGTCTGCGGCCATCTGCGCAAGCGCGTACGAGTCCGTTTCGAGTAGAGGAAGCGAATTGATTCTCATCGTTGAAGATGATCCGCAGGTCGGACGGCTGGTCGCACTCGTCCTCCAGCGCAACGGGCGCGACTGCCAGGTCGTGTCCGACGGCACCACCGCGCTTTCGCGGGCGAAGGAGATGCGTCCGCAGCTGATCCTGGCCGATCTCACCATCAAGGGGATGAGCGGCGCCGACCTTTGCAGCAACCTGAAATCGCACGCGGAGACGAAGGCGATCCCGTACGTGGTCCTCTCCGGTGATCGCGATATCGCCGAAAAGGCCCGGCTCTGCGGCGCCGACGATTACCTCATGAAACCATTCGAGTTCCCGGACCTGATCCGGCTCGTTGAAAAATATGCAAGAACTGAAAGCTGAACCGCCCCCCGAATGCCCCTCCGACTCCGATCCGGCCAGCCGGTTGATGGCCCGCCTGATCGAGGAGGGATTCACCACGGATGTGACCGAGGAAGATTGGAAGAGCTACGGCGAAACCATCTTCCGCCGCGCCGAGAAGATCTCCTTCGCGGAAGGGGAGACCATCTTCATCTTCACCCGCGTCCACGATCTGAACGAGCGCATCCTCCGCCAGACCTCCGAAAGCGTGGTCAACGCCTACAAGGCGCGCAGCGTGGCCGGCAAAGCACTCTCGGTTCTGCAATCGACGACGGTCTATCACTGCCTGGTCGCCGACGGCGATCAGCCGCACAACGACCTCCTCACCGGCTACGTCACCCGCGCCGGCGGCGCCACGTTCATCCCGGTCATCATCGTCCCGGAGATCAACCAGGTGATCTATCCCGATCTCGAAGAGAAGGTCGCCAGCGTCCGGCCGCGCGTCGAGTACCTGCAATACCTCCTCGGCGAGCGCCGCGAGACCGTCGATATGCATCGCCCCACCGTGCAGGCGATCTGGGTCGGAATCGGTGCGGTGGGGTTATTGCTGCTGCTGATCCTGATCTCGCTGTTCCATTGACTGCGGCTTTGGCGCGTTGTCTGCGCTACCGCGCGTTGTCTGCGGCTTCGCCGCGTTGTCTGCGCTTCGCGCGTTCGGGCAATTCGCGACCACGCGCGCGCCGCGCAGACAACGCACGCGAAGCGTGCAGACAACGCGCGATAGCGCAGACAACGCGTGATAGCGCAGCCAGTTACAATCCACCGATGCCAGCCAACCTCCGGCCCGTTCCGCCGCCTGACGATCCCAACCTCGACCTCGGGTTCGGAAGTGTCGTCGCGCGCGAGAGCCGCAAGCGCCTTCTGAATCGCGACGGTACCTTCAACGTCCGTCGTGAGGGGCTCGGCTTCTGGGAGTCGCTCTCCACCTATCACTACTTTCTGACCATCAGCTGGCCGAAGTTCCTCGGCTATGTCGCCGCGGTCTACGTCGTGATCAACGCGCTTTTCGCGGCCGCCTTCGTCGCCTGCGGAAGCGGGGCGCTGACCGGATTCGCCAACGAGACGTTGACGGAGCGATTTTCGCAGGCGTTCTTCTTCTCGGTTGAAACGCTGGCCACCATCGGCTACGGCAACATCGTTCCGGTCACTTTCATCGCCAATGTGCTGGTGGCCTTCGAGTCGCTGGTCGGCCTGCTCGGGTTCTCCATCATCGCAGGATTCGTTTTCGCGCGCTTTGCCCGTCCGCGCGCGGAGATCGCTTTCAGCAAAGTGGCCATCGTCGCTCCGTATCGCGACAAGACCGCGCTCATGTTCCGCATCGTCAACAAGAAGCGGAACGAGATCGTGGAGATGCACGCCACCGTCCTGCTGGCAATGCGCAAGCGCGACGGCGCCAGCACCGACCGCGATTTCATCCCCCTCGATCTCGAGCGGAAGAGCGTGGTCTTCTTTCCGCTGGCCTGGACCATCGTCCACCCGATCGATGAAAAGAGTCCCCTCAACGGCTGCGCGCGCGACGAGCTGCGGGCCCGCGACGCCGAGCTGCTCATCCTGATCAACGGCTTCGACGAGACCTTCTCCCAGACCGTCCACACCCGCTCGTCCTACAAGGTCGACGAGATCGTCTGGGGAGCGAAGTTCCGGACGATGTTCAACCCCTCCGATGAGGACGGGACCATCTCCATCGACATCCACAAACTGGACGAAATCGACCGGACTTCGTGATCCAACCCACACCCTCCGGCGCTGACAGGCGTACGATGTAAACATTCGCCTGTGACGGGAGTCAAAAACGCCATGAAACATTGGATAGCACTCGCGGTCGTCGCGCCGGCCCTTCTCCTCGGCGGCGTTGAAAAGGAAACGTGCCCGTACGGCCCCTTCGACCTCAGGTCGCCGCGCGAGCAACAGGCCAGTCTCTACCACCAACTCTCGATCACCGCGGAGGCGGTCGCCCCAAGCGGCCGGCGTCACGCAGCGCCGCCGCCGGCGGGAGACGCTCCCACCTATCCGGTCTCCGTCAATTACATCGACGACGAGATCTTCGGCACGATGAAGACCGACGGCATCCGCTCCGCCGCGCTCTCCTCGGACGAAGAATTCCTCCGCCGCGTCACCGTCGATCTCACCGGCCAGATCCCCGATCCGGCCACGGTGCAGGCCTTCCTGGCCGACAAGTCCGCCGACAAGCGGGCGAAGACGATCGACGCCCTTCTCGCCACAGACGCCTTCGTCGACCGCTGGACGATGTGGTTCGGCGATCTCGTGCAGAACGTGCAGGTGTCGGCCAACAGCCGCGAGTTTCCGGCGGGCCGCAACGCCTACTACACCTACATTCACGACTCCATCAAAGCGAACAAGCCCTACGACCAGATGGTCCGCGAGATCGTCGGCGGTTCGGGTGATAGCTTCGCCTCCGGGCCTCCGAATTTCTGGGTGCGGCAGATCCAGCCGAACGGTCCTCGCCAGGACACCTACGACAACCTGGCCGCGGAATCGGGCCGGATGTTCCTGGGCATGCCGATGCAGTGCCTCTCCTGCCACAACGGCCTCAAGCATCTCGAATCGGTCAACGTCTACCTGAAGTCGCACTCGCGCTACGACTTCTGGGGCAACGCCGCCTTCTTCTCGCGCGGCACCTCGAGAAAGTCGGATGCCACGAACCAGCAGTCCAGCCTCGTCATCAGCGATACGCCCACCGGCTCGTACTCGCTGAACACGACCACGGGCAACAAATCGCAGCGTTGCGGAACCTGCCCGACCACCGAGACGGTGCAACCCTACTTCTTCATGACCGGCGAGGCGCCGCGTCCCGGCGAGGCCTGGCGCGATGCTTATGGCCGCGTCCTCACCGCGCATCCGCAATTCGCCACCGCGGCGGTGAACTACCTCTGGAAAGAGATGTTCGGCCTCGGCATCGTCGAACCGACGAACAACATGGACCCCGCGCGCTACGATCCGAACAACCTGCCGGCCGGACAAGTGCTCCAGCCGAATCACCCAAACCTGCTGAACCGGCTGCGCGACGACTTCATCGCCGGCCACTACGACCTGAAAGCGATCCTGCGGACGATGGCGATGTCGAATGCCTACCAGCTCTCGACGAAGTACACCGCCACGACCTGGAACGAGTCGTGGACGCCGTACTACGCGCGCCACATCCCGCGCCGGCTGATGGCCGAATCGATGCTCGATGCCATCGCCAAGGCCACCAGCGTTCCGGTCACCTACACCATCAATGGTCTGCCGGCCGTCACCTCGGCCATGAAGCTCCCCGACCCGCTCGACGTCCGCAACAACGTCTACGGACGCTTCCTCGATGAATTCGGCCGCGGAAACCGGGACGATGAAGCGCGCGACAACGACAGCTCGATCGCGCAGGCGCTCTCGCTGATGAACGACGGCACCGTCGTCGTCAATCGCACGCACCGGGCCACCGCCAATTCGACGGTGGCGAAGACGCTCGCGTCAAGCACCGATCCGAACGTGATCGCCGACCAGCTCTATCTCTACACGCTGTCGCGCTATCCGACCACGACCGAGAAGACGCAGGCCGTCGCCTATCTGAAGAGCGGCACGCTGGCGCAGAAGACCGAAGATCTGCAGTGGGTCCTCCTCAACTCCGTCGAGTTTCTGTTCAATTGAAGGACTGACGATCATGGCAAACGTGAGACGTAGCAAGAGCACCGAAGCGTGCACCACCTGCGCGAACAAGAGCGGCTTCCCGCTCGAGGGCGAGGGCTTCTCCCGCCGCCGCTTCCTGCAGGTCGCCGGAACGGGCCTGGTGGCCTCCTACTTCGCCGACGTCTTCAGCCCGCGCCTGCTTCAGGCCGCGACCACACAGGGCGTCCTTCTCAAGAACACCGCCAAGAACTGCATCTTCATCTTCCTTCCCGGCGCGCCGAGCAACATCGACACGTGGGATCTGAAGGAAGGGGCGTGGACGCCGTCCGACTTCGCGCCGACGTCCTACGACAACAACAACGTCCGCTTCCCGCAGGGACTCCTGCCGATGACGGCCGCGCAGCTCGGCAAGGTCTCCTTCGTCCGCTCCGGCCTCTCGTGGGCCGCCGTTCATACGCTCGGCCAGGCCTGGGCGCAGATCGCCCGCAATCCCGGCGGCGCAACCGGCTCGATCGCACCGCACATCGGCGCTGTGGTCGCACTGGAGTCGCAGATCAAGCGGTTGCCGACCGACGTTCTGCCGGGATTTATCGCTCTGAACTCCACCGGCATCCCAGCATCCGGTTATCTCTCGGCGGCCTATGCGCCGTTCCAGGTGATCCCTGCCTCGACCGGACTTCCCACGATCGCCCATCCCGACGGCGCAACCCGCTTCACCGATCGCTGGACTTTCCTCCAGCAGCTCGACACCAACCGCACCAGCGGTGCGCTCGGGAAAGCCACGACGGACATGGAGGATTTTTACATCCAGTCGAAGGCGCTCATGGACGCGCCGAACATCAACGCCGTCTTCAGCTTCTCCCCCGCCGAGCACACGAAGTACGGTGCGACGTCGTTCGGCGACTCGCTGGTGGTAGCGCGCAATCTCGTCGCGGCAGGGAAGGGGACGCGCTTCGTGCAGGCCACCCTCGGCGGGTGGGATCACCACAGCGGCATTTACACGAAGCCGGCGAACGGCGTGAATTCGCTCTACACGCAATGCGCCCAGTTCGATCCCGCCTACGCCTCGCTTCTGGCGGACCTGCAGTCGATGCCCGGCTCGGTCGCAGGAAAAACGCTGCTCGATGAAACGCTCGTCGTCGTCGTGGCCGAGTTCGGCCGCACCGTCGGCGTCCTGAACAATCAGGCCGGCCGCGATCACAACCTGCGCATGACCACGGTCTGGGCGGGCGGCGGCGTTCGCGGCGCGCAGGTGATCGGCAAGACCGACGCGACCGGCGGCACCGTGACCGACTACGGGTGGAGCGGCAATCGCGATATCCGCCCCGAGGATGTCACGTCGACGATCTACTCCGCGCTCGGCATCGACTACACCACCGTCCGCCACGACGACCCGCTCAACCGCGGCTTCGAATACGCCCCGCCGTTCTCCGACGGAACGCACCCGAAGCCGATCGACGAGTTGTTCTGAATCTGCGCTCCGCGCGTTGTCTGCGGCTTCGCCGCGTTGTCGGTTGTCTGCGCTTCGCGCGTTGTCAAACCCCCGACCCCCTGACAACGCGCGAAGCGCAGACAACGCCGCAGGCAGACAACGCCAAAGGCAGACAACGCGGCGAAAGCCGCAGCTACCGTACCCGGTCTTTCAGGCTCGAGTGGTACGCCGGATCGTCGACGATGCCGCTGGTGTTGTTGCCCATCTTGGCGATGCGGCCGGAGATGTCGTTGATGCGGTCCTGCGTTCCGGGGTGATCGGCGAAGAAGCGGGTCACCGAGCTGTCGCCGCCCTTCTCCAGGCTGAGCAGCTTCTGAAACATATCCAGCATGCCGTGCGGGTCGTAGCCGCCCTGGGTCATGAACTGCAGGCCGAGGTCGTCGGCCTCTTTCTCGTCGGCACGGCTGAAACGCGCCATCGCGCCGCCGGCGACGATCTGGGCCAGGAGTTGCTGCAAGCCGTTCTGATTCTGGCCCAGCAGAATGCTGGCGATCGCACCGATCTCCTGCTGCCGCTCCACCTGCTTGATGACGTGTCGGGCCACCACGTGGCTGACTTCGTGCGCCACGACCGCGGCCAGCTCGTCGGCCTTGTCTGCCTGCGCGATCAGTCCGGCGTTGATGTAGACATGGCCGCCCGGGATGCTGAACGCATTCACGGCCGGATCGTTGACGATCTCGAAATCGAATGGCCGGGTCGCCAGCGGCGTGGCCGCATGGATCCGTTCGCCCATCTGCCGCAGATATCCGAGCGCGGCTGGGTCGTGTACCAACTGCATCTGCTGCGCGACCTGCGCGGCCATCTGATCGCCGAGCTGCCATTCCTGATCGAGCGAGATACTGTTGCCGGTCGCGCCGAGAGCGCCGGACCGGCAACCGGCGGCGGTGAGAGATGCGATCAACACAATGGAAAGAAGCAGGGTTCGTTTCAACATCGGTTCATTCCTCCGCGGCCGGGACTGCAAAGGAAAGGCCTGTATTTGCGGTTGCGAGGTCGCGCGGTTACGCGGTCTCGCGGTGGTGTTCGTTGGTGGCTACGTTGCTGAGTTTCAACGTTCCCGAGCAGACGACTACCAGCAACGTTGCAACCCGGCAACTCCGCACCGCGCGACCGCGCGACTTCGCGACCGCTAATGCGCCGGCGCCACGCCCCACACTTTCTCCAGCCTCTGATCGCGCCCGCAATTGAAGCGGTAGAACTTGTACCGGAGCGGATTCTTTTTGTAGTAGTCCTGGTGATACTCCTCGGCGGGATAGAAGCGGCCCGCGGGGAGGATGTCGGTGTAGATGTCGTGATGCAGCTTGACGCCCACGGCCTGCTTCGATGCCTCGGCCAGGCGCTTCTGCTCCGCATCGTGGACGAAGATGGCCGCCCGGTACTGGCCGCCGTTGTCGCAGAACTGCCCGGCGTTATTCAGCGGATCGACGTTGTGCCAGTAGACGTCGAGCAGCTGCGCGTAGCTGATCTGCCGCGGGTCATAGACCACCTCGACCGCCTCGCGATGCCCCGTGTATCCGGACGAGACTTCGTCATACGTCGGCTTGTCGACATGCCCGCCGGTGTATCCCGACGTCACAGAGATGACACCCTTCAACCGCTCGAACGGCGGCTCCATGCACCAGAAGCAGCCGCCGGCGAAGGTAGCGACCGCGCGCGGCGGAGCGGGGGAGACGGCGAGGAGAAGGATGGCGAGGGTGAGAAGGATGCGTTTCATTGTTTCATTGTCATCCAGAGGCCGGCGGAGCGCGGCCGAAGGATCTCAACCGCGCAGTTCCAGCCGAAGCCGTGTAACGTCGAAAAGGGATTCAACACAGAAACCGTAGTTTGAGATCCTTCGCTCGACGCTCAGGATGACAGCTCTTCTGCTACTCTCCCGCCCCAACGTGAGCCGCTCGCGCCTGCTTCCACTGACCGGGATCCTCGTCGCGCTTGTGGCGTGGCAGATTGCCGTTTCGATGCGGCCCGGACTCATCCCCGGACCGATCGTGGTCGGGCGCGCGATCGGAGAGCTGGCGGTGCGGGGGCTGCTGCTCAAGTACGTGGTGGCGTCGCTGTTTCGCGTGACGTGGGGTTACCTCGCCGCTCTGGTCATCGCCATCCCGCTCGGATTGGCTCTTGGGATGATGAAACTCGGGGAGATGGCCATCAATCCGATCCTGCAGGTGCTGCGGCCGATCTCGCCGCTGGCGTGGATTCCCATCGCCATCCTCTGGTTCGGGGTCGGCGACATCTCGGCGATCTTTCTGATCTTTCTGGCTTCGCTTCTGCCGCTGACCGTGGCCACGATGAATGCGGTTCACAACATCGATCCCGTTCATCTCGCCGCCGCCCGCAATTTCGATATCCCGCTTCGCGCGCGCATGACCGACGTGCTCATTCCGGCCATCCTGCCGCAGCTCATCGTGGCCATGCGCATCGCCCTCGGCGTGGCGTGGCTGGTGGTGGTGGCCGCGGAGATGATCGCCGTCAACTCCGGACTCGGCTTTCTGATCGTCGACGCCCGCAACGCCGGCGATCGCTACGACCTCGTCATCGCCGGCATGGTGCTCATCGGCGTCATCGGCGTCGTCCTCGATCTGCTCATGCGCCGCCTGGAGCGGCTCGACTCTGTCCGCTGGGGTTACGCCGCCGAGTGAAAGTCCAGTTCACCGACGTCTCGATGCGCTTCGGCGCGATGGAGGTCCTCCAGCACATCACGCTGGGCGTGGAGGAGGGAGAGTTCTGCTGCATCGTCGGTCCCTCGGGATGCGGCAAGTCGACGCTGCTCAACATCGCCGGCGGCTTTCTGGCGCCGGCATCCGGCTCGGTGACGATTGACGGCGAGCCGGTGACCGCGCCCGACCGCCGGCGCATCTTCGTTTTCCAGGAGCGCGGCGTCTTTCCCTGGCTCACGGTCGAAGGCAACATCGGTTTCGGGCTGTTCGATATGCCGGACGATGAGCGGCGGCAGCGTGTGACGCAGTACATCGAACTGGTCGGACTCAAAGGCTTCGAAAAGTCCTACCCGCGCGAGCTCTCCGGCGGGATGAAGCAACGCGTCGAAGTGGCCCGGGCGCTGGCGGTGAATCCGGACGTTCTCTTTCTCGACGAGCCGTTCGGCGCGCTCGATTCGATCACCCGCCTACAGATGCGCAGCGAGCTCCTTCGCATCTGGCGTGCGGAGAAGAAGACGGTCCTCTTCGTCACGCACGACATCGAGGAGTCGGTGCAGCTGGCCGACCGCGTGGTGGTCATGAGCGCGCGGCCGGGACACATCCGCCGGGTGGTGGAGATCGATATTGCGCATCCGAGGGATCTGTCGTCGCGGAGATACATTGAATTACGGGATTTGATTTTTGGCGAGATTGGGTTGGCGCATCAGGTATAGCGAATGTTGAATGTTGAATGTTCAATTTTGAATGTTGAATGGGAAGCCGGGAGCCGATGATGCGGAGCTCCATTCAACATTCAACATTCAACACTCAACATTCAACATTGCGCTTTGTGTTGCCGCTCATCACGGCCACGATCATCCTCGCGCTGTGGGCCGTCGCCGTGAAGATGTCCGGAACGAAGATCTTCCCAACGCCGATCGCCGTCGCGAAAGCCATCACCACCCTCGCCGAAAAATCTCTCCTCTGGCGCTACATCCTCGACTCGCTGACGCGCGTCTTCGCCGGTTACCTGGCGGCGATCGTGATCGGCATCCCGCTGGGGTTTCTCCTCGGGTGGTACGCGCCGCTAGCACGGGCGATCAATCCGCTGATCCAGATGCTGCGGCCGATCTCGCCGCTGGCCTGGATGCCGCTGGCGGTGATCTGGTTCGGCGTCAGCAATGCCGCGCCGATCTTCCTCATCTTCCTGGCCTCACTCTTCCCGATCATCGTCGCGGCGATGAATGGCGTGCGCAACGTCCCGCCGATGTACCTCCAGGCCGGCCGCAACTTCGGCCTGTCGACGCGACAGCTGATGATCCGCGTGGTCGCGCCAGCGGTCCTGCCGCGCATCATCGTCGGCCTGCGACTGGCCTTCGGCATCGCCTGGGTAGTTCTCGTGGCCGCCGAGATGATCGCCGTCGATTCCGGACTCGGATACCTCATCATCGACGCCCGCAATGCCGGCAAGCGCTACGACCTCGTCGTTGCGGGGATGCTGATGATCGGTGTGATTGGACTTTTGCTCGATACGGGGATGCGCGCTGTCGAAGGAGTGGTCAGTGGCCAGCGGTCAGTAGCCAGTAAGCCAGCCGCATCTGACCACTGACCACTGAAAACTGACAACTACGAAAAGGAGGTGATCGGAACAATGCGAAAACTCATACTCGCCATCAGCGCCTGGATCGTTGCCATTACGGCTGCGCACTCAGTGCTCAACGTGAATTGGCAGGTGCTGATGAACGACCGGCTGCCGGAAGCAAATCGGAAGCTCAACGTCGCGTACATCCCGGTGACGTGACATCTCGCTTGCCCGGTCACCGACTACATCTCCGCCTACTCGCAGTCCGGACATCTCTTCATCCCGCGCATGTTTCAGGGGTTCCCTGAAATCAAAGAAGCGCTGATGTCCAACAAGATGCAGGCGGCGTTTATGGTCGCGCCGATGGCAATCGCCCTGCGGGCTCAGGGCGTTCCGGTGAAGATCGTTTACCTCGGCCACCGTTATGGATCGGCCGTGGTCGTCCGCAAGGACGGCCCGATCCATCGTGTGTCCGATCTCCGCGGCAAGATCATGGCCGTTCCGAGCCGTTTCTCCGACGAACGCCTGATCGTCTTCCGCGCCCTGGCCGCGAACGGCATGAACGCGAAAAAAGACCTGCGGATGGTGGAGATGGCTCCGCCCGATGTGGCCGGCGCACTGGCGGCAAGCGCGATCGACGCCTTCTCGATGGGCGAGCCCTATCCGTCACAGGCGGAGATCGTCGGATTCGGCCGCGTGCTCTTTCACGCCCGCCAGTACTGGCCCGACTACATCTCCTGCGTTCTGGTGGTTCGCCAGGATGTGATCGACCGCCGCCCCGAAGCAGTGCAGGTACTCGTCGACGGCATCGCCCGATCGGGGATGTGGCTCGACGAGAAGGATCGCGCCAAACGCCACCGCCTCCACGCCGCCGATTTCGTTGGCCGTTTCTACTACCACCAGGACCCGAAGCTGCTCCGCTGGGCACTCACCAATCCGATCGACCGCGTGAAGTACGAGCCGCTATCGCCGCGGCGATCCGATTTCGAAACCATCGTGAAGCTGATGGTGGAGACCGGCGTCCTCGATCACGCCATCCCGTTCGAGGAGTTCGTCGATACGCGATTCGCCGAGGGGGCGCATGCGATGACGGCCTGGAAGTACGAGGCTGGGGACGACCGCGCGAAGTAGTTCCGACCTTAGGGGTGCGATGTCTGCGCCTTAAGCGCGTGTAGTTTGACGCCGCGATTTCACATGAAGATGAGCCGCATAGCGGAAGTCACAGACCGGCGGAATCCTCCATGTCTTGGTTATCGCCGCAAGCAATGATCTTGAGAACCTTGTCGGAGTGCTTACCGAAGACTGATTGGATCGACTCCTTGACTTTCAACGTCTCCCAGAAGTCGTCAAAGATACGTACACGAGTGTCGAATGTTCGAGGTTGTGATTCGACTCGCGGCGGTGAATCGGCGCCCGCCGATCCGACGGCTACCTCACTCAACAACTGCCCGGCGCTATCGCTGTCTCCCTCAAAGATTGCTATTCCGGGCGGGGTCAACTCGGCTGGGAGGTTTTTGCGGAGGCAGACGCGCCACTCGTAGTGCCTCGTCTCAGCGGCGAGGGCTGCGTGTGCTCGAATGACATCGAGCACACGTCGGTTCTCGCAATCTTCGGGCTTGTCGAAGACGAAGATGCGCTTCACCCAAATTTCTTTCCTGTTGATAGCGTCTTTGGATGCCTCGAGGAATCGCTTCAATGCCCCGTCGCTCCACATCGCCATCGTCGAGACGCCTCGGTAGCGCGTACTCTGCCCCATGCATCTCACCCGGTAGGCGAGCATATAGTCCTGAATAACTGCTTCCCCAACCGGTACCTTCGACGCTGGTCCGAGTGGCTCAGCGCTGAGGTCATCAAGACGATTCCAGAGCGTGAGGAAGGCGATGATCTGTTCCGGCGGCACCGGCGCAAGGCGGAAGTTACTGAGCTTGTCGTCAATCGCCAGCACGGCAATCGGAGTCTTGTCGGTGGGTGCCCAGATTCCAAAGTGCACGGCTTCGCTGAGCTCCAGTATTCGCACACGTCGATACTCGGCTTGGCTCATAATTTTCATTTCATAGCGGTTTGCCGCCACGCGAGACTGCTGGAAGTGGCTGCTAAGTATGTCGTTGATGCGTGCGGGCGAAATCCCTTGATCCGAGTCTCTGCCAAGAACAAAGATGCGCCTCGTGTGGACGCGCGCAAGAGACGCGACGTGTGCTTTGCTGAAGGCGTTGAGCCTGTCCCAAGTGGAGGCGTCTGATACGGCGTAATACTCTCCTCCCCGCTCCGAAAGCTCGCGCATTGTGGCTTCGACCAGAACATCGATAAGCTTCGGTGCATCGGGCATGAGCAGGCGGTACTCCGAGCCATATACAGGAGCGTTGCTTTGGAGCTTGTCGCTCATCTCCGCGAGCCCCGCAGCTTTATCCGTAAGCTCCTTGAGATAGTGATCGAGAAACCTCAGATAGCTCTTCGAAGTCCATCCTCCACGCCCGAGGGATGCGATCGACTCAGCGAGCGATAGAAAATGTGGAGCGAAGGATTCACCCTCCGCGCCGGCGAGATTCTTCAACGCATTTTTGATAGCGGTGCGATCGCTGGCCTTAAGGACTTGTGCGACGTTGGTATTGAGAAGGTTCAATAAGCTGGCGGTGAGCGCGGAGGTCTTTTTGTGATCGGAGCCCCATTCATAACCGAAGACCACGATGCCGGAGACGAGAAACGCGATGCCGAGGTGCGTGATGATTTGACTCCAGTGACCCTCACGGGGTTCCAGAGCCGGCCAGAGGTCATGCCTCGCAATGATCAACAAGCCGATCACTGTCGGGATGAAGGCGCGAAGAACCCAATGGTCCTTCGATGCTCCAGGCATCAGAACAAGTGTCTTTTCGACGTGGACTTCGAGCCTCGCGTCTTTCTGTGCGCCTCTTCTGAACATATTCAGTATGTATGGATAAGTAGTGATATAGGTTCGAAGATGGCATTCGTCAACCCCGACGCGGGTGAGCCAATGATGGGACATTGGCTCCACGCCTTAGCGCGGACGGCGATCTCACCCGCGGAACTCACTCTTCCGAAGGCGTGGTCGGTCAGGTCGAGCCGTCGCGACTCATCTCGGAATTCCGAACCGCCGATGCCACCTTGGAATCGGTCATGCGTCTCTCAATGCTCTTAGTCGTTTGTGTTCTGATCGCCGCCCGATCGGTCGCCCCTTTGCCAGTCGAAATGGTTGCCCTTCCTCGGTCGCTGGCCGGCTACACGACGTGGCGCAGACTGACGCCTGACGGGTATTCCATCCCGCCGCAGCTTTCTTCGCTCTGCACGTCACAAGCTGCGGCATCGCCTCCGAGGAGCGCGGAGGCTTACGGACCGCATGCGAACACGTTCGTGAACGTCTTCGCGAATCCACTCGCCGCAACCGCACTCAACTCTCGCGGCGTCTTTCCGGAGGGCTCTATCCTTGTGAAGGAGAAACTTCTCGATGGCCGGTCGGACATCCCTTCGGCGTATGGAGTCATGATCAAGCGACGCAAGGGATCTAACCCTTCCACTTCCGATTGGGAGTTTCTCTTCTATCCGTCTGAGCGCTCGGCATCCTTCACGAACTGCGCGGATTGCCACCGCTCGGCGCAGCACGACTTCGTCTTCGGGTCCTACGCGGGCTCGTGACGGATGGCGCTCCCGAGCCGCGCGAAGTCTTCGATCGATAGCCGCTCCGCCCGCACACCCTCATCGATTCCGGCTTTTGCCATTGCGGCGACGATTTCCTCGCGTGTTCCGAACTCGGTCAAGTTGTTGACCAGTTTCTTCCTTCGCATCCGGAACGAGGCACTGATCAGATCGATCAGCTCCTCGGAGGCGAACGGTTTGCGATCGGGATCGAGCACGACTACGGCGCTGCGCACTTTTGGCGGCGGGTAGAACGACTTCGGCTCGAGGGTCATGAGGATGCGTGCCGAGGCGTAGAGGCGGACGAAGAGGGTGAGGTAGCCGTAAGCCTCGTCGCCGGGATTGGCCACCAGGCGGTCGGCGACTTCCTTCTGCAGCATGAACACAGCGCGCCGGCAATTGGGATCGGCGACGACGCGGCGCAGGATGGGCGTGCCGGCGTTGTAGGGGAGATTGCCGACGGCGCGATACGGGCGGGCGGGGAGCGGGGCCTCGATGGCGTCTTCATTCACGAGCGTGATGCGATCGCCGAACTGTTTTCGAAGGCGCTCCGAGAGCTCCGGATCGATCTCGACCGCCATCAGCTCATTCGGCAGCTCGGCCAGTTTCTCCGTCAGCACTCCTTCGCCCGGTCCGATCTCGACGACGACGTCGTCCGACTCGGGCTCGACGGCCTCGACGATCCGCATCACCGCGCCGCGGTTGCGGAGGAAATGCTGGCCCCACTTTTTCTTTGGATGGCTCATCGGAGAGATCGAACGGTACCCACGATAAACTCCCACCCATGGATCAGGCCACCATCAATACCGACATCGCCGCGGCGCATGAGGTCATCGCGCGGCTCAGGACCGAGGTGGGGAGGGCGGTGATCGGGCAGGAAGCGATCGTCGACCGGCTCGTCATCGCGCTGTTGATTCGCGGGCATGTGCTCATCGAAGGCGTGCCGGGACTCGCCAAGACCCTGCTCGTCAAAACGCTTGCCGGCGCGATCGACGCCTCGTTTCACCGCATTCAGTTCACGCCCGATCTGCTGCCGGCCGATATCACTGGGACGCTGATCTTCGATCCGGCCGGGCGCGTCTTCACACCGAGGCAGGGGCCGATCTTCGCCAATCTCGTGCTGGCCGATGAGATCAATCGCGCGACTCCCAAGACGCAGTCCGCTCTGCTCGAAGCCATGCAGGAGCGCACGGTGACAAGCGGTACGACCACTCACGAGTTGGAAGCGCCCTTCCTCGTGATGGCCACACAGAACCCAATCGAGATGGAGGGCACCTATCCGCTGCCCGAAGCGCAGCTGGACCGGTT
>Ga0068869_100001265_pt1 | contig 14952 bp, 11 predicted proteins | sample KBSMisM52_FD_64676 | JGI IMG/M metagenome (GOLD analysis project Ga0068869, IMG submission 64676) | Miscanthus rhizosphere microbial communities from Kellogg Biological Station, Michigan, USA - KBS Miscanthus M5-2 | ecosystem: Host-associated > Plants > Roots > Rhizosphere > Soil ... | reverse complement strand
GCGTAAATTCTGTGGACTGAATCTCGGCATGTTTCGTGAGCCCGGATTGGTTCGTGTATTCGCCATGTGATCTTATCTACGGACACATTGACTCGAGGTCTATGGAAAATACACGAAAACTCGTCACGGAAACTTCAATTCTTGCGAGCTGATTCCTCGGCGTCAGCACTTGTTAGTCTTGACCAAAGCGTTAAGCAAAACTGCCAAGAATACAACTTCCAGTCATGATTGGATATTGTCCCCTTAACGACATCTTCAAGATTTGCGCTACTGTCAATTCTGACGGGGACGACTCCATTTCTCGCTGTATTGTGTAATTGCTTCGGACCCATGACAATAATTCCAAGTCTCAGTTGAGGGACTCCAGCAGTCGAGCCGGAGAATCCGACGGCGCAAAGCCGAATGATAGTTACGACGATGCGAAAAGGTGTAGTATTGAGCCACTTTTTCGTATTTATTCCCAGCCAAAATTATCCATGGTCTGTTTCCATGCGCGTCCGCAACGACCTGAACTGTGAAGCATGGGATGCTGAATACAATCAGCGCCAACACTCAGTCGAGGTTTGGAACGTGTAAAAGGAGGCTGCTTGAAAAGGTCATCAAGATTAGTTCTGGTGGTGGACGATTCGGAACTTTTTCGAAAACTTATTTGTTCGATGCTTCAGGAGATACCGGAATTGCAGATTGCCGGTGAGGCTACAGACGGACTACAGGCGATTCGGAAAGCGGAAGAACTGCAACCGGACTTGATAGTGCTCGACATCGGGCTTCCGTCTCTGAACGGAATCGAAGCCGCGCGGCGAATCCGCAAGATCTCACCAAATTCCAAAATACTATTTGTGAGCCAGGAGTCTTCAGTGGACGTTGTGCGGGAAGCGCTTGGCACGGGCGGGCGAGGCTACATTCTCAAGACCGATGCCGGCCGCGATCTAGTGGCGGGTGTAAATGCCGTGCTTCGCTGCGAGCAGTATGTCGGACGGAGATTTTCTAATAATGATTTTGTCAAACTGCACGAGGTATTCGAGACACCGATTGAAAGCATCGAGACAATCGCGTAATCCGCAATCCGGAAAGTGACAACAAATGAATGGCGTCTATTCCCGATAAAACATAAGCAAAATACCGAGCACCAGCATCAACGATGGCCACATCTTAGCGAAGCCTGCGTGCAGAGACGTTTTCAATGTGGCCAGCCCTTTGGTAAGACCGATACCTACTCCTACCACTGAGAAGCTCAGATGCTCCGACTGGATTCGCGACATTACTTCCATATGATTGCTCCCGTGCATTCCCGCCTCATGCTGGTGGAACAACAGCAATATCGATCCTCCGATAGCCAGCACAGGGAATGCCCACTGGAGCCATTGCCAATCCAAAATGCCGCGGGCACGGCGCCATTCGATTACTCCCAATGCCAGTAACAGCGCTGCAAATATCTTGTGCTGCAACACCTCGCTATTGTTTTCTAGCGCCTCAAGCCATTCCCTATGCCCAAAGGGCCACAACTCGGTGTCACTCCAGACGAGCAAGAAGGCTCCCGCCAACAGAAAGCATGCGGGCCAAAAATACTTCAGGGCCGGCCACCGCTTCACTACAACATCTTGAGCAAGCATGAAAATTCCAGCGAGTGCCACGAATAGACCGGCCAAGTGGTGGTTAAACTCACTTTCTTTTTTATCGGCAACCAACTTTGCCAGCGTCGCTGGATCAGGTTCTTGGTTGACTGTTTGATGGTGTTGGTGGTGATGTTCGTGATTTCCGACCCCTGTCGGAATAGGCGGCGACAGCCAAACACGAGGAAGCAAGCCAAGAGCCAGCCATAAAATCACTGCCGACAAAACCCAAAGCCAAATTTGCGCTTTGGAGTTTAGAACATGAGTCCCATTGTGAAAATTCATGCTAAAAGATTAGATTTCCGCAACTGCGGGGGAACTGTCAGAATTTACAGTACAACGATGGCCCCTGCGCCAACTCATAACGACGTACGTGCACAAACGCGCGTTGATAAGAAACGCCGGGTATCGCAGCTCGTTCATGCTCTACCTTCTGCTGGGAGCTTGGCTTTAAGCTTGGTCCCTTGGTGGTTGGAATGCAGTTGAAAGTGCCCGCCGAGTTGTCTGACCCGCTCCCGCATCCCAGCTAACCCCACGCCAACCACGGCACGCCGGTTGTTACAGAGGGGCAGTTTGTCCGATGAGATTCCGCAGCCGTGATCGCTGATCTCTAGGATCACGAATGCACCTTCGCGCTCTAACCGAATCTCCGCGGTAGGGCTTCCAGAATGACGGTGAATATTTGAAAGGCACTCTTGCACCATACGATAAACAGCAGTTTCGACATCTGGAGACAACCTGTCACAGCCAGTGCTTATATCCAGGTGCGTGTGGATGCCGGTGCGCTCCACATAACCGTCAATATATTTGCGCAATGCTAACGGTAGGCCGACCTCATCGAGCACAGGTGGATGCAATAAATGAGAGATAGAGCGGGTTTCGCTAAGGCACTGGTCGGTAAGCAGCAAAGCTTCCAAAAGTAAATGCTCAGCTTTCTTTTCTGGAAACGGCGGCTGCGCGATATGTAATAGTTCCAAATCAATTTTGAGGGCCACAAGGTACTGGCCGACGCTGTCATGTAACTCTCGGGCAAGACGGCGGCGTTCCTGGTCTTGTGTATGGATCAACTGGTCGGACAGCCTGCGCAGGGCATCCTGGCTCGCACGTGCAGCTAAGGCTTTTCTTCGGGGGTGGGTTTCGTGCAATTTTGCCGGAACCCGGGGCTTGGTTATGCCCAATTCCATAGGTGCAACTCCTTTATTTTTTATGCGGCTATGAAGGGTAGTTTTTGTACTGCCTGAGAATGGTGCCATACGGTTCACTACTGTGGATACTGCCAAGAATTACAGGGATTTCCCTAGAAGAAACCTAGTATCACCCTGGGTCCAAGGAGGCTTTTCTTTTTGGCTGGGCGCAAAACGTACTCCTCCTTGGGTGATCAGATTCCCAGAGAAAAACATCGTCCGCGGCCTAAGACCGCCACAAAGTCTGTGAGAAATGACAGTTCTCTATAGTCAGGTGATTTCCTAGCCTAAATGCGGGTCGGTGATTTCGCTTCGCGCCACCACCAAGGATTTGCAAGTGACAGATTCACGCATACTGAATCACTTAAGAAGCAGAGAGAAGCAAATCACCAGACCGCTGCACCGGCTTTCGAGGAAAAGAATGTTGGTCCGAGTAGCCGCTGCGCTTGAGGTGACATTGCTATTGATTGCCACGACGCACCTACGGGCCCAGGAAACTACGCCTGCGCCTCCGGCCGACACGACGGAAAAAGAAAAAGAGGAACGGCCCACTGGGCTGCCCAAAAAGGTGAACTGGAAGTTCAATTTTGATGCTGCCTGGGGCACATTCGGCTTCGCGAACTCGCTCTACACCAACGTCAGGCCCGACCCGTCAGGGAACCTAAGTGACAACTGGTTCGAGGGTTACCTTAAGCCGGCGCTCTCGGGCAGCATCGCTCTGGGGGAGAGCGAACTTTACGGCAAGATCAGTGGCGTCGGGGAACGAACCTACGGAGCGCCTCCATCCCTGGTAGGGGAGAGCGCCTCTTCGTTCAAGCAGGAAGATCTGTACATCGGCTGGCGTTCGGGGAAGTCCTTTAGCAACTCAGACCATCTGTTTGACTTCACAGCAGGCCGTGCTCCGTACACGATTGGACACGGCTTCTTGATCTGGGATGGGGCGGGCGAGGGCGGGAGTCGTGGTGGATTCTGGAGTAATGCTCGCAAAGCCTGGCAATATGCCGCCATCGGCCGCTTCAAACCGAAAAATCACACCTTTGAAGGGTTTTATCTGGACCGGGATGAACTCCCGGAGAACGATTCGGGAACCCGTCTGACAGGTGTGAACTATGAATATGCCCCAGGGGAGAATTCAACCTTTGGAGCAACCTATGCCAAGGTATACGCCCGCCGTAACATCTTGCCTCTTCGAGACGGCATGAACGTCTACAACCTGCGCGCCTACACCGCGCCTTTCTCTGGTTTGTCCGATCTCTCCTTCGAAGCAGAGTACGCCTACGAGAACAACCGCAGTCTCATGAACTCAACCGCGTGGACCGTGCAAGGTGCATACAAACTGAGTAAAGTGGCTTGGACGCCCAAACTTTCCTATCGTTATGCATTCTTTGAGGGAGACAACCCCAATACAGTCAGAAACGAGGCCTTCGACCCATTGTTTTTGGGTTTCTACGACTGGGGCACATGGTGGCAAGGTGAGATCGCTGGCGAGTACTTCCTGGCGAACTCCAACAACGTCTCGCATCAGGCACGCATTCACATGTCGCCCTCCGATTCGTTGGGCTGGGGCGTTATGGGTTACTGGTTCCGCGTACCCCAGCCGGCTACCTTTGGGGATGGCGCAACATCTTCAAATGTAGCATTCGAATTCGACTCTTACCTCGATTGGAAAATCAACAAGAACTTTACGTTGAGTGTCGTTGGTGCATTCGCCGATCCCCATCAGGCAGCGCAACAGGCATTTCACCGGACCGACAACTTTGCTTACGGGATGGTCTACATTGCCTACTCTTTCTAGAAAGATCGCAAGCATTCGAAAGGAAACGCCTGGGCCGGCTCTCAGCTTGGAGAAAACAGATAGAACGGTCCGCCCATCTCACAAAATAAGCAAACCGTTTGAGGACGGAAAAGTCGGAGTAAAACCAGCGGCGATTCCAATTCCATTTCACAAGTTCCTCAAGGTAGTAGCGATCGTAGATGCTGGCAATCCGCAGATCCGGCAACTCCTCGATCGCATCGGAGCGGAAAACTTCAAGATCGAAGTAAGCGATAACTTTGACCGAGACATTTCCGAAGACGCCGCCGTCGGAGCATACATCGCCATGATTGACGGCGACCGACTCGAGCGTGCGCGTTCGCTGGCGCGCGCGGTTCGCTCAGTCGGCTTTCGCACCCCGTTATGGGGTCTCGCGGACTCCCACCGAATCTCCGACATCAGCAGCTTCGATTTTCTCGGCGAGGTTACGGGGTATATCTATCTTGGACAGCAGACACCGGCCTTCTACGCCAAGCAGGTGATCGGCAGCCTTATTGAGTACGGAATGGCGCTGTTGCCGCCATTCTTTGGCGGGTTGATGGCGTACGACGCTGAGGCCAACATCGCCTTCGACTGCCCCGGCCATCAGGGTGGACAGTTCTACCGAAAGTCGCCTGCCGGTCAGCTGTTCTTCAAACACTTCGGCGAGAGCATCTTTCGCAATGACCTGTGTAACGCCGACGTGAAACTTGGCGACCTGCTTATCCACGAAGGGCCTGCTGCTGAGGCCCAGCGACATGCCGCGCATGTGTTCGGCGCCGATAAAACGTACTTCGTTTTAAATGGAACCAGTACATCCAACAAGATTGTCAGCAACGCGGTTCTGCGCCGGGGCGATCTGGTTCTGTTCGACCGCAACAACCATAAATCCATGCACCATGGCGCTCTGATCCAGGCTGGTGCGATCCCAATTTTCCTTCCGACGGCGCGCAATCCTTTCGGCATGATTGGAGCTGTTGATTGGGACGCGTGGGACGAGGACTACCTGCGGCAGCAGATTCGCAAGAATCCGCTAGTGAAGGACACACACCGCTACAAAGCTGAGCGTCCTTTCCGGCTAGCCTGCATTCAGCTGGCCACTTACGACGGGACGATTTACAACGTCCAGAAAGTTCTTGAACGGATCGGGCATCTATGCGACTACGTGCTTTGGGATGAGGCGTGGATTGGGTACAACGCCTTCCATCCGCTATTCAAGAACTTCAGTCCAATGCGCCTGGAAAATCTCGAGCCCAAAATGCCGGGACTTTTCTCTACGCAGTCAGTGCACAAACAAGGCGCCGGCTTTTCGCAAGCCTCCCAGATCCACAAACGTGATGAACATGTCCGCGGGCAGGCGCGCTTCATCGAGCACAAGCGTTTTAACGAAGCTTTCCTAATGCACGCTTCGACTTCTCCTTTCTATCCGCTGTTTGCCTCTCTGGACGTGAATGCCAAGGTTCATGCGGGGAAGGCGGGCGAGATGCTGTGGGATCGTTGCATCGAGCTCGGAATTGAAACACGCAAGAAGTTGCGTGAGTTAGGCCGTCATTATGCAGCAGTCGGCCGCAGCAGTGAGGAGAAGTGGTTTTTCGATCCTTTCGTGCCCGACGTGGTAACGATTCGCAACTCCAAGTTTACGAAAGACGTCACCAACGTGCCTTGGGAGGATCTTCCCACCGATGTGCTCAAGCGTGAGCAGCAGTGCTGGAATTTTCATCCCCACAGTAAGTGGCACGGATATTCGGGATTCGTGGAAGGCTACGCAATGGTCGATCCCAACAAACTCACATTACTGACGCCCGGGATCGACCGGGTTAGCGGCGAGTATCTGGACTTTGGCGTGCCGGCCACGGTCGTGGCCAACTATCTGCGCGACCAACGGATTGTCAACGAAAAATGCGATCTGAATAGCATTCTGTTTCTGATGACCCCTGCGGAGGATGAGAGCAAGCTCAACACGCTGATCGCCAAGCTCGCCAAGTTTAAGGATTTATGGGACCGCGATGCTTCCTTCGCTGAAGTCCTGCCGACTGTTCATGCGGCACATCATGATCGCTATGCAGGCTACACGCTCAGACAAATCTGCAAAGAGATGCACGATCTCTACCGCAAGGCGCGCATCAAGGAACTGCAACGACTCTGTTTCCGAGAGTCGAGCTTTCCGGAAATCGCGATGAGCCCGCAGGAAGCCCAGCAGGCTCTGGTCGCGAACCAAGTGGACTATGTTGCGCTGGATCAGATCAAGGGGCGCGTCTCCGCCACGCTGGCCCTGATCTATCCCCCCGGCATCGGTGTCGTGGTTCCCGGCGAGCGATGGGACAAGAAAGCTCAACCGATGCTCGACTACTTCCTCGCATTTCAGGAATCGTTCAACCGTTTCCCAGGATTCAACTACGAAGTGCAGGGTGTCTTTCAGGAACGAGTGGACGGCAAGATTAAGTTTTTCACCTACGTGGTCCGTGAGTAATCAATAAGTACGGCGCGTTGTGCGTGTGCCGGATTGCTGATCCAAGTCGTTCGCAAACGGCGACCGGTAGAGGTAACAAGCGAGGTAGAACATGGACAAAAAAAAGAAGATGACGCTAACGCAGCTGACCGTAATCGTGGCTGTGAACATGATGGGTTCCGGAATCATCATGCTGCCAGCGAACATGGCAAAGGTTGGCGCAATCTCGCTGCTCTCGTGGGGAGTAACTGCGGTGGGCTCGATGGCGATCGCCTACGGGTTTGCCCAAGCCGGCCTCTTTAATCAGAGACCTGGAGGCATGTCTGCCTATGCCGAAGATGCTCATGGAAAAGCTGGCTTCTTCATGACGTTCTATCTCTATTTCTTCTCATTGGCAATTGGGAACGTAGCGATTGCAATTTCGGCAGTGGGATACCTCGCAACATTTTTTCCCTGGCTCTCCTCGACGCCGATCGCTACCTGCATCGGAGTGATCGCGCTGATTTGGTTGACAACCGTGGCTAACTTCGGAGGCCCGAGCGTGACTGGACGGATTGGTTCTGTCACCGTCTGGGGAGTCATTCTCCCGGTTGGCCTTCTTTCTATCATTGGCTGGTTTTGGTTCAGTGGACGAACCTTTGCCGAAGCCTGGAACCCAAATGGACTGAGCATCGGACAGGGTCTCGGTTCGAGTATCGCACTCACACTGTGGGCTTTCCTCGGCATGGAATCGGCAGCGCAGAACTCGGGCGCCGTGGAAAATCCAAAGAAAACTGTTCCCCTAGCTTGCATGCTGGGCACTCTTGGCGCGGCCTTCATCTACATCCTATCGACAGCGGTGATACAGGGGATTGTCCCAAACGCGGAGCTGACGCAATCGACCGGCCCGTTCGGTTTGGCTTACGCCAGAATGTTTAATCCGACGATTGGATCGATCGTCATGGCTTTGGCCATCATGGCATGTTTGGGCTCGCTCCTGGGATGGCAGTTCACGATTTCCCAAACTGCGAAGTCGGCGGCGGGCGACCGGATGTTTCCTTCCATTTTCTCCAAAGTAAACCCAATGGGTGCACCCGTGACGGGAATGATCATCATGGCAGTTGTTCAGTCCGTGATGGCGCTGTCGACGATATCTCCCAATTTGAATGAACAGTTCAGTGTTCTCGTGAACCTGGCAGTTGTCACTAACGTGGTGCCCTATGTCCTCGCGCTATCTGGCCTGATGGTGATGATGCAAAAAGCGCACGTCAGCGAGAAGGTGTATCGACGAAACACGGTGGTAGCGGTGCTGGCAATGCTTTACAGCGTTTATGCGATCTTCGCTTCCGGAAAGGACGCGGTTCTCGGGGGCATGATTGTGATGGGGATTGGCTACGCAATCTATGGTTTCATCGCACACCGCTTCGCGTCAGAGATGCCAATCGCTGTCGTGACGCCTCGAGCTGCGTAGCCGCACACTGGTCGAGAAAGGAGACAACTATGCGGGTTACACGATTGTTGAACCCTGTTGGATATCGATTCGGGATTGCGACTCTTGCGTTCGCCATGTTCATGCCGTCGCTCTTGCACGCGAAAAATGAGAAGCCATCGACCGAAACGTTGGTTCGAGTGCGGCAAACCGGCACCCTAAAGCTGGGTTATTACGTCAACGCGCGGCCATTCTCCTATCAAGATGAATCGGGGAAGCCAGCCGGTTACGCAATTGTGCTATGTCAGGAGATTGCGAAGGATGTGAAGACCGAGTTAGCTCTTCCTTCACTGGCGGTCGAGTTTGTGCCGGTCGGCGTGGACCGCTTCGACTCGCTGCAACAAGGTCGAATCGATTTATTGTGTGGACCATCGGTAGAAACATTGGCTCGGCGCAAAGAAATCTCCTTCTCAATCCCAATCTTTCCAGGTGGTGTCGGTGCGCTTCTGCGTTCCGATGCCCCAGCCCAGATCCGCGATGTTCTGGACGGCCGCGAAGCACCGTATCGCCCCCTGTGGCGCGCCTCGATCGGGCTTGGACTACAGGGACGGACCTTCTCAGCCGTCACAGATACGACAATCCTGAGTTGGCTGAACAGCAAGCGTAACGAATTCAAGATCGACGCACGTATCGTCCCGGTCGAGAGCCACGACGCTGGTGTCCAACGAGTGCTCAATCGCAGTTCGGACGTCCTGTTCGGAGAACGCTCCGTACTTTTGGACGCTAAGAAACGTAATCCGTCCTCGAAGGACCTGGTTGTCCTTGATCGCCGCTTCACGTTTGAACCATTAGCATTTGCGCTCGCACGCGATGACGAGGGCCTTCGGCTGCTGGTTGACAGGTCATTGAGCCGGCTCAGCCGGTCCGGGGAGATCCAGAACTTTTACAAGCAGTTCTTTGGAGATCTCGACGAAGGCACGCTGGCATTTTTCCGGCTGAGCGCAGTTCCAGAATGAAAACGGTGTGCACGAACTGACACAGTGCTGCGGACGCGAACCTACTCATGCTAGTGCGGAGGAGTTCGGGAGACCACGATGATCGAGCGAAGCATCAAGCGTCAGTCACTGCGGGCGCTGATCGTAGACGACGAACTCCTTAGTCCGACCGCCGAAGGCCGCGCTGTCCGGGCGCTCGTACAGGAACTAAAGAATCGTGCGGTTGAGGTTGTGGAAGCGACTTCGGCAGAGGACGGGTTGAGCGTGATTATGTCGGACTCCGCAATCCACGCGATTCTTGTTGATTGGACGCTCGGTCAAGACAAGGACCATACGCACGCGCTTAACCTCTTCAAATCTGTCCGTGCCCGCAACGACAAGATCCCAATCTTCCTGATGTCGGAACGAAGCGAAGCCTCCTCGATTCCCGTGAGCGTGATGGAGATGGCTAACGAGTTTATATGGACACTGGAGGATACGGCTGCGTTCGTGGGAGGCCGCGTTGTCGCGGCGATCCGGCGCTATCTGGAAGTATTGCTTCCTCCACTCGCTGCGGCCCTTATGAAGTTCACACAGGAATACGAGTATTCCTGGCACACGCCCGGACATACAGGTGGCACCGCATTTCTGAAATCGCCGGTAGGAAGAATTTTCTACGACTACTTCGGGGAAAACCTCCTTCGCTCAGATCTGTCCATAAGCGTGGGTGAGCTGGGCTCTCTCCTCGACCACAACGGACCCATAGGAGAGCACGAGAAGTACGCCGCCCGCGTATTTGGGGCGCAGCGCACTTACTGTGTGACCAATGGGACTTCGACTTCGAATCGGACGATCTTCTCGGCGGCTGTAGGTCGAGACCAGATTGCTCTTTGCGATCGTAACTGCCACAAGTCGATCGAGCACGGCTTGGTGCTAACCGGCGGCATTCCTACCTACCTCATACCTCTTCGCAACCGATACGGGATCATCGGCCCCATTCCTCCCGAACGGCTGAAGAAAGACGCAATCAAAGCTGCCATAAAGGCGAATTCCCTGGCGAAGGGAATCGAGGAGCGCGCAGTGTATTCGGTGATTACCAACTCCACCTACGACGGACTGTGCTACAACGCCCGTCGTGTCCAGGAATTGCTCGATCCTAGCGTTGACCGGATCCACTTCGATGAGGCGTGGTACGCATACGCTCGCTTCAATCCGATCTACCGCGAGCGTTTCGCCATGCATGGCGATCCGGCGGACCATAAGGGCGCGACGATCTTCGCGACCCACTCCACTCACAAGCTGCTGGCCGCACTTTCTCAGGCCTCGTTTCTGCATATTCGCGATGGGCGAAGCCCAATTCCCCACGAGCGATTCAACGAGTCATTCATGATGCACGCCTCGACCTCGCCCCTTTACCCGATCATTATTTCGAATGACATTACAGCGGCAATGATGGATGGGCCCGGTGGCGAGACACTTACGAATGAATCGATTCAGGAGGCCGTTGCCTACCGCCAGACCATGGGACGCGTGCACCATGAGTTCGCGGCCAAGAAGGACTGGTTCTTCAATACCTGGAACGCCGATACGGTGAAGGATCCCAAGAGTGGCAAGAGTGTCCGTTTCGAGAAAGCGCATCCAGACCTCCTCACTACAGACCCTGATTGCTGGATCTTGCATCCGGGCGAATCATGGCATGGCTTCGATGGCCTCGAAGATGGGTACTGCATGCTGGATCCAATCAAGGTGTCAGTGATTACACCTGGCGTGGCAGTAAGCGGTGGTCTTGATAAGTGGGGCATACCGGCGACGCTCGTGACTGCATACCTGCACAGGCGTGGCGTTGAAGTCGAAAAGACGACCGACTTCACCATCCTGTTTCTGTTCTCGATTGGGATCACCAAAGGAAAATGGGGCACACTGCTGAACGCCCTTCTTGACTTCAAGCATGACTACGATGACAACACGCCGCTGAGCGAGGTACTACCTTGGCTCGTCAGCAACTTTCCGCGGCACTACGGTGGATTAGGGCTTAGGGATCTCGCCAGCAAGATGTTTGCACAACTCAATGAGACAGAACAAACACACTGGCTCGCCAAGGCATTCTCGACTCCGCCCACGCCTGTGATGACGCCGAGCATGGCCTACCAAAAACTCATCCGCGGGCAAATCGAACATGTGGCTCTCGCGGAACTTGCCAATCGAGTGCTCGCAACCAGTGTGGTGCCGTACCCACCGGGCATTCCCATGCTCATGCCCGGCGAACTGACCGGGGATACCGATGGGCCCTACTTAAGTTATCTCCGGGCACTCTGGTCCTGGGACCAGCGCTTTCCGGGTTTCGGCCACGACACCCACGGAGTGGAGAATCGCGAGGGAGTTTACTACGTTCAGTGCCTAAAAAAGGGCGTGGATAGTTCGAGCAAACTTTGACGAGGGTGAACAATATCGTGTTCGTGTAAGTGCATTCATGCACGCGAAATTAGTGGAGGCAGGATATGGATAACTTCGGTGTCCATTCGGAGGTCGGCAGGTTGCGCACTGTAATGGTGTGCCGTCCCGGCCTCGCACATCAGCGTTTGACGCCGGGCAATTGTAAGGACTTGCTCTTCGATGACGTGATCTGGGTCCAGGAGGCCCAGAAGGACCATTATGACTTCGTCTTGAAGATGAAAGAACGCGGCGTCGAGGTACTGGAACTACATGATCTGCTCGCCGAGATTTTGGAGAACAGGGAAGCCAGAGATTTCATCCTGGACCGGCGCGTAACCGCGAATTCGGTTGGTCCCGGTACGATGGGAGCGGTCAGGCCATGGCTGGACGAAATGCCGTCCAAGGATCTCGCGGAGCATCTGATCGGTGGTTTCGCAATCGCGGATTTACCGGACGGGGACGTCAAGGTGTTGCTCGAGGGAGCATTCGGCGGCACGGAATTCCTTTTGCCCCCAATCCCCAACACCTTGTTTCAACGTGACCCTTCCTGCTGGATCTACAACGGTGTCACATGCAACCCGATGTACTGGCCGGCGCGAAAACCAGAGTCGCTGCTGCAGCGGGCGATTTACAAATTTCATCCGATGTTTGCGGATGAAAGTTTTCGGATCTGGTGGGGCGACTCGGATGAGGACTTCGGCACCTCTTCGATGGAGGGCGGTGATGTTATGCCAGTAGGCAAGGGCATCGTCCTCATTGGCATGGGAGAACGCACAACTCGCCATGCGGTGATCCAGGTCGCCAGAGAACTATTCAAGCAAAAAGCTGCAACACGCGTGATTGCTTGCCTGATGCCGCGGAGCCGTGCGGCGATGCATCTGGATACGGTATTCACCTTCTGCGACCGCGAAGTGGTTACGATCTTCCGCGAGGTTGTAGATCAAATCCGATGCTACAGCGTGTATCCGACTGACGATCAGGGTGGATACGCGGTCTGCAAAGAGAGCAAGCCACTTCTCGACGTGGTGAAAGAAGTTCTCGGGCTTAGCGAGCTTCGTGTTGTAGAAACTGGAGGCAACGCTTACCAAGCCGAGCGCGAGCAGTGGGATGACGGTAATAACGTGGTGGCGCTTGAACCAGGCGTAGTGGTGGCCTATGACCGCAATCCCCACACCAATACGCTTCTAAGGAAAGCTGGCATTGAAGTGATCACGGTCCGCGGCGCCGAACTCGGCCGCGGCCGCGGTGGCGGCCATTGCATGACCTGCCCGATATGGCGCGACCCGGCATACTGATCGGCCCGCGCGAGGAACAGCCAACGTAGACCTAATAATAAGGAGATAACCTCATGAGCTTTAATTTACGCAATCGTTCCCTACTAACCGTGCAGGATTACACGCTTCGAGAGTTTCGTTATCTGCTTGATCTCGCCCGTGATCTCAAACGGGCGAAGTACGCTCGAACCGAGCAGAAGCACCTCGCGGACAAGGAAATCTGTCTCATTTTCGAGAAGACGTCTACACGCACGCGTTGTGCTTTCGAAGTAGCGTGCTACGACCAGGGTGCAAACGTAACCTATCTGGATCCGGCAGGCTCGCAGATCGGCCACAAGGAATCCTTCAAGGACACAGCCCGCGTGTTGGGGCGGATGTTTGACGCCATCGAATATCGTGGCGCATCGCAGTGTGGTGTCGAACAGCTTGCCGCTCATGCCGGCGTGCCCGTTTATAACGGGCTTACCGACGAGTATCACCCGACCCAGATGCTCGCCGACATCATGACTATGCGAGAACACAGCGACCGGCCGATCTCTGAGATCCGATACTGCTATATCGGCGACACCCGCTCCAACATGGGACACTCGCTGATGATCGCAGGCTGTCTAGTCGGGATGGACGTTCGGATCTGCGGCCCAAAGTCGTTATGGCCGACAGATGAGTATCAGAAAATCGCGCACGATCTGGAGGCCAAAAGTGGCGCGAAGTTGACCATCACGGACGATCCCAAAGCGGCAGTGAAGGGTGTGGATTTCATTCATACAGACGTCTGGGTGTCCATGGGTGAAGCGAAGGAAATCTGGAAGAAACGAATAGAGCTCCTCACTCCATATCAGGTGAACATGGAGCTGCTCAAGGCGAGTGGTAATCCCCACGTACGCTTCATGCATTGCCTGCCCGCATTTCACGATACCGAAACTACACTCGGTAAACAAATCGCGGAGACCTACGGGCTGACCAACGGCGTCGAGGTAACCGACGAGGTGTTCGAGTCCGAGATGAACATCGCGTTCGAGCAAGCGGAAAACCGACTGCACACTATCAAAGCGTTGCTGGTAGCGACGCTGGGAGACTAAAGCTATGAGAGTTGTTGTTGCTCTAGGAGGGAATGCTTTACTGAAACGTGGCGAGTCCATGAATGCGAACGTGCAACGCGCAAACGTCAGGATTGCGGCGCAAGCGCTAGCGCCGGTCGCCAGCAAGCATCAACTGGTCATCAGCCATGGCAACGGACCACAAGTCGGTCTTCTTGCGCTCCAGGGGGCCTCGTACCATGCAGTCGAGGCCTACCCGCTGGATGTGCTTGGCGCCGAGACCGAAGGCATGATCGGTTACATGATCGAACAGGAGCTGGGCAATCTTCTTCCGTTCGAAGTACCTTTCGCGACACTTCTAACCATGGTCGAGGTTAATGCCGACGATCCAGGTTTCCAAAATCCGACCAAGTTCGTCGGGCCGATATACGAGAAACCGGAAGCCGATCGCATTGCAGCCGAGAAGGGTTGGGTGTTCAAGCAGGATGGCCCGGCATGGCGACGCGTGGTGCCGTCTCCTATGCCGCAGCGCATCTTCGAGATCCGGCCCGTCAAGTGGCTGCTCGATCACGGCACGGTCGTGATCTGCGCAGGAGGGGGAGGCATCCCGACCATGTATGAGCTCGGCGCAAACCGCAAGCTTGTTGGGGTCGAGGCCGTAATCGACAAGGACTTCTGCTCTGAACTTCTCGCACGGGAAGTCGGCGCGGACCTACTAGTAATGTTGACCGACGCCAACGCAGTTTACGTGGATTGGGGTACGCCGACACAGCGAGCCATTCGGCGCG
>Ga0068869_100001259_pt1 | contig 14960 bp, 18 predicted proteins | sample KBSMisM52_FD_64676 | JGI IMG/M metagenome (GOLD analysis project Ga0068869, IMG submission 64676) | Miscanthus rhizosphere microbial communities from Kellogg Biological Station, Michigan, USA - KBS Miscanthus M5-2 | ecosystem: Host-associated > Plants > Roots > Rhizosphere > Soil ... | reverse complement strand
GACGGTGTGCTAGCAGCCGCCAGCACTGTCGCTACCGCTAAAGGTGGCTACGTCTACACCGTTACCGGAACCAACACCACCTACCATGCGGAATCGAACCCAGCCACGGCGAACACCACCGGCGTACGGTCCTTCTGCTCGGTGGAAGACGGCGTAGTTCGCTTCGCTCCGAGTGGCGGCATTGCGACTTGCGCTACAACTATTGCGCCGTTGCAATAGTAGCTTTATCACGAGTACTGAGAGGGCATCGGATTCCGATGCCCTTTTTTTTCTTGCGCGCAATTTCCCCAAGCCAAATATGACATCGAGGTTAGACAGTTTTTGTCACTATTGCCGAGTACCAACCAATACACTCGATGTCAAATTTTCGTAAGCCACACATTTAACGCGAGTTAAAGCAGCACTATCGTTTCAGGATTGCACCTAACAATGGCCCCTCATATGCATGGTATTTAAGTGAAGATTTTAATCGGATCATTTTTTAGGCTCTTCAGCACCGGCTGAGGTTAGGGTTTAACATGCGAAACAACAGGGGATTTTCACTAATCGAGCTGCTGATAGTTATCGCCATTATTTTGATTATTGCAGCGATAGCAATACCCAATCTTTTGCGCGCCAGAATGTCTGCTAACGAATCCTCGGCGGCAAGCGGTATCCGCACCATTTCTGCGGCTGAAGTTGCCTATTACAATGCGTTCCCGTCGATCGGATATGCGGCCCAACTCTCCGACTTGGGTTATACAATTCCTTGTACGCCTGCTCCCACACATGCCTGCATGATTGATAACAACCTGGCCAGCGCCATACCGGGCAGCAATGGGCATAACGGCTACCAGTTTCTTGCTACCGGAATTAACAGTGGAACTGCATTGAATGGCGCGTTCGTCGTGGGCGCTACGCCTATCAATGCAAGCAGAACTGGCACACAGGATTTTTGTTCAATTACGGATGGCGTTCTGCGCAGAGGACCCACGGCCGGTGGATTGCCAGCAAATACGCTAGCAGGCTGCATAGCTTACCCCATCGCACAATAACCACGAGTTTTTCGGCAAGGAACCTGGGGGAGGGTTCTGCGCCAACTGAAGAGCCCGGGATTCAAATCATCCCGGGCTCCTGCTGTCTCGCAGTACTTCCGTAACTTTTCGAACCTTGGCACGCAATTCCTAAAATTCTGCCATTGAATATAATTTTTGGTGGAACTGCTCGTATGAAGGCCATTGAAATTCTGGGACTTGAGAAGACTTACAACGTTGGTTTCTGGCGGAAGCGCCTGAAGCGCGCCCTGCACCCTCTTCATTTACAAATTGAAGAAGGTGAGATTTTTGGTTTTCTGGGGCCGAACGGTGCTGGCAAGACTACAACTCTCAAGCTGTTAATGGGATTAATTTCGCCCACGGCTGGGACCGCACGCATTTTGCAGAGACCTTTAGATGATCCTGCAATGAAAGCGGAGATTGGCTTTCTTCCTGAACAGCCATATTTCTACGATTATCTGACCGCCCGCGAGTTGCTTGAATATTACGGCCAACTTTCCGGAGTTGCGGCTAAGGAAAGATCGCGCAAAGTCCCTGAAATGCTCGATCGCGTCGGCTTGCGGGCCTCCGCTGATGTGCAACTGCGCAAGTACTCAAAAGGGATGTTACAACGGGTGGGCTTGGCTCAAGCTATTCTTCACGATCCTAAAGTAGTTTTTTTGGATGAGCCCATGTCGGGGCTTGATCCCATGGGACGCCGAGAGGTCCGTGATCTCATGGAGCAGCTCAAACATGAAGGCAAGACGGTTTTCTTTTCCACCCACATACTGTCCGATGCGGAAGCACTCTGTGATCGGGTCGCCATCATCCATTTAGGCGAGCTGCGCAAAGTGGGTGCGGTGGCTGAACTAACCGCAGGTGTTCAGGGCAGAATCGAATTGATCTGGCTTGGGAATCAGACTCCAGGGGCTCTAACAACTTTAGGAGTGGAATACCACGTCTCAAAGGACACGGTGCGGGCCATTCTGCCCGAATCCGCCCAGGAGGCGGCCTTGGATGCTTTGAGGCGCGAACACATACGTTTGATTTCTCTGACACCTGTCAGAGTGTCCTTGGAAGACTATTTTGTGGAGCAGGTAAAGCCTGCGCAGGCCAACGCCAAAGGAACAGCATGACCAGCCGCATCAGCAGTATCGCGTTTAACACATTCCGCGAAGCGGTGCGCGACCGCGTGCTCTACAACCTCATTGCATTTGCTGTCCTAATGTCAGGCGCGGCTGTGCTTGTGGGACAGATTTCCATCGGAATCGAGCGTTTGGTTGTTATCAATCTTGGTTTGAGTGCAGTGTCGGTTTTTGGAATTGTAATCGCAATCTTCATTGGAATCGGCTTGGTTTCGAAGGAAATTGACAAGCGCACTCTATACACAATGCTTTCCAGGCCGGTCCGCCGTTGGGAATTTCTGCTTGGCAAATTTTTTGGCTTGGCTGGAACACTTACCGTCAACACCTTATTAATGGCTGTAGGAGTATTTGGGGCTTTGTTGTATGTGTCCAAACACTTCCAGAGTAGTGATGCATGGCTGCTGGTTGCACTCTATTTTATCGTCTTACAACTTCTAATCATTACAGCGCTGGCATTGCTGTTTTCCTCTTTTTCTTCGTCCTTAATGTCGGCGGTGTTTGCTTTCTCGTTGTACATCATCGGGACTTTCGCGTCAGATCTGCGGGGTTTTGCTGCAATGACGCCTGGCCTCGCCGGCTGGTTGGCGACCGGCATTGCTTATCTAGTACCAAACTTTTCCGCTCTAAACGTAATCAATCTGGTTGCCCATGAGCAGCGCGTATCCGGGCAGTTGATCGCATTTAACAGTATCTATGCCTTCCTATACGCCGGAATGGCATTATGCGGTGCAGTTTTGATTTTTGACCGTAGAAATCTAAAATGAAGCCTTCGCGAAAAGTGACTACCATTGCTGCTGCCCTGCTCGCAATCTGTCTTTTCTCGACGATCGTGTTGCTTCACAATGCGGATCGCACCCATCCTCAAGCCAGTTTGGAAGAAGCGCTTTATGTTCCGTCCCCAAAAGTCGTCAAACGGTTGAGTCTCGGCTATGACGGATTGCTAGCCGATATCTACTGGACACGAGTTGTGCAGTACTTCGGCGGAAAACGTCATGCCGGCTCAGCACGATACGATCTGCTTGCTCCGCTCCTGGAAATCACCACAACACTAGATCCTCATTTGTTAGTAGCTTATGAATTTGGAGGAAATTTTCTTGCTCCCAGTCCACCTGAAGGCGCAGGCGAACCGCAAGAGGCGATTGAATTGGCTGAGGCTGGCATCCGCAACAATCCCAATGAATGGCGACTCTATTACAACCTCGGCTTCGTTTACTACGCTGAGTTGAAAGATTATTCGAAGGCGGCAGAAGCTTTTCAACGTGGTTCAAAAATTCCCAATGCACATCCGTTTCTTAAAATCCTGGCGGCGACGATGGCCCAGCGCGGAGGTGACGTTCAAACCGCGCGCATGATGTGGACCACCACATATGAGACCATCCCCGATAAAATGATTCGCGCGAACGCGGTCGCGCATCTCCGCGCTTTGCAGGTTGATGAAGAGGTGGGTGCGCTACAAAGTCTGGTTTCCCAGTACGAGCTTGCCAATGGAAAACCGCCGCAAAGTTTCGAAGATCTTGTCCGGGCCAATTTGTTGCGCGGCATACCAGTTGACCCTCTCGGTTTGCCGTATGTGTTAACCAAAGATGGGCGCGTCGAAGTCAGCGATCCTGACCGGTTGCCTTTCATCAAACTCGGGAAGCCGCTGGGTTACGTCCCTCCACCTCTTTCCAAAACTCTTCCCCCGAACTAATTCAACTCTCAGAATTTCGTCGCTACTGTGCTGATTCAAGACACTTGGCCTAGGATGGATGCCAATGTCTGCTCGACAACAGACTCCAAGTTTGATTCAAGCTCTCCGCCAATGGTGGCAAGACAGGCGAAACAGAGATAGATGGTGGTCGGTCTTGGCCAGCGGTTTATCGGCCGTTGCAGAGTTCTTGCGTCAGTCCACTCCCTCACGCCGACGTCAGCGCTACGGTGATGTGGACTATGACTGGGACAACCGCGTTGATACCACAGGAGCAACAGTAGGTTGGCGCGAGCGATTGTTAGGTACTCTGCACTCTCCCTATCAGCCCACCGAACCAGCGTTATTCCACGAAATGCTCGATAGCCTGACGATCGATTTCCGGAAATTCACTTTCATCGATCTGGGCTCGGGCAAGGGACGCACGCTGCTGATGGCATCGGATTATCCGTTCCGGCACATCGTCGGAGTTGAATTGTTTGCGGCGTTTCACGCCATCGCCGAAAGCAACATCGCGGCTTACAAAAAAGACTCTCAGCTTTGTTTCGACCTGAAATCGGTTTGCACCGATGCGCGCAATTTCCAATTCCCGGCCGAGCCGACCTTGCTCTATCTATTCAACCCATTGCCCTCTTCAGGACTCAATGTGATTTTGGAGAATTTGAAGCAATCGTTACAGAAATCCCCTCGCACCGTCTACGTCGTCTATCACAACGCCGAGCACAAACATTTGCTGGCCGAATGTTCCTACTTGCAAGAAATTGGCAGCACACATCAATACGTGGTCTACCAGACGCACTGCGGAGCAAATTAAGGCGGCGTATTAAAGAAAGCGACCTTGGAAGTCAGACGGTGAAGCAGGCCCAAAGGCGAAAACGGCTGTGTTTTGTTGCCATGACCAGCCTCGCAATCCTTCCCTCCTCGTGATACAAAATGTCTATCCACGAAGATTTTGGATTCGGGCGAATCCCCCAATTCCGGCCCACGATTTCGTTCTTCTTTACATCAAATAAATATGCGCTCTGTCGCTACTGTTCGAACTTTGTTCCTCGGCCTGCTTTTGGCTTCAACGGCCTACGGCGAAAACCCCGCGAGCGTCCATAGCATCGCCAACGCCGTAGACACTCACTACAACAAGCTCCAGTCCCTGCAATCCGAATTCAGCGAGACCTATCGAGGTAACGGTACCGAGCGGGTCGAATCCGGCACCCTCTGGCTGAAAAAACCTGGCAAGATGCGCTGGGAGTACCGTTCTCCCAGAGAGAAGCTCTTTCTAAGCGATGGCAAGGATGCCTGGTTCTACGTTCCGGGGGATCGACAGGTCCGCAAAACCCCCGTGAAGAAGCTGGACGATTTGCGTTCGCCGCTGGGCTTTTTGCTAGGTAAAACCAAGCTAGAGAAAGAGTTAGAGGGACTCTCTTTAGCGACAGATTTAACCCCAAAGGTAGCCGGGGACACGGTTTTGAGGGGTATTCCCAAAGCGATGGCTGACCGGGTAAGCCAAGTGATTCTCGAAGTGACCCCCGGTAGCTGGTTCCGCCGCATCGTAGTTGAGGAGGTAGACGGCTCACAGACTGAATTTACTTTTCAGGACCCCAAAGAGAACGGCCAAATTGCCGATTCTCAATTCAAGTTTGTGCCTCCGGCAGGGGTCGAAACGATAAGCGGGGATCTCGGTCCATAGAGTTGTTCATCAGATGTTCACGTGGCGGTAGAGGAGAGCCGCTACACTGTGCGGGTTACGAATGGGCAGTTCCGGAATGAACTCCTAGTGAGAGATAAAAGTCACTGTTAACGCTTTGAAATGCTAGACTTTAAAGGGGTAACCCTGATCTGAAACATGGCTGAGTACCTGATAAAAGTCGCCAACGAGCAAGGCCACATGCAGCAGCAGATTGAGCGTGGATATTCGGAAGCCGAGATCCGCGACCGCTTTGTGCAGCAGGGATACCTTGTCTACTGGGTCAAGCCGCGTGGCATCTTCTCCGCCGGGAACCTGAGCCTTTCCAGAAAGGGCGGGGTCAAGCAAAGCAAATTTTTGGTTTTTAACCAGCAATTCCTGACACTGATCAAAGCCGGGTTGCCGATTCTGCAATCCCTCGACCTTTTGATCAAACGTCAATCGGATAAGAACCTACGTGCATTGCTAGAAAACGTCCGTGAGAAGGTGAAGAGCGGATCAGTCCTCTCCGACGCCTTTGAGGCGCAGAGGGTATTTCCCAAGATCTACACCACGACACTTCTGGCCGGAGAACGCAGTGGAAATATGGAAGAGGTCCTCAGCCGCTACATCGCTTTTCAGCGCATGGCTTTGACCTTCAAGAAAAAGCTGCTGGTATCACTGGTTTATCCGACATTGCTGGTGTCAGTAGTACTGTGCATGATGATCTTCCTGGTCACCTATGTGGTCCCGCAGTTTGCCAAGTTGTTTACTGAACTGAATGCGCAGCTGCCGGCAATTACCGTAGCCATGCTGGCTATCGGTACACACGTGCAGGCCTACGCTCCTTACATTCTAGTTTTGCTGGTTATTCTGGGTTTCGCACTCGTGCGCTGGAAAGCCACCGACCGTGGTGCTGCGACAGTGGACCAGTTCATCCTGCGCTTGCCTTTGCTGGGTAGTATCTGGCTCAAGTATCAAGTAGCCAATTTTTCTCGCACACTTTCGACGCTGCTCACTGGAGGTCTGCCTCTGGTTCCGGCACTAGAAACCGCTGGCGAATCCATGAGCAGCCGCAGCATCTTAAATGGAATCGCTGACGCGACCGTTCAAGTTCGCGAAGGTCAGACCCTGGCCAAAAGCCTCGAAGAACAAAAACTGTTCCCTGAGCTTTCGGTGGAAATGATTGAAGTCGGAGAATCCACCGGCGCACTGCCGGCCATGCTGAATTCGGTGGCCGAATTTTATGAGGAAGATGTTCAGACGGCTCTAGGCGCAGCCATGGCGTTAATAGAACCGGTTATTCTTATTTTCATGGCGGTGGTGGTGGGAGGGATTCTGATCTCGTTGTACCTGCCCATCTTTACCTTGGGATCGAATATTCATTAGTGCTTCTTAATTGGTAGTACCCAAGTCTGGGTAGGAAGATGTTGGTATGAGTGGAATGGCAGAACAGAAACCAATTTTAGTGGGTGGAAATGGCGGTGTTCCACCTCAAATGCCGGGCAAGCGCAATGGCGACACCGAAGCCGACATCGAGAAGGCGCGTGATGTGGCGCGCCGTTATCGCTGCGAGTTCGTAGACCTGCGCAACTTCCAGCTCCATCACAACCTGATGGAAAAAGTGCCGGTGAAGCTGATGTACCGCTACAACTTCGTCCCGCTGGAGGAGATGCAGGACGGCAGCCTGGCAATCGCCATCGCCGACCCCAGCCAGCTGATGATGATCGATGAAATCGGCCTACTGCTGAATCGCCGAGTGATCACCAAAGTTTCGACCGGCGGCCAAATCGGCGAAATTCTCAAAAAGACCGAGCAATCCAAACGCGTGCTCGAAGACGCCAGCGAAGGTTTTGCACTGAGCGTCGTTCGTGAGGATGAAAGCGGCGACGAGGCCATCAACATTGACCGCCTCACCACTGAAGGCGACAGCCCCATCATTCGCCTGGTGGACACCACCATCTTCACTGCGCTGCAACGCCGCGCCAGTGATATTCACATCGAAACCCGCGACGACTCGGTCCAAATCAAGTTCCGTATTGACGGCGTGCTGACTCAGGCCATGCCGCCCATCGGCAAAGAGCATCACTCTACCATCATTTCCCGTATCAAGGTCATGAGCGAGCTCGACATCTCCGAGCGTCGTGTCCCACAGGACGGCCGCTTCCGCGTGAAATACGGAAGCCCGGAGCGCCCGATCGATTTCCGTGTTTCCATCATGCCGTCGATCCACGGCGAAGACGCTGTGCTCCGTGTGCTCGACAAAGAATCCATGAGCGAGAAGTTCCACTCGCTCGTGCTGGATGTAGTCGGATTTGATGACGACGACCTGCGCCGTTTCCGTCGCTACATCAAAGAACCTTACGGCATGGTGCTAGTGACAGGACCAACCGGCAGCGGTAAAACGACAACGCTGTACGCCGCCGTCAACGAAATCAAGACCGACGAAGACAAGATCATCACCATCGAAGACCCGGTCGAATACCAGATCCGTGGCATCACCCAGATCCCGGTCAACGAAAAAAAGGGACTGACCTTCGCTCGCGGCCTGCGCTCCATCCTGCGCCACGACCCCGACAAAATCATGGTCGGCGAAATCCGCGACTCCGAAACCGCGCAGATCGCCATTCAGTCCGCGCTAACCGGACACTTAGTCTTCACCACCGTCCACGCTAACAACGTGGTCGACGTCATCGGCCGCTTTCTGAACATGGGAGTCGAGCCCTACAACTTCGTTTCCGCGTTGAACTGCATCTTGGCCCAACGTTTGGTCCGCTTGATTTGCAATCAGTGCCGCACGGTCGTCCACTATGCTCCGGAAGTTCTCGAAGCCAGCGGACTGGATCCGACGCAATGGGGACAAGTTCCCTTCTACGAAGGCCAGGGCTGCATCGAGTGCGCCGGAACCGGGTTCCGCGGGCGTACCGCGATCCACGAGTTGCTCGATTTAAGCGACCGCATTCGCGAAATGATTCTGGAAAAGAAGCCCACGTCAGAAATCCGCCGCGCCGCGCGCGAGGAAGGCATGCGCTTTCTGCGTGAATCAGCCTTGGACAAAGTCCGCTTGGGCCTGACCACGCTGAAAGAGATCAACAAGGTAACATTTATCGAGAGTACGCGGTAGTTTAGGGCGATTTTCTCCGCCTGCTCTGCGCGTTCTCAGCGATCTCTGCCTTTTAAGATTTTGTTTTCCTACCCAACGGAATACAAACCTTAAAACGCAGAGGGTGTGGAGAAAGGGCCGCGGAGAGCGCAGAGAACGCTGATCTAAGATTGTGTTCCACAGGGACGGCACCGCCTAGGCGCACGGTCAGTAATCAGGGTTGTCCTATCAGCGCTTGCGTTTCGCCGCTAATCGGGTTCTCATAGCATTAGATGTTCAGTAAAACTCAATCCTCGGCTAGGCCAAAATTGGCCTGTGAAATCTCATCCGACCGCGTGCTGGCGGGACGACTCTCCGACAGCTCAGTGGTGGACTGTGCTGCCCACGATCTGACCCCGGGCCTCATCACCCCAGACCTCACCGAGACCAATATTCACAACCGCGACGCTGTCTACCGCGCCATTCACGACACGCTTGATCGCCTTAGCGGACGCTCCACCGATGTGATCGCTGTCCTGCCGGACTCAGCTGTCCGTGTCGTGCTCCTCGACTTCGAATCGCTCCCGCCCAAACGCGAGGAGGCCGAAGCAGTCGTTCGCTTCCGCTTGAAAAAATCACTGCCCTTCGACCTGGATAAAGCCAAAGTTTCCTACCACGCGGAAAGAGCCATCAGCGGAATGCGCGTCGTGGCTGCAGTGGCGCTTTCCAGCGTGATAGAAGAATACGAGTCGCTATTCCGCGATGCCGGCTACAACCCCGGTGTAGTGCTACCCTCGACGCTGTCGGCTCTGGGCGCCACCAACGGCGAACGCCCAACGTTAGTTTTGAAAGTAGACTCGCGAACCACATCCATCGCTATCCTGGCGCAAAAGCAACTGCTCCTGTTCCGCGCTTTGGAAAACCCGAGTGGTACAGCAATCACTGGAGAAAAACTCGCCGAAGATGTTTATCCATCGGTCGTGTTCTTCCAGGACACCTACAACCTGAACATCGATCAGATTTTTGTCTCCGGCATGCCGCAGGCGCGTGAAGCCGCGCCAGCGCTGAAAGCGCAAACCGGAGCAGACGTTCAGGACCTGGTCAGTTCTCTGCCTGTTTCTAAAATCAGCGGCTCCGCCCCGCAATGGCAAATGGCGGGAGTAGTGGGGGCCTTGGTTTCCTGATGCGCTTAGATATCAATCTTGCGAGCCACCCGTACGAAGATGCCAAAGAGTTTTGGCAGCGATGGGGTATAGGCCTGGCCGTGATGGGAGTTGTGACCTTTTTCCTAATAGGCCTCACTCTCTGGAAGTGGCACAAAGCGGCCAATGACCGCACTGAGGTCAGCAGGCTGGAACACAACATCGCTGCATTGGACGGGAAACTAGCGCGCAATGAAGCTACATTAAATCGCCCCGAGAACCGCACTCTGCGCGAACAATCAAACTATCTGAACAACTTGTTCCAGCAAAAAGCATTTTCCTGGACTATGGTTTTCGAAGACCTGGAGCGCGTCATGCCTCCCCGGCTCCACGTGGTTTCGATTCATCCGGAAATGGATGCCAGCAATCAATTGGAGATCAAATTGACGGTTGCAGGGGACTCGCGCGACCGGGCTCTCGACCTCGTCCGCAAGATGGAAGATTCCAAACACTTTCAGCAGACCCACATTGCCGAGGAAAGCTTTGGCCGTTCCGGACAACAAAATGGGGACGATGTGCAATTTAATATCGTCGCCCTCTACACCGCCGACACGGCTTTTGTCAGACAGGGGGCGACTCGCTGATGCCAGCCTTAGCAGAAACTCGCAAACGCGTAGGCATCGCCCTCGCTGCCATGGGATTGGTTTGTGTAATCGCGGTGGCTATGTTGTTCTCACCCTTGGTGCAGGAACGCAGTGAAGAAATCAGCCAGCTCCGCAGTCAGCAAGCCATGAAGCAATTGCAGGTAAACAAGGTCGGAGATATGGATCAGAAAATAGCCCTTGCCAGCCAGCAAATTGCAGCGTTTTATCAGAACCGCATTCCGGCGCGCGATTCCGCCATGTCCGACAGCCTCGGCAAGATAGCTCAGGAGAGTGGTGTCCGGCTGGAACAAGTAAAATATTCGCCCAAAGAGACAGTCCCGGCAGGCTTGCGTCCGGTGGAGATCGAGGCCAATCTGTCCGGTCAATATCCACAGCTGGCGCATTTCCTGAATTCTGTGGAGCGCAATCAGCCGGTATTTTTCATTGTGGACAGCATCGAACTCGGCGGCGAACAAAATGCCGGCGTCAAATTGCAGGTAAAGCTCAGGACATTCGTCAGGGCAGGTGCGTAAGTGATACTGGGGACGGAAAACAAAAACAAGGTCATCGCCGTCGGCGCACTGGTAGCGCTTGCGGTGGTCATCGTTGTCTGGCAGCTATGGCCAACCCCCACCACCTCAGCTTCCGTATCTGGGGCACCGACTGCGCATTCGACGCAAACTGCTGGTGGAAAAAAAGGTGCGCAACCGTTATCCACAATCGATCCGACTCTGCGCACCGACTTGCTGAAGGATAGCGAAGGCACCAAATACGAGGGCAACGGCAAGAATATTTTTGTAGCTGGGGCCGAATCAATTCCGAAGCCGATTGCGCCGCCAGTGCTACCGCCGCAACCGCAAGCGGAGGTTCCTCAGGGCCCGCCACCGCCGCCGCCGATCCCGCTCAAGTTCTATGGTTTCGCCACCCAAAGCGGCGGGCAAAAGAAAGTATTTCTGGCGGAAAATGATGACATTTTCATCGCCGCCGAGGGCGATATCGTCGATCGCCGCTACAAAGTCATCCACATCTATCCGATGGCGGTCGAAATCGAAGATGTGTTGAACAACAACCGGCAGCAAATCCCGCTGACGCAAAGCTAGTGGCTTTGCAAAAAGATTTTCGAATGAAGGTCCGGCCTCAATTCCGCAGTCGCCCCGCCGAACAGGGTTACATCCTACTCACCCTTCTCCTGTTTGTGACGATTCTGGTCATCACCATGGCGATTGTCGTTCCCGAAGTCACGTTTCAGGTCAAGCGCGACCGTGAAGAAGAAATGATCCACCGCGGTGTGCAGTATTCGCGGGCCATCCGCCGCTACGTCAAAAAATTCGGACGCTATCCCACACGCATCGAAGACCTGGAAAACACCAACAACCTCCGCTTCCTGCGCAAGCGCTACAAAGATCCCATCACCGGCAAGGACTTCAAACTGCTTCATGTAGGAGAAGTACAAATGATGCCTGGCTCTGGCCTGGCAGGAGCGACTCCGGTAAGCGCCATGCCCGGAGCGTTGGGGCAACCACAGCAGTCACTGAACCAGCCGGCTCAGACGCAGCCCACGAAAAACGATGAGAGTCAGGACCAGCAAAACGGCGACACCCAACAATCCGATCAGCCGAAAACCGCTACCGGTAGCGACGCTCTCTCCGGACAAGTATTCGGCGGAGGCCCCATCGTCGGTGTGGCCAGCACCAGCAAGGCGCAGTCGATCCGCGAGTTCAATCACAAGAACCACTACAACCAGTGGCAGTTTATTTACGACCCATCGTCGGACCGTGGAGGCCTGCTGAACACTCCCGCGCAGCCACCCCTGCAAGGAGCAACTCCAGTAGCCGGTGCCCCGGTGCCGGGAATGCAATCGCCGCAGCCGGGTCAGTCACCACCAAATCAGCAGTTGTCCGCGCCACCCGCAAACCTGCCGCCGCCTCCTGATCAGCAGCAACAACCAGAACAACAATAAAAAAGCCCACCGCAAACGGTGGGCTTTTCAATTTCGAAAAACAACGTCTTATACGCTGAAGGAAGATCCGCAGCCGCAGGTGCTCTTCACGTTCGGGTTCTCAAACTTGAACCCCGCCCCTTCCAATGTCTCGACGTAATCTACGCGGCAGCCGTTCAGATACATGACTGAAGTCGCGTCCACATAAACCTTCAGCCCATCCATGTCGAAGGTCTTGTCCATCATGCCCGCGCCATTCTCGAAGGCCATCGAATAGGAGAAGCCCGAACATCCGCCGCCTACCACGCCCACGCGCAGACCGCTGGGAACCGGGTTCTGTTGCGCCATGATCTCTTTCACTTTAGCAATGGCATTCGGTGTCAGCGAGATCGGGGCTACCTTGGGAGCCTCTGGGGTAACGTTCGGCGTAACTGTTGTGGCCATTTGTATCTCCTTGAAAGTACTTGCTTATTATAACAAACCGCTGAAACCAGGCCAGCGGAAACATAGCAACCAGATGATTGGATGAGGTCATGAGTACCTTCGACTCACCCCCCGCCAACCGAAAATACTTGCGCAAAGCCTATAGAGAGCTACAATTCGCCGTATAGGGCCCTGCCGCGGGTGATATGGCGGGCTAGATCCCCATATCCGCAAGACCTCAGGCTAGGTCCATGTTGAGGTAGCCCATGACTCCCTCGCTGGTCTGGCTGCTTGTTATCTGGAGTGTTCTCACCACCATTTTGGTGGTTTTATTGATCTATCGCAGCACTCTGACCATGCATGAAGACGATCAACTTTTTCTGGGCGAAGCGGAAGCCCATCTGGAAAAAGAGCAGCACGAGCTTATGCAGAAAGTAAACCGCCTCACACCCTATGTACGCTTGCTGGGAGCAAGCTCCGCCGTACTCATCCTGATCATTGCCGCCATCGCGGTATATCAGGGGATAACCGCGCCTCCGCTCTAGGCGGTGAGTACAAGGGCTGATGGGGATGCAAGTCCAACTCACAGGGAGTAGTGTTTTCCAAACCCTGCCGGCACAAACTCTGTAACCTCTGGAGTGTTTCCTCGATCATTTACGTAAAAGCCCATGGCGGTCACCACCCTACTCGAACAGGCAAAGCTGGAAGGCTGGAGCGATGAAGAAGTAGTCCGGCGTGTGCGCGATGGCGAAACCGCCCTCTACGAAATCATCATGCGCCGCTACAATCAGCGGCTGTACCGGGTGGCGAGGGCAATTTTGCATAGCGACGTGGAAGCCGAAGACGTCGTGCAGGATGCCTACGTGCGTGCCTATCAGCACCTCGAGCAGTACTCCGGGCGTGCCCCCTTCGGCGCATGGCTCACAAAAATCGCCGTGAACGAAGCGCTCGCCCGGTTGCGCAGCCGCGGACGGATTCAGGAGTTGGAAGCCATGTTCAATGGCCAAGATGACGCGCCGGTTTTAATGTCCAATATGAAAAGTCCAGAACAACAAGTATCGAGTCGGGAAACGAATCAATTGTTGGAAGAGGCCATCCTGGCGCTGCCAGGAACCTATCGCGCAGTTCTCATGATGCGCGATGTGGAAGAGATGACGACCGCCGACACCGCAGCCGCACTGGAGTTAACCGAAGAAAACGTCAAAGTCCGTTTGCACCGCGCAAGAGCGCTGTTGCGGAAAGAATTGTTTAATCGTGCTGGCGCCGGGCGAAACGAAGCGTTCCCCTTTCTGGGCGCGCGCTGCGACAAGATGGTGCGTTTGGTGTTTGAACGTTTGGCAACTATTCGCGAAAGCTAATTTAAGCCGCAATTCTGCGACTCCACCTACGTAATGTCTTCATTGGCTTTTGTGTTCCCACACTGGCCGGCCAAGGTTCTTCTACTCCATCAATGCCACCGTCGCTCCAGCCAATGCCACATTCTTCGTGAAGTTGATCATCTCCTGCTGTGGCCGCGCCAGTAACGTTCATCGCCAGATCGGGCTTCGGCACATCTTTGGCTCACCTACTGCGCCATATTCTTATGTTTGCGAAAATGATGAAAGCCATTGTAGAGGAAATAATCACCGAACCGGATCCTGCCCAGCAAGAAAGGAGTCTTCATAAAACTTCTGCCTCCGACCGCAGTTATGATTCTCCGCGATCGGAGGAGGCTTTATCGCCGACGCATCCATAACAAATGACTATTGATGGCTGACGTTCGCGTATTCAAGAGCGTGCGCATAGTCGTTCTGAATCACAAATTCCCGGCCGCAATTCTCACACTCGGTTTGTTCAAATGAAATGAAACTGTGGGGGGACAATAGCGTCGTATAGTCTTTGCAATAAGGGCAGCGAAATACATGTGCATTGCACGGCGGAACCAAAACTTGTTGTGACTCATGCCGGCTTACTTCGCTCATAAAGATCATCCTCCGTGGCCAGATGCAAAGCGATTCTCTCTATCGCAAATTACTTGCCATCTCGTTCCCTTCTCTAACTGATTGAAAAATCGAAAGCGAAGGGCAAGGCTCCAGCCCTGAGTAACCCAATCCTCAGGTGAGTACTGTATGCAAGGATTACAAATCGAAGGAGATCTTTTTCTAAGCGCCTTAGCGGAGAGTTTTACGGCACAAACTGTATCGGTGCGCGCGCCTGACTCACGGAAGCCAAGCGGTCGCGTCCGG
>Ga0068869_100001257_pt1 | contig 14963 bp, 8 predicted proteins | sample KBSMisM52_FD_64676 | JGI IMG/M metagenome (GOLD analysis project Ga0068869, IMG submission 64676) | Miscanthus rhizosphere microbial communities from Kellogg Biological Station, Michigan, USA - KBS Miscanthus M5-2 | ecosystem: Host-associated > Plants > Roots > Rhizosphere > Soil ... | reverse complement strand
AACTGGCGCGTGTGGAAGTTGATGTAAGCGCGGCCCTCTCGCAGGTTCGACAACTGCGCGGCGAGGGTAGTGCCATTGCCTTCGGGAGCGTCCCACTTGCCGCTGAAGGTGCCGCCAACTCCGGAGGTTGGGAAGAAGACCTGATCGTTCGGGTTGTTGTCATTAAACGGAGCGCCGAAGAAACCCCAGACGACCGGCCCATTGACTCCGGGAGCTACTGATGCACCAGCGTGGATATGCGCCGCCACCAGGTTGTCGTTAGTGTCGGCAGTCTGAGCAGCCGTAACGTCGATGTTGCTGATTGTGGCGGTGAAGGACAAAGCGGTCTGAGCGCTGTTGAACTGGAAGCGCGCTGTACCGGAAGACGCCGGGCGGGCTGCCCCTCCCGTAGTGGTTGGCACCGTCGGCGGAACTTCTTGTCCGTTGGTCAGACTGACGACAAATAGCCTCACGTCAGCCGGCGATAGACCTGCTGCCGCGAGCAGATTGTCGACGTACTGCTCGTTGGTAAGCGTTGAAGGATATTTCGTCACAAACTCAGGTTTTGTCACGAATTTATTAAAGTAGGCCACCTTATTAGCTTCGAGAATCGCATCGGCTCCGGCCTGCCCGAAGACGTAATCTTTGCCGAGAGCTTGCGCCTCAGCCTCGAAGTCGCCGTACAAAATTGGCGCCGGCGATCCGGAAGTATTGGGGCCGAAGGCCGCCCGATGGGTCAGGTAGGCAAGGTAGCCGGTTTTCTGAAATTCGTTCGAAAGGAAGAAAGCAGCGCTGACATTCACGCGTTTCTGATTGATACAGGTCGCATCAGCTCCGCACGAGGTGATTTGATTGGTCCAGAAGGCGAGGCCGGACGCATCGGGTTCACGATTCAGAAAATCAAGGTAATGCTGACGGACGAAGAAACCTGCGTCGTCAATCGGATTAGCTGAGGGCGCGCCTGTGTCGTCGTCGATAATCTTGAGTTCGGCTATGTTTGGCGTGCCAAGGCCGACGCCCGCGCCGGTCGGGTTCGAGAGAGCGAGGCTAATCACCTCATCGCCACTGGGGTTATCCATCGGGTCGCTCTCGTCAAAGTCGTCGTCCACAATCAGGATGCGGAAGGTCTTCGAGGTCTCGCCGGGCGCGAATTTGAGCGTGCCGAGCGCGATCTCATAGTCAGACTTCTGCGACGCGTGGCCGGCCTCCGACTCGTCGAAGGTGTTGTAATTGATCGTCGCACTCCCCGACACATCGCCTGCGCGCGTGACGGTAATGTCTACGTGCCCACCATTCTCGCCTATGGAAATCTCATCAGAGGAGAACTGTATGAGCGAGGTGGCCGACGCTGTCGTCGGATTGAGCTTACCGAAAAGTCCGTGCTCTTCTTCCGCTGTTCCGGCGGCAAAATATAAAGTATTCACATCGCCGCCTGAGCCACCGTTGCCGAAGGTGAGCGCCCACAGCTCGTCTATCACAATGCCGTTGCCGCTCTCGTCCTGAATCGTGCCGAGGAAGGCCCCGGTAGTCGGATTGTAGGCGTGAATGCTGGGATTGCCTTCGCCGAAGTTACCGATAAGCAATGCCCCGCCGAAGATGCCGAAAGTAGCGGGAGCGAGAGTGCAACCCCAGGGCGAATTGAGCGCCCCGTTGTTGATCCCGAACGTCAGGTCGCGCACGCCGTTGGCATTAAAGCGGCGTACGAAACCGTTGCCAACGCCTTCCTCATCGAGGCCAGTCATGGGATCCACTTTGGCATACACGACGTAAAGAGAGCCGCCAATGGCCTGTATGTTGAACGGGTGATAAGTGTTTCCCATTGTGGTCGGGATGGTTGGGTCTGCGAAGGGAAAGCTGGCCGAAGCCTGCAAGGCGAACGAGGAGTTGAATACATCAATAGTGCCGTTTGCAAAGTCGGCAGCATAGATGAAGTTGCCCGAACCGTTGTTCGCATAGGCAAGTCCGGTGTAGACGTGGCCCGGGTGACTGGCCGCGATGACCCCCGTGGTCGAGCCCGCTGCCGGGGCGTTCGGGTCCCAGCCGACGATGTTGCCGGTGATCGAGGCGAAAAGGAAGTTTGCTCCGCACGGTGCGCTGGCGCATGCCCCGGGGAGAACGAACTCGGTCGCGACCGGGTTGGCGACTGTTCCGGTCGGCAATCCGCCTGGAATGGTAATCGTCTGCGGGCTTGCATTGAGAACCACTGGCGCACCCGACGGCTGGTCCCCACGAATAAGTTGAGTTGTACTCGTGCCATTATTAGCAACCCAGAAAGGACTGCTGCCCGTCAGTGAGATGCCCCAGGGGTTGACGAGCAGTGGGTCCAGCACGGGCGCGAGCCCGGGTATGTCTGAGAGAAGATTCGTCTGCCGGTAAGCAGAGCCGGGCGCAATGACCGGAATAGCATCAGGAGCGGCGGGGCCTTGCTGATTATTACTCGACGGTTCGGCCGCACGTGTTAACCGCGGCGTCGAAGACACCATCGGAAGCATCAACACGTAAAGAGAAATACTCAGAATAACGCTGACAACTCTTCTGGCCTGGTGTTTATCTGATGACGATCTATGCATATCGACACTCCTATTTGTTCGACTGGCGCTGTTTGAAGTTCTGTGATTTGTAGTCGATCAGAGCGTTCTCATTTAACGCTGAAGAGTTTGCTGCGTTCGCAGAATCATCAAACTCCTTGATCGGGTGGTTCCCGCGGCTTCGTAGATCAATACACTCAAAACGATAGAGTCATTGGGCACAAAATTTGGGGGAATGGCGAAACTCTAATCTGAGCCACAGATGCTGTCAAGATTTTTTAAAAAGTGACGGCATCGAAAAGTTGGAAAAGAGGAAGCAACAGGAAAGGAAGCTATAAACTTCCTGTTGACCTACTTTTGCTGTAGGGACCTATGTTGGGCCAAAGCGCACTCCAACTTGATTCGGGACAAGGCAGAGGGCGCTTTACGGCATTCTGAACGGTCCGATGTTCGGCTGCCCCGCGACGTCAGCTAAGCGCACGCCATCAGATTTTGGCTCACTGATCGCAGGCAAAGACTTGGGGGAATGCTGGAACTCTAAGCTTGAGTAGAGGGGCTGTCAAGATTTTTGTTACCCTTTTTTCCTGCCTCTGAAGCAACGGTTATTAGCTGCCCAGGCATCGCGTAATCGTTAATTTCTCTTTGGCTTACGGCAACTTGCGGTTAATCGGGTCTCTGCGTAAAATGTCGGTTCTTTTAACGCTGGGTGACGTTAAGAAAACTTTCGCCCGCGCATGCTGCCGCTCGCTCCCCGAGGGCATCTAACCAGCTCTTATCTGCGTCTTTATTTCGGAGGAATTTTGTGAAGCTTGCTTTTTGCTCTCGTTGCGCTATAGCCGCGCTTATATTGGTCTTTGGCGCATTGTCGTACGCGCAAGCACAAACGACGAGCCCCACGCCCGATCCATTCGCAGTACAGGTGACTTCAAGTCCAGGTGGGTTTTATTCGTTTGCCGGTGACACAACTGCCAACGGCCGCTTCGTCGTCTTTGAGTCGAATGGTAATTTAGACACTCAGAGTCCGCGAAACGCCGACGGAAATCGCGAAATCTTCATAATCGATTACGCCCAACGGCGCATATTTCAATTAACCAATACGAAGAACGTCCAAAAGCCACCGGCTAGTCCAACTCCGACACCGACCCCGACGCCGACCCCAACGCCGACACCTAGTCCGACGCCGATACCGATCCCTACCCCGACGCCATTGCCAACGCCTCCGGACCTCAGTCTAGTGAAGATTGAGATTAGTAATAATCGTCCCGTGATTAGTTTTGAGCCGGCCCTGGTAGCTGGAAAACGTGTCTACACAATCGCCTTCAGTTCAAACGCTCCCAACCCAGGTAACTTTGATGGGACCGACAGTGCTGCCCTGGTCGCCGATGGCAATCAGGAGATCTGGATCTACCGGCTTCCTGAGATCGACGACGTCTTCGATCTGACGTCAGGCGACGACATTACACCTATTAGTGATCTAACCCTGGGCACCTTCCGACAAGTTACAGACACACCGCCAAGCCGCCCGCTGCGCACCGGAGTATTTCCTCCCGATGTGCTGGATGATAATCGTGAGGCAGCGATAAGTGACGATGGAAACACGCTCGCATTTATTTCGAACCGCAACCTGGTAACCGGGGTAGGTAATACAGATGCGAACGCCGAGTTGTTTCTCTGTCGCACCAGCGGCGGGTTTGCTCCCGGTTCAAATACGGTAGTTCAGGGAACTAACACTCAAGATCTTTTTATAACTCCAAGAACCTTTTCGCGGTTCCAGCAGAACCCTTCACTGTCGGCCGACGGTGGTGTGGTTGCATTTCTCTCTACAGCTGATCTCGCCGGGAGTAATAACGATGACGCCGGGCATGGAAATGCAGAGGTTTACGTGGCGGATTTTTCCGGCTCAGCAGTGTCCAATTATCGGCAACTTACGAAGACCAAGGAAACAAGCACGGGCGCGAATGCGACGGTTAATGTGCTTAGTCAAGGCCGGCGTCTGAGCCGTGACGGCGCGTATGTCGCTTATGAGTCGCGAGCCGTTGACCCTACTGCCAACAACACGACGAACGCTACTTTCCTGTCAGTGTTTGTCTCCAAGGTCTCGGATGGTACCGCCAAGATAGTTGGGAAGAGGCCACCTGAGTGTGATACATGCATCGGTGACGTCATTCATTTCCCCACTTTTACAGACTACGACAGCTCGCTGGCGCCTCATGCGCTGGTCTTTGCCTCGGCGTTGAACTTTAAGCCCGACGGCACACTGGTGGAGAAGACTGATGCGGCGGGTTTGAACGCGACGGCAACAGACTTGATATCGCCCAACCAGATCTTCGTCACACAGATGCCTGTAGCTGATACCAACACCTTTGCGCGACTGACAAGAAATCCCGCTCAACTAAGTGTTTCCGGTATTCGCCCGCTGACAAGCGGAACGCTGAGGCGGCTGGCGTTCAGTATGTCAGGATTGGAACTTGGCGGTGGCAATGCTGACAGCAGCCCAGAAGTGTTTTTACTTTTAATTCCAACGGTAACTACCGAGTCGTCTGCGGTGCTTTCGTTCTTCACTGGGGCCAGCAACATGGGACCCTTTGCCAGCGCCGATCCCAATGCGAGCCCGACACCCACTCCTACACCTACACCGAGTCCCGGAGATCCCACCGGCCTATCGGCCGGCGAGTTCAGCATAGTTCGGTCGACAGTAGGGCTTGCTGATTCCGACAAAATTGGCGTTGGTGGCTCCGAAACCGCACGCAGTCCCATACTTCCGGTTGAGCTCAATGGAGTGTCCGTTGCTATTCAGGGTGTCGCGGCTGGACTTTATTTTGTAGGCGACTCACCGTCGGAAGGTATCAGGTTCGTGGTGCCCGTCGGCTTCACAAATCCTGGAATTGCGCGGGTGGTTATCAACAATCGCGGTACAGTTTATCGTGGCTTCCTTCAAATCCCTGGTTCGCAACCCGATATCCATACGACCACCGATGATGCCGGCGGTACTGCCGAGGTTTGTAATGTTAGCAATCCCCTGGCAATTCTTTGCGTCGGACCTTTCCAGGTAACCAGTCCGTTCGATGCTTCGGGTACGCTGGCGCCTACCAGGCTCGAGATCTACGCCACCGGCGTCCGCTTCGCCTCGCGCACAGAAACGAAGGTTTCTTTTATTAACGGCACAACTACTATCGATGTGGTTCCCGATGCCGTGCAACCGAATAGGAATATGTTCGGGCTAGACGTAATTACGGTAACTTTACCCGCCACGCTGGCGGGAGCTGCACCAATTGATTACAAGGTGGTTGTGACGGTTACCAAGGCTATCGGGACAACCGGAAGCAGGCCGGTTGCCACAGCGCCACAGATCACGATCATTCCTTAGCGGCCGGTGCCAGCCGCCGGCTCAAATATAGAACCCCGTACGTTGATAGCGTGCGGGGTTCTTTTTTTGCCGTCAAAATATCGGGGAAGTGATACTATCTCGCCAGTAGCTCGTCCTGCCGCACCTCTTGTAAGTGCCGGCGTTCCCTAAAAGTTATTAATCCGTACTCACCCGAATGCGACGTCCTAATCCGATCCTGGCATTAATGGCGATACTGGCTTTTGTTACGTCCAGTCAACCGTCGTCGTTTGACCTTCCCGCTGCTGCACAGGAGCGAGAGATCAAATGGCCCGCCAGGAGTATTCAGGTGGCTCTTTCGACTTCGCTCTCGTCGGCATCGCCTGCGATCAAAGCTGACAGCGATGTGCTTGGGGCAGTGCGCCGTGCGCTTGCCAGCTGGTCACGCGCAGCCAACATCAAGTTTGTTGAAGTCGCTTCGAAGAAGCAGTCCGTTAGCCCAACAGCCGGAGGCGACGGCGTAAGTCTGATTACTATCGCGGCCACCGGAGAGAACCTCGCGCTCTTTGCTGAAGGAAATACCACCGCGCGCACGAGAGTGTTCTATGATCTCGATAGCGGAGAGATAAGCGAAGCAGACATCGTTCTCAATCCCTACCCGTATTCGGAAAGCGGCGCCGTCCTTCAGTTCTCAACTGACGGCACGCCGGGCACCTACGATCTCGAATCAACGCTGGCACACGAGCTTGGACACCTGTTGGGCCTGAGTCATTCTCACGTTATTGGTGCGACCATGCAGGCATCGCAGGCTCTCAATGGAACTTATGGCCTGCCGGCGATCACCGAGCGCACTCTCAGCGAAGCTGATGCGGCGGCCGCTCGCGGTCTATATGGACCTCGCGAAAAAACCGGCTCGATCGAGGGCAGGATTCTCAGCAGCATTGGCGGCAGTCTGTTGCCGGCCATTGCCGCCCACGTCTGGATTGAAGATCTCGATAGCGGCAAGGTCATCGCAAGCGGTGTCACTTCGTCGAGCGGAAGGTTTAACTTCAACAGCGTTCCGGCTGGTAACTACCGCGCAATGGTCGAATACCTCGATCCGGCGACTAAAGAAGGCGACGCTCTCACCGCTGCCGGCGATCGTCAACCCGGACTGCGAGGTCGTGGTTTTCGGAGCGTGGAGATACGAAGCAGCCTGCGCGTAATCACTGACAAGCCGACACCGTTGAATTATGTTCTCGTGCCGCCGCAGAATTCGGCGCCCGTTTTGGTTCCGCGTTTTATCGGACTTAACGGTGAGCTCTCAAGCGTGCCGGTGCCGGTGAGGGCCGGTGAGAAGATCACGGTCTACGTCGGCGGTGAAGGAGTGGATCAAATACCCGGCAATGGTCTGGTTCTAAGTTCACCCTTGATGAACATCGATCCTGCGAGTTTGACCCGCGAAGAGTTTCACAGGTCCACGCCGGTTATTAGTTTTACCGTCACCGTCGCTGCGAATACGCCGCCCGGAGACTACACTCTCAAGCTCCAGTCAAACACCGGCGAAGTTGCGTATCTTGTCGGCAGCCTGACAATAAATCCAGACAACTAGTATCCTGTCTCTTTTGCCCTGAGAGATTTCCGCCATCGCGTGCCGCGCGCCCTGGTAGTTGGAATTGTATGAAGCGTAAGTTACTCGACTATCTGAGATGTCCCGTATGTGGCGGTGCAATATTGCTCGCCTCCGTCACACGCGAGGAAAGCATCGAGATCATGGAAGGCGAACTGACGTGTGAGTCCTGCGCGCGTAGTTTTCCAATCGTTCGCGGAGTCCCACGCTTTGCCATGCCGGAAAAGGTTGAGGCTGATAAGGCAGCCACCGCGGAAAACTTTGGTTGGCAATGGAAACACTTCGTTCAAAGCGATGACCTTTACGCCGATCAGTTCCTGGCGTGGATCGCACCGGTTAGTGCTGATTTTTTTCCGGGCAAAGTGGTGCTGGAAGGCGGCTGTGGAAAGGGCCGGCATACACAACTGGCTGCAAACTGGGGCGCGCGTGAAGTGATTGGGGTGGACTTAAGTGACGCTGTGGAAACTGCTTTTAGTGCTACGCGCGAACTGGAGAATGCGCATATTGTTCAGGCCGACATTTATCATCTGCCTTTCGCGCGCGCGTTTGACTATGCATTCTCAATCGGTGTGTTACATCACCTGCCGGATCCGCGCGCCGGCTTTCGATCGCTGGCGTCGAAGGTGAGGGCTGGTGGCAGTATTTCGGCATGGGTCTATGGCGCTGAGAACAACGAATGGATTACGCGCTTCATCGATCCACTGCGAGAAAAATTCAGCTCGCGGATCGATCGCCGGGCGCTGTTGCAGCTTTCGAAGTTTCCCACCGCGCTCGTGTATCTGGCGACGAAATTAGTCTATGGACCGCTTAACCGTTTCGAGAGTGGTTCGCGTCTGGCGCGTCACCTTTTTTACAACGACTACCTCAGCGCGATTTCACAGTTTGGCTGGCGGGAACAACACACGATTGTGTTCGATCATCTGGTGGCGCCGACTTCACACTACATCCGGCGCGAAGACTTTGAGGAGTGGTGGCGCGACATCGGGAGCGAAGAGGTGAAGATTAGCTGGCATAATAAGAACAGCTGGCGCGGGTTTGGAAAAATTTGAAAGCAGGATTTTGGACTTTGGACTTTCTTTGGACTTTGGGTTTTGGTCTTTGGTCTTTGACTTGGTTTTGGTTTTGGTTTTTCTGAAATTTGAAATTTCAGATCTCAGATCTCAGATCTCAGAACCGAACCACAAAGACCCAAAGACCCCAGACCAAAGCCCAAAGTCCCAAAGACCAAAGACCAAAGTTCAAAGTTCAAAGCTCAGAGCTCAAAGCTCAAAGACCAAAATCCAAAGCCCAAAATCCAAAGACCTACGACCAAAAGCCCAATTAACTGAAATGATCTCAGCTCAAACAGCACGGCGCGCGGTGTGGCGGCCTCTCTGGGAACTTCCGGGCCGTTTTGAACTAATCCTGTCGCTGGCGCGACGCGAGTTAGTGGCTCGTTATAAGGGCTCGGTGTTGGGGATTCTTTGGGCCATCGTCACGCCGGTGGTAATGATCGCGATCTTCACGTTTATCTTTGCTGGAATCTTCAACGCTCGCTTCGGCCCTCAAGGCACTGCCCTGGATTACGCGCTTTACCTTTTTTGCGGCTTACTGCCCTGGACAATGTTTCAGGAGACGCTGCAGCAGTCGTCCACCACAATTGTTTCCCATGCCAACCTGGTGAAGCGCGTCGTTTTCCCATTGGAAACGTTGCCGGTAGCGCAAGCGCTTTCGTCGCTAGGCAACCAGATGTTTGGACTACTCGCGCTGGTCGTAGCCACCGTCATTGTCCGCCACGAACTGCACGCCACCATTCTGTGGCTGCCGGCGTTGTTAATTCCGCAACTGATCTTTACGCTCGGCGCGGCCTGGCTCGTCGCTTCGCTAGGCGTGTTCCTGCGCGACATTGTTCAGGGCATTACCCTCGTCTTGATGGCCTGGATGTATCTGACGCCGATTATTTATCCGGAGTCGATTGTGCCGGAACGCTACCGTCCCTTCATCAATGCCAATCCCTTCACCGCACTGGTCCGCAGCTATCGACGGATTTTTTTGGAAGGCCTGGCTCCGGACTGGTCAAGCCTCGGCTACTTCCTGATCCTGGCTTTGATTATTTTTGTGTTTGGTTACTGGTGGTTTGCAAAGAGCCGGCGCAACTTCGCCGACGTAATTTGAAAACCATTACTCTCGGACATGGGAGGGGTTCTTTAAGTCTGCCGCAGACAGGACCACCACGATTCCCATCAACCACCAAAACACCAGCGCGACTTCGCCGTCCCCGAAATTGTAGTTAACGAGTGAACTGGCAAAGAAACCGGCGATTGCGCCGCTGGCTCCCAACAGCAGGCCATAGCGATTGGTGTCGCTGGAATCGCGCAGAGATTTTTCGCCGCTCGAAGCAGTGCGCCAGAAAATCCACATGATCCAAAGCCATAAAAAGAGCGCCGGCAATCCCCGATCAAATGCCAGTTGCAGAGGCGTCGAATGCAGGTGGAGCATGTCGGTTCCGGGGAAACCCCATTCCTTCCAGTGAACGTGCACTGAGTCCATTCCATGACCGAATAGCGGGTGCTGCATTATGCGCGAGGCACCCACACGTGCCACCTGAACTCTTAACGACGAACTTGGATCCTGCAGCAAGAGCGCGTGCTGCGCCCGCGTTCGGTAAACAACGAAGGCGCCTAGAGCGAGCAGGAGACTAATAACCGCGATACTCAAAACCGTAGTCCGGCTTCGCAGCGGTCCCCGGGCTCGCAAGCTCCCCAGCGCGCGAAGGCTTATTATGAAAACACCGAAGAGCAGGGCCATTAACGCAGTTCGCATAGCGGTGAGCGCAATACCCAGAGCGAGTAAGCCGAAGCCGGCGCAGGCGAGCTTGGCGCGAAAATTCAAACGGTGATTTTTGTAGTTGGCAATGAGTAGGCCCAGAGCAAGTTGAGCGAGAACCTGCAGAATCTCCGAATAGGTTTCGTAATGTCGCGTCCAACCGGACGCTCGGAAGCGATGAGTCGGCCCACCACCAACAATTCCCGAGGGCGACTCGCGTCGCTTTATTGTATCGGTAACGACCAGGCCCGGACGCTCAACGTGTTCCCCCTGCGAGATAATGCTGACGACCAGGTTGGTTGCTAGCGGCGACTTTCTGATAGCGTCATCAATATCAGGAACCGAATAAACGCGCTGCCCGGCTACTCGCCAAACGGCGTCGCCGGCGCGCAGATGAGTTTGAGTTTGTAACGGACTGTCAGGCGATACGGATACAACAACTACGCCGCGGCCGCGGACCAGATCGTAAATGCTGTAGAGTGTCCCGACTGAGCCTGAAAGGATCATTACCGAGACGAGCAGCGCCGCGGTTTTTTTAGTGACGATTGCCTGCGCGAGATAAAAAAGGAGGAATACGCAGGCTGATTGGATCTTCGCTACGCTGATGCGTGGTTCCTGAGAAAAAAGGGAAGACGCGACGGTCCACAGAAAGAAGAGCCAGACGGGCAAATCAAAACGAGTATGCCTAAAACCGGTATTGTTGGTGGCGATGGTGCGGACTAACCATCCGGCGCCAACAATGGCCAACGAGATTTCGGCGGCGGCAATTGAGTGGGGCGCGAAAGCGGAATAGAGTACAAAGCCAACCAGCGCGGTCCGTTGTCCAAGTTGGGACCATGGTTCGCGTCGGGAAATGCCAGCCGACGCAGGCGCGGTCAGTTTTGTTCGGCTGTGAGTCACTCTGAAAAATGAAGTGCGTTGACAGTCATATTTTCTGCATGTTAGCGTAGCCCCGGTCGTTTCACCTTTAGAAACACCGGCTTAATAAGAACTACACCTGATCCCCGTGTCCCACAACCGCTGCCCACGTTTGACTCGGATCCTATATTCAGTGATACATAATAACCCTTATGGCTTTCGAAAAAGCTAAGGTCATAAAGGCCGCTGAGAAATTCCTCTCGCAGGGGAAGATTAATGCCGCCATTAAAGAGTACCGTCAAATCATCAAGCATGATGATAGCGATCTCACCACTCTCAACATGTTGGGAGATCTTTTGGCGCGCGCCGGCGAAAAAGAAGAAGCAGCAACTTGCTTCCTCAGGATAGCCGAGCACTTTCGCGAACAGGAATTCCGGCTCAAAGCCATCGCGATGTACCGGAAGATCGAAAAGCTCAAACCGCGCGATCCGGCGATCGCGAGGGAGCTGGGAGAACTTTATGCGGCCCAGGGTCTGATTGCTGACGCTCGCACACAGTATCTCGTAGTCGCCGATGCCCACACCCGCGCCGGCCGGAGCAAAGACACTCTGGACGTGCTCCACAAGATCGCCGATCTCGATCCGCAAAATACTGACATCAGGCTAAAACTCGCCGAAGGTTATCTAAAGGAAGGCATGCTGCCGGCGGCAGTCAAAGCTTTCAGTCAAGCAGCCAACCGCCTGCTGGAAAACGCACAGTTCGAAAAAGCTCTCGGGGCATACAACAAAGCACTCGAGCTCAGTCCCAACAACAGGGTAGCGCTGAAGGGCCTCGTCTCAGCGCACACGAAATTAGGTAGTGCTGACGACGCCGCCGAGATTCTGGAAAAAGCTGTCGCCGACTCGCCTGACGATCTCGAACTTATCTCCATGTTGGCGCAGACCTATATAGATGCGGAAGACGCTCCTGGTGCCGAGCGAGCCACCGCTCTATTGATGAAAGAGGATGCGTCAAACTATCGATCTTATATCGAAGTGGCGCGTCTCTACCTGAAGCTGGGCCAGCAAGACGAAGCGGCCAGGATTCTTGGTGACATCATTGAGCAAATGCTCGCCGGCCGCGAAGAGAACGACTTGCTCGAACTAGTAGATGAACTACTGGCGGGCAATCCGGAACACGTGCCCGGCCTGCGGTTACTGGCCAGGATTCATTGGTGGCAGCGCGACATGGACAAGCTGCGCGGCACCCTGGAACGCCTCGCTGAAGCTGCGGAAGCTGCTGGCCTTCCCGACGAGGAACGGTATGCCCTGACCCAACTGGTCCGTTTGGCTCCCGATGAAAAACATTTTTACGATCGGTTGAATTTGTTGGGAGGCGTTTTGGAAGAAACCGTTGAAGGTGCCCACTTCCTCGACGAACCCGCCGCAGTGCCGACCTTCGACAGTTTTGAAATAACGAGCGAGACTCCCGCCGAAACTAAAGCGGAAACGCTGGAATTTGAATGGAACTCGGTAGCCGAGGAAGCTCCTTCACCCACCGGTGTTTCGTTTGCTGATCTGAATGAGGCGGAAGAACCGGCAGTGGCTGAGACCGTTGGACAGTCGGTTAAACATTTAGAAGGCGAGGAAGGGGTAAAGCCAAGTGCCGCGGCAATGATGCGGCAGGAACTCGAAAGCGTGGATTTTTATATTACGCAGGGCTATTCCGATATTGCTTTCGACACGCTTGAATTGCTCGAACGTCAGTTTGGGGCTCATCCTGAGATTGACGTTCGCCGCAAGAAGCTTGAAGCAGCAAGTCAAAGCACTGAAGCGACGGACCTGGAGTTCTCCGGCCCGGCGATGGTCAAAGCGGAGGGCGACACAGCGACGCAGGAAATTGCCTTCGGCGAAATCGTAATTGAGCAGCCCGTGCCTGATTCCATGCCCGCTGCTCCTGCCGGCAGAGGAATTGACTCCGGTCTTGCCGAGATCTTCGAAGAGTTTCGTCTGGAGGCTGAGGGGGATAGCGCCAGCGCCCATGAAGATTACGAAACGCACTACAATATGGCTACGGCCTACAAGGAAATGGATCTGCTCGATGAGGCGATTCGGGAATTCCAGGTCGCAGCCGGCTTAACCGGTTCGGCTGACGGCACGCCGCGATACTTTCACTGCTGTAACATGCTGGGCCATTGCTTCGCTCAAAAGGGTATGCCCCAGGCTGCAGTAACCTGGTTCAAGAAAGGTCTCGATGCCCCGGGCCGCAATGCGGAAGAATCCAAAGCTTTGAAATACGAGCTCGGCGCCGCCTACGAGCAGATGGGCGACTTGAACAACGCCGTGGCGGCGTTTACAGACGTCTATGGCGTCGACATCGGTTATCGCGATATCGGTGCTCGACTGGAGAGCTTGCAGGCACAGGCCGCGAGTCAAACGAAAAAGGGGAAGTAGGAATTGCTAAATAGTCAGACGCAGACAGCAAACAACCAAACAGCAGACAGGAGACAGTCCTTTAGATATTGAACGGTTCTCGCAAGTTTATGCCTGCTGTTTACTGTTTGCTGTCTGCTATTTCAACTAAGCGATGTCAGCCAAGTTAAGTGTAATCTTCTATATCATCCTCTGCCTGGAAATCGGTATTGTGCTCGCACTCTTGCCGTGGGTCCCGCAGGGCACCCTCGGGCTGAGTGACTGGGGCAACAACTATTTTCTGCTCTACGCTGCGCGCAAAACCGGCATGTATAACTTGCAGGCTGTAGTTGCGTCCGGTTGGATACGTGGGGCAGTGACGGGCGTTGGTCTCCTGAACATCGGTATTGCCTTCTGGGAAATATTTCATTTCCAACAGACTGTTCACACCCTCCAGGAAGGCACCGAACCAAGTTATCCGAAAAAAAATGTCGTTAGACCTCCACAGCCTGCAGCCCCCGCTGATTTATCTCATCACGAGCGGGCAGACGACCGAACGGACAACGCCGGCAGCTGAAGAATTTTCAAGCATTCTCGAACTGGTGCAAGCAGCCGTAGTCGCGCAAATCGATCTAGTTCAAATTCGTGAAAAGAATTTAACCGCAAGTGTCCTCTACCAACTTGCTTCAAGCGCCGCCGGCATCACCAGGGGAAGCGCTACCAAACTTCTAATAAACGATCGTTCGGATATTGCCGCAGCCGCCGGTGCAGACGGTGTCCACTTAACCACGTCTTCATTACCAACTACGGTTGTGCGTCAAACATTTGGCGGTGACTTCCTGATTGGGGTTTCCACGCACTCACTGGAGGAAGCGAAGCTAGCCCATCAGGGCGGCGCCGACTTCGCCGTGTTCGGTCCTCTTTTCGAGACCGCATCCAAGAAAGAATTCGGTGAGCCGCCGGGGCTGAGCGCTCTCAGTGGGGTTTGTTCAGAGCTGTCTCCATTTCCGATCCTGGCGCTTGGTGGCGTGATGATGAGGAACGTAGCCGAGTGCATTCGGGCGGGCGCGCAAGGTGTTGCGGCCATCAGAATGCTGCAACAGCCGGATCCGCTCGCTGAAGTAGCCGAGGAAATCCGACGCAGGTTCCAAGAGGCAAGCAGTTCAGAGTTCAGCCTTTAGGCTGCTGGTTTTGTTGGCCAACGAAGGCCAAACTAAAGTTTTAACTCTAATCTGCATGACTACTCGAAACCGTTGTTAGTGTAGTTTTTGCGAATTCGTGGATCAGGTAATGCTTTCGGATTCTATGGTGACTTGATCGATCATGGCGCTGCTCAAAAACTCAATAGCCTTGACGATTACCGGATTCGATCCTTCGGGCGGCGCTGGTGTGCTCGCCGATGTGAATACCTTTGCCGCTTTTGGCTTGCGGGCAGCAGCGGCGATTACCTCAGTTACTTTTCAGAACTC
>Ga0068869_100001249_pt1 | contig 15013 bp, 17 predicted proteins | sample KBSMisM52_FD_64676 | JGI IMG/M metagenome (GOLD analysis project Ga0068869, IMG submission 64676) | Miscanthus rhizosphere microbial communities from Kellogg Biological Station, Michigan, USA - KBS Miscanthus M5-2 | ecosystem: Host-associated > Plants > Roots > Rhizosphere > Soil ... | reverse complement strand
CACTCGCCGGCCAGCGCGTCACGATCACCGCGATCGTCCGCTGGAGCCCGGATGGCACCTCCGCGACCGCAGGCCCGAGGTGTTCGGCGCCGCGGGGCGGCTGATGGCCGGCTGGGTCGCGCTCTGCGACCGGTCGCACGTGCAGGCCATCCTGGAGTGGGACGAGCCGGTCGAGGACGCCGGCTACGACGAGGACGCGTACGCCTACGCCACCTCCCGCACCTGCCGGCTCTCCGTCTGGGTCCAACCGCGGTCGGACACCCACGAGGAGGCGGTGCTCGGCACCGCCAATGTCCGGCTCACGGTCACCGGCGGCCTGATCGCCGCCACCGGGATCGACGAGGGCACTCTCCTGGTGACCAACACCGCGCACAGCTACGCGTGGAGGTTCCACGGGGAAACCGTGGCGAACATCATCGCCAGCCTCCTGCCCGACATCCTCGCCCGCCAGGCGGCCGACGAGCTGGTTGGCGTCCCCGCGACCACCGTGCCACTGCCCACCTGGGCGGAGCTGACCTGACCCGGAGACCCCCACCCGGACATAAGGAAGCCGGCCCGGCCACCGAGTGGTGACCGGGCCGGCTTGCGGGGAGGAGAGCAGCGCCTTCGGGGGGTTGCTGCTAGGTCGGCAGCAGTTGGAAGGAGGCTGGCAGCTACTGCCGCCGGTTGACGACCTTGGACATGGTGGCCGGCGAGTTGACGTTCCGCCTCGCCCACCACGCCAGGACGAGCGGGGCGACCAGTCCGATGGCGTAGAGGACCGCGGCCTGCTGGGTGTTGTCCAGCGGCAGCCCCCAGGCGACGAGAACGCCGAGGAGGGCGGTGGCCACGGTGACGATCGCGGCGCGGCTGAGTACCGGTTCGGTGGCAGTGCCGGTCACCACGTCGGGGTTGGTGGTGCTGCTGGTGCTGGTCATCTTCTTCTCCTTTAGGAGCCGGGCCAGGGATGGGTAGGCGTCCACCAGCCCATGGCGAAATGTCCGGCCAGCCAGATGCCGCCGATGGCGAGCGCGGTACGTCCCATGACGGTGAGCGCGGTGGGCCGCTTGTCGTAGACGTTCAGCCAGTCCCATACATGTTCCGAAAGCGTGTCATTTGCGGACTTGTTGAACAGCGCGACGCCTTCCTGGACGGCGAACCAGGCGATCCACAGCAGCCAGCCGACTGTCCAGAGGGACACGTCAGGCCCTGTTCCGCCACGGTCCCCAGGCGGCGAACCCGGCGAATGCGAGGTGCGCGGCGACGAAGGCCAGGCCGAGGACGACGAAGTCGATGCCGCCGAGGTGGGCGTGGAACAGCGCGAGCACGAAGCAGATCAGGGCGACGACGGCGAGCATGGGTGCCTCCTCAGGAGAGTCCGAGTCCGTCCGTGCCGCGGCCGTCGTCGGCCAGCGCACATGTCTCGGAGCAGTAGAGCTGGATGATCGGGCGGCCGTTCGTGTCGCGGCTGGCGCGGTAGCCGCCGGGCATCTGCTTGCCGGGTCGTCCGGGCCAGGGTTGGTCACAGCCGGCCCGGTCGCAGATGGGCGGGCCGGACCCGTCGTCGATCAACATCTTGACCACCACGTTGTTCAGCGCGCGACGAATGCGGCCACGGCCACCGCGACCCCGGCGGCGGCAACCAGCCAGGCCCACAACTGGGTGGCGCCGCTACTGCGGCCTTCAAGCTTGTCCAGCCGCTCCTTCAGGTCCGCCAGCCGATCCGCCGCCGACTCCAGTTGCTCCTTCGTGGCTACCCCGGAGCGCAGTTCGTTGAGCAGTGTCAGTCGGTTCTCGGTCGCGACCTCGGCCTTGATCACAGCCTCCTTCGCCGCCAGTAGCGCGGTCTGCACGGCTTCCTTGGCCGCCAGCAGCGCGGCGTCGAGGGCCTTCTGCTGAGCGTCGAACCGCTGCTGGTAGCGCAGATCCATCTGTGCAAGCAAGGCCAGCACGTGGTCGAGCAGCGTGATCCGTCGCATCAGCCGCAGCCGAGATCCTGGCGCAGCTTGTGGATGTCGGTGGCGAGCCGCCGACCGGTCTCGGACTGCGGCGGGGCTGCCCGGTACGCGTCGTCGAGCGTGGTGAGGAGCTGGCACCAGCGGCGGTCGGACTCCCGCTCCACCCGGTCCTGCCGGGACACGGCGACGTTGATGTAGAGGAGGTTGAACATGCCGAGACCGACCAGCATCAGGATGACGATGCCGACCGTGTACCAGACCGGCATCGTCAGTTCGCGGGCCCGCTCCATCACGCTCGTGTCACCGCCTCAGGAGGGCGTAGACGGTGAGGAGGACGGCAGCGAAGGTGAGGATGGCGTAGACGGGGACGGTCCGCCGGGCGTGGCGGATTCGCCAGGCGATGCCGGCCGCAGTGCCCAGACCCCGACCGCCGTCCGCCCGCCAAGCAGTGTCGCCAGGGTAGCCATCACGCCAGCGTCGATCCGCCCGTACCGCAGGAACGTGTACAGCTGGAGCGCCATACCTCCCCCACCGATGAGGATCACCGCCGCGTCCGCCGCCAGCGTCAGAAATCGCTCGGCCTTCACGCACCGCCGCTCCTATCTCCGCTTCGGAGTACCCACCCGATCAGCGGGTTGTGATGCCTGCCACGGGGTCTAGGTGGCAGGTGTGCGCGGTCAGGCGTCGAACGCGTCGGCGGCGGCCTGCGCTGCCTCGGCGAGGTCGGCACGCAGGCTCGCCACCTCGGCGCGCAGTCCCGCGACCGTTGTGCTCTCGGCGGCGGCGACCTCGTTGATCCGGGCGATGACCGCGGCGGTGTCGACGGACGTGCCGCCGGCCGCGAGAGCGTCGAGGACGGCCTTCATCGCGGCGTCTCGGACCGCGTCCGCGTCCGCGGCGGTGAGCAGTTGGTCGACCTTGGCCTCCATGCCGACGAGGCGGGCGCGGAGCAGGTTCGGTTGACCGGCGACGCCGGAACCACCGGCTACCTTTTCGCGGTCGCTGATGAGCGCTTCGGTGCGCCAGGCGTCACCGGTGAGCAGTAGGTCCTGTTCGGCGTTCACGTCGTCGTCTCCTCCAGTGCCGTTGATGACCGCGTTGAACACGCGGTCCATGACTTCCGGGTCGCGCATGACCTTGCGCCTGAATCGGCCATGCAGGTGCCACAGGTGCGATGAGTCCGAGGAGGCGACCGCGTTGCGGATGTTGTCCCAGCCGTCGACGCGCTGGTCGTCGTTGGTGTTGCCGTACCACTCGACGAGTTCTTCGAGCTGCCCGGCCCGGGTTACCCGGTCGACGTTCTGCGAGATCCGCAGCATCTGATCCCGGGTGGCGGGGGTGATGTCGAACGCCGACAGCCACCGCTTCTCCGTCGCCGTCAGCCCGGATTCGGTGGCGTACGTGCGGTTCGTGCACCAGCGTGAGTTCTCGATCCACGCCTGGCTGCGGTGCCCGCCGTTGAGGTGCTGGTTGTCCCCCTTGGATCCGAAGTTGGCCAGGGGGACACCGAGCGCCGAGCACATCCGGCGGCCCAGGTCGAGAAGCTCCGGTGTGGCGATCTCCTCCGCGTACCAGCGTTCGGCCTGCATCTGCGCGTAGGTCGGCACGGGCACCTCCCCGATGAGCACTTCCCACACGCGGCGGTCGCGGATGGCGGACAGAGAGCAGGCCCCGGTACCGGGTAGCGGGGCGACGGCGTACTGCATGGCGGCGAGGGTCCGGTAGCCGCCGTAGTCGACGCTCCAGTGCTCGGAGCTGTCGCCGGGGTATGCGGGCAGATAGCCGGCGTTCGGGGCGGCCCACAGGTACGGGCACAGGTCGGCGACCTGCCAGCCGCGGGGCTGGAGCCACCACCTGCCGGAGTACAGGGCGACAGGACGGCCCAGGAGCCCGGTCATCGTGGTGACGTAGTCGCGGAGGGTCTGCTGGTCGGCGTCGGCCTCGCAGTCGACGACGTGGGCCATGCCGACGGGTCCGCCGAGGGACAGGACGCGGTCGTAGGCGCGGCGGGCGCTGTCGCGGCCCGACATCCGCGAGTCCAGCCACCGGTAGGTGCTGATCCCCATCCCGAGCCGGCGGGCGGTGTCGGCGTACCCGCGCGCCCAGGGTGGGAGGGCGTCGTCCTGGCGGCCGCGGTCCATGGCGATGTTGACGACCGAGACCCCGGCCGACTGCGCCGTGGCCAGGACCAGCGGATCCGGCCGCTCGACCTGGTACTTCGAGCAGTCGACGACGAAAAGGGTCAGGGCTCAGCCCTCACGTCATCTAGTCGCTGCGGGCGGATGCGTTGGTCACCGCAGCCCCCTCAGCCTGAGCCGACCCAGCGCGCCGTCATCAGCGACTGGGTTCCCGCAGTCGCCACGGACGTGTTCAGCGAACCACCGGAGTCCTGGAACGCCTGCAGCTCCACGTAGTCGTTGACCGCGAGGACGGCCTCGTACGTGGTGGCCACGAACTGACGCTCGACCGCGGCGACCGCGGGCCACGAGTCCTGGCTCCCGGACACCGCCGTGCCGTTCAGTGCCCACTGCATCGCCCGCTGGCCGGTGGCGTTCGCGGCGAACGCGACCTTGCCGGTGAACACGTACAGCCCGGCCACCTGGCAGGTGTAGCGGGAGTTGTTGGTGACGTTGTCGTGCCCGCTGACCGTGTCGTAGTCCTCGGACTGGAACTGGATGCTGGTGAACGCCGCGTTGGTCAGGGCGTGCAGCGTGGTCTGCCGTAGCCGGGCGCGCGGCGGGTCGAGCAGCCGACCGACGTCGGTCATCTCGTCGGCGAGCAGCACGTGGCCAGCCGGGAACGTCACCTTGTCCTCCTTATTCGGCGAGAACCGGTGGCTTCCAGAGCCGGACAGGGGTGCCGGCGGCGTGGGCCTTGACGACGCCGTTCACCGACCGGGTGACGGTGAACGCCTGCTGACCGGCGCGTAGCGCGACGACGATCGAGCGGCTGATCGCACTGGCACCGCCGGTGATGACGAAGGCGTCCGGGCTCACCGGCGTGGCGGTGGTGTCGATCCGGTACACGAGGGTGATGCCCTGGTCGTCGCCGGTCGTCGACGAGGTGTCGCCGGCCTCGGTGAATCCGCCGAGCGTCGTCGAGCCGGTCCAGTCGTCCTGCTTCCAGCCGGCGGCGAGGATGAGGCAGTAGTCCGCCTCGACGGCCAGCGCCGGGGTGCCGATGTTCGCCGCGGAGCTGTTGAGCTGGGTGGCGGAGTTGAGTACGACCGTGGACGCGTCACGGAACGCGAACATCTGCGCCGACGTGGTGGCGTTCGCGACGCCGCCGGTGAACGACACCGTGGGTGCCGCGAGACCGGATGTGTACCGGGTGGCGAACAGGGCGAGGTTGCCGGACGTGGCGAGGGTGTCCCAACCGGACGGCTCGTCGCAGGTGCCCGTGCCGCTGTTGCGGATGGCCGCCTCGATGATGAGGAGGTCGCCGGCCGTGAGGCTGCCCGGTAGGCCGGGGACGACGGAGGCGTTGTTGCCGTGCGCCGCGGTCCCGGCGCCGACGAAGGATGCCGCCGCCATCGCCGCGACCGCGGTGGCTGTGGCGCGTTCCCCGCCGAACCCGATGTCCATCGGGAAGTCCGCCGGGAACCCGGCGGAGGTCGCCCACAGCGCGTTCCCGCCGGTCGAGCACACCCGGACCGTGGTGGCCGTGGTCGTGATGTCCCGGCTGATCTCCGATCCGCTCGTCTCCAGCCGAAGAGTCGGCTGGGTCGGTGCCCCGGTGCCCTCGATCACGCCCACCGCGTACGGCTGGGCCGGTGCGCAGTTGAACGTGATCCGTCGCTCGCGGGTGGTGAGGATCTCCGTGGTGCCGCGGGCCATCAGCGCCAGCTCGTCGGGTGGCGTCCACCGGGGTGCGGCGGACGTGTCGACGGTGATGACGTCGCCGAGGTCGACTGCGGCGATCTGGCCGGTCAGCGTGGGGTTTGCGGTGTAAACGGGTGAGGCGAGGTTCACGCCGATGACGGGGAATCGCTGCTCGCGCCACGACCGGACGTGCGCGAACCACGCGGCGATGTTGGGCAGCTGCTCGTCGGATTCGGCGCTCACCGTCAACGACTCGTCGTAGGTCCCGACACCGTCCGGTGCGGGCTGCGTCGACAGGTGCAGCGCGTCGTCGTCCGGGATGGTGTAGCGCTTGGTCGACCCGTTCGGGCGGGACACGCTGATGTCGTTGCGGACCTGGGCGTCGTCGGTGGTCGGCTGGAACGGCGGGCTGAGATGCCTGGACCCGTAGTCCAGGTCGACGGCGGGAGCCTGGTTGTACAGGTCGGTGCGGGTGCGGTAGGCGAAGCCGGGCAGCCCCGAAACGCCGGCGCGCGGCTCGTACAGGATTCCCTGGTCCGCGTCGGCGCACTCGTCGAGGATCTCCACGAAGGTGACCTCGGTGGATTGGGGGCCCATGACGGTGGTGTCGCCCGCGGTGCCGACCAGTTGGAACGGCACGGACTCCTCGGCGCACAGTCGCGCCATCCGCGCGGCGGCGGTCTCCCCGAGCCACCCGAACGTGGCCTCGACCGTGTCAGTGGTGGGATGCGAGTCCCACAGCGCTATGTGCCCGAACGCCGGTAGGGCTTCCGGGTCGACGTCCTCGAAGTTGAAGTAGTGGACGCTGACCGGAACCGCCGCCGTCGCCCCGGTCACGGTGGTGCTCAGCACGGACGCCCCGTCGAAGTAGACCTGGAGTGAGACGTCCGAACCGGATGGGGCACCGTCGACGCGGATGTGATGCCACTCCCCATCGCGCGGCGAGGCCGTCGTGGCGACCGTGGTTTCCACGCCGGCGATCCGATACCGGATCCGGAGGGTGTTGTCGGCCTCCGAGACCAGCAGCAGCCACCGGTCCATGGACTTGGCGGTGGTCCACTCCAGCAGGTACACGGGTGCGAACAGGACGACCGGCAAGCCGGGGAACTGGGCCACGATCTCGACCCGCCACGTCATCGACGCGGACACGAGGAAGTTGGCCTCGATGTTCGTGGAGCGGTCCGGGATCGGATCCGGGTATGGGTCGTAGACGGCCTGGAGCACCTTCGCCGAGCCGCCGGGTCCGTCGGCGGTGCCGAATTTCGCCGCGCCGGTGAGCGGCGTCCCACCGACGGCAGCCTCTGCCGATTCGGCTGAGCTGCCGTCCTCCAGCGACCAGTACGCGACCGGCGACGACGCAATGATCGCCCGGTACAGCGCGGACCTCAGCGGTCGGGTCCCGGTTTCCAGGCGCCGCCTGATCCCGGACGCCTGGACCTGCACAACCAGGTCCCGGGCCGTCTCGTCCCACTCCGGGGCGAGCGAGGCCAGTTCCACCGTCGCCCGGACGTCGGCATCGCACAGCACCCGCAGTGGCGTGTTGCGGCCGAGGAGCCCGTACAGCGGGGACATCGCGTTGAAATCGTTGAGGATGCCGTCGAGGTCCCGCAGCGCCATGGACACGTCGGTGGGCTGCGCCGACGCCGAGGCGCCCTGCGTGCCCCGGGTGATCGTGATCGGTGCGGCGAGGGGGTGGGTGTCGGTGTCGAAGCTGGCCACGTCGGTCCATGTGCCGTTGACGTAGACCTGGACCTCGACGTCGGACGTCACGCCACCACCTTGCCGTTCACGACGCTGAGGCGGAGGATGCGGGCGCGGACGAGACCCTCGATGACCTGCCCGAGCTGACCACCCGAACCGGGAGCTACGACTAGCTGGACCTGGGTTACCTGCTGCTGGGCGGGGTTGGCCGCGAACGCCGCCGAGGCGGCTCTTGCCTGGGTAGCGCCCGCTCGGGCGCCGGCAACCCTGGCCGAGTCCATGGCGTTGAGCACCTCTTCGCCGCCGCGGAATCGGACCAGTTCCGGCCCCTTCTCGCCGACCCACGTCAGCCCGGGCGGGGCCGACTTGGTGCCTGAGGCGAGGCCACGGAACCCGAACGCCGGGCCCAGTGCCGGGCCCAGGAGTTTCCGCTCGACGGTGATGGTCTTGTGTATGTCGGACTGCGCGGCCATCCGCTGATAGGCGGCGATGACCTCGTCGATCTTTGTCGTATCGAGGCCGAGCGCGCGTGCGTGCTCGCGCAGTGCGCCTAGGTCGGCGAGATATTTCTGGGTCGCGGCGGCGGTTGCTTCTGCGGAGGCGCTTGCCCCGCCGGCTGCGGCGATGTCCGCTTCGAACTTCTGTCGCGCGGCGTCGGCCGAGTCGCGGAGCGCCTGCATGTTGGCGCGGCCCTTCTCGGTGTGGATGTCGAGGCTGCGGCCGTTCTCCTGGACCGACCTGGTGAGGTCGTCCCAGGTCTGCTCCCAGTTGATGTTCGCGTCGGCAACGCCGAGCTCCAGGTCGAGGAGCTCACCGAGTCGCCGGGTGAGGTTGTAGAGCTCTTCCCCCGCCTTGCGCGCCGCCGCGGACTGCCGGTACATCGCGGTGCTGGCGTCGTCCGCCGCTTCTGCGGTCTCGCCGAGGACCCGGCCGGTTCCGGACCCGGCGTTGGCGAAGTCGCGGGCCGAGGCCGCGGCCCCTTCGAACATCTTGCCGATGACGGGGATGTGCGAGAGCAGCGTCAGCATGTCCGCGACGAACATCGTGGTGGTGTTGAACTGGCGGGACAGCCAGCCGACCACGGCACCAATAGTCCGGAACGTGGCGATAACGGTGGCCGCAAGGACGCGCATTCCCTTGACCGCGCCCTGAGCTGCTCCGTCCTCGGACAGGTCGTGGAACATGTCGGAGATCGCGGTTCCGATCGCCGGCAGGGAGGCGGCCAGCTCGTCCAGAACCGGCCCGGCGGCCTGCAGTCCCTCACGCAGGCCGGGCATCACGTTTTCGACGAGTTGGGCGAGGCCGGACGCGAGCGGTTCGATGTGCTCGCCGGCGTCTTTGAACAGGTCGCGCACGTCGGCGGAGATGTCGTGCCAGGTGTCGCCGAAGATCTTCGCCGACTTGATCAGCGGACCCTCGCCGACCTCGCGGGCGAACTCGGCGATCTGGCTGGTGATGGGCCTGAACGTGTCCGAGAAGGCGGCCTGGACCGCATTGCTCGTCTTCGCCGCTACCGCTACCACGGCGCCTAGGACTCCGAGGCCGACGACGCCAAGCAGCGCCGCGTTGAGCACGGAACCGATTGCGCCGGCGAGGATGGTGGCCATCCCGACACCGGCGCCGACGATGGCCAACTTCAGCTCGATCGGCATGGTGTTCCACGCCTCGCGGAGCGAGTTCCGCAGCCCGTTGCCGTTGAGCTGCAACGCGTTGTCGAGCTGCCGGCGAAATCCGAGCAAGCCGCGCTGTGCCCCCCGGAGCGGGTTGTTCGCCCGCCGGTCCGCGTCGTTCATGGCCCGCCGTAGCCGGTCCGCCTCGGCGGCGGCGACGGCGAGTTCCCGGGTCAGTCGACGAACCTCGTCGGCGGCGTCGTCGCAGGCGCGCTGCACCCGGTTGGCCTCGTCGGCCAGGTCTCCCATGGTGTCGAGGGCGCGTTGCTCCTCGCGCTCAGCGTCGCGGAGGGTGTCCTCGGCCTGCTGGAGCTGGTCGACGAGGTGCTGGGGGGCGGGTCCGCCGAGGGCGGCGATCTGAGCCTGAAGCCGACGGACCTCGTCGGCGGCATCGTCGGCGGCGTGCTCCGCGGCGTCGAATACCCGGGTCGACTGGGCGAGCCTGGCATTGGCGGTCGCCAGCTCGTCGCCGAGATCGTCGGCGGCGCGCTGGGTGGCCTGGATCGAGCTGCGGAAGCCGTTGACCGTGCGGCTCGTAGCGTTGAACTCGCTGCGCGCCCGGGCGGCTTCGACGTCGACGCGGAGCTGAACCACGAGGTCACCCCCGCTGCTGCGCGTTCACCGCTGCGACGTAGCCGACGGCGTAGATCAGGTACCGGTACGGCCAGCGGAGGGCATCGGCTGGCTGGGCGTTCAGGAGTCGGGCGAAGCTGGTCCAGTGCTCGTCGACGAGATCTTTGACCCGGCCCGGGTCTTCCTGCCACTGGCTTTCTTGGCGGCCCGGCGCTCCGCCCGGTTGACCGGGGGGTCGGCATCAGCGGCCTCGGACTCGGCCGGCAGCGGCTCGTAGGTGACGCCGCTTGACACCTGGATCTTCGGGGAGAAGGTGGCGGGCGGGTCGGCGCAGCCGGCCTTGTGGCGGGCGATCCAGATGAGCGCCTGGCAGGGCCGGGTCAGTTCGCGTCGGAGGCCGCTCATGAACTCGGCCAGCGACATGTCCCACCGCTGCTCCAGTTGGCCGATGATCCCGGCCTCCTCGTCCATGATCTCCGTGAGGGTGATCTCCACCCACTCGGGTCCTCCGTACTTCTCCCGGTCGGAGTCGCACATCCGGATCCGTGGCACGGTCAGCCCTCCAGGTAACGCTCGACGTCGGCGACTGCCCGGTCCCGGGCGCGCGCGAAGTCGCGGATGTGTTTCTGCAACGTGGGCCACCAGACATTCAGGTCGCCGGTGGCCTGCACGGCGTGACGCCACCGGCCCATGAACGGGTGGCGGAGGCGCTTCTTCCTGCCGACGATGAACGGCACCAACCACCGCGCCCGCGCCGCGACCTGGGCTTCCTTCAGCTCGATCTCGACGCGGACACCGTCGCCGTCGGCCTGGGCGTGGACCTCGACCGCCTGGGCGACCCGGGTCCGCAGCGGACTGCTCCCGCGGCCCAGCCGGTTCCCGACCGGTCGCTGGGACTTCGCCGCCCACCGCTTCGTCTGCGCCATGGACACGGAGCGGATCTCCCGCCGCACGTCCTGCGCCGCCGGGCGGGCGGCCGCAGACATCCGGGACCGGAGCTGGTCCCGGAGTCGCCGCGGCGCTCCGGCGAGCCGGTCGGCAAGGGCATCGAGTTGCTCGGTTCCCCGGAACTCGATGTCGACCACCTAACCCACCTTGGCGATGGTCGAGGCAGCGTTCCAGGACGCGCTGACCTCGACCGCACCTGCCACGGCAGCGTTGATCGACATGTCCGCGAAGACGGTGCCGAAGAAGTACTGCGTGGTGAGCAAATTGCTCGGGTATAGGTAGAAACGCCTGCTCAGTCCGTCGATCGCCGCGGTGTAGGTCTGCGCGGACGCGTCGTCGTAGAAGCCGGCGAACTCGCCCTGCGCGTCGGCGATGCCGGCGACGTAGGTCTTCGTCGACTCCCCGAACGCCGTGACGTCGATCTTTTCGCTGGTGAAGTTCATCGACCAGGTGTTCTGGTACGTGATCGGGCTCGCGGCCGCCGATGTGGTGGCCCCGAGGTAGATGACGGCGTTTCGGCCAGCGATGCGAGCCACGGCTACTCCTTGTCCAATAGCCGCAGCAGGCGCGCGGCAGCGTGGTCGAACGTGCGGTCGGCTATGGCCTCGCGCGCTTTGAGCGCGGCGGCCCCACGGAGGTCGGGGTGTCTGAGCCACCACCTGAGCTGGTCGGATGCCTGCTCCGGGCTGGTGAAGGTCGGCAGCATCGGCAGCAGCTCGTCGCCTTCGGGCCGCGGGTCGCGGAGGAAGAACGCGCCGATGGCGGCCATCTCGATCTCGCGGGGCCCGACGGCCCAGCCTTGGGCGGCGCCGTCCTCCGCCTCGCGGCGGTAGAGGTTGATCCCGACCTGCGCGCTGCGGTACACCTCGACCGCGGCGGTGTTGTCGAGGCAGTCCGCCGGCCCGGTCGCAACCATCCGCCGCAGCGGCGAGTCGTCCGCGACCTGCTGCCAGTTGCCGGCGAGCAACACGTCGAGGCCGGTCAGGTCCATGCGCTCGAAGAACTGGATCCGGCTGGCGTAGCCGGTGCCGACGAACGCGAAGTCGCAGGCCAGCACCGGATCGACCGGGCCGGGGCTGTGAACGTCCGGCCGGTAGCAGTGCGGGGCGTGGACGGCGCGGGTGACCTGCTGGAAGTCGCGCAGGTTGACCGGGTCGGTAAGCAGGACCAGGTCGCAGTGCCGGGCCAGCTCCAGCTCGCGGGTGTGCTCGTAGGGCTGCTCGGTCAGGATCGCGACGATGCGGATCCCGTCGCGGCGGGCGAGGGCGAGCAGGTCGGTGTCGACGAAGAATCCGCTCGTGACGAGCAGCACGTCGGGGCGCACCCGGTACAGCGCCCCGGCGAGCCGGCCGGCGGCCATCTCCGTCGCCTGCTGCCCGGACAGGGCCTTGCGGAACGAGTGGCTTCCGGCCTGGAGCAGGACGCTGTCGTAGAAGGTCAGGGCGTCGCCGAGCGGGTAGTCGACCACCTGCTCACCGGCGGAGCGGAGCGCTTCCACGTACCCGTCGTGGACGTCCTTCACGGAGAAGGCGGGCCCCGGCGCGCAGGCGAGCCACCTCACGTCATCACCGCGACCACGTATTCGCAGCCCAGGTAAGGGACGTCGCCCGGGGTGTACTCCTTGTACTCGCTGCTGGACCTCACCGTGGCGGAGGCGACGATGCCGCCGAGGTTGCCGTTGACGGGCCGCCGAAGGCAGGTCGTGGAGCCAGGCGTCGGGTCGTTGAGGCTGTCGATCTTGTCTTTGCCGCTCCGGTCGTCCGGACCCGACTTGCTGGCCAGCACGACGATTCCGAACAGGATCGCGTGTCCCTGGTCGTTGAAGACGTCGTCGTAGCTGGCTCCGGCGTACTCGACCACGGCCACGAGGGCGTTCCCGGAGACGTTGATCGGGTCGCTCCACTCCTGCGCGACCCGCATGCCGTCGAGCGTGAGCAGCCGCTCGCCGATCGCCTCACGGATCTGCTGGATGGTGGCCACCGCTCACCACCAGCCGCTACGCAATGAGGATCGGGCTACGTCGGTAGGGGGCGAGCATCTCCAGTGCGGGGCTGCTCATCCGGGCCCGGACGGCTCCGTACTCGCCGTAGCCGGCGACCCCGAAGGCCATGCCGCCGAGCTTCAGGTAGTCACCGGCCAGGATCTTCGCCGCTTCGACGATGGGGTCTGGGACCTCGGGCCAGCCCCACACCCCGGCGATCTGGATCCGGTCGGTGCGTGAGGGGCCGGACCGGTACGCGCACGGGAACTGGTAGGCGCCGACGGCGTGGATCTCCGTGTACGGCTCGGGCTCCAGTTCGACCGCCGCGTTGACGGGGCGGGGCTGGTAGTCGGATGCGGACCACGTCACCTCGTAGGTGCCGTCCCCGTCGACGTCGGTCTTGAGGGTGGTGACGGAGACGAGGTCGGGGACGTCGAGGCAGTACAGGCCGGTCGGGGTGAATGTCTTCGTCGAGGTGACCCGGTTGAAGTGGCGTTCGCAGTGCCGGTCGATCCACCGCTTCACGGCGCGGCAGGCGGCAAGGATGGACACGTCGTCGTACCGGTCGGTGGACGAGATCCCGACCCGGTCCTTGAGCAACTCGGGTGTGCAGTACAGCCCGGACAGGTCGGTGCTGGTGGTGTTCCAGGTGACGGTGACGACGTCGCTGGCCGCGCCGGTGCCGACCCAGACGGCGTTCCAGACCCCGGGCACCGTGGACGTGCAGGAGATGTCCTTGGCGTAGACGCCGGTCGCCGTCTTGGTGATCTCGGCTGCGGCGTAGGTGTAGGTGACGGCCGCGCCGTCGGGCGGGGTGACGATGAGGGACACCGTCGTCGGGTCGGTGTCGACGCCGTCGACCTGGAAGGTGTTGGAGGTGGTCGCCAGCTCGCTGGCGTGGTTGTAGAAGACCTCGGCCACGCTCACCCCCCGGTCGCGGTCGGCGTGGAGGTACGGCGGGCGGTCACGGTGGCGGCGGAGATGCGTCGCGCTGCCGTAGCCGGGCTGCCGGTTCGTCGCGCGGCGACGGTGGCCGTCGAGGTGGCCGGGACCGCCCCGGTCCGTACACGCGGAACGTGGACGGTGACGACGGCGGCGACGGTGGCCGCGGTGACGAGGGCTCCCCCGCCGACGAGTACCGACCCACCGGGTACGGACGCGAGCACAGCGACCGCGGCGGGCGTGAGGGTGGATCCGGTGGCCGGCGCCGCCGCCGGGACCGTGACCGCGACCGTGACGACCGCTGCGGTGACACCAGACCCCGCGCTTTGGGTCGCTGCGGGAACGGCGACGACCGCGGTGACGGCGGGCGGGCTAACCCTGGAGCCGGCGGCGACGGTGGCCGCGTTGACCGCGGCGACCGTGGCTACGGTGGCCGCGGCGAGCGTCGCGCCGACAGACAACGCCGGGCTCGGAAAGGCGGACGTCGCAACGACGACCGACGTGGCGATCGTTACGCCGGCGGACAGCGTCGGAGCCGGGACGGCCACCGCTGCGGCGACAGCGGACGGGGTGACCGTGGCGCTGCCACCGGCCGACACCGAGGCCGCCGGAACTGCGACGACGGCGGCGACGCTGGCGGGCGCCAGGTTGGAGCCGACCGACACGACGGGCGCCGGCACGGCGGCCACGGCACCGACCGTCGTCGGTGTCACGCCGGCGCCGGTGGACAGCGCTGGTGATGCGACCGCGGCGACGGCGGCGACGGCGGCCGGTGAAATGGCCGAGCTGATCTGGACCGTGGCGGCCGGGATGTTCGCGACCGCGGCGACCGCTGCGGGCGCCAGGGTCGAGCCCGCCGACGTGGTGGGGCCAGGTACGGCTGCCACCGCGGCGACCGCTGGCGGCGCGAGGTTGCTGCCGACCGACACGGCCGGGGCGGGCACGGACGCCACCGCGGTCACGACGGACGGGGTGGCCGTGGCGCCCGAGCCGCCGGCGGACGCCGACGCCGACAGCGCCAGGACGTCGTGCCCGTAGCTGAGGATCGGGACGCTGACCGTGGCCACGGCCGTACCGGTCAGGCTCGACTGGTTGGCGCCGTTGCCGGTGAGGTCGACGACGTTCTGCGTGGTGGCGGACTGGTCGAACGCCCACATGCCGACTGGGCCGAGGGCATGCCAGTGGGTCAGTGAGCCGACCATCTGCTCGACTTCGACGTCGGTCAGGTTCCGATCGAAGATCGCTGTGACGGCGACGTCGCCGTCGAAGTCGTCGGCGGTCTCCCAGAGTCCCCAGCGGACCGTGCCGCCGGCCGAGCTGGCGGGGTTCCCGGCGGTGCCGGACGCGTCCTCGTGCGTCCAGGCGTTGGTGCCGTAGACGTACTTGTGGACCCGCGGCGTCGTCGTGCCGACCGCCTTGCCCGCGGCGAGCAGTACATAC
>Ga0068869_100001248_pt1 | contig 15016 bp, 11 predicted proteins | sample KBSMisM52_FD_64676 | JGI IMG/M metagenome (GOLD analysis project Ga0068869, IMG submission 64676) | Miscanthus rhizosphere microbial communities from Kellogg Biological Station, Michigan, USA - KBS Miscanthus M5-2 | ecosystem: Host-associated > Plants > Roots > Rhizosphere > Soil ... | reverse complement strand
GACATCGCTCCGCGAGGGTCGTAGACTCTCGGGTGCCGGCCGTCGGCACGCGCCACAACCCCGAGTTTCGCAAGGAGATACGCCCATGAAGATCGTCCGCTTCTCCCAGAATGGTCACGCCCCTCGGCTCGGCTGCTTCCTCGGGGCCGACCGCATCGCCGATCTCGAAGCGAGCGCGGCCGCGTTCCTCGCGGTCCGCGGCGTGGTGCGCGCTCCGGTCATCGCGGCGGCCCTCTTCCCTCACGACAGCACGCGGGGTTTCCTCGAGGGCGGCAGCGCGAGCCAGGACATGCTGACCGCCATGATGGACGCGGCGCGCGGCGGCAAGTTCCAGCCGGTGGCGCACGCGCTCTCCTCGGTGCGTTTGCACGCCCCCATCGCGGACCCGGGGAAGTTCATCTGCATCGGCCTCAACTACAAGGACCACGCGGCCGAGACCAACAATCCCGCGCCCAAGGAGCCGCCGGTGTTCCCCAAGTGGGCCAACGCGATCCAGGATCCGGGCGAGCCGGTCCTGCGGCCCCGCGGGGAGAAGACGTTCGACTGGGAGGTCGAGCTGGGCGTGGTGATCGGGCGCATCGCCCGCTTCGTGAAGAAGGAGCAGGCCCTCGACTACGTCTACGGCTACACCATCATCAACGACGTGAGCGCGCGCGACTTCCAGTTCCACACGTCCCAGTGGAGCGCGGGCAAGGTGGGCGACACCCTCGCCCCGGTGGGGCCCTACATCGCGGATCGCACCGAGATCCCGGATCCTCACGTGCTCGATCTCAAGACCTGGGTCAACGGCCAGCTCATGCAGGACGGCTCGACGCGCAACTTCATCTTCGACATCGGCTACATCATCCAGTATCTCACCAACATCTTGACCCTCTCCCCGGGCGACCTCATCGCGACCGGCACCCCCGCGGGCGTGGGCTTCTCGCGCAAGCCGCAGGTCACGCTGCAGCCGGGCGACCGCATGAAGCTCGAGATCACCGGGCTGGGCTCGCTCGAGAACACCGTGAAGGACGCCTGAGGGCGGCGGGCACCGCCATGGCGGTCCGCTCGTTCCTCCACTACGCGCTGGAAGTGCCCGACCAGACGGTCGGGCAGCGGTTCTACGAGGACTTCGGGCTGGTGGACGGCACCGGCGCGAGCGACGCGGTGCGCCTGCGGCCCGAGCGCCTCGGGCGCGACACCGTGCTGCTCTACGGGGGCCCGCGCAAGCGCCTCCATCATCTCTGCTACGGCGCGCCCGGCGAGGACTTCGCGCGGGTGCGCGCGGCGCTCCGGACCGCGGGGGTGCCCGAGATGGACGCCCCCGCCGGCGCCCCCGAGGGGGGCGTCTGGTTCCGCGACCCGGACGGCAACATCGTGAACGTCCGCGACGAGGCCGCGCCCGCGCCGCCGGCGGATCCGCCGGTGACGCTCAACGGCCCCGGCTACACGCAGCGCGAGGCCGCGCGCGGCTATCCCGAGCGCGGCATGCGGGTGGCCCCGCGCAAGCTCGGCCACGTCCTGCTCTTCACCCCCGACATGGAGCGCCTCATGCGCTTCTACACCGGGACCCTTGGCATGAAGCTCTCCGACCGCTCGCGGGGGATCATCGCATTCCTGCGCTGCAACACCGATCACCACACCCTGGCGCTGCTCTCCTCGCGCGCGCCGGGCTTCCACCACGGGTCCTTCCAGGTGGGCAGTGTGGACGAGATCGCGATGGGCGCGGTGCGCATGGCCGAACGGGGCTGGCAGCCCGGCTGGGGGCTCGGGCGCCACGTGATCGGCTCCAACTTCTTCTTCTACCTGCGGGATCCCTGGGGCAGCTTCAGCGAGTACTACTTCGATCTCGACTACATCCCGGAGGGCTGCGCGTGGGAGCCGCGCGATTTCCCGCCCGAGGACTCCCTCTACGTCTGGGGCCCGTCCTGCCCCGCCGATTTCGGCGAGAACAAGGAAGCATGGACCTAGAGTTCCTGCACGCGCTCGTCCAGCCCGCCACCACCAAGATCGTGCTCTGCTCGCTCGACGGCCTCGGGGGCCTGCCGCGGCCCGGAACCGGCAAGAGCGAGCTGGAGACCGCGCGGGTCCCCACCCTGCACGCCCTCGCGGCCCGTTCCGCGTGCGGCTTGCTCCGCCACGTGGGCCCCGGGATCACCCCCGGGAGCGGGCCCGGCCACCTCGGCCTCTTCGGCTACGATCCCCTGCGTTATCCGGTGGGCCGGGGCGTGCTCGAGGCCCTCGGCATCGACTTCGAGCTGCGGGCGGGCGACGTGGCCGCGCGCGGGAACTTCTGCTCGGTGGACGCCCGCGGACACATCACCGACCGGCGGGCCGGACGCATCAGCACCGAGGTCTGCGTCCGCCTGGTGGAGCGGCTGCGCGCGATCCGCCTCGGGGGAGTGGAGATCCTCCTCGAGCCGGTGAAGGAGCACCGCTTCGTCCTCGTGCTGCGCGGCGGCGGCCTCTCCGGCCGACTCTCCGAGACGGATCCGCAGCAGCTCGGGGTGCCGCCCCTGCCCGTGCGAGCCGTCGCCCCCGAGGCGGACCGGACCGCCGCGCTCGTGAATGCGTTCGTGGAGGCCGCGCGCCCCCTGCTGCGCGACGCGGCCCCCGCCAACATGCTGCTCCTGCGCGGCTTCGATCAGCAGCCGCATCTGCCGCTCTTTCCCGAGACGTTCGGCCTGCGGGCCGCCGCCATCGCGGCCTATCCGATGTACCGCGGGCTCGCCCGCCTCGTCGGCATGGAGGTGCTCAAGACGGGCGGGACGTTCGCGGAGGAGATCGACACCCTCGAGCAGCAGTGGGAGCACTACGACTTCTTCTTCCTGCACTACAAGGACACCGACAAGGCGGGCGAGGATGGCGACTTCGACGCCAAGGTCGCGGCGCTGGAGCGCTTCGACGCGCAGCTGCCGCGCGTGCTCGCGCGGGAGCCCGACGTCCTCGCCATCTCGGGCGATCACGCGACCCCGTCCATCCTCAAGGGACACGGCTGGCAGGGGGTGCCCGCGATCCTGGCGAGCCCTTACTGCGGGGGCGACCCGGTGACCCGCTTCACCGAGCGTGACTGCGCGGGCGGATCCCTCGGCGTGATTCCCGCCCAGGACCTGATGCCGCTCGTGATGGCCAACGCGCTGCGCTTCACCAAGTACGGGGCCTAGCGGGACACTCGCGGTATCCTGGCGGAAAGATCATGAGGCGCTCCTACTGCCTCCTGTCCGCCGCGGTCCTGCTCGCCCTCGGGGTGATCGGCCTCGCCGTGCCCATCCGCGAGCCCGCGCCGCCCGCGGTGACCGAGGCGCCCGCGGTCGCGCCGACTCCCTTTCCCGAGCCGGTCGAGATCGTGCTCAAGCGCGGCGAGACGCTCGAGGCCGCGCTGCGCCAGGTCGGGATGGAGCGCGCCGAGGCGGCCGCGATCGTGGCCGCGCTGCGCGTCAGCGTCAACATGCGACGCCTCGCCCCCGGCGAGCGCCTCAGCGTGCGACCCGGCCCCGACGGCAAGCCCGTCGAGATCGGCTACACCCGCTCCCCCGCCGAGCGCTACGAGATCCGGCCGGGCCCCGACGGACGGTGGGCGGTCAGCGCGGTGCGGCCCGACGTGGACACGCGCGTGGTCGCGATCACCGGGGAGGTGCGCGATTCACTCTTCGCGAGCATGGAGCGCCTCGGGGAAACCGCGGGGCTTACCGCGCGGCTCGTCAACCTCTTCGAGTGGGACTTCGACTTTGCGGCCGACTCGCTGCCCGGCGACCTCTTCCGCCTCCTGGTCGAGAAGCGCTACGTCGGCGACGTCTTCCTCGGCTACGGCGACGTGCTGATCGCCCAGTACGCGAGTGTGGGACGCTCCACCCTCACCAGCGTGGGCTTCGACGACTCCGCCGGCCGCCGCGAGTACTACGACGCGAGCGGACGCTCGGTGAAGAAGATGTTCCTGCGGGCTCCCCTCGATTTCACGCGGGTCACCTCCGGCTTCTCGCACGCGCGCTTCCACCCGGTGCTGGGCGGCTATCGGCCCCATCTCGCGGTCGACTACGGGGCGCCGATCGGCACGCCGGTGCGCGCGGTCGCCGACGCAGTGGTCACCCAGGCGGGCTGGAACGGCGGCTACGGGATCTCGATCACGCTGCGTCACGGGCGCGGCTACGAGACCATGTACAACCATCTCTCCAAGATCGACGTCCGCCCGGGCGAGCGGGTGCGCCAGCGCCAGGTCATCGGGCGGGTCGGCAGCACCGGACTGTCGACCGCCCCCCATCTCGACTACCGCGTGCGCAAGGGCGGAGTCCTGGTCAACCCGCTGGGCGAGAAGTTCATCCCCGGCTCGCCCGTGCCCGCCCATCGCCGCGAGGCGTTCACGGTGCACGTCGCCGCGCTCCTGGAGCGGCTCGACGCGCAGGCTCCGTTCCCCGCGCGTCCGCCGGGACGATCCTGAGGCAGCGCGCCGGCTCCAGCCTCTGCTACGCCTGCGGCAAGCTCAACCGCGTGGACGCCGCGGTCTGCTTCTACTGCGGGGCGCGGCGGCCCGGGCTGTGGGGCTTCGGCCCGCTCGCCAGCCGCCTGATCGGCCGGCTCGACTTCGCGCACGCGGTCACGATCGTGTGCGTGGTCGCCTACGTCGCGTCGATCCTGCTCGACCCGCGGGCCGCCGCGCAGTTCCGAAGCCCGTTCGACCTGCTCTCGCCGAGCTCCCGGGCGCTGATCACGCTCGGCATGACCGGCGAGCCCGCGTGGCGGGCGGGCTGGTGGTGGACCCTCATCACCGCGATCTATCTCCACGGGAGCCTGCTCCACATCATCTTCAATCTCCTGTGGGTCCGCCAGCTCGCCCCCGCGGTGGAGCAGCTCTTCGGCACCGCGCGGCTCGTGGTCATCTTCACCGCGGGTGGGGTCGCCGGATTCGTTCTCTCCAATATCGCCAGCGGGACGTGGACGATCGGGGCCTCGGGCGCGGTGTTCGGCCTCCTCGGCGCGATGGTCGCCTACGGCAAGAGCCGCGGCGGCACCTTCGGGACCGCGGTGTTCCGCCAGTACGGCCAGTGGGCGGTGCTGATGTTCATCTTCGGCTTCTTCATGACGGGGGTGAACAACTGGGGGCACGCGGGCGGCTTCGCGGGCGGCTACCTGGCCGCGCTCGCGGTGGGCCACGGCGAGCGCCGCTCGGAGCGCGGTCTCGACCGGGTCGCCGCGCTGGCCACGGTCGGCCTGACCGTCGTCTCCTTCGCCCTCGCCCTCTGGAACGGATTCCTGCGCTAGGAGCGCGCGACGGCCAGCGGGTCAGATCGGGCGGCCCGCTTCCTGCCGGAACGCGGCGACCTGCTCGGGGAGGCCGAAGACCCTGAGGCGGTCGCCCGACCGCAGGTGCGTATCCGCGGAGGGGTTCAGCACCGCGTCGCCGCCCGGCCGCTCCACCGACACCACCGTCACGCCGAACCTCTCGCGCACGCGCGCCTCGCCGAGTGACTGGTCGGCGAGCGCCCCGGCGCCCAGCGTCACCTCGTGCACCTCGGGTAGCGCCTCCGTGGAACTGCGCCCCGAGCCCGCGGCGGCTCCGCCCGTGATCATGGCGCCCCGGAACCGGGTAAGATAGTCGAGCACGCGCGACTGCGGCAGCTCGAGCTCGCGTAGCGCGTGGCGGATCAGGGTGGCCGCGGCCTCCAGCTCGGGCTCGATGACCTCGGTGGCGCCCGCGGCGACCAGGCCGTCCCGCGCGGCGACACTGTGCGCGCGGGCCAGGATGGGCACGCCCGGGCTGAGACCGCGGACGCCGCGCACCACGAGCTGGGCCCGGTCCATCTCGGGCAGCGCGACCACCACGAGCGACGCCCGGGCCGAGCCCGCCTCCTCGAGGATGCGCGTCTGGGCGGCGTCGCCGAACAGGCACGGCACCGCGCGCGAGCGGAGCCCGCGCACGATGTCCGGATCGCGCTCGATGACCACGAACCCAACCCCGAAGGTCTCGAGCGCTTCACCCACCGCGCTGCCGACCCGGCCGAACCCGCAGAGCACGACGTGCCCGGCCGCCGCGGGCTCGACGCCGGTCGGGGCGGTCCGCTCCTCGACGCCGCGGAGATGGGCGACCCAGCCGGGGACGGTGCGCACCAGTGCCGCGTTGATCAGGATGGTGACGAGTGAGGCGGCGAGGGTCGCGTTGTAGATCTCGGCGCCCACGTGCCCGGCGCTGCGCGCGACCTGCACCAGGATGAACGAGAACTCGCCGATCTGGGTCAGCCCGACGCCGACCAGCAGCGCGGTCCAGAAGGGCTGGCGGAAGAGCCAGACCACGAAGGCCCACAGGACGAGCTTCCCCACCACGATGAGCGCCACCATGGTGGCGAGGAGCGGGATGTTCTGGATCAGGCTCTGCGGGTCCATCAGCGCGCCGATGGTGACGAAGAAGAGCGCGACGAAGACGTCGCGCAGCGGCAGGAGGCGGGCCAGCGTCTCGTGCGCGTACTCCGATCCGTTGATGATCAGCCCGGCCAAGAAGGCCCCGAGCGCGAGGGAGAGTCCGGCCGCCTGGCTGAGGGCCGCGGTGCCGAGGCCCACCGCCAGGGCCACCAGCAGGAACATCTCGTCGCTGTGCAGCCGCGCCACCCGGGTCATCAGCGGCGGGACGACCTTGGCGGCCAGCCAGATGGCCGGGATCAGGATCAGGAGCGACTTGCCGAGAGCGAGCGCGATGGTGAGCAGCCCGCCCGCCTCGAGGGTTCCCAGCACCGGGATGAGCACGATCAGGATCACCACCGCGAGGTCCTCGACCAGCGTGATGCCGATCATGACGCGGCCGTGCCGGGAGTGCAGCTCGCCCCGATCCAGGAGCAGACGCGCGAGCACCATCGTGCTGGCCACCGAGATCACGATGCCCACGATGGCCCCCTGCAGCAGCGGCCATCCCAGGACCGCGGCGGTCCCGACGCCGAGACCGACCGACAGCAGGATGCCGAGCGGGCCGCCCAGGAGTGCCACCCACTTCACGCTGAGCAGATCGCGCAGCGAGAACTCGATGCCGATCGAGAACATCAGCAGGATGACCCCGATCTCCGCGAACAGCTCGAAGGTGTGCAGATCGGAGAGCGCGGGCCCCGGAGTCAACGGGCTGATCAGGATCCCGCCCAGCACGTAGCCCAGGATGAGCGGCTGGCCGGTGAGCCGAGCGAGCGCCCCGCCCCCGACCGCGGCGAGAAACACGTAGGCGAGGTCGCGGAAGAAGATGGATTCGGCGATCACGGCGGAGCCTCGCCCCCGAGTATACTGCCCGTCTATGGAGGAACCCCCAATGACGGAGCGACGCAAGGCTGCGGCGGCCCGCCCGCCCGCGAAGATCAAGCAGCTCGAGGCGCGGCTGGCCCAGGTCGAGGCGGACCTCGCGCGCGTGCGGAGCACCGCCGCCCGGGGCGGCCTCACCCGGGAGCGCCTCGCCGGGATCGAGAGGTCGATGGCCGCGCAGGTGGCCCGCGCCCAGGCCGGGCTCAAGGAGTCGGTGAACCGGCTCAGCCGAACGCTGCTCAGCGCGCGCTCGCGCAAGGAAGCGGCGCAGCAGATCGCGCAGGCGCGCCAGAGCGTCAAGCAGTCGCTCGATCGGCTCGGGCAAACGCTCGGCGAGTCGCAGAAGAAGATCACGCGGGAGGTAGGCCTGCTCACGCGGGGACTCAGGGCGGGCGTCAAGGCGGGCCGCGCCGCCTACCGGGGCCCCCGCCGCTGACCGGATTTTCGCTTGGCCGCCCCCGCGGGTGGGTCGACAATAAGGAGGCCGGGGCTCGAGCGCCCCGAGCGAGGCCGACATGCGACCGGTGCTGATCTGTCCGGATGATCTCCTCGAACACGTGGTCACGGCCGCCGCCTTCCCGGGCGAGCGGCCGCTGTACCTGGTGTCTCGCGCGAGTCTGCGCGCGCGGCTCACGCGGCGGGGCGATCGGGCAATGGCGGGCAAGGTGACGGACGCGACCTTCCTGCGCGACGCCTTCAAGGGCGCGCGCGGGCCGGTGGTGGTGGCGGCACCCGCCGGTCAGCTCGCGCGGGTGACCGCGGCGGTCAAGGACGCGGCTCCCGATGCCCCGCTCCTGGTCCTGCGGGACGACGACCGGCCGGTGTCCAACGCCTCGGTGGTGCCGCTCTCCGCCTTCGGAGAGCGCATCGTCCAGCCCGCCCTCGAGCGCGCCACCCAGCGAGCCCGCGCCGAGCGGCTGCGCGCCCACTTCTACGACGCGGAGCGCGTGCTGATCCTCATGCAGGACGACCCGGATCCCGACGCCATCGCCTCCGCCCTCGCGCTCAAGACCCTCCTCGGCCGCACCCGCACCTCCGCGCCCATGTGCACCTTCGGCACCATCACGCGGCCCGAGAACGTGGCCATGTGCAAGATCCTCGAGATCGAGGTCGAGGCGATCGACGCGGCCGCGCTGGATCAGTTCGATCGCGTCGCCATGGTGGACGTGCAGCCCTCCTTCCTGGAGGAGGAGCGGCACTTCGGCGAGGTGGACCTGGTCATCGATCATCATCCGGTCGAGCAGCCGATCCGGGCGCGCATCAAGGACGTGCGCCCGTCCTACGGGGCGACCTCCACGATCATGGTCGAGTACCTGCGCGCGGCGGACGTCAAGATCAGCCAGCGGCTGGCCACCGCTCTGCTGTACGGTATCAAGTCCGACACGCTCGGCCTCGAGCGCGGCGGCACGAAGGCCGACCTCGAGGCCTTCACGTATCTCTACCTGCTCGCCAACCACAACGCGCTCCGACGCATCGAGCGGCCGGAGCTGTCCCCGGAGGCGCTGGACGTCCTCGCCCGGGGCCTGGCCAAGCGCCGCGTGGTGCAGGGCGTGTTCTTCTCGCACCTGGGCCGGGTCGCCACCGTGGATCTCATCCCCCAGTTCGCCGACTTCGGGCTGCAGGCCGAGGGCGTCCAGTGGTCGGTGGTCTCGGGGGTGGTGGACGACGAGGTGCACGTCTCCGTCCGCAACGTGGGCTACGTGCGGAGCGCGGGCGACGTGACCCGCGCCGCGTTCGGCGAGCTCGGCATGGCGGGCGGGCACCGGACGATGGCCAAGGCGATCTTCCCGTTGCGCCAGCTCGGCCGCGGGGCAGGCGATCCGACCGCGAGCGACGTGTCCCAGGCGCGCATCATCGAGCGCTTCGTCCGGGCGCTCGGGGGCAACTCCAAGACGCCGGAGGGCAGCCCGTCATGATCGTCATCTATCTGCTGATGGCCCTGCTGGGAAGCGCGGCCACGATCTTCGCGCTGCAGAATCGTGACCCGGTCGAGATCTGGTTTCTGACCTGGAGCGTGAAAGGCATGCCCCTGGCCCTGATCATCCTGCTGTCGCTCCTGCTCGGGATCGTCTTCGCCTCGCTGAGCGGGCTCGTCAAGATCCTGAAGCTCAAGTACCGGATCCGCCAGCTCGAGACGCAGGTCTCACAGCTCATTGCCGCGCAGACGCCCCCGTCGTCCCCGTCATCCTCGCCCCGCGCGCCCCAGGGCCCCTCGCTGCCCGCTTAGGAGCGTCCCATGGCTGAGGCCGCCCGGCTCACCGACACCGTCCGCGATCTCCTGGAGTCGGGACGACGCGAGCGCTTGAGCCAGGTGCTCGAGGATGCCCACGCCGCCGACATCGCGGCGGCGCTGCGGGACCTCACCCTGCCCGACCAGGTGACACTCTTCCGGCTCCTCGGGCGCGAGTCGGCCGGCGCGGTGCTGGCCGAGCTAGACGATCAGCCCCTGCACGAGCTGGCCCGCGCCCTCGACGAAGGGGAGATCTCGAGCATCCTCGACCGCATGAGGCCGGACGACGCGGCCCAGGTCATCGAGGACCTCCCCGCCGAGCAGATCGAGAAGGTGCTGGACCTCATGAAGGAGGAGAAGTCCGAAGAGGTCCAGGAGATCCTGGAGCACGGTGAGAAGACCGCGGGCCGGCTCATGTCGCCCGACTTCCTCGCCGTCCACGAGCACCTCACGGTCGCCCAGGCCATCGAGCAGGTGCGGAAGTCGCCGGTCGCCGAGACCGCCCCTACCCTCTACGTGGTGGACGACCACGAGCACCTGGTCGGCAGCCTGCCCTGGCGCCGCCTGGTCACCGCCGACCCGGCCGCGCCGATCCGCTTCCTTCGCCAGGACGAGCCGGTCCGGGTGACCGCCGACATGGACCAGGAGGAGGTCGCCCGCCTGGTGGCCAAGTACGACCTGGTGGCCGTCCCGGTGGTGGGCGCCGACCACCGGCTGCTGGGGGTCATCACGGTCGACGACGTCATCGACGTCATCCGGGAGGAGGCCACCGAGGACATCCAGCGCCTCGGCGGCGTGGCCGGCGACGAGACCGTGCTCGACCCGGCCCGGACCGTGTTCCCCAAGCGCCTGGTCTGGCTCCTGATCAACCTGGCCACCGCCATCCTGGCCGCCTCCGTCATCGGCCTGTTCGAAGACTCCATCCGGGAGCTCGCCCTCCTGGCCATCTTCATGCCCATCGTGGCCTCGATGGGCGGGATCGGCACCACCCAGACCGCCACCGTGGTGGTGCGGGGGCTGGCCCTGGGAGACATGACGACGGCGCATCTCTGGCGGGTGGTCGGCAAGGAGACCACGCTGGCATTGACCATCGGGCTGGCCAATGGGCTGGTCATGGCCGGGATCGCCTATGTCTGGAAGGGGCAGGCTCTCCTGGCCGGCATCATCGCCGTCGCCATGACTCTCAACATGGTGGTGGCGGCCGTCGTCGGGGTACTCATTCCCCTCCTGCTCAAGAGCTTCCGGGTGGACCCGGCCATCGCCTCCAGCGTCATCATCACGACCTTCACCGACGTCTTCGGCTTCTTCTCCTTCCTAGGGCTGGCCACCCTCCTGATCCGCTTCCTGCACTAGTTGGCCGCGGCCGGGTAACTTTTACTTCACGGTCGTGTAAAAACGCAGCAAACCGCTACCCTCCGAGGACCGTGCAAGAATTTCCGGCGTCGGACTAGCTGATAAATCACAACTTCTGGTACAGTCGGGCGCCCTCGGCGATGACGCGCTCTGGCATGGCGGTTGCGATGATCAGCCTTCGGAGAATGCCTGAGGTTTCGGGCACCTCCGTACCCGGCGCTCGGCGTGGACCCGCTCCCCAGCCTCTTGGTTTTCGCTACGGGCGCAACCCACCGAGTGTCTCGAAGCGACCACAATTATGGGCTCCCCGTGGGGGCGCCCGAGGAGGATTGGGACCGTGAGGCTCGATACGAGGTCGCGCGCCATCCGGCGCGCGCAGCCCGCCGGCTCCCGCGCCCGGCTGGAAGTTCGCGGGAAGTTCTTCTTCGCTGGAGATGAAAAGGTTCCGCTCCGGGGCGTCACGTACGGCCCCTTTGCCCCGGACGCTGAAGGCTATAGATATCCCGCTCCCGAGATCGTCGAGCGGGACTTCGCCCTGATGACCGAGCTGGGGGCCAACTGCCTCCGGGTCTTCACGCCTCCGCCCCGCTGGCTGCTCGACATGGCCGCGGAGCGGAAGCTCTGGGTCCTGGTGGGAATCCCGTGGGCGGAGCACATCTGCTTCCTCGACTCGGAGGAGATCTCGGACTCCGTCCGACGCACGGTCACGGACGTGGTGGAGGCCTGCCGGGATCACCCCGCGGTCGGGGCCTTCCTGGTCGGCAACGAGATCCCGTCGGACATCGTGCGCTGGTACGGTCCGCAGCGGATCACCGGCTTCCTCCGCGAGCTGGTCGGCCTGATCAAGCGGATCGAGCCCACCGCGCTGGTCGGTTACGCCAACTATCCGTCCACCGAGTATCTCGAGACCGACTTCACCGATTTCCTCGCCTTCAACGTCTACCTGCACTCGGAACCCGAGTTCCGGAAGTATCTCTCGCGGCTACACACGCTGGCGGGCGACCGGCCCCTGGTGCTCACCGAGTTCGGGATCGACTCGATACGCGAGGGCGAGGTCGTCCAGGCCCAGATCCTGTCGTGGCAGGTACGCACCGCGCTCGAGATGGGGGCGGCGGGCACCGTGGTCTTCTCGTTCACCGACGAGTGGCACACCGGCGGCTGCGACATCGCCAACTGGGCATTCGGGCTCGTGGACCGCGAACGGCGCAAGAAGCCGGCCTTCCAGGCGGTGCAGCGCTGGTACTCGGCGCCGGGGCTACCCGCCCTGTCCGAGTATCCGAAGGTGTCGGTGGTCATCTGCGCCTACAACGCGGAGCCGACCATGGAGGCCTGTCTCGAGTCGCTCCGCAACCTCCGGTATCCCGCCTTCGAGGTCGTGGTGGTGGACGATGGCTCGAAGGACCGCACCGGCGTCATCGCGGACAGCTTCGAGGGCATCCACGTCATCCACCAGGAGAACAAGGGGCTGAGCGCGGCGCGCAACGTGGGGATCGCGGCCTCGCTCGGCGAGATCGTCGCCTTCACGGATTCGGACTGCGTGGTGGATCCGGACTGGCTGCACTACCTGGTCGCGACGTTCCTCCAGACCGGGCTGCCCGCGGTGGGCGGGCCCAACCTGCCGCCCCCGGAAGATTCGATGGTAGCCGCGTGCGTGGCCGCCTCACCGGGCGGACCGCTCGAGGTGCTGCTGGACGACGTGGTGGCCGAGCACATCCCCGGCTGCAACATGGCCTTCCGGCGCGAGGTCCTGGACGAGATCGGCGGCTTCGATCCGATCTACCGCTCGGCGGGGGACGACGTGGACGTGTGCTGGCGGCTTCAGGATCGCGGCTACCGGATCGGCTTCAGCCCGGCCGCCATGGTCTGGCACTTCCGGCGCAATACCATGAAGGCCTACATCGGTCAGCAGAAGGGCTACGGCAAGGCGGAGGCCCTGCTCTACTTCCGCCATCCGCAGCGGTTCAACGCGCTCGGCTACTCGCGCTGGCGCGGGCGAATCTACGGCGGCATCTCCGCCCTCTTCTCCCTGCGCCGGCCGATCATCTACGGCGGCGTCTTCGGCCGCGGCCTCTTCCAGACCCTCTACCAGCCGCCCTCCACCGTGCTCTCCCACCTGCCCTTCACGCTCGAGTGGAACCTGGTCGGGGCGCTGCTCCTGGCCTACGGGGCCATGCGCGGCGGCTGGGGGTGGCTCGGCGTGGCGCCGGTGGCGCTCTCGTGGGCTTGCTGCCTCTGGGCCGCGATGCGCGCGCGGGTGGACCCGATGGCGGACGGGCTGCGGGGGCGGCTGCTCATCGCGGTCCTGACCTACTTCGGGCCGCTCCTCCGCTCGTTCGAGCGCTACCGCTGGTGGGTGCGCGGGCTGACCGCGGCGGAGCCCACGGACTCCGAGCGGCCCATGCAGGCGCTGCCCTGGTCATGGCGTGAGCGGGCGTTCTCGGCCGCGTTCTGGACCGAGGACGGCCTCGAGAAGGAGACCATCCTGCACGGCCTCGTGGACGTGCTGGCGCAGCGCAAGTACTTCGTGCTGGTGGACCAGGGCTGGAGCGACTGGGACCTCGAGGCGCACGGCGGGGTCTGGTCGCGCGGCCGGATCAAGGTCTGCACCGAGAACCACGGCGGCGAGCGCCGAGTCCTGCGGGTGAAGTGCGCCCTCCGGATCTCGCGTCTGGCCCGCGCGGTCCTCGCGTCCGCGGCGGTGATGGCGGGCGTTGGCCTGACGCTCGGCCTGCCCATGGTCGCCGCGGTGGGGGTGGCCGCCGGTTTGGGGACCGGCGCGGGGCTGCTCCGCGAGGCGGTCGGGCTCGGGCGCACGCTCTACGAAGCCCTTCACGACGTGGCACGGCGCGCGCGACTGCACTACGCGCCCCCGCTCGACGTGCATGACGCCGTGGTGAAGTGAGCGGCACCACCGGGCGCGTCTCCGGCTACATCTGGCCCCACCGGGCGCGCATCCTCTGGGCGCTGGCCCAGGTCTGCCTGATCAGCGCGCTCGAGCTGCTCAAGCCCTGGCCGCTCAAGCTGATCATCGACTCGGTGCTGGGGGGCGCGCCCCTGCCCTGGGGCTTGGCCTCCGACGACCTCGGCACCGGCGCGCTCCTGCTGGGCGCCTGCGCGGCCCTCGTGATCATCTACGCGGCCCTCGGCGCCGCCAACGTGTTCGCCAACGTCACCACCATCCGCATCGGGCAGCGCATGGTGCGGGACCTGCGCAGTGATCTCTACGCCCACCTGCACCGGCTCTCGATGGCCTTCCACAGCCGGGCCCAGGCGGGCGATCTGCTCTACCGGGTGACCGCGGACACCTTCGCGCTGCAGGCGCTCACCATGAACTGCCTCTTCCCGGCGGTCAGCGCGCTCATCCTGCTGGTCGGCATGTCGGTCGTCATGGTGCAGCTCGACGCGGAGCTGACCCTGCTCGCGCTCGGCGTCTGCCCCATCCTGCTGCTCGCCATCGGCCGGCTGAATCGCCAGATCAGCGCGGCGGCGGGGGAGATGCGGGAGCGGGAGAGCGAGGTGCTCGGCGTCGTGCAGCGGGCGATGGGGGCGATGCGGGTCATCCAGGCGTTCACCCGCGAGGAGGACGAGCACCGCCGCTTCATGACCGCGAGCGAGCGGAGCCTCGCGGCCGGCCTCCGGCTCTACACGCTGCAGACGTTCTACTCGGGCGTGGTCAACCTGGTCATCGCCCTCGGCACCGCTGCGGTGGTGTGGGTGGGGGCCCGTCACGTGCTCGACAGTACCCTCACGGTGGGCAGCCTGGTCGTCTTCATCAGCTACCTGGCCGCGCTGTACGGGCCCATCAACAACATGTTCCAGGTCTACGGGCTGGCCCAGAGCGCCCGGGTGGGCGTGCGCCGGGTGCTCGACGTGCTCGACGTGGAGCGCGACCTGCCGGACGGCGACCGGACCTTCCCGTCCGGCGGCGCGCGCGGCGAGGTGGTCTGGGAGGACGTGGATTTCCAGTATGCGACCGGGGGGCCGCTCATCCACAACGTGAGCCTGCGGGTCGCCCCCGGCCAGCGGGTCGCGGTGGTGGGGCCGACCGGCGCGGGCAAGTCCACCCTGCTGAGCCTCCTTCCCCGCTTCTACGATCCGACCCGCGGCCGCGTGCTGGTGGACGGCCACGACGTCCGGGAGTACCGGCTCGCGTCGCTGCGGCGGCAGATTGCCATGGTCCTCCAG
>Ga0068869_100001243_pt1 | contig 15039 bp, 12 predicted proteins | sample KBSMisM52_FD_64676 | JGI IMG/M metagenome (GOLD analysis project Ga0068869, IMG submission 64676) | Miscanthus rhizosphere microbial communities from Kellogg Biological Station, Michigan, USA - KBS Miscanthus M5-2 | ecosystem: Host-associated > Plants > Roots > Rhizosphere > Soil ... | reverse complement strand
GTTCGGGTTGGGAATGCTGTGGACGGCGGTCTTTACCTTTCCGCTGATGGTCGGCATTCAAATGGTGAGCGCGCGAATAGGCCGCGTCACGGGTCATGGCGTGGCGGCCAACATCAGAGGGCACTACCCACGCTCGTTGCTGCTATTCATCGTCTGCTTACTGCTGATCGCCAACGTTATCAATCTTGGCGCGGACCTGGGCGCGATGGCCGGGGCCATGCAAATCGTCGTAGGTGGAAACCACCATGTGTACGTGATCGGATTTGCATTGCTCTCCCTGGGACTGCAGATCTTCATTCCATTTCCCCGCTATTCGCCGATCCTCAAAGTACTCACGCTGTCATTGCTGGCATATGTGGCAACGATCTTTTTCGTCGATGTCCCCTGGAGGCAGGTGATTCAGAAGGCGGTATGGCCCAGGCTCGTTTGGGATGCGGATTACGTGGCTACGGTCGTGGCGGTATTCGGGACCACAATCAGCCCTTACCTGTTCTTCTGGCAGGCGACCCAGGAGGTGGAGGAACTGCGCCTTCAGAAAGACGGTGTCGCGCTCAAGCATGCACCGGAGACCGCTCACCAGCATCTGCGTCGGATCAAGATCGACACTTACTTGGGGATGGGCTTCTCGAACCTGGTTGCGCTGTTCATCATCCTGACCACCGCCGTGACGCTGAACGCTCATGGCATCACCAATATTCAAACCACTCAGCAGGCAGCAGAGGCGCTGCGACCACTGGCCGGCGAGCAGGCGTTTCTGCTGTTCACGCTCGGCATCGTGGGCACGGGCCTGTTGGCGGTCCCCATCCTCGCCGGCTCCGCAGCGTATGCCGTGGCTGAGACACTCGAATGGCGTACCGGTCTGGGGCTCGAACTGAGCGCCGCCAAGGGCTTCTACGGCATCTTGGCCGCTGCCATGGTGGTCGGGGTCGTGCTGGACTTCAACGGAGTGGACCCCATCAAGGAGTTGTTCTGGGCTGCGGTGATTAACGGCGTAATCGCTGTCCCGATCATGGTGGTGATGATGCTGCTGGCGCAACGCCGCGACGTCATGGGCCCTCTCGTAGTGACCCGCCGGCTGCGCTTTCTGGGCTGGCTCGCGACGACAGTCATGGCCTTGGCAGTGGGCGCCATGTTCGTGACGATGTCCTGGTAGGACACTGGACAAGGCGCGTGAGGACGCCGAGGGCCATTCGCTGATAGACTTTTTCACGTCTAGCCTGAGGAAGCTTCATGACCACCATCAATTTGACCAAGGACAATTTCGACAAGACCGTAGCGGAGAGTGGCACTGTCGTAGTGGATTTCTGGGCACCTTGGTGTGCACCCTGTCGATTCTTCTCCCCCGTATTCGAAGCGGCATCGGACAAGCACCCCGGCGTGGTGTTCGGCAAAGTCAACACGGAGGAAGAGCCGGAGTTGGCGGGCATGTTCGGCATACGCTCGATCCCGACGCTGATGATTCTGCGCGAGAAGGTCATACTCTATTCCGAGGCCGGGGCTTTGCCGGCCCATGCGCTGGAAGACATCGTGACCAAAGCGCAGGCGCTGGACATGGTCAAGGTGCACGAGGAAATTGCGAAGGAACGCTCCTCGGACAGTGATCCCGATGCGTAATTTGCAACCCTGTGGGCCTCGCAACGAGGTTCGAATGGGAGGACGCTAGCATGAGTGTGCTGCAGCTTACCGATGAGAGTTTCCACAGCAGCGTCGCACAAACTGAAGTTCTCGTAGTCGAGTTCGCGTCGGCGACGCCACCTTCAGGTGTTCTGGAAGGGTTGAGTCAGCGCCACCCGAGCGTGGTGTTTGCCAGGATCGACCCGCAGTCACACCCGAACGCGCCGGCGATGTTCGGCTTCGGGGTCGAACCAGCCCTGCTGATTTTTCGCGAGCAGGTCGTGCTGTATCTGGAGGCAGGCGAACACACGAGTGAACGAATCGAAGGACTGCTCACGCAGATTCTCGCGCTCGATATGCATGCGGTACGAGAGGATATCGAAGAGCAGAAGCGCGCCGAAGTCGCTTTGCGCATGCGGCGCGTGTGTCCGACGGCGAGGAGGGGGGGCAGAAGTGAATGAGTCAATGGGTGAATGAGTCAATGAGTAACAAGCGGGAGCTACCAAAGAGGTAGGAGCGTTTAAAGAAGCCCTCGCCTCGTTGGCCGAAGGCAGCATGAATACTCATTCACCCATTCACTCATTCACCGCCGCGCTGTAGCGCGCTGCGCTACGCAAGCAGCGCGTCGCGCACCTTCGGATCCTCCAGCTTAGCTACCCACCACTTGAGCGCCTTGCCCGCGTCGCGGGGGCGCCAGGCAAAAAACATTCGCGATTTGGGGCGCGGTTCCTCTACTTCGAGCGCGAGCAGCCGACCTGCGGCGATGACGGGCGCCGCCAGGTGTGCGGGCAGATAACCCACACCCAGACCTGCTGCCTGCGCTTCCAGCTTGCCCTGAAGCGTTGATACGGTCAGCGAATCCGGACCCGATGGGATGCCGGAGTTGCGCGGCGGCAGGTCGCGCGAACTGTCCGCCACCAGAACTGCCCTGTGCTCGAGTATCGAAGTGGTGGTAATCGGTCGAGGCGCTTGCGCTAACGGGTGACTCGGGGCGACCGCGAAGATCCAGCTCACGTCACCGAACGGGCGCTGTGTATAACCTGGCTCCAGCGGCGGCTCACCCGGAGCGCCGATGCTCAAGTCGGCCCGCCCTGAAACGAGCGCATCCCAGCAACCCCCCAATACTTCTGTGCCCAACCGCAGGCGGGTTCCACCGCCCTGGGCGTAGAACTCTGCGACGAGAGGACACAGGCGGGAGGCGGGGATCACATCGTCGTAGGCAATTCGAAGCTCGGTCTCCCAGCCCTTGGCCACCCGCTGCACGCGGCACTCGATGTCCACGGCCGCCCGCAACAAATGGCGCCCCTCCTTGAGTAACTCCTCGCCTGCAGCGGTCAGCCGGGCGCGGTGCCCGCTGCGGTCGAACAAGGTGACACCGAGGTCCTGCTCGAGCTTTTGGACCGTATAGGTGATGGCCGAGGGTACGCGGTGTAGCTCCTCGGCCGCAGCCGCGAAGCTCCCTTTGCGGGCAATGGCGTCGAGTACGAGGAGACCGTCCAGGGACAATTTCATGAAACAAGACGCTGCGTAGTGTTAATTGTGGTTCCGGAGGCTAAATCGGGCTAGAATTATGGTTTCTCTATATAACCTATTTGGACGTGCGGTGCACAATAAGGCGGGCCCCGAGCCGCTTGCCGCGCCACCTAACTACACATCTGAGGTACCCCTTTGCATACCCGAGGCAAACGTACTTTAACGCTCCTTTCGATGCTGGTCATCGTCACCTTGCTCGCGGGCTGCGGCAAGAAGGACGAAGCGCCATCGCAGCCACCGCAAGCTGCAAAACCTGGCGATCCAGCCAAGCCAGCAACTGGAGCACCACCCGCCGCTGGCGGAGTGGCGGCGGCCCCCGCCGCGCCTGCAAAGCCATCGGGCATGCCTGTGAAGGCTCAGCCGGTCAAGGTCGACTTGGTTTTGAACGAAGTAACGGCTGTCGGTTCCCTGATTGCTGATGAGGCGGTCATCATCCGACCGGAGACTGCTGGTCGCGTCATCGAACTGCCCTTCCGGGAAGGTCAGGCGGTGCAGAAGGGCGCCAAACTCGTGGTCATCGACGGTTCGGAGTACGACGCGATCTTGGCCCAGGCTAAGGCCGAGGCTAAAACCGAGACGCAGCGCTACGAGCGGACCATCGACCTGTTCAAGAACAAATTCGTGAGTCAGGACGCGGTGGACGTCGCCAAGGGCAATATGGACCGTGCAGTGGCCCGCGTGCACGAGAACGAAGCCCGGCTCGCCAAGATGACGATCTATGCCCCGTTCAGTGGAATCGTCGGGCTGCGCCTGATCAGCCCGGGTGCATACGTGAAGGCGGGGGACGATATTGTGCGGCTGGAGAACACAAGTCGCCTCAAGCTGGATTTCCGCGTGCCTGAATTGTATGTCTCCAAGCTGAAGACAAACCAGGTAGTGTCCGTGCGAACGGACGCCTATCCGAACGAGGCGTTCGAGGGTCGCATCTATGCCCTCGAGCCGTCGGTGGACGAGAAGACGCGGACAGTCGTCGCCCGGGCAGAGATCCCCAACAAGCAGGGCAAGCTGCGTCCGGGCATGTTCGGACGAGTGAACGTACTGCTGGAGTCGCGCCCGAACGCCGTGATCGTGCCCGAGCAGGCCATCTGGCCGCAGGGGCGTGATTCTTTCGTCTACAAGGTGGTCGATGGCAAAGCAGTATTGACCAAGATCGACATCGGCAATCGCCGACCTGGCGAGGTCGAAGTGGCGAAAGGACTGGCGGCCGGTGATATGGTGGTAACCGACGGCCAGATGAAGATCAAGGATGGCGCGCCGGTAATGGTGCTGCCCTCCGCACCGCCGCCAGCGCCGGCAGTTGCGGGGCCGACGTCCGCACCCAAAGCAGGAGGGTAGGCCATGGTTCTCTCGGAAGTCTCCATTCACAGGCCAGTGCTGGCCATCGTGATGAGCTTGCTCATCGTGCTGGTCGGCTACCTTTCGTTTACCCGGATGGCGGTGCGCGAGTATCCCAATATCGATCCGCCCGTGGTGTCGGTTCGCACCGTGTACAAGGGTGCTACCGCGCAAGTGATGGAGAGTGCCATCACCCAGCCGCTGGAGGACGCGCTGTCGGGAATCGAGGGCATCAAGACCATCAAATCCCAGAGCCGCGAAGAAGTAAGTCAGATCACCATCACCTTCGTTCAGGCGCGCGAAATCGATGGCGCTGCCAACGATGTGCGCGACCGCGTCGCGCGCGTTCGAAAGAATCTCCCTGCCGCTTCTGACAACTCGATTGTGTCCAAAATCGAGGCGGACGCTCAGCCCATCATGTGGGTCGCGCTGACCAGCGATCGGTATTCGCCGATGGAGATGACCGATTACGCCGACCGCTATCTCACGGATCCGCTCAAGGCGCTTCCCGGCGTGGCTTCGGTGATCATCGGTGGCGAGCGCAAATACGCCATGCGCGTCTGGCTCGACCGCGAGCGCCTGGCGGCCCAAGGGCTGACCGCGCGCGATGTGGAAGATGCGCTGAATCGGCAGAACCTCGATTCCCCAGGTGGTCGGATCGAGAGCACGGAGCGCGAATTCAGCGTGCAGGCGCGCACTGATCTGCGCTCGCCGGAAGAATTCAACAACATGATCATCAAAGAGGTGAATGGCTATCCCATCCGCCTCAAGGATGTGGGGCGCGCAGCGCCCGGCCCCTACGAGAACCGCAAGATAGTGCGGGTGAGGGGCGAGCAAGCCCTGGGTCTAGGCATCGTGAAGCAATCCACTGCCAACACGCTTGAAGTGGCGCAGGCTGCCAAAACTTTGCTTCCGCAGCTGCAGGCAATGGCGTCGGCCGGCATGCCTGGCTTGAAAATGTGGGTGGCGGTCGACACCTCTCAGTTCATCGAGGCTTCGATCAAGTCCGTGTACGAGACGATCATCATCGCGCTGATCCTCGTGGTGCTGGTGATCTTCTTCTTCCTGCGCGAGTTCCGCGCCACGCTAATCCCGGCCATTACGATTCCGGTTTCGATCATCGGGCACTTCACGTTCCTGAAGGTGCTGGGGTTCTCCATCAACACGCTTACTTTGCTCGGCGTGGTGCTGTCGATTGGCCTGGTAGTGGATGACGCGATCGTGGTGTTGGAGAACATCCACCGTCACATCGAGGACGGTATGAAGCCGTATCAGGCGGCGTTGCTGGGGAGCAAGGAAATCGGCTTCGCGGTCATTGCGATGACAATCACACTGGCTGCGGTGTTCACTCCGTTGTCGTTTGCCCAAGGCAACACCGGCAAGCTCATGACGGAGTTCGCGCTCACGGTGGCAACATCGGTAATTGTCTCGGGCTTCGTCGCATTGTCCCTTGTACCCATGATGTGCTCGAGGTTGCTCAAGCACGACCATAGCTGGGCCTATCGCAAGACCGAGCCGTTCTTCGAGGGAATGGTCGGGGGATATCGCTCCATTCTCAGTGCCTCACTGAGACATCGCTGGGTGATCGGCGTTGTGTTTGCGGTAACGCTCGCTGCAATGTTCTGGTTGTTCACGCAACTCAAAGGCGAGTTGTCTCCAGAGGAAGATCGCAGTTTGTTCCTCGCCTTCGTGATTGCACCCGAGGGTTCATCCATGTCGTACACCGACGGCTACATGCATGCCGTCGAGGAGATCGCCAAGGGTGTACCGGAGATCGACACCATGTTCGCAGTGGTGGCGCCCGGTCTGGAGCGGCCGAATCCCGTCAATCTGGGGATCGCATTCGCCGTGCTCAAACCATGGGCGGAACGAGAGCGAATTCAGCAGCAGATCACCAAGGAGTTGTCGCCCAAGTTGTACGGCGGCTTGCCTGGAGCGCTGTCCTTCGTCAAGGGACTACCCCCGCTTGGGCAGCCCTTGTTCTCGAAGAAAGTCGAGTACGTGATCTACGGCAACACCTACGAGGAGCTGCAAGGCAAGGTCAACAAGGTCATGGCGAAGCTGAGCACGTATCCGGGTATCACCGGTCTGGATACTGATCTCAAGCTGAACAAACCGCAGTTGGCCGTGAAGATCGATCGCGATAAGGCCGCCGCACTGGGTGTCTCCATGGAGACGATCGGCCATACCCTCGAAACGTTGCTGGGTGGCTTCGACGTAACACGCTACAAGCACGAGGGTAAGCAATACGACGTGGTCGTACAGATGGAGGACGACAAGCGCAGGCAGCCGAGCGATCTCACCTCCATTTATGTAAGAGGTGAAGACGGTTCCTTGCATCAACTCTCCAATCTCGTGTCCGTATCGGAGACGGTGGCGCCCAAGGAGCTTAACCACTTCAACAAATTGCGGGCGGCAGTCATCAATGGCGAACCCGCGGGCGGCGCAACCTTGGGACAAGTGCTTGACCACATCGACGAGTTGGTGAAAACGGAGTTGGGTCCGGAGACGCGCACCGACCTCGATAACGTCTCGCGCGAATTCCGGGAGTCGAGCGGGCAACTATGGGTGACATTCGGCCTCGCGCTGATCGTGATCTATTTGGTCCTCTCTGCGCAATTCGAGAGCTTCGTCGGACCTTTCGTCATCATGGTAACCGTACCTCTAGCTATGACTGGAGCCGTGCTGGCGATGTGGATCAACGCCAAGCTCGATCACGGCGGGACCCTCAACGTGTATAGCCAGGTCGGACTCGTCATGCTGGTGGGCTTGATCACCAAGCACGGTATCTTGATCGTCGAGTTTGCCAACCAGCTGCGCATCAAGGGTATGGAGAGGGTGGAGGCTGTCACGGAAGCCGCCACGCTGCGTCTGCGCCCAATTCTGATGACGACTGCGGCGATGGTTCTCGGCGCGTTGCCACTGGCGATTTCCCACGGTGCCGGCGCGGAATCGCGGCAGGCGATCGGCTGGGTGGTGGTCGGCGGCCTGATGCTAGGCACATTCCTCACGCTCTTCGTGATCCCTACGGTGTACACATTGCTGGTGAGGCGCGTGCGCATTCCGGGCGAAGAGCCTTCGTCCGGCAAAGCTGCGCATCCTTCGCTGGGCGAGCAGACGCACTGACCGGCCAACGCATTTCATAACGGCCGGAAATGAGCGGCGGGTGCAGTCACCTGCCGCTCTTCATTTCAGGAACCAGGTTGTTGATCATGGAGGACGAGAAATGCATACCAAAGTCGATGTCGGCGTCGCCAAGCAAATCGGCAAGTACAGCGACGCTGTAATCGTTCAGCCGAACGTTCGTTGGCTGGTCACGGCTGGCACTCCCGGCATCACGCTCGAAGGTGTTACGCCAAAAGGAATTACCGAACAGGCCGAACAGGCGTGGAAGCACATAATCGCCATGCTCGACCAGGCCGGTATGACCGTGAACGATCTTGTGAAGGTCACCCACTATCTGGTGCGCAGCGAAGACATCAAACCCTATGTTCAGGTCCGCTCGCGCTATCTGGGCGATGCCCGACCCGCATCCATGCTGCTCGTCGTCCCGGAGTTGGTCCGCCCGGAGTTTCTGGTCGAGATCGAAGCGTATGCGGCAAAGGCGGCATAGAGGCGAGAGGCAAGAGGCGAGGGGCGAGAGGTGTAGATCACCAGCGACTTTTTATGTTGGTAGCGGAGGAGGAAAAGAATGGATGTCAGAGTCGAAGCCGGCGCTGCCAGCAAATCGGCCGTTACAGCGACGCTCTGCCTGCACCGCTAGTTCTACCCTCTAGCCTCTCGCCTAGGCGCAGCCAGTGTTGACCTTCGGCGGAGCCTACGTTGCAAGCGAGTGGGTGATTCGCCTGGTCATGTTGTTCTACGTACCGCAACGGCGCACGCCCGCCGCCGCTCGCGCCTGGCTGCTGCTGATCTTTTTCCTGCCCTGGCCCGGCCTCATTTTGTACGTCATCATGGGTCGAGCCTATCTCCCGAGGGCACGACTCGAAATGCAGGAGGCGGTCTCCAAGCTGATCCTGGATCTGCAGCCGCGCGTTCTCAGCTACACGATGACGCAGACTCCCGACCTGCCGCCCGAGTTCGGGCCGGCTATAGCACTTGCGCGCCAACTCGCCGACTTCGCGATCTGCAAGGGCAACCGATTCGAACTGATCAGCGACTATCAGGGTTCCATCGATCATCTGATCGCTGACATAGACGCAGCAACCCGGCATGTGCACCTGATGTACTACATCTTCCGGGACGATGGCACGGGTAGGCGCGTAGCAGCCGCGTTGACGCAGGCGGCAGCGCGCGGAGTGAAATGCCGTGTGCTCGGTGACGGCTTCGGTTCATGGGGCCCGTTTCGACGCTCCGCACGCGCGCTGCGCGTTGCGGGGATCGAAGTCATGCTGGTTATGCCGCCCAAGTTGTGGGGACGCAAGGCGGTACGCCTGGATCTGCGCAATCACCGCAAAATCGCAGTCATCGACGGGCACGTGGGATACGTGGGTTCGCAGAACATCGTCGACCCTGACGCGAACAGAGGGCTCACGAACGAGGAACTCGTGGCGCGTATCACCGGACCGGTTGTGCGCCAATTGCAGGCGGTATTCCTGGCGGATCGTTACTACGAGATCGAGAGCATGCCCCCGGAGGCGCGCGAGGAATTGCTGCCGGAGGTAGCCGAGACAGGCAGTGCGTTGGCGCAGGTGCTGCCGAGTGGACCGGGCTATCACCGCGAGAACACACAGCAGATCATGATCGCGCTGATCCATGCCGCGCGCAGCAGCGTGGTGCTGACCACGCCTTACTTCATGCCTGACGATTCCTTTCAGCTCGCGCTATGCATGGCGGCCGAACGTGGGGTCGACGTTCACCTCATTGTCTCGCGCGAATCCAACAAGCCCATTGTCCAACTCGCCCAGCAGTCCAACTATGATGTTCTGCTTGATGCTGGCGTGAAGATTCATCTCTATCACGGCAATTTCCTTCATGCCAAGCATGCGAGCATCGACGATTGCATTGCAATGATCGGTTCCAGCAACCTGGACATCCGATCCTTTGCGCTCAACAACGAGGTGAGCATATTGATCTACGACCGCGAGGTCGTCGCCGAACTGGGTGCAATCCAGCGACGCTACCTTGCTCAGTCGGAGCAAGTCGACACCGAGCGCTGGCGCAAACGCGGTATCGGCGTACGAGTGCTGCAAAACCTGGCGCGTCTGGCGGATTCTCTTATCTAATGAGACGGTTAGCGCATCATCACTCATTCAGCAATACTGATTGACTCGCTCGAAAGATATCGCTGGAAAGGTGCAACCCTCGCCCCTATATTGGCTATCAAGCATTCGAGTTTTTGAATAATCTGAACAAAGCAAGGAGATCCACGTGATTACGCTGCGCAAAAGTAACGACCGTGGTCACGCCAATCACGGTTGGTTGGACAGCTTTCATACTTTTTCTTTTGCCGGTTACTACGACCCGCGCGAGATGGGTTTCGGCAGCCTGCGAGTGATCAACGAGGATCGCGTGCAGGCGGGTATGGGCTTCGGTACTCATCCCCATCGCGACATGGAGATCATCAGCTATGTGCTGGAGGGTGAGCTGGAACACAAGGACAGCATGGGCACTGGATCGGTCATTCGACCTGGTGACGTGCAGCGCATGAGTGCGGGTACCGGTGTAACCCACAGCGAGTACAACCCCTCGAAATCGAATCCAGTGCATTTCCTTCAGATCTGGATCGAACCCAGCCGGGCCGGAGTGAAGCCGAGTTACGAGCAGAAGCGCATTGATACGGACGAAAAGAAAGGACGGTTGCGGCTGGTCGCATCTCCAGAGGGTGCAGACGGTTCCGTGCAGATCAACCAGAATGCATGGGTCTACGCCTCCGTGCTCGACGGTGCCGATGCAGTAACCCACGTCCTACCCGCTGGTCACAAAGCGTATGTGCACGTAGCGCGCGGTTCCGTCGAGATCAATGGGCAGAAACTCGGCGTAGGTGATGGCGCCAAGATCACCGGTGAGGGTGAGTTGCGCCTTGCCAACGGAAAGGCGGCGGAGGTGTTGTTGTTTGATATGGCGTAGCGCCGCGTTGGCGCGGCGCGTGAGTGAGGTGAAAAGGTGAGTGAGGTGAAAAGGTGAAAACCCCCTCCCTGGCCCTCCCCCTTGGGTAAGGGGGAGGGAATTACTCATCCACCTCTTCACCTTTTCACTTCTTCACCTCTTCACGCTTTTGAGGAGCAAACATGCAAACCACAATCGAATCGACCGTTCGTCCCATCGCACTGATCGCCGATAGCTACAAGGCCGAACCGGCGCCGGGCTTGATCGTCGATCGTCCGCTGCCGGGGCCGGAGGTCGACTATGTGAGTCCGTTCCTGATGATCGATCATTTCGGGCCGACTCCAGTGCCGGCGGGTCGCTCGGGTGGGCTTATGCCGCATCCGCACCGTGGCTTCGAGACGGTGACGTTGCTGTTCGAGGGGGCGATGGAGCATCAGGATTCGGCGGGCAACCACGGTGTGCTTCGTCCGGGTGATGTGCAGTGGATGACGGCCGCGAGCGGCATCCTGCATGCCGAGTACCACGAGCGCGAATTCGCCAAGAAAGGCGGCACGCTGCAAGGCATTCAGCTGTGGGTGAATCTGCCCGCCAAGCACAAGATGGATCCGCCCGGTTACCAGGACCTTACGGCGAGTCGCATTCCGCAAACAGCGGTGCCGGGCGGCTTTGCGCGCGTAATAGCGGGAGAGTTTGCTGGGGTACACGGTCCCGCGCGCACGCATACACCGATACTGGTGCTGCTGCTCAAGTTGTCGGCCGGCGGCGTAGCAAGAATTCCTGTCCCTGCCCAGTGGAATGCATTGACGTATTTGATTCAAGGTGCCGCGACCATTGGCAACTCGCCGCTGCGCGACCGGCAAATGGCCGTGTTCTCGAACGACGCGGGCGAGATCGTAGTTGCAGCTCAAGCTGAGTCGGACGTGCTGCTGCTAGCGGGCGAGCCGATCGACGAGCCAGTGGCGAGTTGGGGTCCGTTCGTCATGAATACGCCGCAGGAAATCATGCAGGCGCGGAAGGACTATGCAAGCGGGAAGATGGGTGAGCTCGCTGCCAAGTAGAACGCAGGGCAACACCCAACGCACAGGAGCAGAGGACCCAGAGTACGCGGAGAAAACAAATTGTGGGGGGCAGAGGATCGTGATCGCGAATGCTCGGCTTGCCACGGACCAACTCTGGTTCTTCTCTGCGACCTGCGCATCGTCTGCGCCTCTGCGTTGAGGTTTTTGTATCGCATCTTTGCGGTTCACGCAAATAGGAGAAAATCATGAGCGCAAAAATACAGGTGGTGTTCTATAGCATGTACGGCCATATCCACAAGATGGCCGAGGCGGTCGTAGCGGGAGCCCGAGAAGGTGGGGCCGAGGTCGCGCTGTATCAGGTTGCAGAACTGATGTCCGACGACCAACTCGAGAAGGCCGGTGCGAAAGCTGCACGCACGGCATTCGCCCACATCCCCTTCGCGCAACCGGATCAGCTCGCGGACGCCGACGCCGTGATCTTCGGTGCGCCTACGCGATACGGAAACATGTGCGCACAAATGCGCAATTTTCTGGATCAGACCGGTGGCCTCTGGATGAAAGGCGGACTGATCGGCAAGGTCGGAAGCGTCTTCACCAGTTCAGCGACACAGCACGGCGGCCAGGAAACGACGATCACCAGCTTCCACTCCACGCTCCTGCATCACGGCATGGTGATCGTGGGGGTGCCGTACTCGGAGCAACGACAAATGAAGATCGATGAAATCACCGGTGGCAGCCCGTACGGCGCATCCACCATTACCGGCGGAGATGGTTCTCGGCAGCCCAGCGAAAACGAGCTTGCCATCGCTCGGTTTCAGGGGAAACACGTGGCGACTATTACCGGTCAACTCAAACGTGGGCGGGCTTGATGCGGAGCTTTCCTACCTAGGTACCATCGCTGCCGAAGAACTCTCGTGGTGAACGCCCCAGCGCGCGTTTGAACATGGCGGAAAACGCGCTGGCGCTCTCGTAACCCAGCGAAGCAGCCACGACCGACAGGGGCCGTCCCAGCGATACCAGGGCAGCAGCGTGAGCCAAGCGCAAGCGCTGACGCCATTGACCGAAAGTCATGCCAAGCTCCTGTTGAAACAAGCGGGCGAGCGTGCGCGGACTGGCGCCGACTTGAGGCGCCCACTCTTCGAGACCCAACGAAGCGCTGGGATCGTCCAGCAGCGCTTCGCACAGCGCTCGCAGGCGCCGGTCGTTGGGGAGACGCAAGTCGAGCGAAAGAGTTGGTGCCGTGCGCACCTCTTCCAACAGCAACCGTGCGAGGAGTTCGTAGCGCAGCGCATGCGATTTCCTGTCCACGCTGGCCAGACCTTCGATCAACTCACGCATCAGGCTGGACACGTCGATCACGTCGCAGGTTTCGAGTCCGCGTGGCGCAGCACTTGCATCTACGTAGACTGTGCGCAGCGCCACCTCGCCGATCAATGTCACTTCGTGTTCCACCCGGGGCGGAATCCACACGGCGCGAGTGGGTGGCACGATCCAACTGGTTTGCCCGGCGCGCAACCGCATCGCACCTCGCAGCGTGCAAGCAAGCTGGGCCCAATCGTGCGCATGAGTCGCGACATGCCCGTTGGCCGGCAGCGTGCGCACATTGACCGACACCGGGTGTTTGCGAGTCGGGGCGACGCGTGGAAGGGTGTCTATGCGCAGGGTTGGCATGTTTGCGACAGTTAAAGACACGCTATCGTAAACCAGACACCCCGGAGAAAGCTAGGATTACACTTTGGTAAAGTCCCAGGAAGTCCCTCATGACGGCTTGGCTGAAAGACCCTGTAGCGCGGCGTGATGTCCGCGTGATCGGTGTGGTCGGATTCGCGCACGGCACCTCGCATTTTTTCCATCTTCTGCTGGCGCCGCTGTTTCCATGGCTCATGCACGACTTCGGGCTCACGTTCACCGAAGTGGGCGCGCTCATGTCGATCTTTTTTGTCATCTCCGGCATCGGCCAGGCTTCCGCGGGTTTTGCGGTAGATCGCATTGGGCCAAGGCGGGTGCTCATGTTCGGCGTCGCGATGTTGTCCGTAGCAGGCTTTGCGCTTGCCCTCGCTACGCACTACTGGGCACTGGCTCTGGCCGCCGCCTTTGCGGGCTTGGGCAACAGCGTGTTTCATCCAGCGGACTTCACCATTCTAAATCGCCGTGTGTCACCGCAGCGTCTGGGCTACGCGTTTTCGGTGCACGGCTTAACCGGCAACCTCGGGTGGGCGGCGGCGCCGGTATTCATGGCGGGCATCACGGCCCTTGTGGGCTGGCACTGGGCGGGATTCGGCGCAGGTCTGCTGGCCACTTTCGTTTTGGGCGTACTCGTATGGCAGCGCGACCTTCTGGATGTGCACGAGACTGGCACGCACGCATCGCATGCAGCCGCAAATCCGAAGATGACAAGCACCTTTGCCTTCCTGCAGTCTTCGGCAGTCTGGCTGTGCTTCAGTTTTTTCTTCGTCACGACCTTGGCGCTGGGCGTGCTGCAGAGTTTCTCGCCTGCGTTGTTGAACCGGATCTATGGCTTGTCGCTCGCGGCGGCGACTTCCTGCCTCACCGCTTACTTGCTGGGTGGCGCGATAGGCATCGTCGCTGGAGGATTCCTTGCTGGGCGTGGCGGACAGCATGATCGCGTCATCACCTGGGCGCTGTCCTTGTCGGCTTTGTGCGCATTGGTTATTGCGCTGAACGTGGTCCCTGCTTGGAGCGTCGTGGCGTTGATGGCAACGCTCGGCCTGGGCGTCGGTGTTGCAGGTCCCTCACGGGACTTGCTCGTGCGTCAGGCCGCAACGGCCGGGTTCGGCAAAGCAGCGTTCGGACGCGTCTATGGCTTCGTCTACTCCGGACTGGACTTGGGATTCTCTATTGCTCCCTTGATCTTCGGTCCACTGATGGACCACGGGTATTTCTCTACGGTGCTGTTCGCTGTGGCGGTCTTGCAAGGCCTGGCGATCCTCAGCGCCTTGAGCGTGGGCATGCACTCGCGCTATACGCGACGGGTTGCGGCGGGAGCTGGGTAACTCGTGTATACGTGTAAACCGCAAGCCTTCGCGCCTTTGCGTAGAAGCTACCAGGCGATCCGCTCGAACAACACCCGCAATCGTTCGCCCCGCTGCGAATTGATCGCCCCCAAGTGTGCGATCCGACCGGCAAGATGCGCGCGGTAGTCCCGCAGCGCGTCCCGGTTCTGGCTCTGCGGTCCGAAGCGCGCACAGTTGTGTAGTGTGGCTTTGAGTCGGTCGTAGTCCTCACGGCGGATGTTGGGTTTTTGGTTCACCACGATGCCAGTCACTTGCTGTCGGATGCTTTGCTGCATGACTCTCGTCTTGCGGAAGTTGACCGAGAATCCTTCTTCCTGCGCGATAGCCGCAACTAGACAGACGAAGCGTCCCGAACCGCGCGACAACGCCTCGCCTCCAGAGAACGCAAGATCGTCGGCGTAACGCGTGTAGTGTGCCCCGGTGGACTGAGCGAGGGCCTGCAGGCGCACATCCAG
>Ga0068869_100001242_pt1 | contig 15046 bp, 18 predicted proteins | sample KBSMisM52_FD_64676 | JGI IMG/M metagenome (GOLD analysis project Ga0068869, IMG submission 64676) | Miscanthus rhizosphere microbial communities from Kellogg Biological Station, Michigan, USA - KBS Miscanthus M5-2 | ecosystem: Host-associated > Plants > Roots > Rhizosphere > Soil ... | reverse complement strand
GCCATCGCATCCGCCTCCAGAAAGGCGCGATAGACTTTTTCCGGCTTGACGGGCAGAACGCGATGCAGTCGGACGGTGTTGGCAGTCATAGTCTTCTCCTTGTCTTGTCGATCGACTGAAAGACGGGGCTGGCCCGCCCGATCCGACAGGGGCCTCACGGCTTTTGTTTGGCTTGGCATCCGGAACCCGGCTGTCACAATTTTTTAATCTGGAACTACCGGCAAATCCGGCACAAAAATCCTACCCTGTCATTGTCGGGACGGGGGCCTGGCGGACGTCCTTTGGACCTTGATCCGCAATAGGGAGATCGCACATGCCCACCAACTTCTTCTGGTACGATTTGGCCACCAGCGACGTCGCGGCCGCCCGCAAATTCTATTGCGATGTCGTGGGATGGGGCTATCAGGATAACAGCCAGGGCGGCCAGAGCTATGGTCTGTTCACGGTCGGCGATGCCGGCGTCGCCGGCCTGATGCCCTATCCCGAAGGCATGCGGCCTCCCCATCCGGTATGGAACGGCTATATCGCCGTCGATGACGTCGATGCCATGGCCGGCAAGATCAAGGATGCCGGCGGCAAGGTCCATCGCGGCCCGATGGAGGTGCCCGGCGTCATCCGCTTTGCCGTGGTGGCCGATCCCCAAGGCGCGGTGTTCATTGTCGCCAAGGGCTTGCAGTCCGGCCCTATGCCGCAATTCCCGGAAGGCACGCCCGGCACCATCGGTTGGCGGGAATTGTTTGCTGCAGATTGGGAAAAGGACTTCGCCTTCTATGCCAAGCTGTTCGGCTGGACCAAGGCGGAAGCCCATGACATGGGCCCAATGGGCACCTATCAGCTGTTCGCGGCAGGCGGCGCGCCCAGCGGCGGCATGATGAACAAGCATCCCGCGATGCCGCAGCCTTGGTGGAATTACTACATCAATGTGGACGGCATCGAAGCCGCCAAGGCGCGGGTGGAGAAAGCCGGCGGCAGTGTGAAGATGGGACCCATGCAGGTGCCTGGCGGCCAATGGATCCTGCAAGGCCAGGATCCCCAGGGCGGCACCTTCGCGCTGGTCGCACTCAAGCAGTAAGAGCTCAGCGCAAAGGGCAAGCTCTACTTCAGCGACGCCATATCGATCACAAAGCGATACTTCACGTCGCTCTTGATCATGCGGTCATAGGCCTTGTCGATATCCTGCATCTTGATCATCTCGATGTCGCAGGTGATCCCATGCTTGGCGCAGAAGTCCAGCATCTCCTGAGTTTCCGGTATGCCGCCGATCAGCGAACCGGCAATGCCGCGCCGCTTGAACACCAACGCAAATACCGCGGGCGAGGGATGCGGGGTCGGCGGCGCGCCCACCAGCACCATCGTGCCGTCACGCTTCAGGAGCGTGGTAAATGCATCCAGATTGTGCGAGGCCGCCACCGTGTTCAGGATGATGTCGAAGCTGTTGAGATGCATCTGCATCTGCGCCGTATCCTTCGAGATCACCACCTCGTCGGCCCCCATTGCTTTGATCTCGGCCACCTTGTTGAGAGAGGTGGTGAATGCGACGGTGTGAGCGCCCAAGGCGTGGCTGAGCTTCACGCCCATATGACCCAGCCCGCCAATGCCGACGATGCCCACCTTTTTGCCCGGGCCCGCGCCCCAATGGCGCAAAGGCGACCAGGTCGTGATGCCCGCGCAGAGCAACGGCGCCACGCCCGCCAGGTCTTTCTCCGCATGCCGGATGTCGAGAACGAAATGCTCGTCCACCGTGATGGAGGCGCTGTAGCCGCCATAGGTGTTGGGCCCGCCGCCCACCGGCCCGTTATAAGTCCCGGTGAAGCCCACCGGACCGTCGCAATACTGCTCCAGCCCGTCTTGGCATTGGGCACAGCTGCGGCAGCTGTCCACCATGCACCCCACCCCGACAATCTGGCCCGGCTTGAAACGGGTAACGTCCTTGCCGACTGCGGTCACGCGCCCCACAATCTCATGACCCGGCACGCAGGGATATTGCGTGCCCGGCCAGTCACCCCGAGCGGTATGCAGATCGCTGTGACAGACGCCGCAAAACAGGATGTCCAGGGCAACGTCTTTGGGGTCCGGCGCGCGCCGATCAATGGCATGGGGTCCAAAAGGCGTGGTGGCGGACTTTACGGCAAAGGCTTTGGTCTGCATCGGCAACTCCGGGGAAAGACAAGGAAATGTCCCTAACCAAATAGGCTAGAATTACGGTCTGTGAAGGGACTTGCGGCACTTCGTCCCCATTTTTCGCGCGCGGTTGACGCCGTCGGGCAATAAAATTACCACGCCTGGACTTAGTTGAAGGATTTGCGACATGCGCATCGACCAGATTCCGGTGGGAAAAAACGCACCCGATGATGTGAATGTCATCATCGAGGTGCCGATCGGCGGCGAGCCGATCAAATACGAACTGGACAAGGCCTCAGGCGCCTTGGTGGTCGATCGCTTTCTCTATACCGCCATGCGCTATCCCGGGAATTACGGCTTCATTCCGCACACTCTGTCTGGCGACGGCGATCCGGTGGATGTGCTGATCGCCAATAGCCGCGCCATTGCGCCCGGTGCGGTAATGAGCGTGCGCCCGGTCGGCGTGCTGTTGATGGAAGACAATGCCGGCATGGACGAAAAGATCGTGGCCGTGCCGTCGGCGCATATTACCCAGCGCTTCGAAGGCGTCGCCAACTACGGCGATTTGCCGGACATTACTCTCAAGCAGATCGAGCATTTCTTCGCCCACTACAAAGATCTCGAGCCAGGCAAATGGGTCAAGATCATCCGCTGGGGCGACGCCGCCGAAGCAAAAAGGCTGATCCTTGACGGCGTCGAGCGCGCCGCGTCTCTTATGAAAAAACCTTAGCCGCCCCAATCCGGCGGCGTGGGAAGCGAACGCACCAACTGCGACAAGCCTTGGCTATAAGTGCCGCGCAGGCTGCTCCAATAGGGATCGTCTTCCTTCAGCATGGTCATGTTGGCGGTGGAAAAACTGTCGGTCTGGTAGCGCAGCATGTCGATGGGCATGCCGACCGACAGGTTGCTGCGCATGGTGGCGTCGAAGGACAGAAGCGCCAATTTGGCGGCTTCGTCCAGCGGGCATTCCGGCGTCATCGAGCGGTCCAGAATGGGCTTACCGTATTTGGTTTCGCCGATCTGCAAAAAGGTGGAACGCAGCGACGCTTCGATGAAGTTTCCGGCGGAATAGACCTGGAACAGCCGGGGCGGCTCCCCCATGATCTGGCCGCCCACCAGGAAACTGCCATTGGGATCGCCATAGGGCTGTACCGACGGTCCATCGCGCGTGACGATCTCGCGCAACTTGTCTCCCACAATGCGCGCCACTTCGAACATCGAATGCGCGGCATGCAAGTCTTCCGGCTTGGCGCTGCCTTCCGCGCCCCGCAACTCCGAAATCACCGCCTGGGTGGTGGCAAGGTTGCCCGCCGATAGAATGGCGATCACCCGATTGCCCGGCAGATTAAAAAGATCAAACTTGCGCACCCGTGCCACCTGGTCGACCCCCGCATTCGAGCGGGAATCGGAGGCCATCACCAATCCCTGCGGCAGGAGTATTCCCAGGCAATAGGTCATGCAGCCGCCCCTTTTAAGGGTGCGCAACGGCAGCATCGTCACAAAGATCGGTGATCTTGCGGCCAAGGCGACTCCCCATCCCTTGGAGAATTATAGCATGGCGCCGCGCTCGGCGTGGCGAGAGTTGAGAATTTACCGATAGCGCTCGGCTGGATGAGCCCAGGACAGGTTGGGCCCAAGCTTCAGCCGGGCCGCTTCCACATCCGCCAGCTGCTGTGCGTCGGGCAATGATGGAATGGTAATGCGTTCGCCCAACTCCAAGCCTCTGAGCGCGGCATCCACCATTTCGTCCACTTCCATGATCCGTTCGGCCGGCAGGCGCGAATCCACGTCCGTGCCGGCCCGCTCCCAAATTTCGGTGCGGGTGGCGCCGGGGAGAACCGTCTGGATGACGACGCCATTTTCCGTCAGCTCCCTGGTCATGGCATGGGAGAGCGCAAGCATGAAGGATTTGGAGCCGCTATAGACGCCGTTAAAGCGCTCGGGATTATAGGCGACGATGCTCGCCATATTGACGATGGTGCCGCGTTTCCTGCCGACAAAGGCGCGCCCCGCCGCCAAGGCCAGGCGGGTCGCGGCGGTGACATTCAATGCGATCAGCTTCTCAATCACCTCCACCGGCGTCTGCAGCAGCGGCGAAACCGTGGCGATGCCGGCATTGTTGAGAAAGAAAGTGATGGCCGGATCTTTTTCGAATATCTGCTCGATGCGATTGACATCGCCGCTTTGTGTCAGATCGGCGACGATCACTTCCGCCGCGGCGCCTTCCTTTGCCAGTTGCGCCGCAAGCTGCCGCAATCGCTCACCGTCGCGCGCCACCAGGATGAGATCATAGCCGCGCCGCGCCAGCTTTTGGGCGTAGCTTTTACCTATGCCGGCGGAAGCGCCGGTGATGAGGGCCTTGGGTCGCGCCATGGCATGAAACTTAGATCGCCGGGGAAGCTTTTCAAGCCTCAATGCGCGTGCCAAATTCGGCAGCATCTCAGGAGATCTCCATGCGCCGCCGGTTGCTGCCCTGTTTCGCGGCCATGTTGCTGCTCTCGCCTCCCGCTTTGGCTGCCGGCAAGGTCGGACTTTGGCAGGTCACGACCACCTATCAGTTTGGCATGCCGACCGTCCCGCCCGCGCTGGTGGCCCTGTCCCACGCGCAAGGCCTGAAACCGCCGGTCTCCGGCCGGCCTTTCATCCATCACATGTGCATGACCAACAACGAAACCGAGGGGAGGCAAGCCCTACATCTCAACAGCCGGGATTTCGACTGTGCCGATCGGCTTGTCAGCGTCCGGGGACCCCGGATGGTCTTGGAAAGCATCTGTCACGGGCCGCTCGAAGGTGTTGGCCGTTCGCAGATCGTCTGGCGCGGCAACGAGCATTTTGACGGCAATTATGAATTCAAAGGCAGGTTTCGGGGCAATTCCACCCGCATGTCCAGCAGCTTCACGGCCGATTGGCAGGGCGCTGACTGTCGCGAGGTCCGGCCCTTCATTCCGCAAGGCAACTGAGAGTCCCGGCAATCCCCGGTAATTGACAGCGGCAGCCGTCCTGGCAGACTCGCGCCGAAACGTTGATGGGGAAGGGCATGCCTCCAAGAATCGCAACCACGTCGATCGCGGCCGCCATCCTGTTGTTGCCGGCCGCCGCCTTTGCCGGCCATGGCAAGGCCGGGCTGTGGACCGTCACCTCCACCATGCAGATGGGAAATATGCCGCAGATGCCGCCCGAAGCCATGGCGATGATGCGGTCCCGCGGCATGAGCATGCCGGGCATGGCACCCATGACCACGCAGATCTGCATGACCGTGGAACAGGTCAATGGCGACGTTCCGCCCGCTATGCACAATCGGGGCGAGAATTGCACCACCAAGCTCCTCAGCCAGACCGCGACATCGATGAAATCGGAAGTGACCTGTCACGGCCGGATGGAAGGGGTGGGCCGGGCCGAGATGACCTGGCGCGGAAACGAGCATTATGAGGGCACCTACAATTTCAAAGGCATGATGGAGGGCCGCCCACAGGAGATAAGCACCCGCTACAGCGGCGATTTCGTGAAGGCCGATTGCGGTGCGGTCAAACCGGCCAGAGTGATGTCCCATTGAACACGCATTGACGCAAGACACTGAGGCGGCGGGGGTGCTTGCCTCGCTGCTGCGTGAAAGCCGCCGCGCGGTGATCTTCACCGGGGCCGGCATGTCGACGGAATCGGGCATACCCGATTTCCGCTCCCCGGGCGGCATCTGGACCAGGATGCAGCCGATAGATTTTCAAGACTATATCTCCGATCCGGGCGCGCGGCGACTGTCCTGGCAGCGCCGCATGGAGATGGAAGAAACTTGGAAGACAGTCGGACCCAATGAAGGTCATCGCGCCATCGCCGAACTTGTGGCTTGCGGCAAGGCAAGTCATGTCATCACGCAAAATATCGACGGGCTCCATCAGCAAAGCGGTGTGCCTGACGAGAACTTGATCGAACTGCACGGCAATACCCGTTACGCCAAATGCCTGGACTGCGACGCGCGAATGGAGATTGACGACATACTCGGCCACTTTGCGACGCATGGCGAGGCGCCGGATTGCAGGGCATGTGGCGGGCTGGTGAAGACCGCCACCATCTCATTCGGCCAACCTATGCCGCAGCGGGAAATGGCCCGCGCCGATGCCGCCGTGCGGGCTTGCGACCTATTGATGGTGCTGGGCTCTTCGCTGGTGGTCTATCCGGCGGCGGGGTTCCCGTTGCAGGCCAAACGGCAAGGGGCCCGGCTGGTTATCCTAAATCGTGAGGAAACGCCGTTGGACCGCTTCGCCGATCTTGTGATAAACGCCGAAATTGGCCCCACCCTAAATCGGGTTATTGACCTTTTGTAAGTGGGTTGTCCCACCCTATATGATCGCTAAACTGCCCGAATCCCCAAAGTCCGGAGAATGAATTTGCGCCGCGCCGAAGAAGAAGACGACAAAGAAGACAAGTCCCCGCGGCCCGATCCCCAATCTGCGGAAATCGCCAAGGCGCTGTACAAGTCGCGCACGGTGCTGGTGTTCGGCGAGGTGGACATGAAGATGGCCGAGCGGGTCACCGCTCAGCTTTTGGCCTATGCCGAGAGCCAAGGCGACATCCGGGTGATCGTCAATTCTCCCGGCGGACATGTGGAGTCCGGCGACACCATCCATGACATGATCCGCTTTGTCGGTAACCGGGTGAAGGTGATCGGCACCGGCTGGGTGGCATCCGCGGGAGCGCACATCTTCCTGGGCGCGAAGAAGGAAAATCGCTTCTGTCTGCCGTTCACGCGTTTCCTGTTGCACCAGCCATTGGGCGGCGTGCGCGGTCAAGCCAGCGACATCACCATCGAAGCGGAAGAGATTCTGAAAATGCGCGCCCGCCTGATCAAGGAAATCGCGGCCGAGACCGGCCAGTCTTATGAAAAGGTGGTCGCCGACACCGAGCGCAATTTCTGGATGGGCGCGGAAGAAGCCTTGAAGTACGGCCTGGTCGGCAAGATCGTTACGCACGCATCCGAAGTGTAGGCCGTGTCCGCGGCTCCCTGGTGGCGCGGTGCCGCGGTCTATCAGGTTTATGTCCGTAGCTTCTGCGATGGAAATGGCGACGGGCAGGGCGACTTTCCCGGTCTGATCTCGAAGCTCGACTATATCAAGTCGTTGGGGATGGACGCGGTCTGGCTGTCGCCCATTCATCCTTCGCCCAATCGCGATTGGGGTTATGACGTATCCGACTACGAAAACGTCCATCCCGACTATGGGACTCTCGACGATTTCCAGCGGCTGATCGAAGCGGCCCACGCCCGCGGCCTTAAGATTATTCTGGACGAAGTGCTGGCGCACACCTCCGACGAGCATGCCTGGTTCGCGGCCAGCCGGGACGGCGATGTACCAAAGCGCGACTGGTATGTCTGGGCCCCGCCGCGCGATGACGGCACGGTGCCCAACAACTGGCTATCGGTATTCGGCGGGCCGGCCTGGTCCTATCAGCCGGCAAGGCGCGCCTATTACCATCACAAATTCCTGCGCCAGCAGCCCAAGCTGAACTGGTTGAACGCGCAAGCCCGCGAGGCCGCGCTGAGCGTGCTGGATCTGTGGCTGGAGCGCGGCGTGGACGGCTTTCGCCTCGATGTTGCCAACGCATTTCTGCATGACACGCAGTTGCGCGACAATCCCGCCATTCCGGCGGAGGCTCGTGCCGCAGTCGAGTGGTCCGCCGCTGCCAACATGCAGCGGCATATCCATGACTCCAATCTGGAAGAGAATAGAGCGGTGCTGGACGTGATCCGCCGGCGGGTCGACACCTTTGACGACCGGTTCGTGTTCGGCGAATTTTCGGAGGAGTTTGAGCGCTCCGGTTGCTACCTGCCTTCAGATAAAGGCCTCCACGCCGGCTATAATTTCGCGCTGTTGGTGGCCATGGATGCATCAGCCGTCCGCGCCCATCTGGAAACCCTGGCGCGGTTTCCGGACCATTGGCCGGCCATCTCGTTCTCCAATCACGATGTGATCCGTACGGCCACGCGATTTGGGCCCGGCTCCGCCAAGGTCATGTTGGCGCTGCTGTGCGCTCTGCGTGGCACCATCCTGCTTTACCAGGGCGAGGAGCTGGGCCTGCCGGAAGTCGAACTGCGCAGGGACCAGCTCAGGGACCCAGTCGGCGATCTTTATTACCCCCTGTTCAAGGGCCGCGATGGTTGCCGTACGCCCATGCCCTGGGACAGTGCCCAGCCTCATCTTGGCTTTACCACCGGCTCGCCCTGGCTGCCTCTGGGCCCGGAGCATCGCGCCCTGGCCGTTTCGGAGCAGGACCAAGTGCCGACGTCTTCGCTCAACCTCCTTCGCGGTCTGTTGCGGGAAAGAAGGATGCGCGCGGCTCTGCGGCAGGGCGATCTGCGCCTGTTGGATGCGCCCTTACCGCTGATTGCCTTTGTCCGCGGCGGAAGCGTTCTTTGCGTCTTCAACCTTGGTGCGGAGGAAATGCGCTGGACAGCTCCGCCAAGCCAATTCCTGGGCTTTGGAACGGGCGGGATCATCCAGAATGGAGAAGACCTAACTCTGGGTCCGTTCAGCGCCTATTTCGGGGCTCTCCAAGGCCTTTAGGGCCGCCTCTAAGGGCAGCAAGACACAGACATGGCGTCCGGCATGGTCCCTGATGCCCTCAAATACGCCATAGCCTTCCGGCGCCGGAGCGCCATTCAGGAAAGAGCGCACCGCCTCCGCCAGGCCGGACAGGCCGTGGAGGTCCTTGCCCGGGGCCGTGGCGGCCAGCACGGCCGCCGAGGCCTGGGTCAGCACACAGGCCTGGGTGACATGGGCGAGAGCCAGGACTCGGCCTTCCGCAAGCGCCAGCTCCACACTGACCCGGTCGCCGCAAGCGGGGTTGTACATGCTTGCCGAGGCATCGGGCGCTGGCAGGTGGCCGGCGCCGGCGGCATCGGCCGCCAGCCGCAGCAACTCACGCCGGTAAAGCGGGTCTTCGGTCATCGAGACAGTTCAAACGCCACATCAAGCTCCAAGTCAAAGACTTTGGAGTTTATGTCTTTTTCAGTCAGAGGAGGGGCCAATGTAGTCAGGGAAACCCGTCACCGCCACTAGGCGCTGGCTGCCACCCGCGGCAAGTGCATCCGGGCCCGCAGTCCGCCCCCGGGTCTATTCTCCAGCTGGACTGCCCCGCCATGGCCCTCGGCAATGGCCTTCACCAAGGTCAATCCAAGCCCGGTGCCGCCGGTCGCGACATTGCGAGAGCCCTCCAGCCGCACAAACGGCTCAAACACCCGCTGCCGCTCGCCGTCGGGAATGCCGGGGCCTTCATCCTCCACCAGCACCTCATAGCCGTCGCCGGTATCGCTGATCCGCACATCGGCCCGCCGGCCGTAAGCCACCGCATTTTCCACCAAGTTGCGCACCGCCCGTTTGATCTCATTGGGCCGGCAGGAGATGGGAGCGGGGGCATGGCTGGCCCAGCTGACCGGCTCGCCCAACTCGTCCAGGTCGGTGCAAAGGCTTTCCACCAGCGCCGACAAGTCGACCTGTCGAGGCGTCTCGCCGCCGGCCCCCTTGGCGGCCGCCAGCACCTGCTCGGTCAGGATCTGAAGGTCTTCCATATTGCGCATAAGGCCTTCGCGCAGGTCGTCGTCCTCGATGAATTCCAGGTTGATGCGCATGGCGGTGATGGGCGTGCGCAGGTCGTGACCGACCGCCGACAGCAGGTGCCGCTGGCTCTCCATGGTGCGCGTGACCTTGGCGGCCATGGCATTGAAGGCGACGGCGGCGCTGCGGACATCGTCCGGGCCTTGCTCGGCGACATGGGGCGCGCCGCCGCCCATGGCGATATTGACTGCCGCGGTCGTCAACTCCGAAAGCGGTCGAACGACACGACGGGCCACGAAGGCGGCGCCGGCGGAGGCCAGTACCGCCGCAAGGGCAGCCGCAATCATCATTTCGAGCGGCCAATCGGGTCTGGGCCGGACCAGAACGCTGCTCATCATGCTGTAGGAGTCGATGGGCACGATGGTCTGGATCACATTGGTGTCGGCGCCTGCGTTTTGGACACGAGGGGGCCTCAACTCATCCGGGATATTGGCCAGCGGTTCGCGCAGATGCACCACCACCGAATGCTTGCGGGGGTGCTTGTCGGGGAGAGCGTCGGCCAGACGCTTAGCAAGCGCCGCCTCCTCGGCCGTCATGGGCTTCTTGTCATAGTCCTTGTTGGCTTCGCGAAATCGCCATTCGAGCCTGCCCATGGTGCGCATCACGACGGCACGCCCTTCTGGAGGAAATTGGCTGACCGTGGCGGCGACCGCCGCCGTGCGGTCGATCATGCGCTCGTCGCTGAAATTACGGCTCTGCTCTTCGCTCTTTTTGTAGAAATAGAAAGCGACGGCGAGATTGGAGACCGCGACCGCGGCCGCGACCACCACAATCAATTGCACCGCAAGCGTGTTCGGCCAGAACCTGAAACGCATCACAGCCCTTCGTGGCGGATTTCCCGCCTACGCCATTTCGGGATCCATCGCAAAGATGTACCCGCCTCCCCATACGGTTTTAATATAACGCGGATTCTTCGGGTCCGGCTCGATTTTCTTGCGCAGCCGGCTGACATGGTTATCGATCGAGCGGTCGAACAGGTCCGCATCGCGGCCCTTGGTCAAATCCAGCAGCTGATTGCGGGTGAGGGCGATCTTGGGCCGTTCCAGCAAGGCCGACAGAAGGCGGAATTCGCCGGATGAAAGCGGCATGGCGACACCGTCCGGACCGATCAATTCCCGCTGGCCGGTATCCAGCATCCAATCCCCGAATTTCACCCGTTCGGCGCCGGGCGGCTTTTGGCGCGGCGGCAGGGCCTGGGTTCGCCGTAGCACAGCGGCCACGCGCGCGATCAGCTCGCGCGGGCTGAACGGCTTGGCGAGATAATCGTCGGCGCCCATTTCCAGGCCGATAATGCGGTCGACTTCCTCGCCCCGGGCGGTCAGCAGGATCACCGGAATCTGCGTGGTCTCGCGGATGGAGCGGCACAAGGAAAGGCCGTCCTCGCCCGGCATCATGATGTCCAGCACCACCAGATCGATGGCGGAGCTTTTCATCACCTTGCGGGCGCTGGCGGCGTCCTGGGCGGTGGTGGCGCGGTAGTTGTGCTCACGGAAGTAGCGGGCCAGGGGCTCGCGAATATCGCGCGCGTCCTCGACCAAGAGGATGTGCGGCTTGGCTTCTTCTTTAATCATCAGGCGCAATTTTGACGCCACGCTATGCTCCATACAAACAGGGATTTGTCGCAAAGCCTGTCAGCCTCCAGAGTGTCGGTGATTTGCGGCAAAAAAGAAAAGGCCCGTTTGCGCAGGGACATCGGGCCCGGGCCGCTTGCGGGGCCCTAAATGTTTGGCCACCCCCCGGTTTTCCGCCTTTTTCGGGGCTTCAAGCCCCAAAGACCAAGGTGGCCCCCCTTTTCGGGGGCGTTCATATAAGGCAAAATTGTGGCAAGCTCTGTAACAGAGCGGAGACAGGGTGATGGAAGCTGGTGGGGCCCTGACCGTCAGCGGTCAGATCAAGTGGTTCGATGCCCATAAGGGCTATGGCTTCATCACGCCTACAAATCCCCTGCGAGAAGGCGGCGACATCCTGCTGCACCAGACTTGCGTGCGCCAATCCGGATTTCGCCAGGCGGTCGAAGGGGCGATGGTGGTGTGCGAGGCAGTGAAGGGCCCGCGCGGGATGCAGGCCAGCCGCATTCTGTCCCTCGACAACTCCACCGCCCAGGTGATGGTGCTGAGCGGCGATAGGACTCCGCGTTATGTCGCCGAACCGCATGGTCCGGCTTTTGAAGGCACGGTCAAGTGGTTCAATCGCGCCAAGGGCTATGGCTTCGTTTCGCGCGGCGCCGGCACACCGGACATCTTTGTCCATATGGAAACCCTGCGCCGCTGCAATATCCGGGAATTGCAGGAAGGCCAGAAGGTCAAGGTGCGGGTGGGTGACGGCCCGAAAGGGGAGCTGGTGGCCGATATCGCGGTGGTCGAGCACTAGGCCGGATTGGATTTTCCCCTTGTGCCTGTGCTAGTCGCTTTTTCATGCGCGTCCTGCTGCTTGGCTTGCTGCTTGTGATCCCGTTGCCGCTGGCCGCGGCCGGGAAATGTCCCGTACCGAAAAAGCTCAATTTCGTTGCGGAAAACATGATCCGCCGCGACACGCCCGGCTTCACCGAAGGCTTGGAGGTGCATGACGGCGCGATCTATGAGAGCACCGGCAATGTTTTCGGCGACTCCCGGATCAACCGGATCGATCCCAAGACCGGCCGTGTCACGGCGCTGGTGAATGCGGGAAAAAGCTATTTCGGCGAAGGCATGACCTTCTTTGCCGGCAAGCTGTATCAGATGACCTGGCGCGAGCATCGCGTCTTTGTCTTCGACCAGAACATGCGGAAGCTGCCGGAGCTTTCCAATCCGCGCGAAGGCTGGGGCCTGACCCATGACGACAGGCAGTTGATCACCAGCGACGGTTCCAGCCGGCTCTATTTTCTCTCGCCGCAGGATTTCAGCACGCGACGGACGTTGACGGTGCGGGACGGGCAGCGTGAGGTCCGCAACATCAATGAATTGGAGTATGTCCAGGGCGCGGTCTGGGCGAATGTGTTTGAAAGCTGGAGCGTGATCCGAATCTCTCCCGTCACCGGCTGTGTCGAGGCCCGCGCCGACTTGACCCCCTTGCGGTCCATGATGACGACAATGGACCGCCAGGTCATCGACGCCGACGACAATTTCGTCCCCAACGGCATCGCCTACAACCCCGCAAGCGGGGAGTTCGCGCTGACCGGGAAATTCTGGCCGATGCTGTTTACCGGCCGTTTTGTGGATGCCAATTGATTAAGGGCCATCCCGGTCTTGAAGGCCAAAGCCCCAGCGTGTAAGGCATCCCCCGGCGACCGGAGCGTAGCGCAGCCTGGTAGCGCATCTGCTTTGGGAGCAGAGGGTCGCGTGTTCGAATCACGCCGCTCCGACCATTCATTTCCGCGCGAACCGCGCGGAAATGAATGCCAAGCGGCCCGCGCGTCAGCGTCTTAAGGGCCGCGCGGCAGGAAGCCGGCGTAACCATTGGGAGTTAAGCATGCGCGCGCGCATTTACAGACCGGCCAAGAATGCCATGCAGTCGGGCAAGGCCCGAACCAAGCAATGGCTGCTGGACTATGAACCCGAAAGCCCGCGGACCATCGATCCGCTGATGGGCTGGACGTCGTCGGGCGACATGCGCCAGCAGCTGTCCCTGGAATTCGATACGGCGGAGGAGGCGGTCGCCTATGCCAAGGCGCACGGCATCCCCTATCAGCTGTTCGAGCCGCATGTGCCCACGCCCAAGCCCAAAGCCTATTCGGACAATTTCCGCTTCGACCGCAAGGTGCCGTGGTCGCACTGAGCGGCCACGATTTCCGGCCGGTTTTGGGTTAAAAGCATTCCGGCGACTCCGTAGCTCAGGTGGATAGAGCATCGGATTTCTAATCCGGCGGTCGCAGGTTCGAATCCTGCCGGAGTCACCATTATTCTCCTGCAAGCTCAATGCGGCAGGATTTCCGGCCCTCGCTTGCGCTCGGGCGTTCGTCGCTCGAAATGGTCCACTGGACCATTTCGCTGGCCTGACGGCCAACCGCTCCTCACCCTGCCGGAGTCACCAGCCTTCGCTCGCGAAGCGTGCGAAGGCGCATCCACCGTAGCCCGAAGGGCGAAGGTGGACTTGGTTGCCGCGAGCTTCGGCTGGCGAGCCGTTACCATACTGCTAAATCAGTGGGCATCATCTTTCTGGAACCGGCTTGCAATGTCGCGCGTTGGTCCGCCGAGAGGTGCCCGGCCTTCGACTGGCGACACTCTTCAGCAAAGGTCCGCGCCCTTCGGGTGTGGGCCTTTCTGCTATGACGCGTCAGCTGTGCGACGGCCTACTGAATTGCGCAATCGGACCCGCACGGACCGGCATAAACACAATCCATTCCATGCCATAGATCGAAGGCTTGATCGCCGGCGATCTCTTTCGCGGCTTGAATGGCGGTCGTTTACCTTAACGAGACTGACGATCTGCAAAGAATTATTACAGGTGGAACTGCAGGAATTTTTATATTGCTGAGTTTGCTTGGAGAAATGAGTTGGCACGCTCATTGCGATCTTTCCATTGCCTGGCGGCTGGCCAGGCATGTGTTGGCTTGGCTGGGCGTCAGGCCAAATTCGAAGAGGCATAAATGCGCAAACTATTCTGGGCGGCGCTCGCCTTGGCGGCGAGCAGCGCGATGGCGAACGCAACGCCGATTGGCGGCACCTACACGATCACGAGCACGTCCGATCCGACGATCACGGACATACTCGCCAATCCCTTTTCCATCAATTTGACGGTCGGTACGCCTCAGACCTTCGATTTGGCGAATATCTTTGAGAATTCCGACGGCGCGAGCACCCTTACCGCGACCTTCAACTTTACCGCGCCCGTCGTAGGCGCCGGCGGCGTGTTGCTGGCCGATGTCTTTTCGACTCCGGGCAATTCCAAGCACGACACTTTGACGCCGGGTGCGAAAAGCACGGTGAATTTCAGCGACGGGACTGTGTTGGATATTACGCTGGGCGGCGATGTCTATAATGGCGTCTCCACCAGCTATACCGGGCTCGTTCCCACGGTGACCTTCGAACTGATCACGGATCCGGCAGGAACCATTCCGCTGGCCGTGGCTCCTATTCCGGAGCCTCTGACAATTTCTCTGTTTTCCGTGGGTCTCGCCGGTGCGACGGTCCTCCGCCGGCGCAAAAGGCAACCCCGCGCCTGAAGGGCGATCAGGGACGGAAAAGCGGCGCCTACGGGCGCCGCCTTTGCTAAATGACAATGCGCCCTGGTGCCGGTCCCGCTGAGCATTGTCCCTTGTAAAGCCTAATTACAGTTGGAATCGTGCAAGCGCGGTAACAGGCTGAATTTTCAGCAATGTTACCCTGGCACACTTGTTGCTTTAG
>Ga0068869_100001238_pt1 | contig 15069 bp, 23 predicted proteins | sample KBSMisM52_FD_64676 | JGI IMG/M metagenome (GOLD analysis project Ga0068869, IMG submission 64676) | Miscanthus rhizosphere microbial communities from Kellogg Biological Station, Michigan, USA - KBS Miscanthus M5-2 | ecosystem: Host-associated > Plants > Roots > Rhizosphere > Soil ... | reverse complement strand
TCAGCGGGCCGCCCCGACACAGGTGAACGACGTGAACCCTGCGCCCGACAACGCCCCCGACGATCCCGCGTGCTTGAAGAACCCAATCCCCGGCGCCCCGTCCCGATACGTCGTATCCGTGCCTTGCAGCATCTGCACGTAGCCGCCGCCGCTATCAACAAACGCCGTGATGACGCCCGCCGAACTGATCGTCGCCTTCACCCGGTAGCCAGTCTGCAGCTGCGGGCTGGTGCCATTCCCCAAAAACGCGATGCTGTGAAACTGATCAATCGCCGTGGACGTGCCTTCCCAGCGCATCAGTTCGACATAGGCATTCGTGGTGATCGAAAACAGGATTTCATACCCCTTGATGAACCCCGCGGTGATCGTCGTCAACAGCCGCAGTTCCACTTCCTGATTCACGCCGTTCTCGATGGCGTCGACCCGCACCGTGCCTTCCGCCGTCTGCACCGCGCCCCACACGCCACTCAGGACCGAGGTCGGATCGTCGTAGGGCGGTGAGGAGCTCGGCCCCGCCCCAATCGCATAGCCGGGCGTGCAGCGCGTGTTCTGGAAGTTGCCCGCGGTCACCGCCCCCTGCACCCATACCCCGCCTTCGCTGATCGGGTTTTCCGTCCCCGGAAAGGTGGTGGTATACCGCCGCGGGAGAAAAGTCATCGTGGCCATCAGGGCGCCCGGTAGTAACTCACACCCACATGCCAGCCCGTACCCGACGATCCCTTCGTCTGGAGCGTCAAGGCATCCGCCGCGCCAATCGTGCGGAAGAGATACCCCGGCGGGCTCACCGCGAGATTCACGCCGGTCACCGCACTCGAGATGGCCGCCAGCACCATCGGCCAGAGCACCACCCCCGAACTGTAGAAGGCAATCTTCGTCGGCCCCGCATTCGTGGTGAGGATGCTGTAGGCCGTGACGTAGGAGCGCAGCGCCGCGCCGGACGTCTGAATCACCAGCGACGTCGACACGAACGCATTCGTACTCGCGGTGGTGATGAGGTTGTCGATCACCTGCCGGACAATCAGCCCCGACGACCCCGACGACGGGGCCACCGAGGACTGCATCGTGTTGAAGTCCAACCCGACGGTCCCCGACAACTGCCCGTTCGTCTGCAGGGCTCCCGAGCTATCGAAGTGGAACCCCGCCGAACTCGCCCACAACGTGCTGCCCGGCTGCGTCCGCCAGGTCGATCCGGCAATCGGCTGCACCGACGCATTGAGTTCTGCGGCGGAGGACTGATAGACCGTGACGAGGTTATCCGCCTTGGTCGAACTGAACGCCGCACTGAACGTGCCGGCGATCAGCAGTGACCCGGAACTGTCGAAATGGAACCCCGCCGACGAGGCCCAGAGCGTGGAGCCCGGCTGGACCCGCCACGTCGATCCCGCGGCCGGGGTCGCCGTCATCTGCAGATCGGCCGCACTGCTCTGAATCGGTCTCGTGGCCCACGTCGACCCGGCCAGTGGGGCCACCGTGGAGTTCCCCGCGATGATCCAGGGGCTGGTGCCCTGGATACACGTCGACTGCCCATCGACCTGCAGCGCATTCGCCGCGTTGACGTTGGCGCCGCGGGCGTTGAGACCCGCATCCCGAATGACGATGTGCTGACTACGCTTGACGTCCAGCGCGATAGCCGCACTCTGCGCATTGGCCACAGACCCAATCGCCCCAGAGAACGTCAGACCCATCTCCATCTGCCCGCCGCCGCTGGCCGTGGAGTAGTTGTTCTCGTCAATCAGCGAGTTCGCGACCGAGACCGTGAGCGTGCCCACTGGACGCACCGCCAACCCCCAGGCGGTAGAGGCCGGGGAGGTGTTCAGGACGGCGGCAATGGCGTTGGAGGTATCCGGATCCCCCAGGCTCATGATCTCCTGATGCATGAGCGTGGAGTTCTGGTTGATCTTGACCGTGCGCAGTTCGAAGGTAACAGTGGAGGGTTCCGCGCCTTGGATGCTCCCAAACGTGGCCATTTAGCGCACCCTCGCCGCGAAGCCTTGATACGCCAGTTCGGTCACCAGATTCAGTTCCGGATTGCTGAGCGTGCTGGGCAGCGCCGTGTCCCGGACCATCACGCAGGCGTGCATGTGGCGATACATATTCTCCGCTTCCGGTTGACTCGCCCGAATCCGCCGCGAGAGTTGCACCCATGCCTCCGGCCGGTTGAATCCCAACGTGACCGCCGTCGCCCGCACGGCCTGCTTCGCCACCGGGAACGCCGCATGGTCCAGCGCATCCATCGTCCGTGCGAGGGCCGCGCGTTGTTCATCATCGAACCGCCCGAGGGCGCCCACCGTGCGCAGCAGGAGCGGTCTGCGGGCTGCTGTGAGCGTCTGCAGCGTCGTCATCGTGCGTTCGACTTCCTGCCGTCGGGACCGCGACGTGTGCCACCAGAACCCCAGCATGGTGCGGGTCCACACCAGCCAGTCCGTGAACACCGCCCACCAGATCGACAGCCCCTGAAACCCGAACCCGCAGGTGAAGATGACCGCCGACTGCCACATCGGATAGCCGCCCCGTGTGATCCGGATCGGCGCCGCGTTGGTGTCGCTCGTGGCCCAGAAGTTCCGGTGAAACACAAAGGACGGCACTAGGTCAACGGCTCCGCTGATATTTTCGCCGTCGCGAACCCGGTCACCGCGGCATTCAGCCGGCACCGCAGCCGATCGCCCTTCTCCAGTTTGTAGGTCAGTTGATACTGCCCACTCTGGCCGCTCGGGGTCTGCACATAGGTCCGATCACTCACAGCAGCCGCCGCCAGGCTGGTCGATGTCGCCTGCTCCAGTTGCCACGTGGCATTGGTGGAACAGCCGATAATCCAGTTGACCATGTAGGACTGGCCCCCCACGAGGATCCGTGCCAGTTGCGTCGAGTCAATCTCTGCAATCAACGTGGACGTGGACGGATTCACTTCGATCCCGTCCGCATTGGTGCCGCCGGTAGAGTTGACCGGCGTATTGCCCGAATCGCGCCACGCCATATCACCCCAACGGCACGGCAGAAATGTAGGCTGCACCCGTCGCCGCCGACGAGAACTGCCGCGCCCGAATCCGCATATCTTTCGTCAGGTCATGCAGCGAGTGCAGTTCCTGCGATTGCCCCGCCAACGTCTTCGGGAAGAACACATCCTGCCCATTTGCCAGCGCGGTAGACGTTGCCGTTTCCAACTGCCACGTGCAGGTGCTGTCCGCCCCGACAATCCATGTCACGGCATACAGCCGTGATTGACCGGTGACGAAGTTGACCGTGCCGAGTTGGCTGGAATCGAGTTCGGCGTAGAGCGTGGCCGTGGAGCCCGCGACCACAGGAGCAAAGCCGGTCGAATTGACCGGCTTGTTCCCCAGATTCGCAAAGTCGTACAGACCCATATGGCCCTTAACTGACAGCTCTTGTCGAGTCGATATACCTGATGTAGCCCATCACCTGCATCTGCGGCAGCGTAGTGGCATCCGCATACGAAGAGACCCACCGCAGTGTGCTCCCCGCCGGACACCACGTCCCCTCAATTTCCCCCGCCGTCACCGCCGCGATGGCGTGGACGCCCATGTTGCTGCTGCCACCACTCGCGATGGTGAGGATGGTCGCCGCATTCGTGCTCGCGTTCCCGTTGGACCGCGGCACCGTCGTGGATCCCCCTTCGGTCTTCAGAATCCACTGCGCCGCCGCCACCACGGTGGAGACGGTCGAACAGGTCAGATACGCTTCGGTGACAAACCAGTCCTCATACGGCGGCACGACACGCTTGCCATACGCCGGCTGGAGGAAGGCGTTGACCGTGGACGCGCTCGTAGAAGCCGCCGCTGCCGGCCCGGTGACCCACAGGAGCCCCTTGGCCCCGTAGACCGGTCCTGAGTTGCGTGTAAGTCCCATCGATCACGCTCCTGCTGTTCCGTACAGGCCCACGTAGGTCCACGCGCCGACGCTGAACCGGTGCCGAATTTTGAAGATTCGGTTGTTCGTACGCGCGTCGATCATCATCGGTTCCATCGTGATGGCCACACGACGGTAGAACGTCAGCCCGTGCTGGCTCTTGTTGCTGGCAATGAGGAACCACGCATCCGGGTCACTCAGCCGCGGATTCACCACGATTTCCCAGGTGCGCCGCTTCAGCGGGTTCTTGTCGTTGTCCGCACTGCCCGGCAACTGAATCGAGTTGACCAGCCGATCCGCGAGGAACTCCAGGGCCGGCGGCACCACGAGCTTGAACCCATGCACCGGATTCGCGAGGTGGCCGGCATCGTCTTTCTGGTCCGTCTGGAAGTCGATCAGCGCCTGCGTGAGCGATGTCGCCGAGAGATCCGCATCCGTGCTCGGGCGGTTCTTCGCCGTGCCGCCACCCTTCAGCGCGTGCGCCGTGTTGAACAGCGACACACCGTCCGGCGTCAGTTCGCTCGAGAACCCGTTGTTCAGCGGATTCGCCGCGCGCCCTTCTTCGACATACCGCGCACTGAACGCGAGCCATTCGCCGGCCCGATTGAGGATGTTCTCGGTGTCGTCTTCCAGTGCCGTCTGGGTGACTTCGAAGCCCAGGCCGTTCTCGGTGTGGTTGAAGTCCTTCGTGTAGCCCTGCCGGATTTCATCCATCACGAATGCTTCGCCTTCGGGCTTGCTCTGCGTGTCCCCGAAGGGCACATAGGTCACGACGCGCTCATATTTCCGGTCGCTCGTGCGGACGTTGTAGTACTCGGTGTAGATCTTCGGCAGCTCCTTGAGCTGCTGTTTCATCACCGAGTAGAAGGTTTTGTCGATGCCATCGTAGAGATCGGGGTTGGTGCCGCGAACTTGGGCCATGAGAACCTCTGCAGGGTGCGGGTTCTAGGGACGGGGCTCGAGGTTCTCAGTCGGCCACACCCCCGGAACGAACGCGCACCGGTTACCGATAAAAGGCCAGGAAACCAGAACTCGTGTTGAACCGGAAAATCACCGCGCCGCCGCTGTCGCCACTCGCGAAGCCATCGGCAATCTGCGTCACGATGACACAGGGCGCCGGGGTCGCCAGGGCGGACGCCCCCGCGAGCCGCACGAGGTCGATGTTGAGCGTGGTATCGCGGGTCAGTTCGCGAATGGTGCCGACGATGGTCGACGTGATGAGGCCGCCGCGCGTCCACGCCTTGAATTCGACGTTCGGGTTGGCTTCCCACACCATGATCGACCCCTGCGCGCCCGGCGTCGTGCTCTGCGGATTGATGCCGCTGCCCGGTACCGCCGATGACGGTGTTTCCGCCGAGATGCCGACAATGGACGCCGCCGGGGGATTCAGCGTGGCCGACGACACGCTGGCTTTGATGACGCAATCCCCGAAGGCGGTGGATGCCTGATCGAGCACCACGAGCGAGCCGATGAAGATCTGGTTGGACGAGAGGCCGGTGGAGAGCTTGTAGCCTTTGACCGGGAAGGCGCCCCACGGGGAACGATGCGGGCGCACCGTATTGCCGCTGCTGAGAACAAAATCCGCCATGCGTTGAACCTCCGGCTCAGGAATGAGCCGAGCCACACGTGTTGTGCAGTGGAGGTCAGGAACGAGCCGAGTCGGTGCGCTGACCGTTCAACACCGAACCCCGACGGCGTCCTCTTGGTAACGCGGCGACGGTCCCGCGGAAAGGCGTCGGTCTGAGATACGACTCGCCGGGGCCAACGCCCGAGGACCAGCGAGAAGAAGCTCCCGATATTGCGCCCTCGGGAGAACAGGTCAATGCATCTAAACAGACTGTCCGATTCGAACGGACGTGCCAGCGGCATCGCCATGCGCGGCCTACCGCCCGCTATAGTCGCATATTCAGGCTTGTAGCCTCTCGCCCAAGCCTGCTAGACGCGCAAGCACAATCCTACGCCGATTGCAAGGCGGGCGCAACCGGATTCGCCACTCGGCTCACCGGATACACCGCATCCAAGAGCGGCAGATGCGCGACCTGGGTCACCACCGTCGCCACCCCGGCCCGGAGCGCCAGATCGTCCGCCAGGTGCTTGTGCGCCGCACAGGTGCCTTCCCACTTCGTATAGAAGCTCACCGAAGGCTTCCCGAGCATCATCGCCAACTGCGAGAATCCCCCATACGTGCCCACAAATCCCTGCGCCTTCGCCAGAATCGCGCTCTGCACCGCCAGGTTGTTCTCCGGCGTAGTGGCCACCAAGTCACGCAGGTGGATAATGTTCGGCCCCGTCACCGGGAAGTCGAGGTGATCATCCACATGGATGTCCGCGTTGAGCAGAATCACCGGCTGCTGGCTCGCCAGATGCCGCACCGTCGCCGCCACGAAGGCTTTGGTGCCTCCATCGTAGGGGAACGTGGCTCGGGCGTAGAACTTCACCGCCACGAACTGTGGGGGCAACGTGAGCGTCTCTGGGGGCACCACCGTGGGCAGCGGAATCGTGAACGTCGTATGGTCCAACAGCCGCGTCAGCCCGATCACCTGCTCCCAGAACGGCGTGAGCTGCGCATACATCCACTCGGGGTGAAGGACAATCGGATCCTGCACCCCTAACTGCGCCGTGGCATCGCGGAGCACCTCCCGGTCCCATTCCGTGACGTGCGTCTGCTTCAACATCCGGGTCTGGGCGTGCTGTCGGCGGTTCTCGACGCGCACCTGTTGCGGCGTCCGCAGCGCGTAGAGCTCCAGCGCCTGCGGGGTGCCATACCAACTCCCCGCCCCGCCGCGGGTGATGGGAAACAGCCGCTCGGGCGCAATCTGGAGCTCGTCCCGCAGCTTTTTCAGCCACGGCAGCCAGTAGAGCACCTCGAAACCCACTTCGCCCCGCCACGGCCCGACTAGAATCGGCCGGGTGGTGGTGCGAATGGCGTTACAAAGGCTGCGGAACTGTTGCTGCCGGCGGAGAGACTGCGCCCACTGCCACCAGCCGTTCAGCTTCGCTCCAGTCCTGTTCAGTGTCGACGGCGAACCCTTCATGACCCTCCGTGAAAAACGGCGCGATTTTGGTCCCACTGATAGTGTTGAAACTGCTCACGACGTAGGTCCACGCCATCTCGAGCGAGGAATTCTGCACGTAGACCTGCGGGAGAGTCTGCGTCGGCCGGGAATGCCACGGTGTGACGCCCAGATCGCTCGCCATGAACGGCTTCATCGGGTAGCCGGCGCCTTCCCAGGTCCACATCTTGAACGGCGATTCCTTCACCGGTTGCACGGCGCGGATCGAATGCACTTCGCTGCGCTTGAACTGCGTGAACGCGCGCTGGATGGTGGCTGCGGTGCGAAACGGCGACGTCGGCCGGAGAATCGCGAACGCCTCTGACTGACACCTCGGGAGGGCATCACGCACCCAGAAGATGTCCGGCTGATCATCCGGCACCGGTGGCCGCACCATCGTCTGAATGCCCATCGCCCGCGCGATGTTCCATGCTGTATCGTCATCGGTGCAGCAGTAGATGGCCGAGAACACGCCGCTCTCCTGCGCGGCGGCGATCGTCCACGCGAGCAACGGAGTGCCCCCGAGTAGCCGGGTGTTTTTCCCAACGCATCGCTTTGAGCCAGCACGCGCCGGGATGAGAGCGACGATGTTCACGCGGAAACCCTGTCGTCAAAGACCGGGGTGCTGGCTTCGAATAGAACGCAGTCCGTCTGCGCCTCTACCTGATGAATTGCGCCCGGTGGGACGTGATACGACTCCCCCGCCGACATCCCCCACTCCACAATCGACCCGTCGTCCGTCTTCGTCCGGATGAGGGCCTTCCCGCAGTATAGGTGGAACGTCTCGTCCTTCTTCTCGTGGTACTGCATCGCGCCAGACGTGCCCGCCCGCATGAACAGCACCTTACCGATGTAGTCCTTCGTCTCGGCGATCAGCAGTTCGGTGCCCCACGGCTTCTGCCCGAGCTCGCGCGGATAGAACGGTTGCAGCGTCGGTCTCATCGCAGCCGCAACCCCGACGGCACCGGAATGGCCAACACGATGTAGGAAAACGGCGTGCTCGGCAGACTGGTCTGCCCACCACTCGACGCCGTCAGCGTCAACGTGTGCGACCCGCCAGGAATGGTCGACGCCGGCACCGAGCACGTCTGAAACGCCGTGGCACAGGCCGCGAGCGTCCCGGTCCCCGCGACACAGGTCACGTTCGGTAGCGGGCCCGGCTGCGTCGTGCCGTCGACGTTCAACGTGTAGGTGATGATGACCGACACGGGCGCGCAGGCATCCCACGCCAACACGGTGGATGGCCCGACGATGACCGGCGTCTGCGCCGACACCGGCACAGCGAGCACCAACATCCCAATCAGAATCCTAATGATACGCATGGAGCATCTCTCCTGTGACTCGTGGCCCGAGTGGGGTCTCCACTCGGCGCATTTTCGACAATGGCCGGAGTTCGCTCGGATACATCCGTTTGACTCCATCTCCGGTGGCAATCCGTGCCCGATCCAGATCCCGACAGAGCTTCTTCAAGCCCGCCGGCTCCAGGCTGAACGCATGGTCCGTGCCTTTACTCGCTCGATTCAGCGTGAAGTGTTGCTCGAGAATCCGCGCGCCCATCGCATAGGCCAACAGACTCATCGCAATCCCCGAGACGTGCCCCGACCAGCCGATCACCACCTCGGGATACCGCGCCCGCATCTCCACAATGGCCATTAAGTTCAGTTCGGCGTAATCGTGGACCGGATAGGCGGCGGTGCAATGGAGCAGCGCGAAATGCGCCCCCAGCCCCGTCAGGAGGTCCACGGCGGCATCGACGTCGTGCCAATCACTCCCACCGGTAGAGACGATCATCGGCTTGCCCAGGCTGGCGATATGCCGGAGCAGGCGATGATCCGTCAGGCCGCTCGAGGCCACCTTGAACGCCGGAATCCCTACGTTGAGCAGGAAGTCTGCAGACGTCTCATCAAACGCCGTCGCGAAGAAGTCAATCGAGGCGGTCTGGGCCACCGCGCGGCAGGCGAGATACTCCCGGCTACCGAATTCCAGCGCTTTCCGGTGCTGCCCGTAGGTCTTCCCGAAACTGTGCTCATGCTCATACGGGGTGGCGAGCATGGCTTTGGTGTAGAGCGTGTCGATTTCCCGCTTCTGGAGCTTCGCGGCATGCGCCCCACAGGCCGCCGCGGTCTGGATCATCATGCGGGCGGTATCGAACGAGCCGCCGTGGTTGTTGCCAATCTCCGCGATGACATAGGCCGGTTCGTCTTCCGCGATCCGGCGAGTGCCGATGATGAGTTCACGCGCCATCTGAATACACCTCGCGCGTGTCGCCTTCAAGCACCCATGCCCAACGGGTCAGTGCTGGATCGACAACCGTGTCAATGCCGTCGATGTGGACGTCTTCCTCCTTCGATACGCGCAACCGTTGTGGAGCCTCACCCAACAGAGAGAGCGCCCATTGATAAGACGTCTCGCACAGATCAGAATCGACAGGTAGATGGATCAGCTCGCGCATGGCATCTCCGCCCGCATCGTCTCGAGCAAGTCAGACCAACCGGGAACCGTGCTCGACATATAGAGCCATGGCCACTTCTGCGTAGCGTCGATGTCCATCACCCGCAGGATATTGATATCCATCGCCGCAGAGCCTGGTGAATCCACGTCCAGATTCGTGATCAGCGGTTTCTGCCGCTCCAGCACCGCCCACGCCGTCGTGTTGTTGGCTCTCAGCGCCGGATCGTAGAAGGCCGCACACGCCGTCGCCTGCCGAATCTCCCGATCGAGTGCCGCATCGCTCAGAAACCCGAGCACCTCCAGCCTGTCTCCGAAAATGCCTCGCAGAGACGCGGTGGATGCTTCCAGGGCCGTATCCCACGGACTGCCCTCATGGACCCCTGTCGACAACAGGACGGTGTAGGGCTCGCCGTGCGCGTCTAAGAGGGCCTTCAGCTTCTGGTAGTGCGGACTGACCAGTTTGTGCGCCATTCCGAAGGTGAGAATGGTCAGATCGGCTCGCGGCGGCGGGGTTTCAATCGTGCTCGGGCACCACGCCTCGATGACATCCAGCCGGTATTTCTCCACTTCCCGTGCAATCACCGCATTCGCCGCGTAGACCCGCATCGGGTGGTTCTGCCGCCACCACTGATAGAGCCCGTTGCCGGTGGGCACATCATGGAGGAACAGATCAAAACACTCCCAGCGCGGTCTGAGCCGCTGGAGAGGCCGTTCCGCACACTTGATGGACACCAGCGGGTGCCGATAGTGCCAGCCGTCCAGCAAGGAGGCGAACGGCACCCCGAGTTCCCGCGCCAGGCGGATGTTCCACTTCGCCACCCCGCAGGTATACGGGTTGGTGTGGTAACTCAGGACGGCGTCAACGTTCATAAACGAGACAGCGTCCCTTCTTCTGCCAATCAATTCTTTCTTCCAAGTCTGCGCGGCGTCTGAACCCTTCAAGGACAAATAACACCCTCAAAAAGTCTTTATTAAGCATTGTCTGGTGCGTCGGGTCCAGATCGTCCTTCGTGTCCACGCTCAGGATGGCGTGGGGCATCGTCCAGTTCTGTGTGAATCGGGTGGTGACATAGCAGAACCGCGAGGACAACTTGCACAGGTTGGTCACGGCCTGTCGGATCTGCAGGATGGTCAAATGCTCCATTACCTCTCGGCAGATGACGAGATCGGCTCGGCAACCGACCCACGCACTAATGTCCCGACTCGACACGTCAAATCCGCTCTCGACCCCGTTGGCGCCATGCAGATCCACGCCGAACGCTTTCACGCCACAGGCCCGAAGCATCCGCATCAAGTGCCCCTGCCCTGCACCCACATCCAGCACAATTGAGGGCTGGAAGACTTCCTTGATCAGTCTCGGGTGATCACCCTCGATCTTGATCCGCGCCTCATAGCTGTTATCGGTGACCGGCTGCCACGGTGTGCTGGCCGGTTTCTGTGCCTGCACGAGGGCTTCGAACTGGTCTACCGTCATGCGCGCACCTGTGACGTGTGCGCGTGCTCAGTCTCAGTGAAGCGAATCAGCGCCCCGACGTCTGCACACGCCATCGTCACTTCCGCCGGCAACCGATCGCGCCAATCGGGGCCTTTGACGAAGATCCGCGGGCGCAACTTCCGAATCACGTGCGCCGTGCCCTCGTCTGGGTCCAACAGGACGTTGTCCACGCACCGCAGCGCCCACACGGTTTGTAGCCGGTCCCGCTCGGGCCAGTGCGGCTCTCGCCCCTTGCGCCTGCGGATGTAGTCATCCGTCGCAATCGCCACCACGAACTGTTCATCACGGCCCCGCAACAGACTCGACTGCTGCAAATACCAGACGTGGCCGTAGTGCAAGCCGTCGAAGCACCCCGATCCGAGAATCATTCCTCTGGTCGTCTTTCGATGCGCTCGTAGGAATCCTTCACCTGCCCGATCGGCCCCGCATGGCCCACTTCCAGATTCGCATCCATCATCTCCGCCGCTTCCGGCCCGATGGCATTGGCTGCCGCTTCCACGATCTCGTTCTTGGCCCGGTTGGGATTGCCCATGTTGGCGATGTTGGCTTTCGTCTTGGCCGTCTGAATCATGTTGCGGATGTCCCGCGGCATCGACATCAACACTTCCTGCCCGCGCTCGCCTCGAGTCACAAACCCGTTGGTCACGGTGTAACCACCGAGTTGATCGGGGTCGGCCACCTGATTCAGCCGCACCTGATCCCACCCGTTTTGCTTCGCGCGCCAGATGTGGTCGGTGCCCACCGCGCCATTGAACCAGCGGGCTTCGCGGGTGCTGTCCACGAGCTGCACCGCGGCAGACGGGGAGCCGAACGGGTTCTGCAGCCGTTTGTTGTAGCGGGGGTCGGTCAGTGCGCTGGTCTGCACGCCGCGCTCAATCACTTCGACGTGGGGCTTACGTCCTCTGGGCATATCGGCTCTCACTCTTCAATTTGTGAACTTCTACCGGCGGTGAACCCTTTCCCGAGTTCACCCCATTTCGTCTCGCTGATCCCGCGGGTGGCCGCCACGTCCCGTTCCAGTTGCGTCAGGCGTCCCCCACCCGGCCGCGGTTGCCCGCCACTCGGTTCACTCACCAGTGGGGCATTCGGGGCCGGCGCCACCCGCTGCGGAGCCCCCATCACGGCGGCCCCAGTGGCTGCCAGTTGAAGAATCGTCGCCACGTTGGGGTCCGCGGTCAGGTGCGCCGGCAGACTGCGCCACAGATTCGTCAACGCCACCTGATCAGGTTTCACCCCGTTCGGCATCGTGGTGTTCAGCGCCTGATGGAAGTTCCGTGCGCTCCGCTCCTGCGCCGTCTGCTGCACATGCGGCTGAATCGCGGCCTGCACCCGCTTGTCGGAGCGCTTCTCCGCCACCTGCAGGATCTTCTCGGCGCCCTTCGTGTTGAGGCTGCCATCGGGGTTGTAGAGGCTCAGCGTTTCCGCGAGCATGACGACGTCCGGATCGACTTCCGCCGCGGGTGCCGGTGGAGCATGCTGCGGCTGCGGCTGTTTCAGCAGCCCCGGATTGGCGTTGATGAAGTCGACGTAGGGCTTGGTCTGGTTGTAGTACTGCTCCAGTTGCCCGCCGCGCTCTTTCAGCGCCTTCTTTTCGTTCCGCTCGGCAATCAGGGCACGCAGGGGCACCATCTGCTCGCCGCCGACGTCCACCGCTTCGGGTTCGACCGGCTCGGCTGCGGGTGCTGGCGGTGCCGCAGCAGCCGGAGGCGGCGGGGCCGGCGCCGGGGCAGGAGTCGCGGGGCCATCTTCCAGGGAGACACTACCAGCGGGGAGATCATCAGCCATTACACGCCTTCCAAGACGGCCAGGAGGTCATCCTCTGGCAGTAACAGATACCGTTCACCATCCACGACGAGTTCTTGGCCGCTCTGCCACGAGAACAGGACGAAATCGCCCACCTTCACGAGAGGTTCGCGGGCCACGAGCGCACGCAGAAGATCAGCGGCTTGCATGTGGCCATCACTCTGATCGTCCAGCACCAGCCAGTCAGCCGCATCTTCCGCTTCCTGCTTGCGCGGATGCGTCAGTGTCCCGATGGCCACCACTGTGCCCGTCTGGTCGGGTTTCTTGTCTTCCTGCAGCCACAGCCCGCTTTCGGTGCGGTCCTGTGCCGCTTCAGGGCGTATCAGGATGCGGCTGCCGAGTGGACGCAGCATCAGAACCCTCCCCGCCGACTCGGATCCTGCCAGCCCGTCACCGTCACCGCTTGCGCCTCATCCTTCTGGACGAGTCGTGCCAGTCGTTCCTTCGGCCACTGCAGCAACACATCCACCGCTTTCTTCGCAGCAATCACCTGCCGCATTTTGTTGGCTGCCATCGCGTCATCGGTGTCGTTCACCGCCACTTCCAACTGCCGGTTGATGTTGCCCTGCCATTCGGTGGTGGCGTGCTCCACGAACAGGAACCATCCCGGCGACTTCAGCAAGTTCTCAAGGTCTTCGCGTTGACTCATTTCTGCTCGGCCTGCTCATGAAGTTCATTCAGCCACACGCGGACCGCGCGCTGGAGTTGCGCTCGCTTCCCGCTGCGGTCAGCACGCCAATACATCGGCCCGAGACGCACCGTAAGAGCCTTCGGCCGCTGCTGACGGTCGTAGCCGTATTTGATGGACCAGTTACTCTGCGGATCCTCTTTCATAACGCCTTCTGCATCCACACCGCGGCGTAATACCACCGTGCTTGCGGCGCCACCGTCGGAGGCTGGATCTGTTCCCCCTCCTGATTCGCATAGAACTGCGCCCGACGCACCGGTTGAAACGGCGTCACCAATCGCTCAGTGAGGGCGGCTTCGTCATAGACGCGGCACTTGGTCCCCACCACCCGGTAGCCGGTCGGGTCATACGGGACATCGGCATAGAACCAGCCCCCCGGCTTGAGCCACTGCGCCGCACGGGCCACAGCCACCGAATCGCCGTCCACGTGGCACGGATCCTCGTTGTAATGCCCAAGCCCGATATGCTCCACGCTGCTGATACCAACAACCGCATCGAAGCTAGCCGGGGGAAAGTCATGAACCAGCACGTCTCCCTGAATCGTCAACCCTTTACGGTCACATGCCCGCCAATCGATGCCGGTGATCGACAGGTCCGGCCGCGCTTCCAACACCAACGACATCCAGTCGAGCTCCGCACAGCCGATTTCGAGCACCCGTGCATACGGCGGGAAGTCGAACTCTCGCAGCTTGTAGACGCCTTCCCAGATGTTCCAACACGCATCGCCGCCTTTGCCCATACGCTACTGGGGTCGCTGTGGTCCCTGTATCATCCCCGGTGGCGGATGCCCGAACCGTTGCGCCAATTGCTGTGCGAGCTGCGAAATGTGATCGCCGCCGCCCTGCGGGGGTCCGCCTTGTCCCGGATGCGGTGGTCCGGCCTGCGGTGGCCCCTGTGGGCCTCCAGGCGGCCCTGGCGGCTGTCCCGGCATCCCCGGGGCCCCCATCATCGGCGACGGCGGCGGCATCGCGGGCGGCGGCGGCATCATGTTGAGTTGCCCCTGCTGCATCAGATCCTGCGCTGGGCTCCCGAGGAACGCCTGTGGGCTCGGAATGTTGAACAGGTGCAGGAAGTAGCGCCCCATCGCCCGTGCCGCTTGTGGCGTCTGGAACATCGGCGCCAGCATCGGGAATGCCTGCACCAGCATCGGCATCACCTGCAGCGCCTGCCCAAAACTACTCCGCTGTTTCGCCTTGTCGGCCGTCTCCACGCTGCCATGTGGCTTGAAACGATACGCCCCGTCCAGCAGTTCTGCCGTCACCCGCTTGTCAGGCAGATACTGGTCGATACTCACGCCGCGCCCCTCGAGGTTCCCGATGACACTGGACGGCATGTCCATCCCTTCGGGCGAATCGGCCAATGTCCGCTTCCAGATCAGGTGCCGAATCTGCCCGAGGTCTTCCATGAACTCCTGAAACCTGCGGATGATGAGGTCCATCCGCACTTCAGACGCCGCCGTCGCCATCTGCACTTCACCCAGCGTGCGCGATTCCTCACTCACCTGGCCGGCGGCGATGTCATTCACCCCGACGATTCTTTCGGCGTTCCGCTCCACCATCTGAATGTGCGTGAACACACTCTGCGTGAGGTCGGGAACCGTCACCGGTTCCACTTCCCGCATGTCCCGCACGTCAATCACCGCCCGCGGGCCCCACGGCTGCTCTTCCGGATCCCACAGCGCTCCGGTGAGCCGTTTGACCGGCGCCTGCACCACC
>Ga0068869_100001230_pt1 | contig 15085 bp, 13 predicted proteins | sample KBSMisM52_FD_64676 | JGI IMG/M metagenome (GOLD analysis project Ga0068869, IMG submission 64676) | Miscanthus rhizosphere microbial communities from Kellogg Biological Station, Michigan, USA - KBS Miscanthus M5-2 | ecosystem: Host-associated > Plants > Roots > Rhizosphere > Soil ... | reverse complement strand
GTGCAAGCCGGGCGACTTCCGCGAGAAATACGCCGTTCCAGCCGCTGGCGGTAAGGCCGAAGACAGCAGCGAGCTCCCGTTACACAGGAACTGGAATGGCGGAGGGAACAGTAATATCGCTCCGATGGAATTCGGGCTAAAGTCCGGTTTAGCTCGCCAACCTAAGCTGCCAAGTGGTAGATCGGGCGGAATCCGAACCTGCAACCAGACCGTTATGAGCGGGAGGATAGAGGTCAGGTCCATTGATTTCACTGCATTTTCGTCTGAATTTGCGCATTTGTTGCGTTTCGGCGAGGTCGTTTCTGGTGCGAAACTGGTGCGGTGGACCGCAAGATCGAGGGCTTTTTGCTGTCCGAATTTTGGCCAGAGATTCTACTTCTAGCGGCGACGAGTGACCAATGGGACTTCGACCCGTGGCTTTTCAATACGCCTGGCGGCGTGATCAACTCCGCGCTGGTAAAGCTGTATGAAAGCACGTTTTAATTGGTCGGCTTGGATCCCATCCGACGCAAGATTGCGGCGACGTGCAACCGGCCCCAGCCGTGATCGACGGGCATTGACGGCGTTCGCGTCGGGGCCGCAAAAGCAGAACTCACGCATCTTGCCGAGCCGTACCCGCACCAAGAGTCCTTCGGTCGATGCCCTTGCGGATCAGGGGGCGACACGAGCCACCTCGACATGATTTGTCTCGTGGTTAACTACATTAACTGGCGCCGGAGCCCCGATTTGCTTGATTTCGAAGATCGCCGCGACGGGATTCGGAAGTCGCTTGCTCGCATCGGAGATCGAGGGCGGAGAGTTGCTGTTTGCCGCATTGTTCATCCCCCAAATCGCCGCCTGTGTCCGGTTCTGGACTCGGATCTTGCGAAGGATTGCCTTGACGTGGACCTTCACGGTCGCCTCGGCGATATCGATTTTTTTCGCTATGCATTTGTTGGTGTTGCCTTCGATCAGGCAGCGCAGAATCGACTTCTCCCGCGGGGAAAGCTGCGGCGCGATGTCCTCGGTTGTAACGAGGATTTCCTCGCCGTTTTCGTCGCTCCGCGCCGCCTCGAGCAGGTGGTTGCCTTCGGAATCGAGAATGAATGACAGAAATGCCGACGGGAAAATTGTTTCACCCATCATCACCAGCTCTACGGATTTGATGAATACTTCGCACGTCATGACGTCGACGAAATAACCGTTGGCGCCCGCCCGAAATGCTGAAACCAACTCGTTTAGCCGAAAGTCATCGGCAACCACCGCAATGCGGCCGCCCGGGTGCCGGTCCCTGAAAAGCTCAATCTGTTCGAGCGTGGGGTCAAAATCATTGCCGGTATGAACGATGAGAAACAACGGCTGGGGTTGTCGGGGTTTGTTCGGGGGTAAATCATCGGCACACGACACCGAGGCAAGGATGCGAAAATTTGCTGAGCGTAAGATTCCGGCAAGTCCTTCCCGGAGTAAAGCACTTTTCCCAATGACTATGGTCGCAAATGACTCTCGCCTCCGCATGGCACCCTCCTTGCGTCCACGCAACCTCTGCTGAACGGGGCCGTCCGACTACGGCCGTCTCGTTTGGTGGTGTGTCGATGGCTTGATGACTTCCTGTTCAGCGGAAATCTTGATGTCGAAATAGTCCGGATGTTTCTGTCGGCGGGCTCCCCCCTTTCAAAGAAAACGTCTTTTCCTCATTTAACTTTTGTTTTCCTCATTTGACTTTTGAAAGCTTCGCGCACTAGTTGTGAATGTTAGATTCAAATTACCGATATCCCAATATACCGTTAGATATAGGCGGACTTGTGGGCTCTGATGGATTTCGTTCATTCATCGCAAACGGCGTGCGGCACCGGAGAACGCATTCTCTGATCGAGCGATTGACAAGGTGGCTACCGAGAGTTGTGTTCTTTCGCTCCCACCAGGCTGCGGCACAGCGTCGCCCTCGGGGATAGAAGGCTTTCAACGCCGCGATGGCTGCGCTGACATTCGTGACCAGACAATCCGGATTTCCCGGTATTTCGCCGCTTCGACGCAACGACGCTGCGCCTTCGGAAAAATAGTGAGTCTCAAGGAGCTTGGCGTAGCAACATTTCGGGACGCGCGGGGTTTAAGTAGACGGACAAGGGCCGAGGACTCCAATGCGCTGTGTCCGTGTGGTAATCGCGGACCGCCACCCGGTGGTTCTGCAGGGTTTGTTGAACCTACTCGGCGAAGGGAGTGGCTTCAAAGTTGTTGCGTCTTGTGGTGACGGGACGAGCTGCATCGAAGCCATTCGGCGGTTGGTCCCGGACATCGCCATCTTCGACAATTCGATGCCGGGTCTGACCGGGCTGGAAATCCTCGACATCGCTAACGCCGAGAGCCTTCCCACCCGACTGGTTGTTTTCATCGTAGCTATCGAAGATCGCGAACTGGCCATGTCGGCCGCCGCCGGCGCCTATGGTGTCATTCCGAAGGATGTGACGCCCGAATCTCTGGTGCAGTCCTTGCGCCAGGTCGCGGATGGCCAGCGGCTGTTGCCGCTATCTTCCTCCGATCAGGTAGTGTCCCGGCCGTCGGAAAGCATTGCGTTTGCGGAGAACGTAATGACGGTACTGACGGACCGTGAGCGCCAGATCATGCGTCTGGTATCTGTAGGATTGTCCAACAAGGAAATTGGGCGTCGGCTGAATATTGCCGACGGGACCATCAAGGTGCATCTCCATCACATTTTTCAGAAGCTTGAAATCAGCAACCGGACACTGCTCGCGGCGCTCGCAATATCGCAACAAAAATCGCAGGCCTCAGCCCGGGAATCAAATTCCCCGGATTAGCGGTGGTGAGCAACGATCGAAGAGCAAAGCTGCCGTTGCCGTGCGGCGGCTACATCCGTCTCGATTGATACGCGCTACGCCTGTCGCGGAGGGTGAGCATGCCGCAGCGGAGTTCTCGGTTTCAGTGCCGCTTCACCGGGCTGCCTCGCGTCGTGTCCAGGCCCGGTAGCATCACAACGTATTCACGATGAATCGTGGTCGGTGATCTGTTTCCATCGAACAGGACGCTGACGCTATTAACGTAGACGCTCCCTCCGACAATTGTGCCCGTCTTCTTGGCGAGGCGCGCGCAGCGCTACGCACCGAGCACGCTCATTCGAACGCGAACGCCAATAGAAGGATTGGACTTCATTGGGCCAGTCCAGCTGGATTCATGAAGTACCATTCTAATACGGGATCATATTCGGCTGGATGCGGCGTAACCGGAGTAGCCCATTTGGGATTGTCGAGCGCGGGCCTGATTCCCAAGAGTCAACATTGGATGGATTCCGTGACTTGGCCCAGGGTGATGTTCCCAATATCGCTCCGGAAGCGGTGCATCCCAAAAGGGTGCCTACAAAGGACGGTTGTGCCTCTAGCTCTGAAGGGCCACGATAAGGCCTGTCGTTCCCGTGCTTGTCGTTCCACGCTTGCACTCGGCGACCATTCCGGGGGGACGGGATGGCCTCCATCGAAACGAAAGCCACGCGCCATGGTGCTGATCCAAGGCAAGAAAGCCGCCAAGGAAAACGACGGCGAAAAAAACTGCGTCCGAGCCGCAGCGCGGTGCGGGTCACGTCAACCGCGGCTTTGAGGAAACCCGGCGGATCGGTGAACACGCCGTCCGACGAGAAGGAGTCAACCAGCAAGCCGGCGAACTTGATGCCCTCTCCCGCGGCCACGCCCTGACTCACCGCGAGCGTCAGATTATGCGTCTAGTCTCGGAAGGAATGTCGAACAAGGAAATTGGGCGTCAACTGAATATCACCGACGGTACAAATTAAGGTTCATCTTCATCATATCTTTCAGGAGCTTGAAGTGAGCAATCAGACGGTGCTCGCGGCGCTCGCCATCTCGCAAGATTCCAGGGATGACGAACCTCAGGGAAATCGTCATGGAGCGTCATTCGGAGCTTCCCTCGGAACTGGTTCCGCCATTGCCGATAGAATCAGGTCCGTACGGAACCGATGAGCTCGCCCGAGCGGCGTGCCGTACATCACTCCACGCGCCGGCAACGCAGAATGCTGCGCAGTATCGCGAACTCCAGCGAGGCTGGGGAGCTGCACGTTCGGTGTGGGCAGATTTCTAGCGAGTTGTCCCAAAGAGGCCCCTCAGACGAAGGCGTCACAGCTTGGCTCCCGTCTCAGCGAGCTCGACCTTGCTGAGGCCGACTTCGCGCTTTGCTTACGGTGCGATCGAAAATTGAAGGGCAAAGAACCTTCGTCCACCAACTTGGGGACTGTCGGTCACTTCGACCCGCCAGCGAAGGGCGTTCCACGACGGTCTGGCCATGCCCTCCTTGAGGATTTCGACACTCAATTGGATCGCTATTGCTTGTGCGGAGGCGACGTCAGGCAGCTCCACTCCGACGTCATCCAACACCAAAGTGCCGTCGCGAACATGGAAGAAATAGCGAGGCATCAACGCCTTCCCCTAGAAACGCGGCGCCCACGTCCGCATAATCAGTTGACCAAGGCACAATTGGTGGGCGGGCCCAAGTATCCTTTGGAAGCGAGACCTGTGATCTTAAGTAGTATCCTCAAATGGGATTGGTTGCTGGCTCGTGGCGGCGAGTCTGGTCGGCGAATCTATTGTGAATCCGCATAAATACCACATCAACAACGCCTGCGGGACGCTCTCGCTCCTGCAGGCGATGCAGGAAGCCTGCTGCCATCGCATCGTGTTTTCTTCGACCGGCGCGGTCTACGGCAATGCCGACAGCAAGGGACTACCAGAAGACTTTCCCCGCGCACTGATCAACGCTTATGGCGCCTCGAAGTGGATGATCGAGCGGATGCTTGCAGATTATCGGAGCGCCTGTGGATTCGGAGAATTCTTCTTACGTTATTTTAACGCCAGCGGTACGGATCCGGCCGGCGGCATCGGCGAATTGCGTGACAACGAGAGACACATCTCATTCCGCGTGCGATGATGCCGCTGCAAGGGCATGTGAGCGACTTCGCGCGGTGTTCGGTGACGATTATGACACGCCTGACGGAACCGCAATCCGTGACTACGTTCACGTCACCGATCTTGCGGCCGCGCATTTGGAGGCCTTGAAGCTGCTGCTCAACGGACATTCCCGTGGCACCTTCAACCTCGGCACCGGCTTAGGTTATTCCGTGCGTGAAATTCTGGCAGCAATCAAAAAGCAGACCGGACGAGAGGTATCCCATCTTGTCAAGCCGCGACGGCAAGGCGATCCAACTTACCTGGTCGCAGACCCGTCTGGGGCACGCAGAGTCCTGAAGTTCGTTCCTGCCTATTCCGATCTTCCGACTATTATCCGAACCGCCTGGGCCTGGCATCAAAAGGCACACCCGCTGAAGGGGGATGGCCGGTCGATCTTGAGTGCTTACGGGTGCAGTTACATCCATTGGGCCAACCAGCACAACCGACCGGAGGGTTGTAGCACCGCATGATTACTTGAGAATGTTATTCGGGCGCTGCAGCGCTCGATGCAATGCCGTATTGGCGCGTAAGGAAACCGCGTGGTCGGCGTCCCGGCGAGACCGGCCCACCGAGCTCCACGGACCAGTGTTCCGCAACTCGAGCAAGGTATCAGCGAGGAGGGGAGACCCCTTTCGTCCGTGCGAAATAATTCTTGTAGAGCGAGCGCAGGTCTGGATGCGAGCCGCCGCCCGCCATCTGTAGCGTGGGACATGCCAAGGTCGGCTGTTTTCCCCATGAGTATGCCATGTCGAAAGGTCGGTCCTTCACCGGGACCTTCTCGTCCCAAATGGCCAGCATGATTTCCGTCTCGGCCACCGTGGGCAATCGATAGTAGGGGGAGTAGGCACGGCCAGGGCTTGTGCAGACTTGCCCGAATGTCTGAAAGACCGGCACGATGCGGGTGCTCGGGATGCCAGCCGCCAGCGCCTGTTCGATGCGCTGGCGGAGTGCTGCGTAGTTGCACCCGGTAAGGTCGTTCTTGATATTGCAAGGATACGGATCGACGCCGATGTAGTCTACCGCGTCCTTCATCTGCGCGAACTCGTTCGGGGCGGCGGAATTGTTCAGGATTATCGCGAACGTCCGGCCGCGTGGATCGAGGGAATGGATTAGCGCAGTGCGCTCCGCCAATCGCTGCGGCGCGTCCGGACACCGGTCCGGATGAGGCTCATCCGAGATGTAGTAGATGCTGCTGAATTTCGGGTGGTCCTTGATTGCCATGACGATATCTGTGACCTGCCTGTCACTTAGCCGCCACGAACAGCTAAAATTGTAGCCATTGCCCAGCCAGTAGACACCCTTCATCCCTTCGGGCAACGCTCTGAGTGCGGACAGCGTGCTCACGTCGGCAAGATTGAACCCGGCCGAAGCCGCCCCGGCGTAGTCGCCATGCATGTTTACGGTGAAGTGCAATTGCTCGCGCGGCTCGGTAGCAACTGCCTGGGACATGATCCCGAGCGTAACCGTGATAACCAGCAACATGAGCTGCCTTAGGGCGCAGCCCCCTACAGTGGCGATGGTTGAGCTGCCGAAAGCCCTTGTGGTAGTTGGACGCATGATGCTTTTGCTCCGACGGCGCTCCGGCGTCTCCAGTCCTGATACTGGTCCTCGTTTTTATCTTCTCGCGCATCCATGAGCGGTCCGATCTCGAGTGATCTCACGCGAGATGGGGCTTCAGGTGCAAGAGATTTTCACTAAAGTCACCGTACCGATAACGCGCATGCTTCTTGAGGTCGACCTGGGTGATCACTGCAGCGACGGCATCCTGCAGATCGCCCTCTCCAAATCCGGAGCGTCGCAATAGCTCCAACGCATTCTGTGCAACCTCCCGCGGCGTGCTTCCCCACTTGACGGCAAACAGGACTTTATCGACCATCGAGGCGAGGAGCCTCGCCTCCGTCGCACTGAGCAGCGGCGCGCCGTCGATCACTATGCAGTCATAACTCCCTTCCAGTTCGCGCAGAAGCTTTGGCATCCGTTGATTTGCAACTGTCGCCACGGGATCCGCGGGGGCGCGCGACAGAGGCAGATAATCGAATCCCAGGCCTGGGGCGGCTCTTATCACCTCAGCCGGCGGCCGGCCTTGCAGAGCCTGCAAGATGCCGCAGTCGGCGGATTCTCCAAGCTCGCTCGCGATTGATGGTTCTCTAAAAGAGAGATCAATCAATAGAACGCGGCGCTGAATCCGCGCAGCGAAAACCGCGAAGCTAATTGCTAGCGTCGTTTTTCCTTCGCGGGGCAAGCTAGAGGTGACGAGGAAGGTCTTGGGTGACCTTTGTAAGGTCACCAGTTGCAGCGCTGCAGCAACGACCGATCGAACAGCCTCGGTATAACGTGCGTCTTGCGGAATTAGTTGATGCGGGCGGAGCGTCTTTCCTTCGCAGGGCGCGCTTGGGCTGACGAGGAACGTCTTGGGTGGCCTTGTTGGACTCGCAAGCTGCAGCGCTGCAGCAACAACCGATCGAACAGCCTCAATATACCTTGTGCCTTTCAGAATTAGTTGAGACGGGAGGGTCCTTCTGGTGAGCTGCGGAATGACGCCGATGCAAGAAACGCCAAGGGCATCGGTCACCTCGCGTTCGGTCCGCAACGTTCCGTCGAGTTGCTCGAGCAGCACCGCCAGTAGGCTGGCGCCGATTGAGGCGAGCACCATGGCAGGGAGAACAAACAGGAGTGGATTAAGCGAGCTTGGGAGAGTCGGGATAGAAGCAGACGACAATACGCGCAGGTCCGGCTGAACGTTCCCCTCTCCCAGAATTGCCTTTTGACGCTGCACAAGGCTCTCATAAAATTGAGCGAAAGCCGTTGATTCACGCTGCAGTTCGCGCAGTTGCGCCTCGGGCTCTCGTACCTCGCTGCTTGCGTCCTGCAAAACGGCGATCCGTCGCTCCAACTGTCGGACTCGTGTCTCTAGGGTGCTGCTTTCCTCGGCCAATTGGCTCTGATTGGTCGTTTGTCCCATGCTCAGTGTGGTCGGTCGCGCGTGCCGCTCTGCGAGATCTGATCTGGCGACGGCCAGCTGACGGTTTAGATCGACGAGTTGTTGGTCGACCACATCCATCCGGCTCGCCTCCGTGAAGCCGTGCTTGGTGCGATAACTTTGCAGTGCAGCCTCTGCGCGCTCGACTTCTGCTCTGAGGGGGGGGAGCCGCTTGCTCAAGCTACGCAAAGCGTCGTTGCGATCGTCGAGAATTCGCTCTTTGAGGGTTGCCAGATAGAGCTCCACACTCCGATTCGCGATCGCTGCGGCCAAGGCCGGGTCGCCAGATGTGTATGTGACTCCGATCATGCGCGAGCGAGTGTCCTTGTATGCGTTGATTCGATCCGTGAAAGTCTCGATAGAGAATTCTTGGGCGCCTAGCAGGCCTCGGCTCTCCTTCGGCCCTGGTCCAAATTCTTTGGCAATGCTGTCAAATACACGCTGGAGATGACTCTGCGAGCGGAGCGCCGCGACATGGGTCTGAACTGCAGCATCATCAAGCACACCGGCAATGCTGGGCTCGCCTGCGCCGGTGCCTCTCGGCGGGTCGACAAGGACCTCGGCGGTCGCGGTATAGCGGGGCGGGAAGACCAGCCAGATGGTCCCGACCAGGCCAAGCGCGAGCCCAACCGCCAGGATGATCAATCTCCGTCGGCGAAGGAGAAGGCTGATGAGTTGACGCAGATGAAGTCTTGTCGCTTGTCGAGTGTCCATAGCTTCGTGTCCACCGTTAGATACTGTTGTCATAGCCGAACAAACTCCGCCTGTTTTCCGCCGAACGAGCACCTCGAAACGGAGGCTGCCTCCAGGAGGCAGAGGACGACTCCGAACCAGAAGATCGGGTGGCGGATGATGAAGTGGAACATGCTGAATACGACGAAGGCGCAAGAGAGTGCCGCCAGAGCCGGAAGCTTAGCTTTCGTGGTCGCGACAAGCAGTGACGCATAGAGCATGGCAATGGCAAGAAGTGCCATCAGCCCACCCTGAACAAACAGGTCGAGGGGAGTGTTATGGGCCTCGAACTTATGTGGGGGGGACTGCTTCCATGCCTTCTTTGTCAGGTGGGGGCCCGGTCCAAGGCCCAGCATCGCTGCCTGCATACCTTTATCGTAGGCTTCCTCCCAGAGATGAAACCGCAAATCTCCCTGGTTATCCTCGGCGTAGAGTGCCGCGGATTTGGCTTCGACCCGCTCGACCACTGCGGGGGCGAGTGGAAGGGCGCCGACTGCGAGCACCGGCAACCCAAGCAGAGCGAGGCTTACTAACGCCGCCCGAAAGGTCAGGCCTCGTTTGAATGTTGCCAACCAAAGAGAGGACTTAATCGCGAGAAAGACAGCGCTCGCACCCAAAATACCCACGGCAAATGAATCGCTCTTGGTGAGCACGCCGACGCAGAAGGCGAGCACAGCGCAGGCAGCCGCAGCGGTCGCCTTCGCACGCCGGGTCGCTGTGTCCGCGAGATGAATCGAAACCAGTGTGAGCGACGCAGTCGCGAAACCGAGTTGGTTTGGATCGTTCGACCAACCTCTCAAGCGATCGTAGAACCAGGGATCGGCCGCGACCGGCAGGCGAATCAAACCGTATGCGTGAGCTAACTGCAAGCTTAGAGACGCAGCGCTGAACAGCGCGATCAGCCAAGTCATGCGTCGCAGGCGGTGCGCACCATTCAACTCGAGAGCCATTGCGCAAGCGAGGCAAAACAGGAACAAATAGGCGATGACGTCGTGCATGATTTCGGTGGTGTCGAAGAACAATTCGGTTGCGAATCCCACGATCGCCCCGACACTTTCGGCGACGAACAGGATCAGCCAGAAGGCGACCACAACGGTAAACGCTGCGTTCGATGCCGGCGCCAGCCGCCCAGCTTGAAGGCACAGGAGCAGACCGAGCCAAATGGCGAGGCACATTTCGCCTGGCCCGAACGGAGTGTCGCCGAACCGAAGCTGGGTCGCCGTTGACAAAAGCAGCCCGAGCGCGAGCAGGGAATCCAGAATCATGGATTTACCCCCAAAATGGGCGGAGCCCGGTGTAACGCCTGGCTCGAAGCGCAGTTCGTGTCGGCGTCGCATTGATGTTGCATGGCCAGCGACGGCCACCGTGCTGTGGAGCAGCCGCGGAGTCGCTCCAGTGAGCATCGAGCACGGGCTGGACCCACAGTGTCGTTACCGTGATGCAGGGCTCGGCGTGCAATATCGCTCATTATCGAAGCCCCTCGATGGGACGTCAGGCGACACGTTGTGCGTGTCTTGCAGTTGTTCCGCATAGCTCGGAAACGCACAACATCGACCGCGATACAGAGTCGCAATTCGATCCATTGGTTGTAAAGCAGCGAATCACGCCACGAACGACGAATTGGTATTATGCCTCGTGCTGGGTAGTCGGCTCGCATCTGACAGACACGCTCACCAGTCGCAGAACGTTGCAGCGCTCACTTCTTGCAATTTGCTCGACACCGCCTCGACGATCTGCCCGGCACGCGCAACGACCCGAAATCAAGGGCTGCCGGAGATGTATGCAATCCGGATCGACAGGACGCCCGGGGTTCACGTCCCGTGACGGTATCGGAGCGCGTTCCGATCTCCTACAAGCGCGGGTCTCTTAAGGAGTAGTACTCCGGATGGATCTAACGGGGGTACTCCGCATGGCTCAACCTAGCAACGTAAGGTCATTTGACCCGTAGATCATGATCAATGATTGTCTTGGCGGCTGTATCGGTTTTCTTGGTGCCGTGATGTGCCTCCGACACTTGATAATTTCCTTGAAGGCTGGCCTGATCGCGGTCGCCGGGTTGTGTTGCTTAGTGAACCCGGCGCGAGCGGAATACCGCTTGCAAGGCGGAGATGTTCTCGAGATTTCTGTGTTCGGCGTTCCCGAACTGAGACAGCGTGCCTCGGTTCAATTGGACGGCAGAATCACGTTCCCTGTCATCGGTGCTTTCTTGGTCGAAGGCGTCGAATTGTCCGAGGTCCAAAGCAAAATTCAATCCGCCGCGGCCAGCAAGATATTTCGCATCCGGACTCCGGACGGCCGGGAGCTCTCGCGGATGTTCGAACGGGATGAAGTCGCGGCGACGATCGTGGAATATAGGCCGGTCTTCATTTCCGGCGACGTGACCCGCCCTGGCGAACAGGCGTTCCGCCCTCACATGACCGTGCGCCAGGCCCTGGCGTCTGCCGGGGGATTTTCTGCCCTGGCCCGCGCTAACGCGACCTCGTTCGATGCGGCTAATCTGCGGAGTGAATATATCACGGTATGGTTGAACTTGGCGCGGGAGCATGTGCGGGTTTGGCGCATCAAGACAGACCTCGGGGAGAATATCGAGCTCGATCAGAAAGCCATTCCGCCGGCGCCGGTTTCAGATGTGGTGTCGTCGCAAATTGTGAACCTCGAAATCGAGTACCGGGCGGCGAGTTCTGCGGACCACGAGCGGGCAAAAGACTTCCTTCGGCAGTCAATAGAGCAGGCGAGCAAGCAGGCTCTCGTCTTGGCGGAGCAGAGGCAGAGCGAAGATGAGGGGGTTCAGGCAGATGCCCAGGAGCTCCAGAAGGCCAAGGCAGCCTATGGCAACGGCACCCTGCCTAGCCACCGCGTGGCCGAGTTCCGTCGAGCTGTGCTGTTCTCTTCCACCCGCCAACTGCAGACCACCAATCAACTCATTCTAGTGCAGAAATCGCGCGCCGAGTTGGCGAGAGAGCTCGAGAAAATCGACGATCAGCGCCGGATTCGCTTGCTGGCGGAATTGCAGGACGCCACGGTGAAGCTGGCCGGCGAGCGCGCAAAGCTGCGGGGCGTGGAGGAAAAACTCCAGCTGGCTGGCCTGAGACCTCCACGAACTTCGGATAGCGCCAACAAGGCCGATATCACGGTGTTCAGAACCGGCATAAGCGGTAAGGAACGCCATACCGTCGAAGCCGATAGCGAGCTCCAGCCTGGAGACGTTATCGAGGTCGCCTTGCGTCCGGAAGGCGTCGATATCGCCGCGCAAGTAGACACCGGTCGCTGAGGCTCTCTCGATTGGCGCCGGGGCCGAGGTCCGAAATGCCTCGCGCCGCTGTTGCTATTGCTGCGCGCGGCCATTTCGCCGACGTCTGAGTGTAATCCTCAAGGCGATCTTCGAACCCTAATCCGGAATAGCCATCGGTCTCTCGTCCAGCGGGGTGTAGTTTTTTTTATCCTCCGATTGAGGTGCGCCGATGAAAGTCCCTACATTCAGGCAAATTCTCGGAACCGAGTCCGATGAGGATCTCATTGGCAGTAGCGGGCGTGAACAGCTTTATGGCTATGGCGGCAAAGATCGGCTCTACGCCAATGGCGGCGACGACCAGCTCTTTGGCGGCGCCGGAAACGACCTGTTGGATGGTGGAACGGGCGCTGACGTCATGTATGGAGGGGCAGGCGACGATCTCTACCGGGTCGACAATCTTGCGGACGTCGTGAGCGAGACAACCGTCCCTGGCGTCGACGACGGTGGTATCGATACGGTGGAAAGCACGATCACCTACTCGCTGGGCGCGTTCCTCGAGAAGTTGAATCTGAAGGGGACGGCGGCGATCAACGGGACAGGCAATGACCTCGCCAACAAGCTCGCCGGGAACGATGCGGCCAACGTGTTGAGCGGACGGGGTGGTGACGACCTCATGTACGGCAACGGGGGCGGCGACATCCTGATCGGCGGGGCGGGAAGTAATGAGCTGTGGGGCGGCGCAGGATCGGACACGTTCGTATTCAATTTCCCAGTCGCCGGCAGCACGGACCGCGTCAAGGACTTCTCGGCCGCGGATCATGATCATATCGGGATCTATGCCAGCAACTATGGGCTGGACCTCGGCCAAGGCCTCGTTGATGACGGAACCGGCAAGCTGGTCCTCGATCTGGCCTACTTCGTGGCCGTAGCCGGCTCGGCGAGCACCGTGCAGGGCACGTCGTCCGGTCACGGGCAGTTCGTGTTCTCGTCCACGTCCTCGACCCGGACACTGATGTGGGATGCGGACGGTGCGGGCCCCTTGCACGGCACCGCGCTCGCTACCTTCAATACGGGCGTCGCCTTGAGCGCCGCCGACTTCTTCGTTTTCAACGCGCCTCCGACTGTGACCGTGAATGGCTCACCGGCTGCAGCGCCCGAGCGTGCGGACGCTCAGGTCGCCTTCACGATCAATCTGTCTGTCCCGTGGAACGAGGACGTACTATTGACCTACTCGACGGTGGATGGCGCGGCCGTGGCCGGCAGCGACTTTGTTGGCGTCTCGCATGGCCAGGTGACGATCGCCGCCGGCAGCACCAGCGCCACCGTCTTGATCGATGTGCTCGCCGATAACCTGCCGGAGCTTATGGAGTCCTTCAATCTCCGGCTCGACTCGGCAGTGGCCATCACCAGTGGCACGGAGCTTTCCATTGCCGGCAGCACAGCCAGCGGCTCCATTGCGCCGCTCGGCCCGGAAGTTGTCGCGAGCACCGACATGGCGGCGCTCGGAAGCACGGATCCCGCCGGGATCGCCTATGTACCCGGAATGGGGTTCTTCGTCAGCGACTCCGAAGTTGAGGAGAGCCCGTTCTTCCGCACCACGAACCTGTGGAAGCTGCAACCCGACGGCACCGTCGTCCAGTTGTACAGCCTCTTGAACTTCACAAGTGAGCCGACGGGCCTGGCTTTCGACTCCGGCACGGGGCGCCTGTACATCTCCGACGACGACCAATTCAAGATTTTCTGGGTCGATCCGGCCAATCCCACCGTCAAGCTGGGGGAATTCGATCTCAGGCATCTGGGCTGCAACGACCCGGAGGACGTGGCGGTCAATCCGAACAACGGCCACCTGTTCATTGTGAACGGTGATCAGGTCCTAGGCCCGACAGCGCGCTCAATCATCGAGATCGACAACACCGGCACGCAGGTATTCTCGACCATCGTTCTGCCCGCGGAAATCAAGGATCCCGAGGCGCTGGTCTATGACGCCAGTCACGATGTCTTCTATGTCGGCGGCGGCTTCAGCCCGGACGTCTGGGTCGTCGATCGCAGCGGCAACATCTTACAAAAACTCGACGTCCTCGAAGGATACCGCCACGAGACCAACAACACGGCGGTCAACGTCAAGGACCTCGAGCTCGCGCCAAGCAGCGACCCCAACGACGATCCCGCCACGCTAAACCTCTATGTCGCCGATTACGGGTGGTCGCACGTCAGCGACGGCCGCATGCTCGAGATCGACCTGCATGGGGGGCTGCTCTTGGCGTAGCGCGCCATCAGCTGCGGCGTGATGATTGCGCAGGTATCCGATGGGCGTAGCGGGGTTCCGAGTGATGATTATTGAGCTTTTTGGCCCACCTGCTGTCGGAAAGACCACTCTCGCGCACGCATTGGCGACGGAACTCGAGAAGAATGGCTTCGGCATTCAGCTGATTATGAGCTCCAGACCGGCGGAGCGTGGCTCGATCCAGGTCGAGAGCACGCGAGCCTTGTTGTGGTGGAGAACTGCGTTGGCCGCCCCTCTGAGCAGGACGGCCAAGGTGGTCAGCGCCGGGCCTGTTCTGCTCGCGGGCGCGCGGAGCGACGAGCTCACCGCGAGCCTGATGGACCTCCTGCCACCTCGCACCCTTTTGTGGTCGGTTCGCTATCGCCGATTTCTTTTCTTTCTATCTCGCTCCTGGATGAGGGCCAGTACATCTGATCGGATCGTCATCTTCGACCAAGGTTTCCTGACGGCCCTGTGCTCGATGGCACTGCTGGCCCGGCACGTCGATCGAAGCGTGATTGTACGAGGACTGGCGTTGATCCCGCGCCCGAACCTTCTCGTTCGCCTTGACGCGCCCCGGGAAATACTGGAGGCGCGCCTTCGCGCGCGGCTAGGTCGCCAAGGCGCGGTCGAGCGATTGTTCGAATTGGATCTGCAAACAAGTCTTCAGCAGATCGACACGACCAACGACGTGGCCCAGACACTGGAGGAGCAAGGCGGCCACATGATCCACGTGACCTCCCTCGACCGCGGTCTGCTTGAGCAAGCAGTCGATCGCATCGTCCGAGAGGCGAAATCCCGGGACGAAGAGGTCGATCCGCTCAATCGTTCATTTGTGAGGGACGGCGCATCGTCCGAATGGCCACATGACACACAATTCTGACCTAGGCTTTATCGGTGCCGATGCTGCGGCGACCCGAGAGACGCTCAAGGGC
>Ga0068869_100001201_pt1 | contig 15225 bp, 14 predicted proteins | sample KBSMisM52_FD_64676 | JGI IMG/M metagenome (GOLD analysis project Ga0068869, IMG submission 64676) | Miscanthus rhizosphere microbial communities from Kellogg Biological Station, Michigan, USA - KBS Miscanthus M5-2 | ecosystem: Host-associated > Plants > Roots > Rhizosphere > Soil ... | reverse complement strand
TTGAGCCTCCCGTTACTGCGCAGACTGAGCCAATCCGGTCCGCGCTCCACGTGCAGACCGGCCTCTGTCAGCTTGGAGAGTACGGCATCGAGGATGTCTGAGCGGGTGTCCTTCAAACGAATCTCTCCGCCAGTGGCTGCCGCCGCGATCAGAAATGTTCCCGTCTCGATGCGGTCAGGCATCACGCGGTAGGTCGCAGCGTGTAAGGCCGATACCCCGTCGATGGTGATGACGTCCGTGCCCTGACCACGGATTCGTGCTCCCATCGCAACCAGACAGTTGGCAAGATCGACGACCTCGGGCTCGCGCGCTGCATTCTCGATAACGGTGGTGCCTTCGGCAAGCGTTGCCGCCATCATGATGTTTTCGGTACCTGTCACGGTAACGATATCCATCACAATGCGCACACCCCTTAGATGCTCGGCGCGAGCGTGGATGTACCCGTGCTCGATGTCGATGTGGGCACCCATGGCCTGCAAACCCTTGATGTGCTGGTCCACGGGCCGAGACCCGATCGCGCACCCACCCGGCAGCGAAACACGCGCTTCACCGAAACGGGCCACCAGTGGCCCCAAGACCAGGATTGACGCGCGCATGGTCTTGACCATCTCATAGGGCGCTACGCGATTGGACAGTTTCGCCGCCGTGAGACCCACTCCCAATCTTTCATCGAGCGAGACCTCCACTCCCATCTGTCCCAGCAAGGTTAGATTGGTCGTCACATCCCGCAGATGCGGGACGTTCTGCACACACAGCGTCTCGCCCGTCAGGATCGAGGCGCACAAGATCGGCAGAGCGGCGTTCTTCGCACCTGAGATGCGCACTTCGCCTGCGAGCGGCACCCCGCCGCGTATGAGCAGTTTATCCACTAGTGCGGGGCCTTTTGCCAGTCTTCGGGTGCATAGGTCTGCATGGAGAGTGCGTGAATCTCCTCGCGCATGCGATCTCCCAGCGCCTTATAGACGAGTTGATGTTGCTGCACCCGGTTCTTGCCGCGAAAGGCTTCGCTCACGATCACGGCCTCGAAGTGATGGCCGTCCCCTACGACCTCCACATGCTGGCAAGCCAGCCCTTCCTCGATATAGCGCTTGACGTCTGCGGGCAGCACCAAGGTTGATTACCTCCAAGTGGAAAAGCGAAAAGCACTATTTTATCCGCATGAAAGGCCGGACAAGCGGCCTTGGATGGCAGACTCAGTGACGCAATTTGTACCCGCCCGCGAGCAACCGCAGATTCACCGCCGTCAATCCCAGTACGCAGCCGCTCACCACAGCAGCGCTAGCCGCAGGAGAAACATCGGCGACACCGAAGAAGCCGTAGCGAAATCCGTCGACCAGATAGAAGAACGGATTCAAGTGGGAGGCGACTTGCCATATCGGCGGCAAGGTATTCACCGAATAAAACACGCCCGCCAGAAACGTAAGTGGAATGATGACGAAATTCTGGAACGCCGCGAGCTGATCGAACTTGTCGGCCCAAATGCCTGCGATGATCCCCAGCGCACCCAGCATGCCCCCTCCCAGCAGAGCGAAAATGAGGGCCCAAAGCGGATGCTGCAGCGGCACATCAGCGAAATACAGCGTGACCAGCAGCACACCCAGCCCGACTACGAATCCGCGTACGATGGCAGCCAGTGCATAAGCCCCGAACATCTCCAGAGGAGATAGCGGCGAGAGGAGTACGAACACGAGGTTGCCGGTGATCTTCGACTGGATGATGCTCGATGAGCTGTTGGCAAAGGCATTTTGCAGGAGCGACATCATGGCCAGGCCAGGGATGAGAAAAGCGGTATAGCTCACGCCCGGGTAAACCTGTACGTGCGATGCCAGCGCGTGGGAGAAGATCAGAAGATACAGCAGAGCCGTCAGAATCGGGGCTGCGATGGTCTGGAAGCTCACTTTCCAGAACCGCAGCAGCTCCTTTTGCAAAAGGGTGAGAAAGGATGGCATCAGTGCCTTCTCATCATCTGCACGAACACGTCCTCCAGATCCGCCTGCATCACTTCCATTTCCTGCACCTGTATGTGTGATTCGCGCAGACGGGCGAGCACTTCCTCCACGCTGGCACAGTCGGGCAGCTGCAGGATCCGGCTCCCATCCTTTGTCCCTACGCTGTAGCGCTCGAGAGGCGGTGGTAGCTCGTCGGGTTCCAAGCGCAGGCGCAGCCGGGCGCCCGAAACGTGCTGGAGCAGATTGCGAGTTGTATCGAGCGCAACGATGCGGCCCTGCTTGAGCATCGCGATGCGAGCGCAAAGAGCCTCGGCCTCTTCGAGGTAGTGAGTGGTCAACACGATGGTGTGACCCGCCACGTTGAGTTCCCGGATGAACTTCCACAACCCTTGCCGCAACTCGACGTCCACACCCGCCGTAGGCTCGTCGAGAATGATTACGGGCGGCCGATGCACCAGCGCCTGCCCGACCAGCACCCGCCGCTTCATCCCTCCCGACAGCGAGCGCATGTTGCTGTCGGCCTTATCCTCGAGGTCGAGGCGCTGGATGATCTCGTCCACCCACGCGTCGTTGTGACGCAGGCCAAAGTAGCCCGACTGCAAGCGCAGCGTTTCGCGCACACTGAAGAAAGGGTCGAACACCAGCTCTTGCGGTACTACTCCAAGGGCGCGTCGTGCCCTACGATAGTCACAGGTCACATCATGGCCCATGACTTTGAGACTGCCGCTGTCCGCACGCGCCAGCCCCGCCAGCAGGCTGATCAGCGTCGTCTTACCCGCGCCATTGGGCCCAAGCAACCCGAAGAACTCACCCTGAGCAATGTTGAGATCAACTCGATCGAGAGCCTGCACCGCGCCATAGCGCTTGGATGCCTGCCGGACCTCTATTGCGTACGCCATCGGACAGTGCGCGCACAGGGTACGGGGATCACGCGTGGAGCCTGTGGCGGATCAATCGTTGACGCCGGGAAGGAGGTCGCTTACGCCGTACAGGACGGCGAGGCTCTTCAAGTTGGCGGCGCAGTCCATGTAGCGCATGGTCCGCCCTCCGCCAGAGGCCACTCGCACCCATTCGAGTAAAACGCTCAGGGCGGAGGAATCAACTTCTGTAATGCGGCTCAAGTCGACTTGAACCTGTGGCCCGTCAAACAGTTGGCGCCCTTCGGCAAGCGCGGTCTGTACCGTAGCCATCGTTAGCGCCCCCTCGATGAAATAGCGATCGCCTTCGCGAACGATCACTGCTTCTTGACTCCGGGCGGCTTGGGCAGGGTCTTGACGGCGTTCATGTCAGCGAGCGCCTTGATGAGGCCATCGATGCCGCTTTTCTGGATCTGGTCCGAGAAGGTCGAACGGTAGGTCGTCACCAGGCTCACGCCATCGACTGTGACGTCGTACACCTTCCAGCCGGCATTGCCCTTGAACATGCTGTAGTCAACGTTTACAGGAGGCGCGCCGCCAGGAAGCTTGATCAAGGTTTTGACTTGCACGTCTTCATCGTCTGGCTGCAACTTCAAAGGCTTGACTTCGATGACGATGAATTTATAGGCGCTATACGCGGTGCTGTAAGAGCGCAACAACAAGGTGCGGAACTCGTCCATCAGCGCTTTTTGTTGCTCTGGCGTAGCCTGACGCCAACTCTTTCCAACGGCGAGGCGCGTCATGCGCTCGAAGTCAAAGTTGGGGACGATCTTCTCTTCGATCAACTGCGCCATCTTCGACTGGCTGCCTGCGGCGAGTTCGCGATCCTGCTGGATGATCTTGAGGACGTCATCCGCAACACGCTTCACGAGTTCGTCGGGTGGGGTCTGCGCTGCCACCATAGCCGGCAGCAGGACTGCGATCACTGCAAGCAGCCGCACGACGCTTCGCCACGGGGTACGGTCGGCAATACGGGTTAGCCAAGTCATGATCACCTCTTCTTATTCTGTTCGTGCGTATCCAGGATGGGAGTGCGAACTATTTTGACCCACCCTCGGCCGCTTTGCCGTAGAGGAACTGCCCGATCAGCTTCTCCAGCACCACTGCCGATTGCGTTAGCTTGATCTGCTCGCCGTCCTTCAGCGTTTGAACGTCCCCGCCGCCATCCAGGCCGATGTACTGCTCGCCGAGCAGACCCGAGGTGAGGATAGAGGCAGAGGTATCCTTGGGAAACTGGTAACTCCGATCGATGCGAAGAGTGACGCGCGCGACGAACTTTTCATTGTCAAACCGGATATCCGCGACGCGCCCCACAACCACGCCGGCGCTCTTGACGGGCGCTCGCACTTTCAGCCCACCAATATTGTCGAAGGCTGCAGTCAGATGGTAGCCATTGGAGGCTGTAACAGAGGTCGCGTTACCGACTTTGAGCGCCAGAACGAGTAGAGCACCCAATCCAGCGATCACGAATATTCCTACCCATAAATCTACAGTGGTCCGTCTCATGGTCACACACCGGTAAACATAAAGGAGGTCAGTATGAAGTCCAATGCAAGTACGGCCAGGGCAGAGGTTACGACAGTTCGGGTTACCGCATAAGAAACCCCTTCTGCCGTGGCTGGGGCGTCATAGCCCTCGAACAAGGCGATCAGGGTTACCGCCACCCCGAACACGGCGCTTTTGATGATACCGTTGAGGACATCTTCCCTGAGATCGACATTGGCCTGCATTTGCGACCAGAAAGCGCCGGAGTCTACGCCGATCACGACCACTCCGATGAGATAACCTCCGAACACGCCCATGGCGCTAAAGATGGCCGCCAGCAGCGGCATCGAAAAGACTCCACCCCAAAATATCGGTCCCATCACCCGCGCGAACGGGTCTACCGCCATCATTTCCATAGCGGACAGTTGTTCGGTAGATTTCATGATCCCAATCTTGGCAGTGATGGCCGAACCGGCACGGCTGGCAAACAGCAGAGCCGCGACCACTGGCCCCAGTTCGCGTACCAGCGCAAGCGCAACCAATGCTCCGAGGGCCTCCGCGGAACCATAACGTTTCAGTGTTTCGTACCCTTGCAACCCGAGCACCAACCCGACAAACAGCCCAGAGACGATGATGATGATGAGCGAGAGCACGCCCGTGAAATAGATCTCGTCCAGCGTGAGTTGGAGGCGCCGGAAGCTGAGGCCGGAGCGCGCCAGCAGATACCAGGAGAAGCGTGTTGCGCTGCCTAGGCGCCACACACCGTTGACGCATTTGTGTCCTACCAGGCGTATGCCACGGTCGACAGCGCCTATCACGTATGGCGCTCCAGTCCGAGATCGCGCGCGATTGCCGGTGCGGGATAGTGGAACGGCACCGGCCCATCGGACTCGCCGTGGATGAATTGGTGCACGTAGGGTTCACGCGATCCACGCATTTCGTCTGGTGTTCCTTCCGCCACGATGCGTCCGGCCGAGACGAAGTAGACGTAGTCCACTATCTTGAAAGATCCCTCGACATCATGCGTCACGAGTATGCTCGTTGCTCCCAGCGCATCCGTGAGCTTGCGAATCAAGTTGGCGATCACTCCGAGCGAAATGGGATCCAGGCCGGTGAAAGGCTCGTCATACATGATGAGCATAGGGTCCAGTGCGATTGCGCGCGCCAGCGCCACGCGCCGCGCCATTCCACCCGACAATTCCGCAGGCTTCAGGTGCGCCGCTCCTCGCAGCCCCACCGCATTGAGCTTCATTAGCACCAGATCCCGGATGATCGACTCCGGCAGAGCAGTGTGCTCCCGCAAGGGAAAAGCCACGTTCTCGAATGTCGAGTAGTCAGTGAACAACGCGCCGAACTGAAACAGCATGCCCATCTTGCGGCGCAGGCGGAACAACTGCGCATGGCCCAATTTGTGCACGTCGTCCCCCGCGACCGTGATGCTGCCGCCGCTCGGCTTGAGCTGGCCTCCGATCAGCCGGAGGATGGTGGTCTTGCCACTGCCGCTACCTCCCATGATGGCGACCACCTTGCCGCGCGGGAACCGCATGCGGATACCCTTCAGGATGGGACGGACGTCGTAATTGAATTCGACGTCTTGAATTTCGACGAGGGTGTCGGCGGCCACAGGGAGTAGTTTGTAAAGGCGACCGCATTGTAAACCGTTTGCCGAAGGCCGCCTAGGCGCGGCAAGGCCACGACGCTGGAGGCGGTGGCCAAAGGGTCTGCCAGAAAACGACGCCGGCGGTCTTGCGCATGCGGCGAAATCGCGGCACTGTTGCGCTGTCTGCATTTACATTGAGGTGAGATGAGTTACGACTCGAGTTCAGAACCAGCTGCCGCCGTATCCGCGCTCGTGTTCGACGGCGTTAGAAAGTCCTTCGGCAAATCGCTGGCTCTCGATGCGTTCAGCCTGCATGTCGCCCAGGGTCAGTCCTTCGGGCTGGCCGGGATGAACGGCGCGGGTAAGACCACCCTTATCAAATGTCTGTTGGATTTCTGTGCTGGCGATGCCGGTCGCATCGAGATCTTCGGTGTCAGCCACCACCTCACCGCCTCGCGGAGTCGACTCGCCTTCTTACCCGAGCGCTTTCAGCCGCCGTATTACCTGACAGGCCGAGACTTTCTGCGCTATATGCTCAAGCTCCAGGACCTATCCTATGACGGGGCTGAAGCAGCCGAAATGCTCCAGGCGCTCGACTTGGACCTCTCGGCGCTTATCAAGCCGGTCCGAACGTTCTCGAAGGGCATGACCCAGAAGCTAGGGTTGGCCGCGTGCTTTCTCAGTCGAAAGGACCTGTACATCCTGGACGAACCGACCAGCGGCCTCGACCCAAAAGCTCGGGCTTTACTCAAACAGCGTCTTCGCGTACTCAGGGAACAAGGACACACGATATTTTTTACCTCGCACTCGCTGGCGGATGTCGAAGAGATCTGCGACTCCATGGCGGTCATTCATCGCGGCCGCCTGCGGTTCGCAGGCACACCCGCGCAACTTCGCCATCAGCACGATGCAGATTCGCTCGAGCAAGCGTTTCTGGCCTGCATCGAAACAGTCGACACCCTGGCCAGAACGGCTGACCTGGCACAATAATTGATGACCTCCGAGCGCCTTGCTTCCGACCAGCCGCCGGTGGATACAGCCGCTCCAGCCAAGCCCGATCTGCTCATCGTGGATGATGATCCGCTCATCACCGACACGCTCGACTTCGTGCTCGGCAAGGATTTCAACGTCTATGTCGCTGATTCACGCGCACAGGTCAAAAGCATACTGCGTCAAATGGAAGCTCCGCCTGAACTGGCTTTGGTCGATCTCGGGCTTCCGCCTGCTCCGCATCGTCCGGACGAGGGATTCCAACTGATTAACGAGTTACTCGCCTTGTCACCCGGTATCAAGATCCTCGTTTTGTCGGGACAGAACGACGAGAACAATGCGCGCCACGCCCGTGCGCTGGGGGCAATCGAGTTCGTAGCCAAGCCTTGCGAACCGCAACGCCTCAAGCAACTACTCCTGAAGGCGCGCACCATTACCGCTGCCGAGCGAGCCGCAGATGGACAGGACGCTGGCATTATCGGAACCGGTGTGGCCGTCACCAAGTTACGGCGGCAGATCCGGCAGTACGCCGGTTCGCCTTTTCCGGTCCTCATCGAAGGCGAGTCCGGCAGTGGAAAGGAGTTGGTGGCGGCATCCTTGCACGGTCAAAGCCCCCGGGCAGCGAAACCCTATTTGGCGCTCAACTGTGCCGCCATCTCGCCGAACCTGGTAGAAGCCACGCTATTTGGCTACGCCAAGGGCGCTTTTACCGGGGCGGGGGCCACCCGTGCGGGCTATTTTGAGGACGCCCGGGACGGTACGCTATTCTTGGATGAGATCGGGGAGCTCCCGCTTGAACTCCAGGCCAAACTGCTACGGGTGTTGGAAAACGGTGAATATCAGCGGGTCGGGGAGACCAACACACGTGTAAGTCAAGCGCGCATACTTGCGGCCACCAACCGCGATCTGAAAGCAGAGATCAAGGCTGGGCGCTTTCGTGCCGATCTTTACCACCGGCTGAGTGTATTCACTCTCGCGGTACCCCCGCTACGAGATCTGGGCGAAGACAAACTAATGCTGCTGCGGCATTTTTCCGATTTCTACGCGCAGCAAGGCAACGCTGTGCCGTTTCTACTAGACGGACAATCGGAACGGGTCTGGATTGCCTACGCGTTCCCAGGAAACGTTCGCGAGCTGCGTAATATCGTAATCCGTCTGAGCGCGAAGTATCCTGGCGAGCGGATAAATAGCGAACAACTGATCGCCGAACTGGACCCCGAAAGCCTGGAGGCGGGGATGCCGATGACCGGCCGCGATGCGCCGGATTCTCGGGGCTCGGTGGAGGCGGCGCAGCGGCACTTGCAGACCGAGCGCAACTTCAGCCTCGACGAGACGTTGCGACGGTGGGAGCGCAGTTACGTAGAGGCTGCGCTAGCGCTGACAAACGGAAATCTTAGCCAGGCCGCAAAGCTGCTGGGAATCCATCGAACCACGCTCTACAGTCGCATGCAGAACTACGCCCCGCCCGCGGGAGAAGACAAGAGCTAACACACCAACCATGTACTACACCTATTTCGGACTCAAGCAACCGCCCTTCCGGATCACACCAGACACCGACTTCTTCTATGAAGGCGGCAATCGGGGCGCAGTGCTGGAAGCCCTCATCTACGCCATCACTCAAGGCGAAGGCATCGTCAAAGTGACCGGCGAAGTCGGTAGCGGCAAGACCATGCTATGCCGTGTTCTCCAATCGCGCCTGCCCAAGTCGGTGGAGACCGTATACCTCGCCAACCCGAGCGTATCGCCGGAGGAGATCCTGCACGCAATTGCGTTCGAGCTGCAATTGCCTCTGCCGCGCGATGCTGGACGACTGGAGGTCATGCACACCCTCAACGAATACTTGCTTGCCCGACATACCGAAGGACGGCAGGTGGTGGTGTTCGTTGAAGAGTCGCAGAGCATGCCAATCCCCACGCTCGAGGAAATCCGTTTGCTGTCCAACCTCGAGACTCGTCAGCACAAGCTGCTGCAGATCGTGTTGTTCGGACAGCCCGAGCTCGACGAGAATCTTCGCAAGCCCGAGATCCGCCAGCTGCGTGAGCGCATCACGCACAGCTTCGGGCTTACTCCCCTCACTGCCGAGGAAGTACGTGATTATCTGACCTTCCGACTGCGAGCAGCGGGATACCACGGCCCCGACTTGTTTCCGAGCCGCTTGACCGGATACATGGCACGCGCCACGGGTGGGTTGAACCGCCGCATCAATATTGTGGCCGACAAGGCTCTGTTGGCAGCCTTCGCTGATAACACGCACAACGTTACGCTGAAGCACGTGAAGGCCGCAGTGCAGGACAGCGAATTCAACAGCCCGCTGCGAACGCAGCGCCGGTCTGGTGAAACAAGGGCGACCGTTGTGACGATCGCCACCATAGTGGGCGTGGTGGCAATTGCAGCCGTCGGCGGCGGCGCCGCCTACCGTTACCTCCAGCGTATGCAAACGCCAACACTGAGCGCACCCACTGCGGCGCAGGGGCAATCTGCACCAGCTCCGACAATACCTAGGCCCGCCTCCTCCCCAGCGCCAGCCAACAATCCGGGAACCCCACCGGTCGCTGTGGTCGTCGGAGACGATGCGGCCAAACAGTCGGAAATTCCACATCAGGACGCGGCTAGTCAGGCATCACTTGGTCAAGCTCAAGTACCTGAGCCTGCCATAAGCATTGCTGCAACAGGGACTTCGCCTGCAAACAACCTACTGGAACAGCGATTGCTTGCGACGGGGCGGTGGCTGGCTGAGGAGCGCGGCGGTATCTACAGCATCCAGTTGCTTGGATCAAATGACCCACAGATGCTGAGAACTTACCTAGAAACCCTCAGTAACTATATTGAAATAGATAAGATTTTTGTGTACCGTACTACTGCAAATAGGGAGCCCATCATGACCGTCCTATACGGAGCGTTCGCTGGACGCGCCGAGGCCATCAAGTCGCTCGATGCACTCCCGGCCGAACTAAAAGCGAATCGACCCTATATACGTACGGTGCAGGGAATACGGTCCGAGTTGGGCCTGAACAAGTCTTCCTGAGAACACGCCGATGAATTTTCGGACGCCCGCCTAAGGCGCTGCTAGATGCTAGCGCCAGCGCGAGAAGGGCAGCGACGCCCCGAATTTGCGGTCAGTGACGGACCGGCGATACATAACCACTCCGGAGTAGCAACTTGGCGGCACTGTTAGATACGATGGCCTCACGTGATCAGGCAACGCAGAGTGTAGATGCGCCACGCCTGTTCAAGGCGTGCCGTCTCGCCGCCGCAATCGCCCTGCCGGTTGTGATGCTTGCGAGCTGCACCGCTTACAAGGCGGCCGTCCCGCCATCAAAGGGACATATCGACTCTGATAGCGTCAGCACGCCAGAGGAGAAGGACCGCATTCTTCCGCCTTTGAACACCACCATCGACGTACCTGCTCCCAAGCCCAGAGTAAAGTCGACGACTTACAGCGTGGTGGTTCATGACGTACCCGTCAAAGAGTTGCTGATGGCCCTCTCGCGGGACACTAAAGAGAACATAGATGTTCATCCCGGACTCAAAGGGCTGGTGAGCCTCAACGCAATCGACGAGACATTGCCATCGATTCTGGACCGCATTGCGAAGCAAGTGAACATGCGATATCGAGTGGAAGGTCGAACGATAGTGGTATCGCCCGATTCGCCCTTTTTCAAGACGTACAAGGTCAACTACGTCAACATGACGCGGGACACTACCTCCACCATCTCGGTAAACGGAGCTGTGACTTCGGGCGGTGGAGGTGTGACAGCACCGGGTGGTGGTACTTCGACGACTTCGGTAACCAGCACCTCAAAGAACAATTTCTGGGAAGTTCTGAAGGAAAATGTCAATGCAATTCTCAACGCAACGCGTGCGCTGAGTCAGAGCGCGGATGATCGTCAGGCTCGTGCCGAAACGGCTCGAGCGGCGCGTGAAGAGCGCTTGGCACAAGCGGAAGCCGTGGCCAGGGCCGGCGCAAACGCATCGAGCCTGTTCGACAAAGCGTTCGGAGAACAGTCCAACTCGACCAATGAGGCCAAAAACGAAATTGTCGTGAACCCGGTTGTGGGGACTGTCACTGTGCTCGGAACGGAGCGCCAACACGCATTGGTCCAGCAGTACCTGGATGGGGTACAGAGTTCGTCTCAACGTCAGGTACTCATCGAAGCCACCATCGTCGAAGTAGGTCTGTCCGATACCTATCAAGCCGGCATCGACTGGAGCAAAGTGAGCGCGTCGGGGTTCAGTATTGGCCAAGGACTTCTCGGTCCGATTGGCACCAGCGCCGCGATCAGCGGTCTTACAGTTGGGTACGTCAACAACAACAAGGGGATCACGGCATCGCTGCAATTGCTGGAGCAGTTCGGGAAAACCCGTGTGCTGTCCAGCCCCAAGTTGATGGCGCTGAACAACCAGACGGCCCTCCTCAAAGTGGTTGAGAATGTGGTCTACTTCACGATCCAGTCACAAATCAGCCAATCGACGGGGACCGCAGCCAACAATCTCCAGTCGACCACTACGACGCCGAACACCGTAGCAGTTGGTGTCGTCCTCAGTATGACGCCACAGATCAATGAGGATGGCGCGGTATCCCTGACGGTGCGGCCGACGATCACACGAATTTCCAGTTTCGTTCAGGATCCGAATCCGGCATTGGCTTTTAGCGCACTCGGAGTCCCGCTCAACCCTCCCATCAAGAGTCAAATCCCACAGATCCAAGTGCGTGAGATGGAGTCGGTTCTTCAACTCGTCAGCGGGCAGATAGGGGTTCTCGGTGGGTTGATGCAGGATGACCTCTCGAGAACGCGCGACCAGATTCCAGGACTCGGCGGCATTCCACGAGTTGGGGACTTGTTCGCGTTCCGCGACGAAAAGGTCCAGAAAAGCGAGCTGGTAATTTTCCTGCGGCCAATCATAGTCAAGAACCCGTCTCTCGACAGCGAGGAACTCAAGCACTTGCGCAAGTTCCTCCCTCGGATAGACCAGACTGGCCAGAATCCATGAGCCTGCTGCTGCAAGCCCTGCAGAAGGCTGCCAAGAACCGCGAGGGCAGTGGGCCGGAGCAAGAGCCTGTTGCCGACTTGGTAAGCATGCAAACGGAGGCGCTCGAGCCCGCGCCGGAAAGCGGACGTGGCGCCGAGCCGGCTCTCAGCGAGTTTACGTTGGCAGAAGAAGAGGAGATGTTCGAGGCCGTAGAGCCGATACGGGCAATTGAACCTCCGCCACCGATCGCGCCCGCGCGCAACCGTACAAGTTCGTTGTCGTCAGCACCAAGTTCCGCACAGGCCGCTACCGTTCTGCGCGCAAGTGAAGCTCGCAGCACCGGCGCGCTGGACTGGGTACGAGACCGCCCCGTGCACGCCCTGGCTATTGCAGGCGCCATCTTCGGGGTGTTCTATGGTGCGTACGTCTATCTACAGATTTTCCATCCCGCGGTCCTGCGAGGTGACTTCCTAAAGCAACCCTTGCAGGCGAAGGCACCCCCGGCCGCTCCCAAGCCCATTGCACCACCACCGGCGCCGGCCATCCCAACGGCAGAACCGAGCGGGAGCCCGTCTGTAGCGACCCAGGGCGCTACCCCACCATCACCCACGGTTGCGGCACCGGCGCAGAAGCCGTTGGCTGGCATGCCGTCCGTTAAGGCACCCAGCAAATCATCGGTTATGTCGGAGCAGCCGCCCCCCGTGGCGCGCCCTCTTGCACGTGAGGCGACGATGCGACGGCGGCTAACTGCCGTCGATGTGCAGGGTAGCGCTGCGATGGAGGATACGGTCTCCGTCAAACCGCCCGAAACACGCAGCGCGTTCGTGGCCCCCTCGCTCATGCAGGCATGGGACGCGCTCCAACAGGGCCGTCTGGATCAGGCGGAGAGCCTTTATCAGACGGTCATTCAGACGGATCCGCAGAACGTCGATGCATTGCTGGGTTTGGCAACGATCGCCAACCGGCGTGGCAGCAACGACCAGGCTGTGCGCCAATACGAACGGGTACTCGAACTGGACCCACGCAACGCAGCCGCCCAAGCAGGTTTGATTTCGATCATCGGGCAGGCCGATCCGCAACTCTCGGAAAGCAGGCTCAAGGAGTTGATTTCTCGAGAACCATCCGGGTTCCTCTATTTCGCGCTGGGCAACATCTACGCGAAGCAAGGACAGTGGGCGCAAGCTCAGCAAGCTTACTTTCAAGCCTACCAACTGCAACCGGATAACGCGGACTACGCGTATAACCTAGCCGTAGGCCTGGAGCACATCGGGCAGACCAAGATCGCCTTGACCTACTACCGCAAGGCGGTGGACCTTAGTTCTGGAAAAGGACACGCGAGCTTCGATGCAAGCCGCGTGCAGGAACGCATTGGGCAACTCTCCGCGCGCATTGGCAACGACTAACGTTTCTCCGATGGCCGAGCAGCGCAAAAAGCTGCGGCTGGGGGAGCTGCTCGTCCAGCAGGGCCTGATCACGCCCGATCAGCTGCGCATCGCGTTGACCGAGCAGAAGCATCAACAAGCGCCGCTTGGGCGTCTACTGGTACGGCTGGGCTTCGTAACCGAAGCGGTAATCCGGGACATCATGGCCCGGACCATCGGTCAGGAGAGCATCGACCTGGCCCAGGTAGTCGTCGATGGCGATGCGGTAAAGCTGATTCCGCAAGACTTCGCGCGCCGGCACCGCTTGTTACCAATCGCTTTCAATCTCGAGGAACAGACGCTGACGGTGGCGATCACCGAAGTGTTCAACGTGGTGGCGCTGGATCAGCTGCGCGCGACCCTCGGGCAGCAGATCAAGATCAAGACCACGCTGGCCGGCGAAGCACAACTTGGCGACTACATCGATCAGTTTTACGGACATGAACTGTCCGTCGACGGCATTCTGCGTGAGATCGAAACCGGTGAGATCGACTATCAGAGCCTGCAGGCCGGAGGGGACGAGTACACGCAACCAATCGTCCGATTGGTGGGTGCATTGCTCGTAGACGCGGTCAAGCGCGGCTCTTCGGATATCCATTTCGAGCCAGAGTTTGCCTTTCTGCGCGTTCGATACCGCATCGATGGTGTGCTTGAACAAGTTCGCAGCCTGCACAAGAACTACTGGCCCGGCATCGCGGTGCGTTTGAAGGTCATCAGCGGCATGAATATCGCCGAGACGCGTGCGCCTCAGGATGGCCGCATCTCACTCAATCTGAATGGACGGCCGGTGGATTTCCGGGTTGCGACACAGCCTACGATCCACGGCGAAAACATCGTGCTGCGGATCTTGGACCGGGAGAAATCCATTATCTCCCTGGAACACATGCACCTGCCAAAGCACGTGATGAACACATTGAGCTTGATGCTGGCACGACCCGAAGGAATTCTGGTGATCACCGGTCCGACAGGCAGCGGCAAGACCACCACCTTATATTCCCTGCTTTCGCAGCTCAACGTCGAGTCAGTGAACATCATGACGCTGGAGGACCCGGTGGAGTACCCGGTGGCGCTCATGCGTCAGACCTCGGTGAACGAAGCCGCCAAGATGGATTTCGTCAACGGTATTCGCTCCATGATGCGGCAGGACCCGGACATCATCCTGGTCGGCGAAGTGCGAGACAAGGAAACTGCCGAGATGGCATTCAGGGCTGCCATGACAGGCCACCAAGTATTCACCACTCTGCACACCAATTCTGCCCTGGGCGCGTTCCCGCGTCTGCTCGACATCGGCATACTGCCCGACATCATCGCCGGCAACGTCATCGGAATTATTGCCCAGCGACTTGTGCGATTGCTATGCAGCCATTGCAAGGAAGGCTACGCGCCCTCCAAAGAGGAGCGTCAGATCCTAGGGTTGGAGAACGAGGGCAGCATCAAGATCTATCGCCCGGTCGGCTGCAAGCACTGCAATTTCCGCGGATACAAAGGTCGAGCCAGTGTCATGGAGATCCTACGGATGGATAGCGATCTAGACGAACTGGTAGCGCATCGAGCCACTGCCAGGGAGATTCGCACGCTTGCACTGGAGAAGGGCTTCCGGCCACTTGTCGAGGAAGGCATATCACGCATCCTCGATGGCAGCACGAGCATTGCCGAAGTTGCACGCTCTGTGGACCTGACCCAGCGCTTCCGCTAGACAGCTTCGGGGTTGACTCGGTCTCGGCTCGCGCCGCCCGACTCCCTTCCCGAGCGCACCGACCACGCCAAACTTAAACGTCATGCCCGCCTTTCAATACAAAGCGATCGACAAGCTGGGGAGGCCCGCGCGCGGGAAGCTGGACGCTACCAATGACGTCGATTTGGAGTTGCGCCTGCGGCGCATGGGGCTCGAT
>Ga0068869_100001190_pt1 | contig 15269 bp, 13 predicted proteins | sample KBSMisM52_FD_64676 | JGI IMG/M metagenome (GOLD analysis project Ga0068869, IMG submission 64676) | Miscanthus rhizosphere microbial communities from Kellogg Biological Station, Michigan, USA - KBS Miscanthus M5-2 | ecosystem: Host-associated > Plants > Roots > Rhizosphere > Soil ... | reverse complement strand
CGCACAATCATTGGCTTGTCGCCGGGTTGCAACAATGCCATCGAGATCAATTTGACCCCATGTGCCTCGATCGGAACCAGCTTGTTAACGTCAACTTCGGGACGTGAATCCGCAACGCCAAGCATGATGGGAACGTTAGGGCCATAAACGTCCATATCCATAACGCCAACGCGTGCGCCATCCAACGCCAGGGATACCGCAAGGTTAACGGCGACCGTTGACTTGCCAACGCCACCCTTGCCGGAGGAGACGGCGATAATATTCCGTACGCCTTCGATCGAAAGTTTGTCCCCAATGCCCCGCCCTTTCGGAACCTCCGCATCCATCGTGACCGCGACCGCAGTCACGCCGGGCAAGGCTCCGACTAAATCCCGAGCCGCACTTTCCATCTCCGCTTTCACCGGGCAGGCAGGCGTCGTCAGGACAATGCGGAAAGAGACAAGGCCACCATCGATCTTGAGGTCCTTGATGAACCCCAGGGTCACAATGTCTTTGTGAAGATCAGGGTCCTGGATCTGTCGCAGCGCGTCGAGTACTAATTGTTCAGTTACTTGTGGCATAAAGATTTGGAACCGAGTTAGGGATTAACTCGAAAGCGTAGCTGATTGACCCGGGTAACGCAAACGGCTGGTTTCCTTGAGATTTCAGGGCTGCCGATATGTCAGGAGAGGTTGCCTACCGGTTTGATTTACATCTTCTCGACTACTAACGCGCTGTTCTTGGAACCAAAACCGATGCAGTTGCAAAGCGCTGTACGAACGTCGGCTTTCCTGGCCTCGTTAGGCACGTAATCGAGATCACATAGCGGATCGGGTTCTTCCAAATTGATGGTTGGCGGAATCATTCCCGTTTGCATCGCACACAGAGTTGCCCCCAAACCAGCCGCACCGCTCGCGCCCTGAGGATGACCAATCTGAGATTTCGTTGCGGACATAGGGATTCGATGAGCGCTGCAATTGAGCGACAGCTTCAGGGCGTTGGTTTCAATGCGATCGTTGAGCATTGTCGAGGTGCCGTGCAAATTCACGTAATCGATGTTGCTCGGCTCAACGCCGGCATCCGCCATTGCCAGGGTCATTGCGCGGGCCGGCTCGTCGCCGCCTTCCTGAAGACGGACGCGATGAAAGGCATCACAGGTTGACCCGTAACCCTTGATCTCCGCGTATATCTTCGCTCCGCGTTCCTTGGCCCGTTCAAACTCTTCGAGCACATAAATCCATGAGCCTTCGCCCAACACCATGCCGGAACGATTAATAGAAAAGGGACGCGACGCGCGTTGCGGTTCATCGTTCCACTGCGTAGTCAGCACGGTCAGCAGGTTGAATCCAATCAGTATTCCCGGCGCTAAGGGCGCATCCACGCCGCCGGCGAGCATTACATCCTGACGTCCCAACGCTATGTGTTGGGCAGCGTAGCCGATTGCGTCGGTCGAGCTCGTGCATCCTGTAGAAATGACGTGCGAGAGCCCGTGAAGGCCAAAGGCCATGGACAACTCGCTGGATAATGTGCCGTGCGTAGCGGCAGGAATTATGTAAACGCTTGCCTTTGAAATCGACGCTCCCTGATACCAAAGCGCATAATGCTGCTCCACGAACGGTAGACCGCCGCCGCCCGTTCCGAGCATGACGCCAACCTGTTGCCGCTCTTCCGGCGACAGCTCATCTGGAGCAATGCCGGCATCGGCAAACGCTTCCCGAGCAGCAGCTAACGCCAGCGGCACTGTTCGTGGAACATGTTTTCGATCTTTGGGATTGAGTTGGGCTTCCCAGTCGAAGTCGCGAACCTCGGCGGCAATTTTCACTGCCGATTCGGAAACATCAAAGGCTTCAATTGTCCGGACACCGCTTTCACCCTTGGTCAACGCATTCCAAAATGCCTGGCGGCCGATGCCGATCGGTGTGACGCAGCCCATCCCGGTAATCACTACTCGACGCGGCTGCTTGAATTCACTAAACATGCGGGTTGTTCCTAATCTTCGAGGCTTTTAGGTCGGGTTTTGCGTCCGTAGAATAGCATGGCTATCTATCACAAACATACAAAGGCACGAAGGTTAAAGCCATGTTAGCTTCACACCTCCGTGCCTTTGGGTTCGACTCTTGTCAGGGTCTCAAACTGCCGCAGCCTTACTCAACCTTAGTTCCACATTCATTGCAGAACTTCGAACCAACCTGCACTTGCGCACCGCATTTCGCGCAGGGAACCGTTTGAGCGGTAGTTTCCATTTTGGCGCCGCACTCGTTGCAGAATTTAGCATTAGCCAGATTTGCAGCCCCGCATTTTGGACACGCCGCCTTGGTGCTACCACCAGCTTCGCCCTTCGACTGATTCATTGCGTTCGACATGGCCCCAGCCATCGCATTGCCAATCGCAAAGCCTGCTCCCAATCCAGCGCCAGTAGCAGCGCCGCCACCGCCGGTATTTTGAGCTGCGTCGCGCATTGCGTCTGCCGCCTGGAATTGCGCATAACGTCCCACATCGCCAATAACTCCCATTGAGGTTCGCTTATCCATAGCGGCCTCAACCTCGGCAGGCAGGGAAATGTTTTCAATCACAAACTTAGTAAGATCCAGCCCGTATGCCTTGAAATCATCGGCCAGTTTGCCACGCGTAAACTTTCCTAGTTCATCGTAGTTGGAGGCCAGGTCGAGTGCGGCAATTTTCGACTCGGCCAGCGCGTCACTGAACCCGCTGACTAAGGTTCGTTTGAGCTGGCCTTCAATGTCTTCTGTTACGAAATGTGCGTTGGTGCCGGCAATCTCTTTGATGAAAGCCTGCGGATCACTTACCCGAGTCGAGTAGATACCAAACGCGCGGAGACGCACCATCCCGAAATCCGTGTCACGCATCATGATCGGATTTGATGTGCCCCATTTTAGATCCGTGAACTGTTTGGTGCTGACGAAGTAGACCTCCGCTTTGAATGGCGAATTAAACCCGTGCATCCAGGCGCCGAGTTTGGAGAGGATCGGTGTATTGCCGCCGTCGATGGTGTGCAGTCCCGGTCCGAAGACATCCGCTATTTGACCCTGGTGGACAAAAACAGCCGCCTGCGATTCGCGCACTGTAAGCTGGGCCCCGTTCTTGATCTCCTGACCCTGGACAGGAAAACGATAAACCAGAGTGTTACCCGAATCATCGAGCCACTCAATAACCTCGATAAACTGAGATCGGATGGCGTCAAATATTCCCATGTCTTTCTCCTTTGTGCGGCAAGCTGAATGTCACTCAGTTAATACGGCGCTAATGAACTATTAGTTCGCGTCCGGAAGTGTGTCGAGGGAAATAATTGCACAGTAGGACGCTTCAGGGAAAGCGGCTTGTGAGAATAATCAGGTCGTTCGCTTTAGCTGTGGATTTCTCGTTCAGGGTGATTCTGACCATAAAGACGAAAGATTAGCAGGACGGTCAAACCACCGGCGACATCTATGGCGCTGTCATAGATCGATGCCGTGCGCGAAGGTACGAAGCTTTGGTGAAACTCGTCAAGCAAGCCGTAAATCACCACGAGGAGTAGCCCTAGTTGAAACCAATAGCGCTGTAGAAAAGCGCGGGAAGAAGTAATGAACGCTCGCCGGGCAAGAAATGCCAGAACGGCATACTCGCTGAAGTGTCCGGCCTTTCGCGTTATGAAGTGCACGGCTGCCAACCGAGATTCACTAAGATTTGGGAAAAACCACAGTAGTAAAGGACGAAGGATTTCGGAAGTATTAGAGGCTGAAAATTGATTCGTCGATGCAAACGAAATGAACAGTATCCATAAGACCAGTGGGCCATAGCGCCAAAACCGTCGCTGCGTTTGTTTGGTCATTTTGGAGCTTCAAACACAAAGGGAAGCGGCGCGTACCGCTTCCCTTTATTTATTAACTTACGAACTACACAAACTATTGCGCGGCGGCACCGGAAACGACTTCAATAATCTCATTCGTGATTGCTGCCTGACGCACCCGGTTCATGTTAAGCGTTAGCGAATCGATTAGTTCTCGCGCATTCTTTGAAGCAGAGTCCATCGCAGTCATGCGTGCCCCTTGTTCAGACGCTATCGACTCCAGCAGCGCGCGGAAGATTTGCGTTTCGACCAAACGTGGAAGCAGTCGTGCGAAGATCTCAGACGGAGGCTGTTCGTAAATGTAGTCAACCAGAGTTAAGGGCTGATTCGTGTTAATGGGTTCGGCAGGGTTGGACGTCGCGCGTGCAACCGGCAAGAGTTGTTCGGTAACCACCCTCTGCTGAAGCACCGACTTGAATTCATTGTAGATGACAAATACCTTGTCAATCTCTTCGTCCTCGGTGAAACGTTTGATCACGTCCCGCGCAATCTCGAGCGCCTCAGAGAAGTCGACGCGTCCCTTGCCGGTGACGCCTATATATTCCCCAACCAGACTTGCAGCACGCCGGCGAAAGAAGTCTCTGCCCTTACGGCCCACCGCCAAAATGTCGATTTGCTTGCCCGGGTTCTCACGAATGAAAGTCTGGGCAGCTTTGATCAAATTGGTATTGAAGGCGCCGCACAAACCTTTGTCGGCAGTTACCAGGACCAGCAGATACCGCTCATCGCCTCGCGCATCGAGTAATGGATGGTGAAAATTTTCATCGGTCCGATCGGCTAATCCACCGAGAACCTCAATCATCTTGTTAGCAAACGGGCGGGCCGTAACAACTCTGTCCTGCGCACGCTTGAGCTTTGCGGCCGAGACCATTTTCATGGCCTTGGTGATCTGTTGCGTGTTCTTAACCGACTTAATACGCCGGCGAATGTCCAGGAGATTAGGCATTGAGTGCGAAAATCAAACTCAGGCGGTGGCAGGCTGCGCCGCAGTCTCGGTTAAAGAAGCCGACTTCTCGGTCCATGTATCTTTGAAATCTGACAACACTTGCTTTAGTTCCACGATGATTTCTTCGGTCAAGCTTTTCTTCTCGCGAATACTGTGCAACACACCTGGATGCGAGTTTTCCACGAACTTCAGCAGCGCTTCTTCAAAGTCTCGAACATCTTCGATCGCCACGTCGTCAGCGTAGCCGTTGCTGGCGGCCCAGATAACCAGCACCTGATTCTCGATATTCATCGGGCGATATTGAGGCTGCTTCAAGATTTCAACCAGACGTTGACCGCGAGCTAGCTGTGCCTGGGTCGCCTTGTCCAAATCAGATCCAAACTGAGCAAAGGCTTGCAGTTCTCTAAACTGCGCCAGATCAATTCGGAGAGTTCCTGCCACCTGTTTCATTGCTTTGATTTGGGCAGAACCACCAACGCGAGAAACGCTGTTGCCTACGTTAATAGCTGGACGAATGCCACTATTAAAAAGGTCCGCTTCGAGAAATATTTGTCCGTCCGTAATCGAGATAACGTTGGTTGGAATGTAAGCTGAAATGTCTCCAGCTTGCGTCTCAATAATAGGCAAGCTGGTCAAAGAGCCGCCGCCCTTGAGGTCTGACATTTTTGCCGCGCGCTCCAGCAAACGGGAGTGGAGATAGAACACGTCTCCCGGATACGCCTCACGGCCGGGTGGACGGCGAAGCAGCAAAGATATCTCGCGATAGGCGGCCGCTTGCTTTGAAAGATCATCGTAAATGGTCAAAGCGTGACGGCCATTGTCGCGGAAGTACTCGCCCATTGCCGCACCTGAATATGGAGCCAGAAACTGCATCGCCGCCGGATCAGACGCCGTCGCCTTAACCACGATCGTGTATTCGAGCGCGCCAAAATCCTCGAGCGTTTTCACTACCTGCGCAACTGTCGAGGCCTTCTGGCCTATCGCGACGTAAATGCAAATTACGTCTTTGCCCTTTTGATTTATTATGGTGTCGACTGCAACCGCGGTTTTGCCAGTCTGCCTGTCGCCAATGATTAGTTCGCGCTGGCCACGCCCGATGGGCACCATCGCATCTATGGCCTTCAGCCCTGTCTGCAATGGCTCTTTTACGGGTTGGCGATCAACAACACCGGGGGCAATTCGTTCGATTGCATAAAACTCGTTCGTTGCGATGGGTCCACGATCGTCGATCGGATTTCCCAGCGCGTCGACCACCCGGCCCACCATTGCATCACCCACTGGCACCTGCATGATCCGGCTGGTTCGTCTAACGATGTCTCCTTCTTTAATAGCCTGATACTCGCCAAAGAGTACTGCTCCGACCTTGTCCTCTTCCAGGTTTAGGGCCAGGCCACGAACGTCATGCGGAAACTCCAGCAACTCGCCAGCCATTACCTTTTCAAGTCCATGGATCTCGGCAATACCATCACCCACCTTGATGACAGTGCCAACTTCCATGACGGTCACACCAGTCTCGAAATTCTCTATCTGTTTTCGAATAATCTCGTTGATCTCGTCTGCTCTAATAGGTTCCATCATTTTCCTCTGTACTAACCGGCAAGCTCGTCACGCAATCGACTGAGTTGATTGCTTACTGAACCGTCGTAAATTGTTGAGCCAATTCGTGTTACAATTCCACTCAAGAGCGATGCATCGGTGGCAAACGTCAATCGCGGCTTCCTTCCAGTCATCTCAGCTAGCTTCTGTTCCAGCAAAGCCCTGGCGCTATCAGATACGGCCCGTGCAGAGGTAATCTCCGCGCTTACGATTCCGGCGCGCTCATCTAGTATCTGGGCCAACTTAGCGTTCACTTCAGGAAGCTCAGCCAGTCTCTGATTTTTCAATAATGTTCGTAAGAAGCTCGTGGTCGTAGGTCGCACCTTGGTCCGAGCTATCAACTCGTTTAGGACGTTTCGCTTTTGCTCATAGGCGACGGTTGGATTGCTGAAGGCTTCAAGTAATGCGCTGTTGTCCGCAATCATCTTTTCCCACGAAGCTAATTCCGCCTGGACCAACTGCGCTTCATTTCGTTCGACAACAACGTCAGCCAGGGCCGAAGCATACCGCCTTGCTACAGTTTGGGAACTCAAGCGCTTATCCTCCCGAGCTCTCGCACACTGTTGCTAGTTAACCTGGCGTCGTCATCCGGATCTATTTCAATTCTCAAGATCTCTTCCGCAAGTCGCACACTTTCAACTGCCGCGAATCGCTGGAGCTCGTGCCTTGCCGCTTTTGCCGCGCTTTCTACTTCTCTTTTTGCCTGTTCCCGAATTTTGGCAACCTCTTCCTCGGTGGCTAGCCTAATCCGCTCCCGCTCCGCCGCGCCTTCAAGTTTTGCTTTTTCCTTAATCGCTGCGATCTCCGCATCTAAATCTGCAAACCGCGCCTCGACTTCTGCCAATTTCGTTAACGCTTCGTTCCTCTCTTCCTGCGCCTTGGCAAGGTCGTGCTTTATCCTCTCGCCTCGTGACCGCAGGGCTTCACGGACGGGACGCCCAAAGCGCCGATGAAGATAGAGTGCACAAATTATGAATACGAGGAGATTTACGAACTTCCACAACTCCAAACCCGGGTAATTCACCCATGGGTCTAGCGAGTCGGGTATCCAGTGTAGGAGATTAAATATGGTAAGTGGAAAAAACAAAATACTCTTGCCCTTGCCCGCCAAAGATCATCGCTTTTCCGTTCTAACCGGACGTCCAAGAATTCGACTACCAATCTCTACTGCCCGGGCACCAGCATCCTTTATTAGACTAGCCTTCGCGTCAGCTTCAGACTTCTTTAGATTCTCTTTCTCCTGCTCTTGCCATTGCATAACTTCCAACTTGACGCCCGAAACCAGTTGCTCCCGGTCGCGAGAGGCCGCGCTACGTTCCTCCTCTAATGAAAGGTAGCCCGCTCCTCGGGCATCACGTAGGCTGCGCTGGTACTCAAGCATTTTCGCGTCAACATTGGCTAGGATCTCTTGTGCTTCTCCCATACGCCCTTTGGTCCGACGCTCTCGCTCCTCTAGAATCCGGTTTATGGGTTTGAGTAGAGTAACGTTTAGCAGGGCGACCATTACGACAATGAGTGCCAGATGGAACAACAACGTTCCGTCCGGCACTAGCTGAATAGCACTGTCAGAGAATGCCAAGAAGCTCAATTACAACCCCCAACTCGCGAGACGACCCAAAAGCGTCGGAGCATAACACTCGCCTAAAATACGGTCAAGCATCCGCTGGCCCCGCTCGTCCGGGTGGCCTTGGCTCACTTCAGCTCGCAAACACATTTGCGAGAACATAAACTGTATCACTCAAAAGGCTCCTTAAATCGGACGCGTACCTCAGTGCAAACCTCTCCTTGACGGCGATGCCTACGTCACTTGTACAATGTGCTGCGGCTGCGCTACCAAGCGAGTTTACTTAGTACATCTAGGCTGGAGTACTGGTGAGCAGAGCGAAGAGCCTGTTAAGGTCGGTTTGGTTATAAAACTCCATTTCGATCTTGCCGGACGACGAGCTTGATGACTGCACGATTCTCACCTTTGTGCCGAAATGTCGTCGTAGCTTGCTTTCCGCGGCGCGGATATTGGGATCGCTTTCGTGCTCCTTGGCGACGGGTTTCTGCATCGCTTGACTTAACTTTGCTCCCGCGGCCCTCACCAACTGTTCCGTAGCTCGGACTGAGAGCCCCTGTTCAATCACACGTCTTGCGATTCGCCTTTGAATATCCGGCTGGTCCAATCCGAGTAAAGTTCGTGCGTGACCAGTCGAGATTCTGCCGGTCTGAAGTAGCCCTTGCAGATCCTCGGGCAATTTAAGCAGCCGGAGATAGTTAGTTACGTAGGACCGATCGCGCCCAACTCGCTCACCCACTGTTTCCTGGGTAAGGCCGAGAGTTTCTATAAGATTTTTGTAGGCTCTGGCCTCCTCAATCGGATTTAGATCTTCCCGCTGAATATTTTCTATTAGTGCGATTTCGAGAACCTTGTCATCCGAAACATTTCGGATAACCGCAGGTATCTTAATCAAGTCAGCCTTCATCGCGGCACGCCAGCGCCTCTCGCCGGCAATTAGCTCAAACCTGTCTCCCTTCCTTCGAAGCAAAACAGGTTGAACGACACCGTTGGCGCGAATGGAGTTGGCAAGTTCATCCAACTTGCCGTCGTCGAAAATGCTTCGAGGCTGGAGAGGGCTGGGATCGATTAGCTCCGTTGCTATTTCGTTAGTTTCTTCATACGCGGTTGCGGTGCCTTCAGCTGACAGTAGCGCCCCCAACCCCCGACCCAATGCCTTTCGTGTCATGGGCAATTATCTCCTTGGCCAGTTGCCAATATGCTTCAGCACCTTTTGAGTGCGGATCGTATAGAGTGATCGGCTTCCCGTAGCTAGGCGCTTCCGCGAGCCGAACGTTGCGAGGGATTACGGTCCCAAATACTTGTTGCCCATAAAAGTCACGGAGGTCAGACGCCACGGCGGACGATAGGTTCGTCCTTTCATCGTACATGGTCAACAGGAGACCCTCGATTGTAAGACTTGGATTATAGAGGCGCCGAATACGGGCCAGCGTGTCGAATAACTCGGTTACCCCTTCGAGCGCGTAATATTCACACTGGATCGGAACCAGCAGCGATTTCGCCGCCGTCAGAGCGTTTAGAGTCAAAAGGCCCAACGAAGGGGGGCAGTCGATAATTATGTATTCATACTGCCCGTCCAACGGCTCTAGAACTTGGCGCAGACGGGATTCACGGTGCTCGACCTCTACCAGCTCAACCTCCGCCCCGGCGAGATCTTTATTGGCAGGTAAAACCTTGAGGTTCCGGATCTCCGTATTCAGAATTGCTTCTTCAGTCCTGTCGCCCAACACTACGCAGTGGTATACGCTTTTTCGGAAACTTCCGCGCTGAACTCCAACACCGGAAGTTGCGTTGCCCTGAGGATCTGCATCAACGAGTAGAACGGACGACTCCATGCTCGCCAAAACTGCGGCAAGGTTAACCGCAGTGGTGGTTTTGCCAACACCGCCCTTCTGATTCGCTATGGCGATTGTTTTGGCCATGTGGATGGATCGGTAAGTTCCTTGCTCGTGTGCCAGTAACTTAGCACAAGGTCAAGAGACTTTCTATGGAAATGCCCTGAATCTACGGTTTTTTGATAGATAAGAAGTGTTTCACGTGTCCCCAAAAGGGCTAAAGATATAAGGGGACACGTGAAACGTCCTAGGTTTGAAGGCTGGCGGCAACATACAGCGTGCTCAGGGCAGCCGCTGTTAGTCCGGGGATAACTCTCGCCTCCCCAAATGTTTGCGGACGTGTGCGCTCCAAACGTTCCACCATTTCATGGGAAAGACCGTTGAGAGTTCTGTAGTCCAAGCCTTCGGGAATCGGGGTGGAATCGTGGTGCTTGAGCCGTCTAATTACGACCTCCTGAGCTTTGATGTAGCCCTCATACAGGTTGTCAGCCATGGCGGCCTCTAGTTGATCGGTCGTTACTTTGTCCCTAGCCGTGCACGGCAAGAGACGGACTACCGTTTCACTCGTCACGCCTGACCTCATCGCCAAATCTCGCAAACTAATCGAGTCTCCCAAATCGCAGCCCGTGATTTCTACAGCGGCCGAATACCCCGAATCGGCCCTTCGTAGTCGAACTTCCTTCAGTAACCCTCTAGCTATTGCAATACCGTTCTGTCGGTCGTGAAATCTCTCCCAGTCGTGGTCTCCTACCAGTCCCAACTCTCTGCCATAACCTCGCAATCGCTGATCAGCGTTGTCGTATCGCAACGCCAGCCGGTACTCGGCTCGGGATGTAAAGATCCGGTAAGGTTCATCCACCCCCTGTTTGATCAGGTCGTCAATTAGCACGCCGATGTAAGACTCTTCCCTTCTGAGCCGAAACGGTTTGCGGTTCTGTACCAGAGCAGCGGCGTTAATCCCGGCGACTAACCCCTGGCACGCGGCCTCTTCGTAACCGGTAGTGCCATTCACCTGACCTGCGTGAAAAAGACCAGAGATCCTTTGACACTGAAGATCCGGGCCTAGCTCCCTGGGGTCAACATAGTCGTATTCAATGGCATATCCCGGACGAATGATTCTGACCTCCTCGAGGCCGGGAATCATCCTCACAAGGTCTTGCTGAATTCCAGCCGGCAACGAAGTCGAAAACCCGTTGAGATACACCTCATTAGTATCATGACCTTCAGGCTCCAGAAACAGTTGATGGCGTTCCTTATCTGAGAACTTGACCACCTTGTCTTCTATGGAAGGACAATATCGCGGTCCAACTCCCTTGATTCGCCCCGAATAAAGCGGAGATTGGTTAAGGTTCTCGCGTATCGTTTCGTGCAAGGACGGGTTCGTATAACCAACGTAGCACTTGACCTGCGGCTGCTCGATACTGTCCGTGGAAAACGAAAAGGGTACCGGCCTCTCATCCGCCTCCTGCGCCTGAAATGCCGACCAGTCAATTGTCCTGCCATCGAGACGCGGCGGGGTTCCGGTTTTCAGCCGGCCCACTGGAAAGCCCAGGCGTTTCAAAGTTTCAGCTAGCTCTATCGACGCGGGTTCACCAGCCCTGCCAGCTGTATAGGTTCGTTGTCCTGTGTGGATCAAACCGTTCAAGAACGTCCCCGCCGCGATGACTACTGCCCGGGATGCGATTCGCCGGCCATCCTGCAGTTCCACACCCAGAATCTTTGCGTTCTTTACCAACAAATCGCTGACCATCCCCTGCCGAAGGTGAAGATTCGGGGTATGTTCCAACATCTTTCGCATTTCTAATCTATACAAAGCGCGATCAGTTTGGGCGCGAGGCGACTGGACTGCTGGACCCCTGGAACGATTCAGTAAACGGAACTGAATGCCCGTTCGATCAGCGACGCGACCCATAATTCCGCCCAACGCGTCAATCTCTCGAACCAAGTGTCCCTTGGCTATTCCACCGATCGCTGGATTACATGACATTTGCCCGATCAGATCCAGATTCAAAGTTATCAACGCCGTTTGCGCACCGAAGCGACCCGCAGCAGACGCAGCTTCGCAGCCGGCATGGCCCCCGCCAATAACGATCACATCAAAAGCTTCATCAAAAACCATTGCTATTTCCCAATGCAGAAAGTGCTAAAGATTTCTCCAAGAATGTAATCTGTGGTCGTTTCGCCGGTTATCCCACCAAGGAACTGAAGAGCATTGTGAAGGCCAACCAACACGATCTCCTCGCTAGAGGAGCGACTCAACAAGTCAACCGATTTTTCCAACGAAGCTTGCGTACGGCGTAATAGATCATAATGCCTGCTATCAGTGACCAGCAGTCCAACGGCTTCAGAATCTACCTCGCCAAATGGCGCCAGTATAGCAGCGATAAGGCCGTCGAGCCCCTCGCCGGTCAAGGCAGACAGATGGACCACCTGCGAAGATAGATTTAGTCGACTTTCAAACTCAGGCTTTCTCACGAGGTCACACTTATTGATCACAACAACATGCCGGCTTTGGATCGCTTGAGCGATAATTGCAAGGTCCTCTTCCGAGAGGCTGGTCGAACCATCGATGACAACTACAAGTAGATCCGCGTCAGCTATCACCTGGTGAGTCCGTTCGATTCCGATTTCTTCAATGGCATCCTTTGCGACCCTTATTCCGGCCGTATCAGTGATCGAAATCGGTATACCACCGAAGCTTATTGACTCCGAGATACTGTCTCGAGTAGTGCCCGCTATCTCGGTGACAATGGCTCGGTTCGCCCCCATTAACTTATTGAACAGACTAGACTTACCAACGTTCGGGCGGCCCACTATCGCGACCTTCAGTCCTTCTCGCAAGGCGCGGCCGGTAGCGTATGTGCCGGCTAATCCCTCTACGATCGCGACGACCTGAACAAGGTCCTGCTCTATTTGCTCTGACTGGATTCGCGGCAGATCGTCTTCAACAAATTCGAGGGCCGATTCCAATCTCACGATGATCTTTATCAGCATCTCTTTTGCTGGTTGAAGGGCTAACGCAAGTTCGCCTTTCAATTGACGAGCGGCTTGAGCGGCGGCTGCGTCAGTTTGCGCATTGATCAGATCACGGATGGCCTCGGCCTGACTAAGATTCATTTTTCCGTTCTTGCAAGCACGTAGCGTGAACTCTCCTGGTTCAGCAAGCCGAGCCCCCAAACTCTGAGTCAAATCAAGCACTCGTCTCAGGATCACGGGTGAGCCGTGACAACTCAACTCGATCATTTCTTCTCCAGTGAACGAGCGAGGCTTTTCAAAATAAGTTACTAGTGCGGAGTCCAACGGCTCACCAGATTCTCGGACCACTTGCTTTAGACAAACGTGGTTCGGCTCAGGGACGAATAGATCGTCCTTGATAAGACCTCTAAGAATCTTCAGTGACTCTGGCCCACTGAGTCTGATGACGCCGATCGCACTACGGCCTGGCGTTGTTGCAACTGCAACTATGGTATCCATGGTTGTGGCAGGGGGATCGAAGTGACCTGATGGTCTCTTGATCTACTTAGAGGATTTTAACGCAACTCGCAACTTACGCGCTGGTCCGTCGCCTACTGACTCTGTGTAGAGGTCTTCGCATTCCGCGAGTGTGAGGTGAATAATTCGACGTTCGCTGGAATTCATTTCACCGAAAACAAATGGCGCACCGGTAGAGCGAACTCGGTCGGCAGCGAGGTTCGCCATTGCACGTAGCTCAGCTTCTCGGGTGGCGCGAAAACCTTCAACGTCACAGACAAGCCTTTGTCCCTCTCCCAGACTTCGTCCGTAAGCCTGGGTCACGAGGTGTTGCACCGCCTGCAACAGTTCCCCGCCCTCAACCTGCAACAGCTCGGCGTCGGGTCCGCTAAGGTCCAACAAACATTCCGTCGACGTTTCTTTAACGGCAACTCTGATATTCAAACCAGTGCCCTGAAACAACGACTCGAGAAAAGTGCCGGCGGCAGTGCAAGCTTCTTCCATGTTACTTAAGTTCGGCCGAATAGGTTTTCAAAACTAGGGTCCTTTGGACGGCCCACCTGCCGACTTTGAAGCCTTCTTCCCAGGCGGTCCTGCGACGGCGGGCTCATCCGGCCCAGTCTGTGTCCACTTGTTTATAACAAATTGCTGAGCAAATCCGACAATGTTTCCAACCAACCAATAGAGTAGCAAACCAGAAGGGGCACTCCAAAGAATGTACAACATGAACAAAGGCATGCCCACCGCCATCATCTTTCGTTGTAACGGATCCGCTGATGGCGCCGGCGTGATGAGTTGCAAAACTATCATAGTGCCGGCCATCAGGATCGGCAGTATGTGTATGAAGTAAGGTTCCGGCGCCGAAAGATCCGGCAGCCAGAGAAAGGTCGCCTGACGAAAATCAAGCGAGATTGTTATGGCCCGGTATAAAGCGAAGAGGAAAGGCATCTGGATCAAAAGCGGCAGACATCCGCCAAGAGGATTCCCTTCCTTCATCAATCGCAACTGCTCGACCTGCAACTCCTTTAGTCGGGGATCATTTTGTTTCATCCCCTTGATCTTTTCCTGAAGCTCCTTCATCCGTGGTGCAAGCTTCTGCGCTTTCTTCATCGACTTTGAAGAGCGCCATTTCAGAGGAAAGAACAGGGAGTAAATGACTATGGTGAACAGGATAATTGCCACGCCATAACTGCCGGTCAATTTCTTTAGCCACTTGATGGCGCTGAGAATCGGCACAGCCAGACGTCGCGACATCCAGGCGCCCCACCCGAAGTCAATGGTCCCCTCAAGGTCAATGCTATCGCGGCCAATTGTTTGTCTAAGTTGAGCGCTGGTTTGCGTGAGCAGGTAGTGGTCCTTCGGGCCGGTATAGATTGCCGAGCGCGAACCATCGGCGGGAATAGGAACCCAGGCCGTTATTAAATATCGCTTCTCCGGTTTCCCGTTGCCGGAATAATCGTACTGTGTTGTCTGCAGCTCCAGGCCCGGCAGTCTCCTGCCCGGAATGGCAACCATCGCAAAATAGGTATCGCCAATACTCGCCCAATCGACGGGTCCGGATATCGTCAAATGATCTGGAGTATTCTTGTTCTCGTTGACCGCCTGTGCTTGATGTCTTTCGACCTCAACCTTTTCGCCGACCGCGGCCACTGCCTCAGGAGCTACCGAATAGAACGTGTAATGCTTGACGCCCTGGTCGCCCATGCTGGGTCCTATTCTCAGTCTTGCTTCGGGAACCACCTGACCGCCGCGCTTGATTGTTAGTTCCAAATCCGCGGCGTAGCTATCGGCGTCCAGCACGATAGTTTTTACGACCTCGAGGCCGGTCGCTTTGTCATTGAGCAGAAACGTAATTCGCTTCTTCTCGCCTGCAGCCAGAGTCAGCTCTGAATCACCAGTAGAACTATCTACGCCGTCTATTACATAGTTCGTTGACGTCAGGAGTGCATCCACCGCGGGGTCACGAAGGGATAACTGCAGTGGGGCGACACGAGGTTGTCTTTTCAACCCTTCCTGCGATACCAGCTCAAGCGA
>Ga0068869_100001189_pt1 | contig 15281 bp, 12 predicted proteins | sample KBSMisM52_FD_64676 | JGI IMG/M metagenome (GOLD analysis project Ga0068869, IMG submission 64676) | Miscanthus rhizosphere microbial communities from Kellogg Biological Station, Michigan, USA - KBS Miscanthus M5-2 | ecosystem: Host-associated > Plants > Roots > Rhizosphere > Soil ... | reverse complement strand
CCCGGGACTGACACAGCACAACAACAATTCGTGTTCAGCACGAGCAATTGCGTTCGCTTCTGGATTAGAAGAAGTCACTTAAGTAGAAGTTCCAACAAACTAGTCAATTAGAAATGGCGGAAGACTGAACCACAAAGACACGAAGACACTAAATGAGAGACATTTTGCTGCTCTTGTTAAAGAGTCTTCTTGTGCCTTCGTGTCTTCGTGGTTAAGGTTTCTATCCGGTCCAGCGGTAATTCGAGTTTTGATACTCTCTCTACCGCGTTGTTTTACTCACTATTTGACCACTGGACGAGGAATGATGATTCGCAGTTACTCATTGACCTTCAGTACGGCCAGAAATGCTTCCTGCGGTATCTCCACGCGCCCGACCTTCTTCATTCGCTTCTTGCCTTCCTTTTGCTTCTCGAGCAACTTCCGCTTCCGAGTAATGTCACCGCCATAACATTTGGCGATCACATTTTTTCCGAGCGCTTTAACAGTCTCACGTGCAACCACTTTATTGCCGATGGCCGCCTGTATAGGGACTTCAAAAAGTTGACGCGGAATCAACTGCTTCATTTTTTCCGTCAGCGCTCGTCCTTTTGACTGTGAAGTGCCGCGATGAAGTATCAGCGAAAGAGCATCCACCGGTTCTCCAGCCACCAACACATCCAGCTTCACAAGATCACTTTCCCAATATCCGGCCAGGTTGTAATCAAGTGAAGCATAGCCACGCGAAACCGACTTGAGTCGATCGTAGAAGTCGAGAACAATCTCGTTGAGTGGCAATTCATAAGTCAGCATCACACGATTCGATGTGATGTATTCAAAACCTTTCTGCACACCACGCTTCTCTTCCAGTAAAGGCAGGATGCCGCCGAGATGCTCATCAGGCGTCAGAATCACAGCCCGGATAACTGGTTCTTCAATCTTTACGATCCTGCCAGGATCAGGCATCTTCGCAGGTGAATCGATTTCCTGAACAACGCCGTCGGTAGTCGTTACGACGTAGCGTACACTTGGAGCTGTCGAAATAAGATCAAGATTGAACTCTCTTTCCAACCGCTCCTGAACGATTTCCATGTGTAGCAAACCGAGGAATCCGCAGCGAAAGCCAAAGCCAAGCGCAGTTGATGATTCCGGCTCGTAGAAAAACGACGCATCGTTTAGTCGCAACTTATCCAACGCGTCTCGCAATTCCTCGTACTGGTTGGTATCAACCGGATAAAGCCCTGCGAACACCATTGGTTTGATTTCCTGAAAGCCCGGAAATGGTTCTGTTGTTGGTCGTGCAGCTTCGGTAATTGTGTCACCGATCTGAACATCAGCCACCGCCTTGATCGAGGCCGTCAAGAATCCAACCTCGCCGACACCCAGTTCTTTAATTGGCGTCGGACGCGGCCGGTTAACGCCAAGTGTTTCGACCTGGTAGTCGCGACCGGTATTGAAAAAACGAATCTTCATTCCCGTGCGAATGGAACCGTCGATAACACGAAACAAAACAATTACGCCTCGATACGAGTCGTACCACGAATCAAAAATCAGGGCTTTGAGCGGCGCATCAGGATTGCCCTTCGGCGATGGCACATCGCGAACGATCGCTTCCAAAACATCTCCAACGCCCTCGCCGGTCTTTGCACTTGTAAGAATCGCATTGTGAGTTTCGAGCCCGATGAAGTGCTCGATCTGTTCAATTGCCTTCTCAGGTTCGGCACCGGGCAAGTCGATCTTGTTGATGACCGGGATCAATTCGAGGTTGTTTTCAATTGCGAGATAGGTATTGGCGAGCGTTTGGGCTTCGACACCCTGTGACGCATCAACAATCAAGAGTGCGCCCTCACAGGCTGACAACGAGCGCGATACTTCGTAGGAGAAGTCGACGTGTCCAGGAGTATCGATCAAGTTCAGAATGTAGTTGTTGCCGTCGTGAGCTTTGTAGTCGAGACGGACAGCATGACTTTTGATAGTTATGCCACGCTCGCGCTCCAGGTCCATGTTGTCGAGGACCTGGTTTTCCATCTCACGCTCAGTAAGCGCGCCGGTGAGTTCAAGCAGACGATCTGCAAGCGTGGATTTCCCGTGATCAATATGCGCAATGATCGAAAAATTCCTAATGCGAGATGGATCCATCAGATAGGTCTTCCCGGAGGCGTAAAATATTCAGAGCCCTCCCTAAAAGTCGGGCTACTACACCTGGTTCGTTGATTAATCTGGAAAATGCTCATTCACGTACGCCACTGCCTTTTCCTTTGAATTTAATGACTGAATAAAATCGGCGTTTTGAAAGGCCCAGGTGATGTGATCCTTGAGAAAACCCGCATACTCATCACCGGGACTGAAATCGTCGTTCATCAATCCAAGTTTCACTGATACGCGACGAATCAACTCTGTGTCGCCGGTCATGTTCGCTGCTTGATACAGTCTGTGCTTGTCGTCATCCGACATTGAACTAGCTGAAGTTGACTTAGAAGTTCCGTCACTGTTGAAGTTTGAATTGTCGTTGGACGCGCTGGTGCTGTTGGAGTCTGAATTCGTATTTCTGTTAGTACTGACGTTGAAATTGTAACTACGAGCTAACGCGGCCGGTCGGACCCATACAAAGTAGACTACGACTCCCACAATCACGAGAAAGATCAATCCAAAACACCCGGCTCCGCCACACCCCAGCGCAATCTTTTGATTTTTGTTCATCGTTTCCTCTTGGAAGTTTGATCGACGAGCTTAATTCCTGGTTTTCATCCAGGCGATACATCGTTCGAGATGGGACTTCATATTCGGTCCGCTATCGTGATGCATGTCTCCGTGGCCCGGTAACACCCACTCAAAATCATAGGCCAACAGTTTTTCCATAGAGCGAATCTGCTCCGGCCAGGAATACCAGGCAACACTGCGAAAAGCAGTCAGTGTTTCTCGAACTGGAGACCATGCGAGATGATCACCGGTAAACAGAAACTTCTGTTTGTAGAGAAACACCACGTGACCGCGAGTGTGGCCAGGGGTCGGTATTGCTAACAAGTCCTCGTCGAGTGCAATCGACTCCTCGCCATCGATAACCTGTTCGATTTGTAATCTCGCGGCTCCGTCTGCTCGATGCATTGTTCTTGCAGTGCCAAACCTCACGCGAAACGATTCGTGAGCCGCGATGTCGTCTTTGTGGGTCAGGAGCATTTGTGCGACGCCGCCCATCGCTCCAATGCGTTTTGCAAGTTGGGATGCAAAGCGTGGAGAATCGATCAGGACATTTCCCGTTGGCCTCTTGATGAGATAACTCCAGCCTCCAAAACTGGCCTCCGATGTAAAACCACAAAAATAGACGTCATCACTAATGTGAAGAGGAAACGCGTCGATACCAATATGCGGATCGTGTTTCTCAGTCGAGCCGATTGAACCCGTCGGACACGCAACCAGGGCCATTAATGCCCTTTTCGTTTCGTCATCAGTCTGCGGCTGATGATGAACGCTGCACTGCTCGCCATGGTCGCGGAAGACTGTCGGCGCAAGTTGACTGCACGTGTCGCAGTCAATGCAGGTTGAATCCACAAAGAAATCACCAGGCACATTCTCAGGTAAGCGTTGCTGCAGGTTTGCCATAAACGAAATACTGAGATTGCATGATGGAGGATTGAGTGGAAAGGTTCAAGTAGGGTGGGGAGTGGTTAAATCCTCACTTAAATCCCAAACTCATTGATTAAACGATGCAGGTACGATCTGCTAATTCCCAGCTTCCGGGCCGCTGCGACCTTATTGCCACCTTCAGCCTGAAGTGCACTTACAATCATCTTACGCTTCACGGCCTCCACAGCGCCTTCCAACGTGGATTCATCATGTACGTTGGAGCCCGGCAAAATTTGCAACATCTTCTCCGGAACGAATTCAAGACCAAGTGGTTCGCCATTACTTAACACGACCAGGCGTTCCATCAGGTTCTCCAACTCGCGTACATTTCCGGGCCAGTCGTATTCCTGAAGAACATCAACCAATTTTGGTGACAACTCAGGTACAGGATGGCCGTACTTCTGTGCAGACCTGGCAGCGAAATGTGCCGCCAGGATTGGAATGTCTTCGACTCGTTCGCGCAAAGGCGGCAGCGACAACGGGACGACATTCAAACGAAAGAACAAGTCCTGCCGAAATCTGCCATCTTCTACTTCCTTTTCAAGATCACGATTAGTTGCAGCAATCAGTCGAATGTCGACACTCAATGTTTTGTTGCCGCCGACTCGTTCAAACGATCGCTCCTGCAACACACGCAAAAGTTTCACTTGCACACCGGGACTCAAGTCGCCTACTTCGTCGAGGAGGAGCGTGCCGCCGTCCGCCAACTCAAAGCGACCTTTACGAGATTGCGTCGCCGAAGTGAAGGCACCCTTCTCATGTCCAAACAACTCCGACTCAATCAATGTCTCCGGCAACGCTGCGCAGCTCACAGCGACAAACGGTCCGCTTGCTCGTGGACTCTCCTGGTGGATGGCCCGTGCGAGCATCTCCTTGCCGGTACCGTTCTCGCCGCTCAGCAGTACAGTGGCACTGGTCGCTGCGGCCACGGAACGAGCCTGCTTCAAAACCGTTTCCAGAGATTTACTCGTGCCCAACAGATGTAAGAAGCCGGGCGGTCGCGGAAGCTCTGCTCGCAACTTTCGATTCTCAATCTCAAGCTGTCGCATACGTGAGGCCTGGTTGACGATATGCAAGAGCTCTGCGGCATCAAACGGTTTTTCAAAAAAACCGTAGGCGCCACGCCTAACTGCTTCTAGTGCTCCCCGCTTTGAGTCGCTGCCGGTAATCACAACCACTTGCAAAGGCGGATCCTGCGCGCGTGCAACATCGATAAGCGCCAGGCCCTCACCAATGTCATCGACGCGCGGGGGCAAGTGAAGATCACTGACGACAACTCCGATGTCTTCATCAATGATCATCGATATGGCCTGTTCACGTGAGGAAGCCTGGAGCACGTGATAGTCGGAGTTAAGTGCCCAGTACAAACCGCTGCGCACAGCGTCGTCGTCGTCGACAACCAAAATGGTGCCTTTCGCTGGCGTTTGACTGCTCATAACCTTAACGATCTCTCGGAACTGAAACTTGCCGCTTACGGAAGTAATGCTGGGGCAGGAAGCTGCAAGAGGAACCGCGCAACTGTTGACCAGAAGGGAGGAATTGCCGCACTCCTTCTTTAGCTGCGCGAGTCGTGTGATGCGGATGGTAGCACGACGCGAAAAGTCGTACCAACTCCTTCAACTGATTCAACTTCGATCGAGCCGGCACTGGCTTGCAGTACTTCTCGGCAAGTATAGAGACCTAATCCGACTCCATGTTTTTTGGTGGTTGAGAAAGGTCGAAACAATTGGTGATCAATGAAAGTGCGACTCATACCGGGTCCCGTGTCACTTACTGAGAAGGTCGCTGCACCTCTCGCAGTCAGACCCGCTTCGATGGTCAGTCTTCCGTTTTGATGTGCCATCGCTTCGAGTGCGTTGAGAATAAGGTTCTCAACCACTTTCTCGATTCTCTCCGGATCCGCATAGACAAAGAGGTTGGCGGGGAGTTTCATTTCAATAGCGTGCTTTTCTCTCAGCGGCTCGGCAGTCAATCTTTCGACACGCTTGATTACTGGTATGAGATCGAGACTCTTCGGTTTCGCATGTTCGCCACTAAGGCTCGACAATGGGCGGCTGAGCTTAGAAACGATTCCTTTGAGCTTTTCGGTCGCGCTTGTCAGCGAGCGCAGCGCATCGGCGCGGAACTGTTCATTGTCGAAATGTCGTTCCATGTTGCCGACAATCAGTGACAGTGCCTCGATGGAGTTTTTGAGATCGTGAATAAGCATCGCCGAGAGACGCACGAACGACTGGAACTGCTTGGTCTCCTCTTCGCGCGCAATCTGGGCGCGCAACCTTTCGGTCATCACATTGATGTTGTCGGCAATCACTCGTGCGTCGTCGCCGGAACCAAGCTCGATGCGCCGATCGAGTTCACCCTTCGCAATCGCAGAGAGGCCTTCTTCAACGCGTTCAATTCCCTCAGACTTCTTTTGGGCTTGATGTGAAATCAGCAATGCGGCGACTGTTCCCGCGAAGAGTGCAAGAACAATCCCCAGGATGCCCCATCGATGTGCCGCAGCAGTTCCTTCCGTTCTGTCGTAGCCGACTGCGAGACCAACATTCCACTTCGGAAGCGGTGAGAACGCGGTAATGAAATCTCCGAATTTCGATGACTGAAAGCGTTCAATACCAGAGACACCGCGCGTTAACTTTTCCGCGATTGGAAGAAATTCCGGTAAGGCACTGCTTACCATCTTGCCTTCAACTTCATTGTTTGTGTGCTGAACGATCTTCGCCGAAGAATCAATCGCAGCGACGAAGGAATGTTGATGACCTGCTACCTCCGGGCCGGAGCTAATGATTGCGGTTGTCTCAGAAATAAGTTCTTCAAGATTCAGCTCCCCGGTAAGAGTTCCTGCGAGTTCTGATGAGCCGTTTGGAACGGGAACCGAATACCGCAGAGTTGAGCCATTTAATTCAACGTCTGTGTCCTTTTTAAGAAGATCGGCTATGGGAGGAGCTCCTGCGCCCTCAATCGGAACAGACTTAACACTGTCGGGGTTCTGGGCGTTGCGATCTCTTTCAATCTGAAATTGCGCGTGATGCCTACCATCGAAGGCTGCAATCCGACGCCAGTGCCCTCGTCCGCGCAGTGCTGAAGATAGGTTTAGAAATAACTCTTGAGGTGGTTGCACTGGCCCATTGCTTAGGCTCGCAGCGGTCGTATTCTTTTTCGAATTGAGTAGATCTCGAAGCTGTGGCGACAAAGCAATGCGCGAGAGCTCAACTTCTTCGTCCCGCAGTCTTCTGTCAACTTCGCCGGCAAGAGAGTTGAGATGGCGCTGGGCTTGCGCGCTTAATGTCGCATCGACAGTTTTGAGTCCGTTCCAGTAGTTGAGTGCGGCGAGTAACAATAGCGGCACGAGGCAATGAGGTAAGTATGTCAGAGAGTGCTTGAGATGAAGGCGCATTAAAGTTCTGTCAACAAATAAGTAGAAGCCACCCCTATTTTCAGGTTGGGAAGGGGACCCTGTCCCCGCTGCCACCCAGACTCTTAAAGAGCGGGGACAGGGTCCCCTTCCTTACCTGAAAATTGCCTTCAATGTCTTCATTGAATTTGCAAGCGGCTCTAAGTTTATCGGACATTCAGAATGGTTTCCGGCCGAACTCTTCGAGTAGCGGCGACAACGTCTCAATAATCTGATCGTGAGCCACGCCGTTGCTGGCAACCAGTCCATTGCGATTTTGCACGTCCGGAACGTTGTAGTTCAACGGTCTACCAAACAGGTCAGTCAAGGTTCCACCCGCTTCTGTCAATATCAATTGCGGCGCGCACGTGTCCCATTGCTTGGTTCGTGGCGACAAGTGAATGTAAACATCGCACTGTTGCTCCACCAACAGTCCAATCTTTATCCCAACTGAGCCTCTTTGAACTTCTTCTCGAAATCCGAAACGCGTGACGACCTTGTTCATACGTGGACTGCGATGTGATCTACTTGCAGCGAGTCTCATTTGCGCCGGATCGCTTTTGCTGGAAACGCTGGCACGCTCCGGGTCCATACCGGTGCGCTCCACCCATGAACCGCCCCCCGCAACTGCACGATACATGACATCAGTCAGAGGTTGATAAACAACACCGACAACGCAAACACCATCTTCTGCCAAACCAATTTGGACCGCGAAGTCACCATTGCCATCGATGAAGCCATTTGTTCCGTCAAGTGGATCGACCATCCACACGCGAGCCTTGTCCAGCCGGTGCTCAGTATCGACCGACTCTTCGGCAAGGATTCCGTCTTCGGGAAATTCCCGAGCGAGTCGTTCGACGATCAACTGGTTAGCAACTTTGTCTGCCTGCGTGACGGGTTCCAGATCGTCAGCCGAAAACTTTTGCTCGATATCGAGAGGGCCTTCGTAGTGTTCGAGTATCGCTGCGCCTGCTTCTCGCGAGAGTTCGATAGCCACACGAAGCTCACGTTGATAATGTCCGATATGCTTTAGCTTGTCGTTGGCTTGCATTGTATTTGTAAGGACGTCCCTCCGTGGGCGCCCCTACCTACATGATCAAGATCATTGGGTAGAAACTAGATCGGCCACGCGGGGCGCCCCGGAGAGACGCCCCTACAATTTGTTAGACATCGCCTCCTGCGCAGCATCACGCACTACAGTCACTGTCTCATCGATATCCGTTTTCGTCGTTCTGAAGTTCGTTATACAGGCACGCAACGCAAATCGCCCGTGAACTGTGGCATTTGAAACATACGCCCTGCCTCCCTTTTGAACGAGGCCCAGAATCTTTTCGTTTAGCGAATCAAGGTCTCGGTTGATCTCAATTAACTCATCCGCGGGAGCCGCGGTCATACGCTTCCTAATCGTTGCCGGCACATATCGGAAACAACAGATACTCAACTCCACCGGCGCCATTAACTCAAAGTCCTCGGCCGCGGCAACGACCTCACCCAAATATTCTGCGAGTGCTATATCTTCAGCGATCGCCGCTGCGATCCTTTTGACACCGTAGTAGCGCAACGTCAGCCATACCTTGAGCGCTCGAAACCGTCTCGATAATTCAACGCCATAGTCCCAGTACGCAAACGTCTCGTCGTCAGTAAGGCCGTGCACTTTGATGTAATCAGCTTCATCAGTATTGAATGCTGCTTTAGCTGTCGCTTCGTCGCGAAACAGTAAACAACCTGCATCCACCGGAACGTACAGCCATTTGTGTGGGTCAAGTGAAACAGAGTCCGCGCGCGTCAGGCCATCAAACAAGTGCGCCTTTCCGGAATCTAAAATTCCTGGCGCTCCATACGCACCATCGATGTGAAACCAGAGATCAAACTCGTTAGCTATGTCAGCGACTTTATCCAGCGGATCAACTGCGCCGGTGTTCGTGGTTCCTGCGCTCGCCACGACACAAAATGGCCGAAAGCCTTCTTTCATATCGCTCTCAATTCGTTCGCGAAGTGCGCTCGCTTCAATCCGCAAGCGATCATCGCAGGCGATAGTTCGCACTTGATCGCGACCGAAGCCCAGGATGTCTGCCGCTTTCGCAATCGACATGTGAACCTCTTCGGATGCGTAAACGGTGGTTGGCCTGGAATTCCACAGACCCTTTCGCGCAGTGTCAGGGCCAGTCTTTCGGCGACTCGCGACCAGCAATGCAATCAAGTTAGCCATGGAACCGCCGCTCGTGAGTAAGCCGCGTGCGTGTTTGTCGTAACCAATCAATGAGCCGAGCCATGCGACAACCATCTTTTCAATCTCAGTGCCTGCCGGACCGGAACGCCAACAAGTGATGTTGGCGTTGAGCGCTGAGGCAATCAGGTCGGCATACGCACCGACTGGTGTTGAAGGCGAAGCTACGTAACCAAAGAACCGTGGATGACCATTGTGACGACTGAGGTCGAAAATTGTGCGACATTCATCGAGCAGTCTTTCAAGAGGTACAGGGTCCTCTGACAGTTCGGCATTTACTTGCGCGGCTGTTTTTCCAGCGTAGTTCTTCGCAACTACGTCTCGCTGAGAAACGGTCGCGAAATATTCGAACACAAGCTTCGTTGCCTGCTCAGAAATCTCGTTCAACTCTGCGGACGAGATATCGAGTGCTGACTGCGTTCGCAATGAACTTTTGGTGACCTCGTTCATTTGATGCCCGGAGCAATGGCGACCAAGATCGAGAGTCGTTCAGCGCCACTATTAACAACACCATGAGGCACTCCGGCGGGAGCAATGACAACTGCTCCAGCATCGACTTTTCTTTCTTCTTCGCCGACGGTGAAACTTCCATGGCCCGCTAAGACAAAGTAGAACTTGTCGGCGCCGTCGTGTGCGTGAATGGATTGTTTCTGATTCGGCTCGAGACAGTTAAGACCCACCATGACGTGTTCACCCTGCCACAGTGTTGCTTTGAAAAACTTTTCCGGATTTGAGCCTTCAAAGTCTCGCCAGTTTAGAAAGTTGGACATTGCAGTTTTCCTGAAATTGATTTGCCGTTCAAACTAACACAGAGATAAGAGAAACCCATCCGCAGATTACGCCGATTACGCAGATTCTTTTTGAGATTTAGATAACAACTAACTGTTCTAAAGTTAATCGGCGTAATCTGCGGATGGATTCTGCTAACATCCGTCCCTACCATGACTATTCTCGGACGAGCTACTCGTGAAGGAACTGAAGCGTACGTTAGTCGTTTTCAAAACGCCGCAGCTCACCACTTTCGACCACAGCAAAATCTACAACTCTCCTCGATCGGAATTGGCACTTATCTCGGTAATGCAGACGATGCGACCGATCAAACCTACCGAGATTCTATAGTGCGAGCCGTTCAGCTCGGCACGAACGTGATTGACTCCGCCGCAAACTACCGGTTTCAGAGAAGCGAACGAGCGATCGGAAAAGCCTTGAACGATCTCATCAATGAGTTTGGCTACTCACGTGGTGAGCTGGTTATCTGCACCAAGGGCGGTTACATCCCGTTCGATGGAGCGCCGACTCGCAACGTCCGGGATTATCTTGAGGAGACATTCATCAAACCCGGTATTGCATCGTTTGATGATTTCGTCGGCGGTAGCCACTGTATGACACCGGGCTATCTTCAGAACCAGCTCGACCAGTCGCTCCGCAATATGCAAATCGAGTCAGTCGACGTCTATTACATTCACAATCCGGAATCGCAACTGGGGCACGTTTCCGAGGACGAGTTTTATTACCGGATCACCTCGGCGTTTGAACGTCTCGAACAAAATCGCAAACAGGGAAAGCTCGGAGCGTATGGCGTCGCTACCTGGAATGGCTTTCGTGTCGGACGTGAGTCGCGTGAGTATCATTCGTTGTCGAGAATGTTTGAAGCGGCACGAACTGTGGGTGGACAAGCGCATGGATTTCGTTTCATCCAATTACCATTCAACCTTGCCATGCCCGAAGGACTGACACTGGTGAACCAGGACGTTGGAAATGAACAGCTTACGTTGCTGGAAGCAGCGAAGAGGTTGGGCGTGACTGTGGTCGCAAGTGCTTCGATGCTGCAGGGGCGAGTGGCGCAAGGCCTCCCCTCAGATGTTCGCGAACCACTTGGCTCGTTGGCCACCGACGCACAAACGGCGATTCAATTTGTGCGATCGACTCCGGGCATCACGACGGCGTTGGTTGGAATGAGTCGCGTCGAACACGTCGAAGAAAATCTCAAGCTGACTGAAGTCGAGCCTGCGAATGCGGACGCGTTCGCAAATTTGTTTTCGTGACACGAATGTCCGATATGCTTCAGCTTGTCGGAAAGGCATTTAGACTTTCAAACCGACAAGCTAAAGCATATCGGACACACACAACGATGTCAGCACAACGGTACAACTCATTCGCCGAATTCTGGCCGTTCTATTTAAAGGAACACAGTCGTCCGGGCACTCGCCTGCTCCATTTGATCGGAACCACGATTGGAGCTCTCGTGCTCGTCTACTTCATCGCTACTGGAAGATGGTTTCTATTTCCATTGAGTTTGATCCCCGGGTACGCAGGCGCATGGCTGGGACACTTCCTGATTGAAAGAAACAAACCAGCGACATTTCAGTATCCACTATGGTCATTTCGCGGCGACTGCAAGATGATCGCGATGATGGTTACTGGGAAGATTAGTGAAGAGTTGAGCAAGAAATAGTATGTCGGGACTTAGGTCTTTGGTCTTTAGTGCACGCAAACCGCCGCACATGATGAAAATGGAAAATGGCACATGACCAATGATAAATCTAAGAGGTTAAGCGTTTGAGAGGCAACATCCCCATCCCTGACATTTCCCACGGCGAAGACGTCTGGTTAATGGTGCTCGTTAATTCCGTCAAATCGCGGCGCACCCAGCAAGGTCGATTCTTTTACGACGCTGTCGGCCGAAATCCCACCGGAATAATTCAGCTCAAAGTGTGGGGTGAAGTCATGGAAACGCAGGGTGAACTTAAGGCAGGCCTGTGGGGAATTACCGGACGACTCGAAACCTTTCAAGATCGCGCGCAGTTCGTTGTCGCTGAGTACCGGCCCATCACGGTCGAACAATACCGTGAGCAACTCCAGTCAGATCCAGTCTTGCCCCGCGCGTACACCTTTGACATCGAGACACTCACCCTGCCCGACTTTCGTGAACGTGTTGGCCCCCAACTCGAACGGCTGTTCAGACTTGGCAATATGCGTCTCGAACAGCAACAACGCTATCTCGACGACATCGCTGCCGAAGAAGAACGTTGTTACTCACTCGGTTCACTCAGCGCAGCATCAGGTCGTGTGCTGTCAATCGCGGTTCACGTGGGTCCGATTCCCGGTCTCGAGTTTGCTGGAATAGAACAGCCATCAACTGAACATGTCTTTGGTATTGATGCTGATGGTTTCGAACAGGGAGAACGGCGAGCGCTGGTTGACTTTCTCTCACTCATGAAAGATTTCGACCTCGAATCTGATGAACTGGTCGGCCATAACATCATCGGCTTTGATTTGCCTTTTATCTTTCAAAGATGCCTTGTGCAGGGCATTGCATTTCGTCCTTTCGTAAACCTTGGTGAGTACAACATTCGCGGAGTCTTCGACACGATGCATCGTTGGTGGCTGGGTGCGAAGCGTCACGTTAGCCTAGACGACCTCGCCTGGGCGCTCGGCATCGAATCGAGCAAAACATCCGAAGTGGAAGGCAGCAAGGTCTTTGATCTTTATCAAGCTGGTAAGCTCGAGCTAATTCGCGAATACAACCTCAACGATGTCCGCGTAACCCGAAAGGTTTATGAGCGGATGGTCGCAAGTTTTGGAAGATAGCTTAAGAGTGGCACAGACTTCAGTCTGTGTCTTCAGGCTTCTATTCATTCGTCACTCAGGTCCCACTAGAATCTCAAACACAGACTGAAGTCTGTGCCACTTAAAAACCTGCGTTTCACAGACTAGAGTGTGTTTCATGCGTTGGAAATCTAATCAGTTCTGATAGAATCCACTCATGGAAATTTTGTTCCCCGCGTCGATGCTGGCCATCGGCCTCATCATCGGCGGTCTGTTTATCTGGCTTACAAATCGCACGAAACTTAAATACGAATACGATCGCGCTCGGGCCGAGATCGACACGGAACGAGCAACGCTTGCCGAACGTCTGTCCGGAAAAGAAGAACAAGTCCGCACCTTGCGTGAAGCTCTAGATCACGAAGTTCAACAAACGAATGGACTGCGTGCTGAAAACGCCCAGGCGCTTGCCGAGCTCTCAGCCTTGACAACACGGCTCGAGGAAGAAAGAAAGTCGAGCCACGAAAAGCTCGAGTTGCTCAGTAACGCCGAAGAGAAGTTGGCTGATGCATTCAAAGCACTCTCCGCTGATGCCTTGCGAAGCAACAATCAATCGTTTCTCGACCTGGCGAAAGAAAAACTCCAGACATTTCAGGAGACGGCAAAGGGCGATCTCGAACAGCGCCAACAAGCCATCGATCAAATTATTCGTCCGCTGAAAGAGTCACTCGACAAGGTAGACGGAAAAATTAGTGAGCTTGAAAAAACCCGCGCGGGAGCCTACTCAGAGCTGCGTGAACAAGTGAAGGGACTGGCCACTTCCCAGTCACAACTCCAGGCGGAAACAGGAAACCTTGTAAAGGCGTTGCGGATACCGCACGTGCGCGGACGGTGGGGTGAGATCCAACTACGCCGTGTCGTCGAATTAGCCGGCATGCTTCAGTACTGCGACTTCGTCGAACAGGAAACCGTGGCGACAGAAGATGGCCGCATACGTCCTGACTTGATTGTCAGACTTCCCGGCAACCGCACGATCGTCGTTGACTCTAAAGTTCCCTTCGATGCTTTTTATGAGTCGATTTCCACGACTGATGAAGAGGTGCGAGCCGCTAGATTGAATGACCACGCACGACTCGTCCGCACGCACATCACGGCACTCAGTCGAAAGTCTTACTGGGAAAGCGTTCAGCCTACACCGGAGTTTGTCTTGTTGTTCTTGCCAGGAGAGACCTTTTACAGCGCGGCCCTGGAGAACGATCCTAAGTTGATCGAAGACGGCGTGAGCCAGGGTGTGATTATCGCCACGCCGACGACACTGATCGCACTGCTCAAGGCTGTCTCGTACGGTTGGCGGCAAGAGCAGATGGCCAACAACGCACAGGAAGTGAGTACGCTGGCCAGAACACTTTACGACCGGCTGCGGGTCTTCACCAATCACTTCGATGATATTGGGCGCGGTCTGGATCGAGCACTCGATGCTTACAACAAAGGCGTGCGTTCACTGGAAGCGCGTGTGCTGGTTACAGCAAGGAAGTTCAAAGAACGAGGGGCAATAAGCGGCGACGACATTGAGACGCTCGAACCGATTGATAAGGCCGCGAGACCTTTGAGCCTCGATGAAGGCGGTCTGTTTCCCGACGTCGTTGCGGCAGAAACCGAAACGCCTGAAGACGATGATGAGATGCCGCTGCTCAAGTCGCAGAGCGTTGGAGAAGGGTAAGAAGATTGCTGATTGCTGATTTCTGATTGCTGATTTGAGAATGGCGACAATCTCAATCAATAATCAGAATTGAACCGAATCAGAAATCAGCAATCAGCAATCAGCAATGAACACGATCCTCCTCGGTCCTCTCCTGGGTAACAATCGCGCACACCTCATCGAACGTTGTGCCGATCTGGTCGCCGACAATCAAAGTCATAAGTTCCTATACCTGGCGGCCTCACAACCTCTGCTCGAAGTGGTAACTGATGGAATCCTTGATGGAACAAGGAACCGAGGAGTTTGGGGTGAACTTCCCGTCTATCTGTTCCGAGGTTTTGTCAGACGGGTACTTACGACAGCAATCAACGAGCAAGGCAATGGTCTCCTCCCTCGCCTGCCAATCGATCGTGAAGAACTACCTCTCAAGCGCAGCCTGATCGCTCAAATTCTTGCGCAGTTGAAAACCACTGGACGACTGAAAGCCATGGCTCCACTCGCCGGTCGTGAGGGTTGCATCAACACGATTTCTACCTTGATTGGTGAAATTCAGCGTGCCGCAAAGACGCCGGAAGAAGTTGCAGCCATCATCGCATCACGAACCGAAGACTTCACCCAGCGGTTCGATTCGAGTGGCTCACAGATCGATTTCGACAATGAAGTCGCGCTGATCTATTCAACGTATTGCGAACTACTCCAGTGTCACAACCTGACGGAGAACGACGCGGATCAGTTGCGCGCACTAACTGTCCTCCGCAGTGGTGAGATTGATGGCTCGAGAGTTCACTTGCCATGGCTCGCGAATGTCGAACTCATCG
>Ga0068869_100001152_pt1 | contig 15448 bp, 8 predicted proteins | sample KBSMisM52_FD_64676 | JGI IMG/M metagenome (GOLD analysis project Ga0068869, IMG submission 64676) | Miscanthus rhizosphere microbial communities from Kellogg Biological Station, Michigan, USA - KBS Miscanthus M5-2 | ecosystem: Host-associated > Plants > Roots > Rhizosphere > Soil ... | reverse complement strand
TGGATGCGGTAGCCCGGCGTGGCCAGGGCGCGCGCGATCTCCGCGCGTTCGAGCCGGGCGATCCCGGAGCCGAATCCCACCCAGAGGACGCCGTCGCCGTCCTGGACGATCGACCGCACGCGCGTCGGCAGCCCGTGCGCCGCCGTTACCGTCTGCACTCGATCGCCTTCGATGACGCTCAGCCCGCCGTCGCCGCCCACCCAGAGCGCGCCGTCAGCCGCGGGCGTAATGGCGGTGATGCTGCCGATGCCGTGCAGATCCAGGCGCGCGAACGTGCCGTCGTGATGCAGCACGCCCAGCCGGCCATTCATCGCGCCCAGCCACAGGTTGCCTTTGGCGTCGTCGGCCAGGGTCACGACGTTCTGGCGGAAATCCGCCGGGAGTTCGTCGAGCGGCAGCACGTCGCCCTGGTCCGACACCTTGACCATCGACAGGTTGACGTCGCGCAGCCACGACACGGACCCGGTGTGGACGAGCGAGAAGATCCGCGGGATCTTCGCGCCGGACACGACGAGCGGCGAGAAGTGTTCGTTCGCGAAGCGCGCGATCCCGCGCTCGGTGGACACCCACAACACGCCCGTGCGATCCACCTGGGTGGCCAGCACCACCGATCCCGGGAGCCCTTCCGCCTCGCCGTAGTGCCGGCGGCCGGCCGCCGTGAAGCGCGTCAACCCGCGCGTGTTGCCCACCCAGACGCTGCCATCGGCGGTGACGGCCGTCGCCCGCGCGATCGGGATGTCGGTGAGCGGCGTCACCCGGTGCGGCGTCAACCGTTGCAGCCCCGCCTGCGTGCCCACCCACACGTTGCCTTCGCGGTCCTCGAAGACGCACTGCACCGCGTCGGTGGCCAGCCCGTGTTGGCGCGTGAGGAACTCCACCGTCTGGTCGCCGCGCTCGTCCGGCCGGATCCGCCACAGCCCCTGGCCCCGCGTGGCCACCCAGAAGTTGCCGCGGCGGTCGTGCAGCAGCTGCACGCCCCAGCCGCGATGGGGCGAATCGGGCGCCGGCTTGGCGCCGACGCGGCGGAAGCCCTCGCGGAAATCGCTGATCCAGACGCGTCCCTCGGCGTCTTCGCTGAACCCCTGCCAGGCGTTGCTCGCGATGTCGAAGGTGTCCACGAGCGCGAACGCGGTTTCACCCGCCTTGCGGCGGAACACCGACGTGCGCGACGCGATCCACAGGCTGCCATCGCGCGATTCGTAGATCGCGAGCACGCGCGATCCCGCGAGCGCCGGATCGGTGACCGGGTGCCAGCGGGAGCCGTCGAAGGTGAAGAGGCCCGAGGCGTTTCCCGCCCACAGCACCCCCGCGCGATCCTCGAGCAAGGTCACGACGTAGCCGGGGAGCAGGCCGCGATCGACACCGTACTGCGTCACCCGCCCGTTCTGCAGCCGCGCGAGCCCATAGGGACCGACGGTGCCGATCCACAAACTGCGATCGGATGCGCTGAGCAGCGCGGGAATCGGCGCGACCGGCAGCTTGACGCCGCCGATCTCGACCAGGGGGATGAACCGCACGCCGTCGAACTTGACGAGACCGGCGTCGGTGCCGAGCCACAAGTAGCCGTCGCGATCCTGTGCGATGGCGGTGATGCGGCTCACCGAGAGGCCGTCGTTCTCGTTCCACGTGCGGACCGAGAAGTCGTCGAGTCCGCGCACCTCTGGCCGCGCCTCCGCGCGCGATTGGAGGGCGCACCCGAGCGCAAGGAGCAGCAGTGTTTTTCGCAGCATGGCCGGAAGGCGGGATTCTGCCACGAGGCCCCGCTGCTGGCCGTCTACCTAATAGGGGGTACGAAGAACGGGCCGCCTGAAGGCGGCCCCTAGTCGTACGTGGCTGCCGGTCTTGAGACCGGCCCTTAGTTACCAGCCGCAACGATTTCCAGCAGTTCCACTTCGAAGATCAGCGCCGCGCCGCCGGGAATCGCCTCGTTGCCGCGGTCGCCATAGGCGAGGTCGGAGGGGCACACCAGGCGCGCCTTGCCGCCCACTTTCATCCGCTGCACGCCCTCGGTCCAGCACCGGATGACGCCGCCGAGCGGGAACACCGCCGGCTCGTTCCGCGCGTACGAGCTGTCGAACTCGGTGCCGTCGATGAGCGTGCCCTTGTAGTGCACCTTCACGCGATCGGCGGCGGTCGGCGAGGCGCCGGTGCCGGCCGTGGTCTCGGTGTAGACGATCCCCGAGTCGGTCTTGACGGCGCCGGTCGCGGCCGCGGCCTTGGCGAGATAGGCCGCCGAGGTTTCCTTTTCACGCGCCACGATGCGCTCGCCGCGCGCGTTCACGAGCGCCTGGATCTTGGGGCCCCACTCGTCGAGGTCGATCGCGGGCTTTCCGGCCTGGGCGTCCGCGAGCGCGCGCCGGATGATCTCGAGTTCCGCCGCGCTCAGATCGAACTGTTTCAACGAACGCTGCATCACCAGCCCGACGGCGTACAAGGTTTTTTCCTCATCGGTCTGCGGCGCCTGGGCGAACGCGGTGGCCGGCAGCAGAGCCAACAGACAGAGCAGGGTGCGAAGACGCATACCCGAGGCTAACACTCTTTGGTAGGGACCCGCGAACTGCCGTGCGCGCTACACTCCCGCTCGCCATGACGAGACGTTCGCGTTCACGCATTGTCCTGTCGCTCACGATGCTGGCGTTCGGGTGTGCACAACCCGACACGCAACGGCAGGAGGGCACGACGCCGGCCGCGGCGCAGACGGCCGTCAGGCAGGCCGCTACCGGCGGCAACTGGGTAACGTATGGCGGTCCGCTGGCCGGCGACCGTTACTCGCCGCTCTCAGAGATCACCACGGCCAACGTCGCGCGGCTGCGGCAGGTGTGCGCCTTCGACGCATCCGAAGCGGTGAACTTCCAGAGCGGCATCGTGGCGGTGGACGGTGTTCTCTACTTCACGTTGTTCAACAGCACCTATGCGGTCGACGGCACGACCTGTCAGCAGAAGTGGAAGCACACGCGCCCCGAGCCCAACACGTTCCTGATGGTGAACCGAGGCGTCGGCTACAGCGACGGCCGGCTGTTTCGCGGGACCGGAGACGCGCACATCGTGGCGATCGACGCCAAGGACGGGACGCAGCTCTGGGACGTGCCGATCGGCGATCCGAAGAAGGGGGAGTCCACGCCGCTCGCACCGATCGCCTGGAGCGGCCTCGTCTTCGCCGGCAACGCGGGCGGCGACAACTTCGGCGTGATCGGGCGGATCTACGCGCTCGACGCCGTCACTGGCCGCGTGGTGTGGCAATTCAACACGGTGCCCGAATCGGGGCCGGCTCGAGCGACCTGGGGCAAGGCCTCCCCGCAGAATCCGCCGAGCGGCGGCGCCACCTGGACCAGCTACGCCCTCGATGACGCCACCGGCGTTCTGTACGTTCCCACCGGCAACCCCGCCCCGGACTTTGCACACACGCTGCGTCCTGGCGAAAACCTCTATACCAACTCGCTGCTCGCCCTCGACGCCAGGACCGGACGGCTCATCGCCTACGTGCAGCCGCTGAAGAACGACTATCACGACTGGGACCTGGCCGCGCCGCCGGCGCTCATCACGACGAAGAGCGGCCGGGCGCTGGTGGCCGCAGGGTCGAAGGACGGCCACGTCTACGCCATCGACCGCGGCACATCAGGTCAACTGACAGTGGTGAGCAAGGCGGCCGTGACGACGATCGAGAACGCCGACGTCCCGTTCTCGACCGAGCACGAGACGCGGTTCTGCCCGGGCGTGCAGGGTGGCGTGGAGTGGAACGGCCCCGCCTATCACCCCGGCCTCGGTCTGGTCTTCGTCAATGCCATCGACTGGTGCACGCTCGTCAAGATGCAGCCGGACGCCAAGATCAAAGGCGCACCCGGCGGCTCATGGACCGGCGCCGAGCCCGCCGACGGATGGCTGTTCGGCCGGCACGATCCGGCGGGGCAGTGGAAAGGGTGGACCACCGCCGTCGATCCCGAGAGCGGCGAGGTGAAGTGGAAGGTGCAGACGCCGAAGCCGATGGTGGCGGCCGTCACCGCGACGGCGGGCGGGCTGGTGTTCACCGGCGATCTCGACGGCCAACTGCTCGCCTACGACGCAGCGACCGGCAAGGAACTGTGGCGGCAGGCCACCGGCAAGGCGATCGGCGGCGGCGTGATCTCATACGAAGCCGGCGGAAAACAGCGCATCGCCGCCGCCAGCGGCATGAACGCCGGCACCTGGAACATCAAGGCCGGCCCCGGCCGCGTCGTCGTCTACGCGCTGCCGTAGTCCGTCGTAGGGGCCGCGGCCCGGGGCGATGTAGAGGGCGGTCTTTAGACCGCCCTGAGCGTTGCGACCAGCGGGCAGCCAGAGGCTCGATACCGCCGGCGAGTGGCGGGGCAGGCATGTCTCCGCTGAGAGGTCTGCGTCGCATGCCGGGAAACCGGTCTTCGCTCTGACCCTTTCGCTGCCGACGCGAGTAGCCGCTGATTCGGACGACCGTCGCACTCGCGGTCACACCGGCGTTGCTGATTTGGACTGTACGGATCACGCGTACGGAACTCGCGTCGGATGAATCGCTTCGCCCGGTTTCCGTGAGCCCGATCGGCATGCGCCGAAAGACCTTCAGCGAAGACATGCCTGCCCCGCCGCTCGCCTGCCGATTCGGCCGGGCATCTGGGGCCTAGGCAGCGACCCGCGGGCAGCCAGAGGTTCTGTTCGGGCCGACTATCACCGCCGGGAACGCCAGCGACAGATGAAAAACGACGAGACGCGGCCTTCCCCGGAGGCCGCGTGCGAGGAGTTTTTCCCCGGCGTGTGATCGGAGGCCCCGAACAGAAGCCTCTGGATGCCTGTGGGTCGGAACCCGTCAGTCCCCGCCGCCGCTGCCTTTGAACTGATCGGCCTCGTCGGCGAACAGCACGTTGAAGCTGGTGAGCGAGCCGTAACAGCCGCTCACGTACGCCTGCAGCTTCACCTTCACGTCGTCGGGCAACTCGGATGCGTTCACCTGCTGCTCGAGGGTCCGCAGACGGTTGCGGAGCATCACCACCTTGTGGAAGAAGCTTTCAATCGGCCAGCTCTTTTCCTGCAGCCCCGGCGTGCCCGGCCGCAGCACCAGCGTGCCGCCGCGCCACTTCGGCGCCGGGATCACGGTGGTGACGCCCGCCTCCTCGCGGATGATGCGGCGGAGCAGCAGTTCGAGGTCGGCGGATTGATCGAGCGACATGGGCGGGGCGGTCCTTTCACGGTCGCTGACGAGCGCGAGCGCGGGTGCGGCCGGTGATGACGATGGGGCGGACGGTTTCGGGCTCGCGGGCGAGCTCGGGGCGCGTGGCCCACCCCGGTAGTTGTGCTGACTCTGGCAGTAGTCGCACTGCACGCGCAGCGGCCAGCCGGCGCCGTCGACCACGATGACGGTGTGCAACCGATCGGTCTTGCACGCGCGGCAGAGGTCTTCGACCTCCTCGCCGGCGCGGTAGGTGCGCTGGTTCAAATCTCGAGCTTCCCGGTGCTGTCGCCGAATGAGTTCTGATGCACGCCGAGCTTGTCCAGGATCGACAGCATCAGGTTCGACATCGGCGTGTGCGCCGGGAACGCGAGGTGACGGTCGCCCTTCAACTGTCCCGACGCGCCGCCGGCCACGAGGATCGGCAGCGGGTCGTGATCGTGCTGGTTGCCGTTGCTCATGCTGCTGCCGTAGAGCACCACGGAGTGATCGAGCAGCGAGCCGTCGCCGTCGGGCGTGGACTTCAGCTTGTCGAGGAAGTAGCCGAGCATCTGCACGTGGTAGCGGTTGATCTGCGCGTAGGTGTCCATGCGCGTGCGCTGGTTCGAGTGATGTGACGCCGTGTGGAAACCGTCGCGCACGCCGCTGCCAGGATAGACGGCGCCGCTCGTATCCCGCGCGTACATCATCGTGGAGATGCGCGTGATCTCCGCCTGGTAGGCGAGCACCTGCAGGTCGTACATCAGTTTGATGTGATCTTCGAACGCCTCGGGCACGCCAACCGGCGCTTCGGGAACGTCCGGGTTGCTCGCCGACTGCGCCGTCGCTTTCTGGATGCGGCGCTCGATCTCCCGCACGTTGTCGAGATACTCCCCGAGCCGCGCACGATCGCCGGTGTCGAGCCGGCCCTGCAGGCGCGCTACCTTGTCGGTGACGGCGTCGAGAATGCTCTTGTCCTGCTGCTTGCGCGACAGGCGCAGCGCGGCGTTGCTGCCGTCGCCGAACAGCCGCTCGAACACCACCTGCGGGCTGTTCTCCATCGGCAGCGGCAGTGTGTCGTTCCGCCACGAGATGGTGTTGTAGTAGGCGCAGCCGTAGCCGGCGCCGCAGTTGAGCGCGACCTCTTCGAGACACACTTCGATGGAGGGGAGCGGCGTGTCCTGGCCGATGTGATCCGCCAGCAGCTGGTCGATGGTCTTGCCGCCGTGCACGGTGCCCTTTTCCGGATGCGCGCCGCTCAGGAACACGGCGGCCGACCGCGCGTGGTCGGCGCCGGCATCGGAGCCCTTGCCGCCGGCCATCGGGTGCGCCAGGTTGCTGACCACCACCAGCCGGTCGCGCAGCTTCTCGAGCGGCTTGAGCGTCTCGGTGAAGGCGAAGCCGCTGCCTTCGGTGGCCGGCGTCCATTTGTCCATGGTGGCGCCGTGCGGGATGTAGATGCCGCAGAAGCGGCTCTTGGGCAGCGCGGCCGTCTTCACCTGCGCGGTTGCCGCGGGGATCATCGAGTCGAGCAGCGGCAGCGCCAGCGTGACGCCCATGCCTTGCAGGAAGGTTCGACGGGGCAGGTGCTTCTTGGTGATGAACATCTCGGTGCTCCGAACGGGCCGCCTAAAGGCGGCCCCTACGTACGATCACGAGGGTGTCCGCATCTGAAACGCCGGACTCTTCACGACGCCCAGGATCAGGTCCGAGAACCGGTAGCGGCCCTTGGCCGCGTCGCGCATGATGGTCCGCACCGCCGGCATGTCGGTGTACTTCGTCTCGCGGCCGGCGCCGTACATCAGGAGCTTCTCGGCCATCACCGCCACGAACACATCGGAGCGGGCCAGCAGCGCCTTGCGCAGTGCGGCTGCGCCGTCGATCGCCGTGCCGTCCACGAGCTGACCGGACGCATCGATCTTCACGCCCTCGTCGTCGCTGCGCCAGCGGCCGATGGCGTCGAAGTTCTCGAGCGACAGCCCGATCGGGTCCATGATCTTGTGGCAGCCGGCGCACGTCGGGTTGGCGCGGTGCTGCTCGATCCGTTCGCGCACCGACTTCGCGGTGGCGGTCGGCTTCTCCTCGAGCGGCGGCACGTCGGGCGGCGGCGCCGGCGGCGGGCTGCCGAGCAGGTTCTCCAGAATCCACTTGCCGCGGATGACCGGCGACGACCGGTTCGCGTTCGACGTCACGAGCAGCAGGCTGCCCTGACCGAGCAGGCCGCGCCGCGCGTCGTTCGGCACCGGCACACGCCGGAAGTCCGGCCCGTAGACGTTGGGAATGCCGTAGTGCCTGGCGAGCCGCTCGTTCACGAACGTGTAGTCGGCGTCGAGCAGGTCCAGCACCGAGCGGTCCTCGCGCATGACGCTCTCGAAGAGCATCTCCGTCTCGCGCTGGAAGCCCTGGCGCAGGTTGTCGTCGAAGTCGGGAAAGATGGTGACGTCCGGGTTCGCGCTCTTCAAATCCCGCAGGAAGAGCCACTGGTTGGCAAAGTTGGTCACCAGCGCCCGCGCCTTCGGATCGGCGAGCATGCGGCGCGCCTGCTTTTCGAGCACGGCCGGCTGGTGCAGCGTGCCGTCGATGGCGAGCTTCAGCAGCTCGTCGTCAGGAATCGAGGACCACAGGAAGAAGGACAGCCGCGACGCGAGCTCGGTATCGCTGACGCGGTACGGCGTCTTTGGCGTCACGCCCGCCGGCGTCGGCTCGAAGCGGAAGATGAACTCGGGATCCGCCAGCACCCGCCGGAGCGCCATCTCGACGCCCGCCTCGAAGTTGCCGGTCCGCGTCTTTTCCTGCTGATAGAAGGAGAAGAGCGCGTCCACGTCGGCGTCGGTGACCGCCCGGCGATACGCGCGGCGCGCGAGGGTCGCGATCACCTGGCGGGCGCACGGTGTTTCTTCCGCCGCTGTCTTCGGCCGGCAGACGAGCAGACGCTGACGGCTCGGCGTGTCGCTGATGCCAGTCGGGTTGTACGGCCCGGTGATGACCACGCGCGAGAGGTGCGGCGCCGTGGAGTAGCCGTACTGCATGCCGATGAACACGTCGTAGGTGCTCGACACCGGCCGGCGCACCAGGTCTTCGTTCGCGGTGTAGTTCTTGTTCAGGAACGCCACGCCGATCGTCTGCGGCCCGGCCTTCACCTTGAGCGTGAGCTCCAGGCGGATGTCGGGGATCATCCGCACGCGCTGTTCGAGCGGATCGGTGGGCGCCGGTTTCTCGGGATGCGAGCCCGGCGTCTGGCGCATGAAGAACATCGGCACTTCGTCGAGCTTGAACAGCTTCACGCGCTGGCCGTTCAGCGTGACCTCGAGCTCTTCGCCTTCGGCGCCCTCGCCGAACACCTGGCCGAAACTGAGCTTCAGCAGCGACAGCTTGATCTGATAGTCGCCGTCGGCGGGGAAGTTGTGCCGCACGGTGGTGCCGCCGCGCGTGCCGAGCGGCTGGCCGTCGAGCGTACGGTTCTGACTGAGATCGCCGCGGACGGTGTAGGTGACCTGATTGGGCGCGGCGTCGCGCTCGCCCACGGCGAGGCGGCTGACCTTCGCGGCGGCGGCCACGTAGCGTTCGAGGAGCGAGGGCGAGACGCCGAGCACGTCCGCGATGTTGTCGAAGCCGCGGCTCGAATCGTCGGCCGGAAGCAGCGTCGTGGGGTCGATGTCGAGTGCCAGCAGGTCGCGCACGGCGTTGGCGTACTCGACGCGGTTCATGCGGTGCAGCGGCGCGCGCCCGGGATTCGGGCTGGCAGCGGCGGCGCGATCGACCGCGGTCTCGACGCCCGCGGCGAACGCGTCGAGCACGGCGCGCTCCGGCCGCCTGGCGCCGGCCGGCGGCATCAGCCCCGCGCGCACTTTGCGGACCACCTTCTCCAGCGTCTCGGCGTCCGCGCCGGCGCGGTCGAGTGACAGGTGTTCCAGCGACAGGCCGCCTGTCTGCACGCGGTCGTTGTGGCACGTGACGCAGTAGGTCTTCGCGACGTCGGCCTGTGCGGTGGTGGCGGCCCCCACATTCGCGGCAGGCACCTGACCGCCCACCGACGTCCACGCGACGCCGATGAACGCGACGACGCTCGCGAAGAGAGTCCGCTTCATTTCGTCGACCCCTCGACTACGCTCGGGGCAAGCGCCGCCGAAGTCGAGGGACGTGCGGCCATCAACTTCTTCAGCAGCGCGATGGCGTCGGGCTTGGGCACCGGCGGGCGAATCGCCAGGAAGATGCCTTCCGCGAACACCATCGGCGTGCGGCCGCCCACGTCCGGCTGATCGAGCGTCGCGCCGTGGTCAGCCAGGATCTGGATGATCGACGTCCAGCCACGGTTGGCGGCGCCATGGATGGCCGCGAGCTTGAGCGAGTTGGTCGCGTTCACGTCCGCGCCGCGTTCGAGGCACAGCTTCACCGCTTCCACGTAGTTCGCTTCCGGCCGCGTGACCGTCTGCGCCGGGATCCAGTTGATGCCCGCGGCGGCCATCAGCGCCGTCGAGCCCTGAGTGGTGGCCAGATTGGGATCCGCGCCGTGCTGCAGCAACAGGCGCATCACGTCGATGTCGCCCGAGAGCGCCGCGCGGATGAACGGCGTCTGCCCGTCGAAATTCACCCACGACCCGTCGAACTGCATCAGCCCGTGCACCGGCGTGGTGTCGGTGCGCTGATTCGGGTTCGCGCCTTTGGCGAGCAGCGCCTTGATCAGGTCGAGCGGATCGCGGCCGTCGCTGTAGAGGAACGGGTACTTGTCGTGGTTGAAGTTGCGCAGCTCGATGGCCGCGAAGAGCGCGCCGCGGTGATAGTCGTCCGCCAGGTTGGGGTCCGCGCCCTTCTCGAGCAGCTCGGTGGCCAGCGCCACCTGACCGTTGAGCAGCGCGATCATCAGCGGCGAGGTGTGATTGCCCGACGCCTGGTTGATGTCGGCGCCGAGCTCGAGCAGCAACCGGGTCATCGCCACGTTGCCATCGCGCACCGCGAAGAGGAGCGGCGACATGCCGCCGTCCTTCGTGGGCAGCGCCCGCTGGCGGATGATGCCCTGCCCCGAGGCGCCGCCGGCCCGTGCGGCGACATACTCGCCGCGCGGAGCCATAACGGTGGTCTGCGCTCGCACCTCCGCGCCGCGCGCCACCAGCAGCTTCACGACGTCTGGATGATTCTCCGTCACCGCCCACATCAGCGCCGTCTGCGAGCGCACGGGGTCCTTCGCGTTCACGTTGGCGCGACGATCGAGCAACAGCGTGACGGTGTCGGTGCTGCCGGTGCGGGCGGCCGTCATCAGCGCGGTTTCGCCACCGGGGGTTGCGGTGTTCGGGTCGGCGCCCGCGTCGAGCAGCCGGCGAAGGATCGCGGCGTTGCCGTTCAAGGTGGCGATGCCGATCGGCGTCACGCCGTAACGCGTGGCGGCCTTCACGTCGGCGCCCTTCTTGATCAGCGCCTCGACGGTCTTGAGGTCGTTCAGACGGACGGCCTGGTGCAACGGCGTCGAGCCGTCAATGTCTGCAGGCGCCTGGGCCGCCAGCGCCACCGCGCCCACGACCGTGAGCAGCGCGGCAGCGAGCCGCGAAACGTGAGCCGTGGTTGTCCGGCGCATCCACCCGCCTCCCCTCGTGCCTGGCCCCGGGGCCGTCGATACGGCCGCTAGTTTACCCCTCGCGCCGTGGCGTACACTGCCTCCGCCTCGAGCACGGAGGCAGGAGAAACGACAGTGGCGAAATCCAAGCACGCATCCGTCGGCCGCCGAGGGTTCCTGAAGGGCGCCGCCACCGCGGTGACCGGCGCGGCGGCGATGGCCGCACAGGTTCCGGTGGCCACAGGACAGGGCCCACAGCCAGCCGGCAGAAGTGGCGCCGGCACCGCGGCGCCGCCGCCCTCCGCGGCACAGCTCGAACGCGACGCGGGCGCGGCGCGGCCTCCGGCAGCGACCGGACCGGCGCGAGCCGTGGTCCGCCCGGGATCCGACCTGATGGTCCAGGTGCTGCGGGATCTCGGCATCGAGTACGTGGCCGCCAACCCGGGCTCGAGCTTCGAGGGCCTCCAGGAATCGCTCATCAACTACGGCACCCCGCCGAACGTGAAGCCGGAGTTCATCACCGCCCTGCACGAGGAGTCGGCGGTGACGATGGCGCACGGCTACGGCAAAGCCACGGGCGTGCCGATGTGTGCGCTGCTGCACGGGACGATCGGCATCCAGCACGCCGCGATGTCGATCTACCAGGCCTACTACGACAAGACGCCGGCGCTCCTCATCGCCGGCCGCGACCTCGGCTTCATCGCGGCGCACAGCGCCAACGACATGGCCGGCATGGTGCGCAGCTTCACCAAGTGGGACGCGACGCCGAAGACGCTCGAGGAGTCGCTCGTGGCCATTCAGCGCGCATACGCCGAGGCCATCACCCCGCCGTGCGGTCCCACGCTGGTGGTGATCGACATCGACCTCCAGAAGGAGGAAGCCGGCACGCTCCAGGTGCCGCGTTATCAGCCGCCGGCGATCTCCGGGATCGACGCCGGGCAGGCGCGCGAAATCGCCAAAGGCCTGATCGAGGCGCAGAACCCGCGGATCGCGGTGGGACGCCTGCGGACGCACGACGGCGTGCGTCAGGCGGTGCAGCTCGCGGAGCTGGTGGGCGCCTCGACCTCCACCAGCGCGACGCAGGGGCCCACGAGCTTCCCGCAGCGTCATCCGCTGTGCGGGCCTGGCGCCAGCACGTCGTACGACTTCACTCTCGGGCTCGAGCAGCCCAACGCGACGGTGTCGCTCGTCGGGCCGTCGCTCTCGACGCTCCTCAGTCGCGACCCGACGAACATCGGCTTCGGCGGCATCGCGCCGGGCGTGTCGCGCGCCGGCGGTGGCGGTCGCGGCGGACGCGGTGGAGCCGCCGCGGGCCGCACCATCGACGTCGACGCCGAGGCCAGTCTGCCGGCCTTGATCGCCGAAGTGCGCCGCCAGATGACCCCCGACCGGCAGCGCGTCGTCGTGGAGCGCAGCGCGAAGCACGCCGCCGCGAATCAGCAGGCGCGGGTCGAGGCGCTGCGGCAGGCGCTCGAGCAGCGGCGCGCCGGCTGGGACGCGAGCCCCATCAGCACCGCCCGCGTCTACGCCGAGTTGTGGCCGCTCATCGCCAACGAGGATTGGATCCTCGCGTCGCCGAGCAACTTCTCTGGGGCGCACAACGCGCAGCTCTGGGATCACAACAAGCCGTACAGCTATCTGGGCGGCCAGGGCGCCGCCGGCATGGGCTACGGCGCGCCGGCTTGCGTGGGCGCGGCGCTGGCGGCGCGGAGCCGCAACCAGATCGTCGTGAACGTGCAGACCGACGGCGACTTGAACTACGCGCCCGGCGTGCTGTGGACGGCGCAGCATCATCAGCTGCCGATGCTCACCGTCATGCACAACAACCGCGCGTGGCATCAGGAGCTGATGTTCGTGGAGTACATGTGTGGGGTGCGCGGGCGGGGCACCGAGCGCGGCCACATCGGCACCTCGTTGCGCGACCCGTTCATCGACTACCGCATGATGGCCGCGGCCTACGGCATGGCCGGCGAGGGCCCCATTACCGACCCGATCAAGCTGGCACCCGCGCTGAAGCGGGGCCTCGCGTCCGTGAAGCGGGGGCAGCCGTATTTGATCGACGTCATCACGCAGCCTCGATAAGCAGGAGTCCGATCGTGATCACGAAGACCGAGAGAATCCTGACCGCCGCCGCCATCGGCGTCGCTGCCCTGGCCCTTTCCGCTCGCCTCGGCGCCCAGGCCCCTGTCGCCCCGCCGGCGGCAGCCGCCACAACGCTGACGAGCCCGGTCACGGGCAGCGCCGTGAAAGGCAAGCAGCTCTATTACGACCACGCGTGCTACTCGTGTCACGGCTACAACGGCGAGACCGGCGCGCGGGCGTTCGTGCCCGCCTGGCCGGCCAACCTCGCGACGGAACGGAGCTTCATCGCGTTTCTGCGCGGGCGCGCCAACGTGGCGCCGCTGCAGCCGTCGACGTCGATGCCCAACTATCCGGCGCAAGCGCTCAACGACGCGCAGGCGAAGGACATCTACGCCTACATCCGAAGCTTCACCAGCCGGCAGCCGCCGCTCGAGAAGATTCCGGCGATGGCGCAGATCCTCGAGGCCGCGCAGAAGCCGTACGCAGGCGCATCAGCCGTGTCATCCACGGGCCGGCCGGCTTCGAGCGTCGAGAACAAGACGGTCGCGGCGGCCGACTGCACGGCCGAGCGGCTCGGGACCTCGATCCCGCCATCCGCGATTGGCGAGCCGGTGCGCGGCGTCACGCTGACGACTGCCTGGGTCGAGGCCGCGAGCGGTGCGGCGGCGCATTGCCGGGTCGACGGTGTGATGACCGCTGTCAGCACCGACCCCACGGCGCGCCCGATCAACTTCCGCGTCATCCTGCCGGCCTCATGGAGCCGCCGCGCGGCGCAGTTGGGCGGCGGCGGCATGAACGGCATCATCCCGAACCTCACCGGCGCGGGCCCCGGCGGCCCGTCGTCCTCGCTGGTGGAGCGCGGCCTCGTGACCTACGGCAGCGACTCGGGGCATCAGATGTCGTTCGGGCGCGGGCGTGGCGCCGCGCCTCCCGGCGTGAACTACGGCGACGACTGGGCGCTGAACGAGGAGGCAATCGCCAACCTCGGCTACGCGCAGATGAAGAAGACGCACGACGCCGCGATGGTCCTCATCGAGCGGATGTACGGCGAGCGTCCGCGGTTCAACTACTACATCGGCACGTCGCAGGGCGGCCGCGAGGCGCTCACCGTGGCGCAGCGCTACCCGGCCGACTACGACGGCGTCGCCGCCAACGTGCCGATTGTCGGGTTCTCGTCGCTGATGCTGGCGCCCGAGCTGATTCGCATCCACGAGAAGCCGGCGGCCAACTGGGTGACGCCGGCCAAGGTCAACGCCATCCGCGGCGAATTCATCCGGCAGTGCGACGGGCTCGACGGCCTGGCCGACGGCATCATCAACAACTACATGGCCTGCCGCGCCGTGTTCGACGTGAAGCAGGGCGCGCGCAACCGTCATCCGTGGACGGCGAAGCGGTGCGCGAACAACGTCGATCCGAATCCCGCCGACACGAGCGCGGACGCGTGCCTGACCGACGGCCAGATCTCGACGCTCGAGTTCGTCTACTCGCGCTACCCGTTCGCGTCGCCGCTGGCGCACGGGACGAAGACCTTCGGCATGTGGGTGCCGAACACCGACCCCTCGGGCAGCGGGCTGATTCTCAAGGACCGTTTCGCAGGACAGGAAGGTGCGCCCGACGGCGCCGCCATGCACGCGCACCTCGGCGTGCTCGGCGTCACCGGCTTCCTCATGAAGGATCTCTCGGCCAATCCGCTCGGCTATGTCGAGGGTGGCGCGCTCAACCGCCGCCGGCAGGAGCTGTCGGCGATCCTCGACGCGACCAATCCGGATCTCTCGGCCTTCCAGAAGCGCGGCGGCAAGATGGTGGTCACGATCGGCACCAACGACACGCTGGCCTCGCCGGGAGCGCAGCTCGACTACTTTCAGTCGGTCGTGGACAAGATGAGCCGCGCGACGGTGGACCAGTTCGCGCGCTTCTACGTGATGCCGCAGACCGGGCACGGCTTGAGCGGCACGAACTACGCGACGGATGGCGAGGGGAAGGCGATCGCCTCGGCACCGATTCCGAATCGCTACGACCAGGTCGGGCTGCTGTTCGACTGGGTGGAGAAGGGCGTGGCACCAGGCATGTCGGTTCCGGTGACGGCGGGGGAGAAGAGCCTGCCGCTCTGTTCGTATCCGACCTATCCGAAGTACCGCAGCGGCCCCGCCGCGGCGGCGTCCTCCTACTCGTGCGCCGCGCCATGAGAGGCCGCTGGGTTGTCGCACTCTTCGTCACCGCCGCGACCGCGGTGACGGCAGGCGGACCGCTTCACGCGCAGGGTCCTCCAGACTTGACTGGCGTGTGGACCGACTACGTCGAGCCCCGTCAGCCGGCCGCGGCGGCAGGCAGCCAGGCGGCGGTGGCGCCAGGCCTGCCATTCACCGGCGAGGCGCAGCGCAAGGTGGACGCGTACCGCAAACTGGTGGCCGCGACCGGCGATTCGCCGGGCGGCTACTGTCTCGGCGCCGGCATGCCCACCATCATTCTGGGCGGCGCCACCTATCCGATGGAGATCATCCAGCGCCCCGAACAGATCACCATCATCTTCGAGCTCCACACCGACGTGCGGCACATCTACTTCGGCGCCCGCAACACGCCCGAGGCCGACCGCGTGCCGTTCCGCAACGGCTATTCGAGCGGCCGCTGGGACGGCGACACGCTCGTGGTGGAAACGTCCAAGCTGG
>Ga0068869_100001138_pt1 | contig 15509 bp, 12 predicted proteins | sample KBSMisM52_FD_64676 | JGI IMG/M metagenome (GOLD analysis project Ga0068869, IMG submission 64676) | Miscanthus rhizosphere microbial communities from Kellogg Biological Station, Michigan, USA - KBS Miscanthus M5-2 | ecosystem: Host-associated > Plants > Roots > Rhizosphere > Soil ... | reverse complement strand
CTCATCCTGAATGCGTCCGCGACTATCAACGATGACTTTTCGGTAACCGTCCTTACCGCGAAGGTAGTCATCATAAGTTTGTTCCAGGCCACTGAGTCCGATCACGTCGCCCGGTTTAAGTCCTTTGTCTTTGTAGCTCGCCTGTTTCAATTGCTCAGGACTGATTTCGCCAACGTATCCGAGCACATGGGCCAGCATCCCGCTGTCTGGATAACGTCGCTGGGGCTGTTGCTCGACGCGAAGCTCAGGAAACTCCAACTCGTGCGCCTCGACCCAGGCTATATCACCCTGATTTGCGTCCTGCTTTACCAGGATCGATTCAAACGCCGGCTGCGAGCCGATTTGTTCAAAGCGATCACGAAGTATTTCAGGATCTACGCCTAGCGCTTCTGCGAGCGGCTCTGCCAGCGAGACAAGTTTGCGGTCGCGTAAGTCTTCACGGGAGAGGATCACGTTGTAGATCGGGGTGGAGGTAACCAGCGGATGACCGTCGCGATCAAATATCACGCCGCGCGGCGCCGGTATGGGCAACAGACGGATGCGTTGATTCTGCGCAATCTCGGCATAGTACTGTCCGCGGACGAGCTGCAGGTAATAGAGCCTTACGCCAAGTAGAGCGAGCAGCAGCACGACAAAACTTTGCACGGCCCAAAGCCGGCTGCGGAGATTTTGCGAGGTGTCTTCGAATTTCATGATGAAGCAAACAGCAGACAGCAAACAGTAGACAGCGAAACGAGTTTCGCTGAGCAAACGGCAATAGACAATGCGAAATGGCTAGACAGTCGCTCTGACTGTTTGCTGTTTGCCATTTGCTGTTTTCCAATTTTCATCTTCTCAGCTTACCCGGGCCCCGTCGCGCGCCCTTTCGACGCGAAGCGAAGGAACGGCGTTGCCGTGCCCGTTCAGTAAAAAGTGAATTCAATAAATAAAGAGCAAAGGTCCCGACAACGGTCGTGCCGATCAGACGATACGACAGAGTCTGCAAAAACGGCATGGTCGACGGGTAACCCAGTGACCGATTCCAAAAAACATAGATGGCCGAGTCGAGGACGGACGCGGCCGCCACCACCGGAATCCTCAGCAGTGTATTTTCAAGGTTAACTCGAGTTGCCGCAACATAAATTAAGTACGCCGTCAGAGTTTTCGAAAAGCCACCGGCGCCAATTAGCCCGCGGCTTGCGGCATCGACGGCGATGCCGGCGATAGTGCCCACGATCAGCGCATGCCACGCATGTCGCTGCAAAGCGATGTAAACAACCACTATCAGCGGAAAGTCGATGTAGGAGAGCGGGAACCAAATAGCCCCCAGGCACAACTGCAGGATTATGGCTACTGCGAGCGCTGCCGCAGTTTTAAGTTGAGGCATCTTGAAACAGTGATAAGTAAAAAGTGAAAAGTGAAAGGTAGAAAGGCGCGTCGCTTTTCACTCTTTACTCTTCACCTTTCACTACTTCTTTGTCTTATCTACGTTTGGCAGGGTCTGTTCGGGAGCAGGCCGCGGTGGCGGATGATAAAGCAACACCGCCACTTCCTCCAACTGATCGAATTTCGCGCCAGGCTTGACCAGAATCTGGTGAGACTGTGTTGCGGTGCCCGGGCTTACCTGAACAACCTCACCGATAGTCAACCCCGGCGGATAAATTCCGTCCTGGCCAGTCGTTAGTATGTAGTCGCCCAGTTCAACTTTCTCAAGTCCGGAAACGTAACGCATTTCCACCAGGCCCTTCTCGCCGAGTCCCCTTATCGAGCCATGCGCCCCCGAACCGCCAAGTTGTCCCACTATTGCACCGGCGGCTGCCTTTTCGTCGGTGATCATCATCACCTGGGCCGTCCAGGGACTGAGAGCAATAACCCGGCCGACTATCCCGCTTCCTGTAGCCACCGGCATGTTTAGAGCAATGCCGGACGAGCTGCCGCGATTAATTGTGATGGTGTTGAACCAGATGGACGAGTCGCGTGCGATTACCCGAGCGTTGACCTGATCGTAACCAGTTTGCTCCTTGAGGTTCAGGAGAGTTTTGAGGCGTTCGTTTTCGTCAGCCGCTTGCTGAGCCTTACGCAGCTCCAGCTGTGCAGTTGACAACTCCTGCTTCAACCTCTCGTTTTCAATCGCCGCACCTCGGAAGTTGACGATCTGCTTGACGAAATTTGTGCTGGCCCCACTGGCGCCGGAAGAGATGCTTTGCGCGGGCGAGACCAGAGCCTGGACCCAAACCCTGAGCAGACGTTGACGGGTTACGCTGTCGCGAGCGTCTACTGCCATGATCACCAGGTTAGTCAACAGCAACACCGCTAGCCAGATTGGTGCGCGCTGACGAATCTCTTTTTGGGTGCGGATGGCTGCCATAGAGCTAGCGAAAAGTGAAGAGTGAAAAGTAAAAAGTAAGAAAAGCAACGGAGACTTTCCCTGACCATTCACGGTTCACGATTTACTTTTCACTTTTTACCTTTCACTTTTCACGCTTCTCTTTACATCCCGCTGGTCATTGTATTTTCCCACTTCACTCGCTTGAGCAAATCGAAGTCGGAAAGCATTTTCCCCGTGCCAAGCACGACGGAGGCCAGGGGGTCTTCAGCTACGGAAACCGGCAAGCCAGTCTCAATAGAGAGCCGTTTGTCGAGGTTCTTCAACAGTGCGCCACCGCCTGTCAACACAATGCCGCGCTCGACGATGTCAGCCGACAACTCCGGCGGAGTACGTTCCAGGGCTACGCGCACAGCATTTATGATCGTGGCGATGGAGTCGGCAAGTGCTTCACGAACTTCCTCGTCTGACATCGTGATCGTCTTCGGTATTCCCTCGATGAGATTGCGACCGCGTACTTCATAAGACAACGGTTCATCCAGCGGATACGCCGAGCCCAACTCAATCTTGATCGCTTCGGCGGTGCGTTCACCAATCAGCAGATTGTACTTTCGTTTGATGTAGGAAATGATCGCTTCATCCATCTCGTTTCCGGCCACGCGCACGGCGCGCGAGTAAACGATTCCGCTCAAACTGATCACGGCGATGTCGGTGGTCCCGCCACCAATATCAACCACCATGTTGCCGTGCGGTTCAGTGATGGGTAGCCCGGCGCCGATTGCGGCGGCCATCGCTTCCTCGACGAGATAGACTTCCGAGGCCTTGGCGCGGTAGGCCGAGTCTTCAACCGCGCGCCGTTCAACCTGCGTGATTTCAGAAGGTATGCCAATGACAACTCGAGGACTGACCCAGGTCTTGCCGTTATGAGCCTTGCGAATGAAGTGCTGCAGCATCTTCTCAGTGACTTCAAAATTTGCGATGACGCCGTCCTTCATCGGACGTATCGCTACAATATTGCCGGGCGTTCGTCCCAGCATTTCCTTCGCATCCCGTCCGACGGCTTCAACCTGGTTGGTGACCTTGTTGATCGCCACTATGGAAGGTTCCGACACGACGATGCCTCGTCCCTTGGCGTAAACGAGTGTGTTGGCTGTTCCCAAATCTATTGCTAGATCACTGGAAAACAAGCTGAAAATCGATTTAAAAGCCATTTATTGATCTCTTCCCGTGAATATGAATATGAGAGCGTCCGTCGGGTAGGCACCCGTTACCTTGTGACTGTTCCGGGGGTAGAACAAATATCGAGTTTGGCAGTTGGGGCGGTACGCCCGCAGGTAAGTCACCATTCGCCGAATACTCAATCGATCACAAGGTCCGTGCCAACTAAGCAAGATACACTTATTTTCAGCCTTTGCGCTATCACGAAAAGGCTTTTCCGTCATCTGTCTCCGAGATATCGGCAGAGGTGCCGACTTCGTCAGGTACTTTTGACTCTCTCGAGATCGATGCGGAGAAACGTATACAGTTTTTGTTGGCGGCCTTGGCTTCGTACATCGCAGTGTCCGCCGCGGCTATCAGCTGTTGCGGCGAAGATGCGTGCAACGGGAAGGCCGCGACTCCGAAACTTGCAGTCAGCGATAGTTTCAAATTGCGGCCGGCGTGAAACCGATGACGCGAAATCTTTTCGCGGATACGTTCCGCGACGGTGCCGGCGAGTTCTATCTGGGTGTCGGGTAGTACGATCACAAATTCGTCTCCACCGTAGCGCGCCACTGCGTCGGTGTCACGAATGGACGACAGGATCACGGCTGCCATTTCCATTAGCACATGAGAGCCTGCCAGGTGACCGTGAGCATCGTTTACCTGCTTGAAATCGTCGAGGTCGAGAAACAAGGCCGCCACGATAGAACCATAGCGGCGAGCCCGGCGAATCTCGTTGAGAAGAAACTGCCGCAGGTACCGGGCGTTATGTAACTTTGTTAAGTCATCAGTTTGCGAAAGCCGCTCAGCTTCACCGATGCGCACGGCGTTGGTTAGGGCCGATGCAACTGGAAGAGCGAGAGCAGTGAGGATACCGAGGTCAGCCTTAGTGAACGAGTTTCGTTGGCGCGTACCTTCGAGCACACCGAGGATCCGCTCGCCGCAAACCAACGGGACCGCTATGAAGTGTTGCCCGCGTTCCTTTTTCTTAATCGTGCCCATGCCTGCGCCTGCGAGTCTCGCCGCCTTCGACTCTGAACCCGGACGAGGAATCTCATCTCCCAACAAGAGCCGGCGCCAGTCATCGGACGGATCAGAAGTCGCCTCGTCAGTCGGCTTGAGTGAGGCGACTGCTTCCAGCATGGCTGCGTCGGGACTCTTGGAGTCTGAGAAGAGATATATGGTCCAGCGATCTGCGTTCACCAGTGGTGCGAGTCCGCTGAGTGCAGTTTGCGCCGCGGTGTTCTGGTCGCCGATGAAGTGAAGCGAAGCAACAAGATCAAAAGCAGCGCGAACCTTACTCGCTTTCATTCGCCCGGGGAGTAAGGTGGCGGCACTCTGATTCGGCGGACTAACGATATCCGGGAGTTTCAACTCTCCGGTCGCACCGTGTCCCTCAATCTCATGCAAAATCGCCGGCAATTGTGCGGCCTTGTCTGCGATAGCGCGAAAGCCCAGCCGCTTCAGGGCAGCCCCGTCAAGACTGCGCCAGCTCTGGCCGTGAAAGCCGCTCAGTTGACGCCGACAGGCGATCAGCGGCGTGCCTGGCCAGGAGCTTGCGGCCTGCTCAATTGCTCCATGAAGCTCAACCATATCGGCGCCGGGAACTACTTCGTAAAGTACCGCCAGAGGCAGTTGTTCCCAGATTTCGTCCACAGCGGGAGAGTCGGCGCGCCTCAACGGTGCTACTGTTCCGGCTTCCCGCAAACCCTCGATTAGGGTCTTCACGCCGGCAAGACGCAAGGCCTCAATCAACTCGTAAGCTGGTGCTTCGTGTGCGTCGGTCAGGAGGATTACATGCCTTGACATTGATAAACCTTGAACCTCAGGGATGTCTTCAAACCAAACGGTCTTATTCAACTTTTCCCACGGCCCGCGCGCGTGTAAAGAGACAAACGATAAGGAGTAACATTGCCACGCGAGTCTTCAGCGTCGATAGTGATTTCACCAGTTCCCGGGGGTGCCGTAACCTGAAGTTGAAACGATCCTTCGGCGGGTACGATAGCTTCGCGGCCGCCAGCTCGAATCGTGGTGCCCGGCTCTGAGCGGCCGCGAACCAAATAGACCTGCCCGCCCAGCAGCTCCGCTTCAAGATTCGAAACAAGCACCTTCGAACCAGTACCGCGCGTTGCCACAATAAATTTCTTCGGCTCGCTCCAGTCGCTGGTTTGTCCACTCGACGCAATCGCGCGCACGCGCCAGAAGTAAACACCCGGTCGCAGGTCGCTGGCGCTGAATTCGGTCGAGCCGAGTTGGTCGCGCTCGATTACTTTGCCGCCATCAACGAAAAATGGAGAAGTAGCAACTTCCACTTTGTAAAAACCCGCAGTGCCAGTTTGAGGTTTCAGCCACTTCAACGGGATGCTGGCTGAACCACTTCCTTCAACAAAAAACTTTTCCAGATCTCGTGGCAGAGCCGGCTGTGGAATGTCGAGCAACCTCTGTGGCGGGGAAAGTGTTCCCTGAGGATTGACTGCCAAGTAGTTGCCGCCACTTAACGTTGCCTTGTCACCGCGGCGGTTTGTAACTTCGATTGCGCCGGTGTTGATGCGGATTTCCTCAGTGCCCTCCGGATTAACCCCGAAACTGGCACCTGTCTGCGCGCCCACCTTGCTGCTTGTCTTTGGAGTCTCGACTACGTTGGTTGTTCCTTCCGGTTGTTGTTCAGTGCGCACGTACATCTGCCCGCTATCAACTACGACGTGAACATTGGTCTTCTTTCCGTCATCCTCGCTGGCGTTGTCGCGGACAATGATCGTGCTGTTGGGCCGCACTACCAGGGTTGAGCCATCAGCCATGCTCACGCGTGCACGTCCGCTGGCCTGCGTCTGCACCGTATCGCCGGGGTAAAGTTCAGTATCCGCGCCGGGAATAACGGTCTCGCGCGTAGCTGAGCGAATAACGCGCACATCTCCCTCAAATGAAATGAATCGCGCGCCAGCCGCCAGCTTTGTACCGGTGCCGACATTTTTCAGCGGGTTGCCATACTTCCAAACGTAGAGGGCTCCGCCGGCAGCGATGCCGCAGAGGATCATGAAAGCAACGAGGAGATAAACCACGCGCTTCTGGACTACCCACCAATCAAAAACAAAACGCCGGGTTCTTGTGCTCATGTTTTGAAGCTATTTGAAACTGAGGGGCAACTGAAATCGCGGAGCCGTCCGCTAACGTAATCGTGTCGCAGGGGATGGGCGACTGATTAAGGAAATCTGCCGGGTGTGGAAAGTCGGGCAGCCGGGCTGGCAGCAGCTGTTCGGTACTAATACGCAACGTTCAACGGCGACACCACCAGCAACGAATCTAGCACAGCGGCAAGAGGGCGTTCAAGCAAGTCTTTTAGTTACGGCCGGATGCCGAACCGGGGGGCGCAAACTCGGCCGACGCGGAAGGGTCTTATTTTTCTTCAGTAGTTTTCTTCAATTCGTCTTCAGCTTCGTCTTCAAAAGGCGAGTCGAAGTCTTCAGGCAGGTCCACATCGATGTCCATTTCGGCTTCTTTTGGCCAGAGGATTGAGGCTGCGACAGATGCCAGCAGGACCGTCGCCACTACGACCAAAGAGATCCAAACAGGAATGACCACATGGACGGCTTCAATCAACATCTTCACGCCGATAAAGGTGAGTACGATCGCCAGGCCCATTCTTAGGTACTGAAACTTTTCCACCACGCCAGCCAGCAGAAAGTACAGCGAACGAAGTCCGAGAATCGCGAAGACGTTGGAGGTGTAAACAATAAAAGTGTTGGTGGTGATCGCGAATATCGCCGGAATCGAATCCACTGCAAAGACCAGATCCGTTACTTCAACAATCACGAGCACGAGCAGCAGTAAAGTTCCGGTGAGTTTGCCATTCACCCTCGTGAAAAAGTGTTTCCCCTCGTAATGTCGAGTAATGGGTATGTAGCGCGTAACTGCTCGCACAACCGGATTCTCTTCCGGCTGAATGTCGGTATCTTCCTGCCGAAACATCTTGATACCGGTATAGACGAGGAAAGCACCGAAGATATAGATGATCCAGTGGAAGCGGTTGATGAGAGCGGCGCCGACGAAAATCATCGTTAACCGCATCACCAGTGCGCCGATGACACCCCAGTAGAGAACGCGGTGCTGCACTTTCGCCGGCACCTTGAAAAAAGAAAAGATCAGGAGAAAGACAAACAGGTTGTCGACGGATAGCGAGAGCTCGATAACGTAGCCGGTTAGAAACTTCAGGCCGAGATCAGTACCCTGATACCAGAAGACGATACCAGCGAACATCATTGCGACCGCGATCCAGACAGCGCTCCAGATCACTGCTTCGCGATACTTGATTGCATGGGCTTTGCGGTTGAAGAGTCCGAGGTCAAGGCTCAGCATGAAAAGGACGAAGAGGCTGAAACCAATCCAAAGGCCTGCTGAGTTGCCAATCGAGTTCATTCGTGCCAGCTAAAATAGCATCCGGCAACGGAAGCAGCAATTGACGCGCAAAGGCTGTCAACTGAGTGAAAACCCCTTTTGGCCCAAATGACTGGCGCGGTTGCACCCTCATCCGGTCTCCTTTACAATCCGCCCTTTGCTAGAGAGGTAAGGAAATGCTCAAACAACTATCGCGGCTGAAACACACCAGCAGAATCATAGTTCTTGGATTCGTACTCCTGATGGGAGTGAGTCTGATTTTCTTCTACGCACCCAGGAACACCAGCAACGCGGAACCCTCCAGAAGTACGGCCGTGGTGGCTAAAGTGGGCGGTGAAGAGATCACTGTTGCTGACGTTACTCGCCTGAAAGATAACTACCTGCAAATGTTTGGCGGTCGCGCCAGTATCGCCCAGCTGGGCGGTTACAAACGTTTTGTCGATGGCATGGTTCGTAATCGCGTGGTGGCCCAGGAGGCTGCCCGCCTTGGCCTTTCGGCAAGCGATGCGGAAGTTGCAGAGAAGATACGTAAACAGTTTGCCGACGCTTCCGGTGTGGTTGATTTTGAGCGGTACAAGCAATCAGTCACCTCCCGCTATGGAGGTATAGAAGCCTTTGAGAAAACAGTGCGCGACGAGATTGCTCAGGATAAGTTGCGTGCATTTGTGACCGCAGCGGTAAACGTTTCGGATAACGAAGTTCTCGAAGACTTCAAGCGCACGAATGCTAGTTTCGACGTTACTTACGCAGTCATATCCGAAGAGAAACTCGCCAAAACGATCCAACCTTCCGACGACGAGTTAAAGACTTACTACGAGCAGCACAAGAATGACTTCAAAATCAACGAGCCGCAAAAGAAGATTCGTTATCTTTATATCGACCAGGCGAAGTCTGGTGAAAAGCTGCAAATCTCCGACAAGGATTTACATGACGAGTTTGACAAGTTAACGCCGGAAAATAAACAGGCGGGCGTCAAGGTACAGCAGATACTTTTGAAAGTTGCGCGCAAGGATCTCGATGCGCAAGTGGAACAGAAAGCCAAAGAGCTGATTACGAAGGCCAGGGCCGCGAGTCCGGATACAGCCGAGAAGGTTTTCGCTGAGCTGGCGCGCGGAAATTCCGAAGATCCCGCCACCGCCAAAAACGGAGGTTACTTGGCTCGTGCTTACCACAAGAACCCGAACAAGATCGACAGTCTTTATGATCGAACGGTCGACATGCAGCCGGGGGATGTTTCGGACATCCCAATCAAATATGCCGGCAACTGGTACATTTTGCGCCGTGGCGAAGCAGTACCAAAAACTTTCGAAGAAGCGAAGCCGGATTTGTTGGCCTCCCTGCGTAATCGCAGAGGCTATGTAGCGGCGGCGAAAATCGCAGAGCGTGCCCAGAACCGACTAAAAGAAACGAAAGACCCGGAGAAGGTCGCGCAGGAGTTGAGTGGTGAAGCGAACATGCAACCTGCCGGGATGGTTAAGGAGACGGGTTTCATCAAGCCCGGCGACGACGTTAAGGACATCGGCACCAGTCAGCAATTCGAAGCAGTGATCGCGCCCTTAAACAATCCCAAAGACGTCGGTGATCGAACCGGCATAAAGGGCGGGTTTGCCATTCCTATGCTGGTCGAGAAGAAGGAGCCACGCATTCCGGAGCTTGACGAAATCAAGACCAATGTTGCCGAGGTACTTAAGCAACAGCGCGCGAAGGAACAGTTGGAACAAAAGGCCAAAGAACTCGCGGCCTCGGTAAACGGCGCCGCTGATCTGAAAGCGGCCGCTGAGAAAGCGGGATTTGAAGTTGATAGTGCTGAAGCCCATAAGCTCGGCTCGCCACTCGGAGATGCCGGCACCAGTCCTGCTCTCGACGATGCGCTCTACGCGCTGAAGAATGGCGAAGTGACGAAAAGCCCTCTGAAGGTTGGAAATTCCTATATCGTTCTGGGAATCACAAATCGCAAGGAAGCCGACCTGGCTGAGTTTGCCAAGCAAAAAGAGACCTTAAGGCAGACAATGCTTTCCGGTAAACAGAGTCAGATTTACGAGGACTACATTAGTGCTGTGCAGCAGCGGATGAAGCAGGACGGGAAGATAAAGATCTACGCGGACGCTATCAATACTCTTGAGGAAAGCGAACCGGAGATTGCACCTCAACAGCAGTTTCCGATTCCAACTCGTTAGGGGTAGTCTCTAAGTTCCGAGTTTCTAGTTTCGAGTTGGGGATAAAACTAAACTAGAAACTAGAAACTCGTAACTAGAAACTCATAACTATCTCACTTTAACAAAGGCGCGACCTGCGATTGGGCGACCGCTGTCCTGACCTGAAGCTCATTACCCGTGGTGGTGGTTTTCAAGTTCTCCAGCGCGCTTCTTGCCAACGTACCTTTCGCTCCGGTCAACCGGTTAATAAAAATCCCGCCAAGCTGTTTCAATCCCTCGAGAGTGTCGCCAAGATTTTTCGCGGCGTAAGTATCTATTGTGCGGGCCGTCAACATTACTTCGAGGTCGGAGCTGGTCAGACCGAGCGTGCCATAAAGCTGCCGCACTGCGGTCAACTCACGCGCGATCGTGTCATTAGTCAGACTCAAATTCTCCAGCAGCTTCGGCGAAACGTTGCCACCGAATCCCACAATTGCGTTCGGGTCACGGCTGGCGAGGGCCAGCAACTCAGCATTCGGATGCTTTCCAGCCCGGGTCGCGTCAATAGCGCCACGCACCGCTTCAAGATCACCAAGGACAAGCGTATTGCTATCCAGCGCCGCGACTGCCAGGTCGTGCACCTTCATGTCCCAAAGGCCCAATAACCTCAGTTGACGTTCAAGGCTGTAGATGTAAATCGTTTTCCCCAGATATTTTTGTTCCGCGTATTTTCCATTTGCCGCCAACCGGCCCGCCGCCACCAGGCCTCCGGCGTTAAAGGTTCCGCGCGCCAGGGCCACTGTTGAAACCGTGGTTATTCCTTCACGCGGATATTTGTAACTAAGGCCAAGCGCAACTTGCTCGAACGAATGAGGGTCAAGACCCGTCTCTGTCTTAAACTTTGCCAGCTCGTTTGTAACTTCAGTTAACTTCGCTGGGTTCTCGGCCAGGAGTTTTGGCAGTGCTTCATTGAATACGCGGTTGACGTTGATGATTGCGACGGCGTCGGAAGGCGGTAACGAAGACAGTAGGGTTGGCGCCGCTTTCGCACTGGACGTCAGGCGATTTCGCTGCCCGAGTCCAATCATAGAAACGCCAACGGTGAGCAGCAGTGCTGCCGCTATTGATTTTAGAATACTAGTTTTCACGATAGAAAAACCCTTTCCTGGATTTGGTTCACCTGAACCACTGCCCTAATGTAACGCATCGGTTAGTTGCCATTACGCCATCCCGAGGTTGGCCCCGAGTTAATTGTCTCAACTTGCGAAAAACCCAAGTAGTTCAGAGTTCAACCTTTAGGTTGCGCCTGGCGATGCTCAAACTCTTTCGATCAGCAACGCTAGTCCCATGCCGCCACTCACGCAAAGTGTCGACAGTCCCAATCTGGCGCCGCGCTTTTTCATTTCATGAAGCAGCGTGGTTGTGATGCGAACGCCGGTGCATCCGATGGGATGACCTAGTGCGATCGCTCCGCCATTTACGTTCAGGCGGTCGGGGTCAAACTTCAACTCGCGATCGCACGCTATGACCTGGGCGGCGAAAGCTTCGTTCAGTTCGATGAGCTCGATGTCCGTAAGCGAAAGCTGCTGTCTGGCCAACAAAGACCTTATCGCGGGCACTGGCCCAATTCCCATGATCTCCGGCGCCACGCCGGTGACCTCGTAATCGACAATTCTCGCCTCCGCCTCGACTCCCGATCTTTCCAATGCAGCTTCGCTCAGCACAAGTACAGCCGCGGCGCCGTCTGTTATTCCAGACGAGTTTCCGGCCGTGACGGTGCCAGTTTTGGAAAACACCGGCGCCAGCTTTCCGAGGTCTTGCAAAGTTGTACCGGCTCGCGCATGTTCATCGCGTGCGAAGTTTGTCGTTTCATTCTTACGGCCTTTGATTTCCAAAAGGACAATTTCCTCATCAAATCGTCCTGACTCAATCGCTGCCTGCGCGCGTTGCTGTGAACGTAGCGCGTACTCGTCTTGTTCGGCGCGAGAAATCTCGTACTGGCGCGCCAGGTTTTCCGCAGTCTCGCCCATCACCAACCCCGACAAGGGATCGTTGAAGCCGTCACGGTACATGCCGTCGACCAGTTCCGCGTTCCCCATGCGCATTCCCCAACGCGCCCCCTCAGCAAAATAAGGGACGCGCGACATGCTCTCGGAGCCGCCCGCTAGCACGATATCCGCGCGGCCGAGCATGATTTGTTGTGCTGCCAACATGATTGCCTGCAAACCGGAGCCGCAGGCTTGATTGACTGTGAACGCGGGCACCGTTTCGGGAACGCCCGCGCGATAAGTTATCTGGCGGGCCACATTCGGTCCGCCACCGGCTTGTCGAGCGCAACCCCAGATCGATTGTTGAATCTGATCCGGACGCAAGCCCGCCCGTTCAAAACCCGTCTTTGCCGCGGCCACACCCAAATCCGCCGCTGACCAGGAAGCCAGCGTTCCGCCAAAGCGTCCGATGGGAGTGCGCACGGATGCTGCAAGGTAGACGTTTTTCATTGATAGTTTGTTAGCCGATTATTAATTGAAATTGATTGACTAAAAAGGGTAGCACACGATAGAAGTAACGACGAAACACCCTACCTGAACCGCTTTACAACCGCTTCGCAACGCTTTGGAGTGCGGTGGCAAGCGAAGCGCGACACCGCTTTAGATTCGACACAAGTCTTCAGTTCCGATTTCCAGAGGTGACATTTGCTGTCCCCTAAAGCAGATCGGCGCGAAGTGCCCTGGCCGCACGCTCCCAATCACCGTCTATCCGCGAAGGGAACTTACTTCGTCACGGCGGGCACATACCGGAAAGAACACTTCTTTCGCGGAGCTAACCGCGTGCAAGTATTGCATCGCGGGCTGCTGACGGTCGCGCAAAAGTTTGGCTGGACGCTGGAAGCTTGGCCCGTCTTCTCAAACCATTATCATTTCGTTGCGCATTCGCCAGAGTCGGATGACAACGCAGAGAGTCTCTCCCAAATGCTCGGACTGCTCCATGAAAAAACTGCCAAGTGGATTAACAAACTTGATATCTGCAAGGGTCGTCAGGTTTGGTACAACTTTTGGGACACGCGGCTAACTTACGAAAGGTCTTATCTGACACGACTGAACTATGTGCATCAGAATCCGGTGAGGCACGGTCTGGTCGCAGTGGCGAATAAATATCCCTGGTGCTCCGCAGCATGGTTTGAGCGAACTGCAAGACCAGCTCAGGCTAAGACGATATACGGTTTCAAGTTGGATCGAGTACGAGTGTATGACGAATATGAGACCGCGCCGGATTGGTAGGGAAGAATCTTGAGTTATAGACGAACAATCTAAAGCGCCGTCGCCGCTGCGCTCTGACGGCGCACTCCAAAAATGCCCGAACGCGTTAACACACCGGTTCGCATCGAAGCGGCCCGACTGAAAATCGCCGACTTGCTGACAACCCATGCCGAGTGGTTTTGCACCTTCGATGGCGCAGAATCGCAAGCGCTTAGAAGGAGCGAATTGGATATCGCCGTCGCCTATGGACGGCTGATTCTTACCTGTTGGACTCAAAAGGGAAGTCGGGCGTGGAAGATTTTTGACTGGCATTTAACAGCCGAGAAGTTAACCTTCAGAGCCTCGCGCCGAATGGGCGCGGAGCGGCCCTTGATTGAACTGGTGCCACGTGCCGCCGCCAGCGCCATCGCGTTAACTGTAAAAACTGCGCGCCAACATCGCTCAGCGCAACTAGGCGAGCTGGCCTGTTCAGTTCAATCCGGCGCGAAACTTGAACGCGCCTCGCTAAGCCCAGGCGCGCGACGCGGACAGCCGGGGCGGTACGCACGAATTATTTTGCGGCTAAAACATCAGCGACTTGCGGTGACCGGATCCGTTGCTTCCAGCAAAGCGAGTGATGCTGACGCATTTCTCGCCGCGGCGCTGCTGTGGTTCAAGCGCACGGGAGAGCGTGCGCGGCCTCCCTACATTCAACAACTCTGGCTGGCAGTGGAGCGTGACCTGGTTAAGCCGTTAGTCCAGCGAGTTGCCATGTTGCGCGAGAGCCTGCGCACGTCGATTGCCGTTTTCGAAGTCGATCAGCAATTGACGGAAATGAAACTCGTGGACGTGCCCGCGCGCGAAGATTTATGGAAGCGCAGGCTAGCTCGCTTTCCACCGGTTCCGGCCGGCGAGTCGAGCGAGATTGCCAGGCGGCTGATCGATCTGGCTCCGGAGGCGATCGACGTGGTTAAGGCGCGGCATGGGGAAACTCTTCGCTACTTCGGATTGCCGTTCGCGCGAGTGCGCCGCCTAATGGAAACCGAACGACTATGGTTCGGTGTCGAGAGCCTGCGGCGAAGGCTGCTGGACGAAAACACCGAGAGCGAATGGCGAAATCTTTTGACAGACTTATTCGCGCACCGAACGGCCCAGTCTTCCGACCATCACCACGCGCTCTACCGAAATGCCGCTGAAGCCTGGCTCGAATCATTGCTGCGTCGCGACATCACCCGCCTCGACCCCGGCCTGATAATTGCGCCTTTGCACGCGCAATTCAGGACGGCTCGAGGCGGCCTGCTTGGCGTGCGCCCCGTCGATTTGCTGGCACTCAGGCAGGATGGACGACTGGTTGTTATCGAGTTAAAGGTGGCAGAAGCGCGCGAGCATGTCTTGCAGGGAGTTGACTATTGGCAACGCGTTGAGGCTCACCGGCGTCGTGGCCACATTACGCGCGCCAAACTTTTCGGCGATAGAAAAATCAGTAATGAGGCACCGCTCGTTTATCTGGTGGCCCCGACCCTGCGAGTCCATCCAGCCTTTAACACGCTGGCGCGCTCAATCGACCCCGACATCGAAATCTATCGTTTCGACATCAACGAAGACTGGCGCGCCGGTGTGCGTGTGATGCGCCGTGTGACTTACACCGATTAGTGGCCGAAAATGCCAATAATCGATTTAAGACATGGGTCCGTCGGCCTCAAATTCCGGGAGTCTGGAGGCAGTTTTCAGCTTCACTTTTTGTGACTTTGTCAGCTGTCGCTCTTGTGTGGGTACTGGCGATAATATATATAGGCGGCTGTTTTAGCGCATTCCGATTCCTTTGTGTTGGTTTCACGGAAATGCTCACAAAACTCACCTTGAGAAACTTTCGCGGCTTCGAGCGGCATGAACTACCTCTGCGGGAAGTGACAATTGTAGTGGGCCGCAACAATGCGGGCAAGTCCACCGTCGTTGAAGCCTTGCGCCTCATTTCTATTGTCGTCTCTCGTTACCGTAGACTACCGTTTCATCCCGGGCCAGATTGGTGCCCAGCAGGCCGCGCTAGCTATGGTGTACGACCTTCGCTTAGAAACACAGAAATCAATTTTCAAGGAATGTTTAACCATTACAGTGATCCGCCGGGAGTCATCACTGCCGAATTCGGAGGAGGACAGTCAGTAACCGTCTACATTGCCGACGAAGAGCGGTTCCATGCGGTAATTCGTGACGAAAAAGGAAGGTTAGTGAAGAGCCGCGCGG
>Ga0068869_100001135_pt1 | contig 15542 bp, 9 predicted proteins | sample KBSMisM52_FD_64676 | JGI IMG/M metagenome (GOLD analysis project Ga0068869, IMG submission 64676) | Miscanthus rhizosphere microbial communities from Kellogg Biological Station, Michigan, USA - KBS Miscanthus M5-2 | ecosystem: Host-associated > Plants > Roots > Rhizosphere > Soil ... | reverse complement strand
AACTGAAACGCCTCGAGATTACCGGTTTCAAATCCTTCGCGGACTACACCGAAATACTCTTCACAGGTGACGGAATTACGGCCATTGTCGGACCTAACGGCTGTGGCAAGAGCAATGTTGCGGACGCCATAGCCTGGGTTTTAGGCGAGCAACGAGTAAAGCATCTGCGCGGCGGGGCCATGCAGGACGTCATCTTTCAGGGCTCACGGAATCGACCCCCAAGTGGCATGGCAGAAGTCGTCATGCACATGGTGCGAGACGAAGCCATTGAGCACGAACCTGACATTGAAGATATAGATTCCACCCTCGAACTCCTCGACGATCAGGTCATAGATATTGACGCCGTAATCCCTGCCGATTCGCCCGAAGAAATCGTCCAGGCAATCGCTCCGGAAACGCCAGGGGCAGAGGTTGTCGTGGGTGAAGTGAGCGGGGTCGAAGAGCCGGCGACTGTCGGCCTGGCGAAGTCGCAACACAAGAGACACTGGCGTCGTCGAAACCTGGCGCTGGAGTTTGCGCCCGGCGAAGCAGTTTCGGTTACACGTCGACTCTATCGTTCGGGCGAGAGCGAATACCTTCTAAACAATCGTCCTTGCAGGCTGCGCGATATTCAGGATCTCTTCTCCGGCACCGGCCTGGCTGGCGGACACTACGCAATCATCGAGCAAGGTCGCATCGGCCAGATTCTCTCCGCCAAGCCAATGGATCGTCGCACGATTATCGAAGAGGCGGCGGGCATTACGAAGTTTCGCGTGCGGCAACGCGCGGCGGAAGCACGATTGGAATCGGCACGCTCAAATCTTTCTCGCATCTCCGACATCATTTCTGAAATAGATCGCCAGGTAAATAGTTTGCGGCGACAGGCCGCGAAGGCCAGACGCTATGGCGTCATTCGCGAAGAGTTGCGTGAACTGTTGCGCCACGTTTTCGTTGCTGAGGATCGCAAGCTCACCAGGCTTCTCGATGAGACTCAGGCCAAGTTGCTGGAAGCCGGCGTTATGGAGCGCAACGTCGCCGAAGATCTCGAGAGACAGGAAGAAGCAGCTCGTGGTGCAACGCAGGAGGCCCGCAAGACGGAAGACGATCTTGCAGCTGCGCGTGCAGCTGCTGCCGAGTCAGTGCTACGCCGCGACCGGCAGACCCGAGAGCGCGCCTATCAAGAAGAGCAAGTAGTTTCTCTCGAAAAGCGAAAGAATGAAGTGGGCTCGGAAATCGAAGCTCTCTCTGCACGGTTGGTCCTGGTTGAAGCTGAGTGCAAACGACTTCAGGAAGATGATGCGAGGCTGCGAATTGAAGCCGATCAGAGCGCAGCCACTCTCAGATCAGCGGAAGAATCTTATGCTGAGAAGCTATCTACAGCATCGCAGGCTGAAGCCGAGATCGAAAGTGCGCGCGCGGATTTGTTGAAGCACACCGCTATTGCTGAGCGACTGCGCGAAATTGCAAGACAGCTGGAGGGCACACTCGAGCGATTGGGTGTTCAGGCGGAGGGTCTGGCGCGCGAGGGCGAGCGTGCTGCGGCCCAATATACCGAACGCAAGGCTGAAGCCGATGCCTTCACTGCTGAGATCGATGCCGCCAGAGAACACATTGCTACTCTAAACGCCGAGCGTGAGCGAGCCGTCGATGCCGTTGTCCAGGGTCACGAAGCAGTGAGCGACACTGAAGCAGAGATGACTCGCGTGCGTGATGAATACTCACGAACCCGTCACCGTCTTGAGAGTTTGAAAGAGCTTGCTGATCGTCGTGCCTACTACTCTTCGGCCGTGCAATTGATGTTCTCCGAAGACAGTGCACCTCGTGACTTCCATTTTATCGGCACGCTGGCTGATGCCCTTAATGTCGACGCCAAATGGGAGCGTGCTGTAGAAGGTGTCTTTGGTTCTTCATTGCAGTCGATCGTTGTGCCTACACCGGATGATGCTGCAAGAGCTGCGCAATGGTTGCGGGAAAACAACGGCGGTCGCGCCAGTTTTCTGGTCGCAGGACTTCACGGTGGCAGCGATGAGTCGAGCGTTCAGGTAAATGCCATGACGTGTGACGTCGAAGAGCGACCAGCTCTCTCGATTTCCTTTGCCAGTGAAGCAATTGCAGACGACCTGAAGATTGCCGATCTGCTGGGAGCGCCGCGGGAGCTTTTGTCCGTTCTTAATCGGACCCTGCCTGAGAAGATGAACGCCCGGCTGGCTGCCAATCTTGATGACGCGATGACTAAGTCGCTCCGGACTGGTGAAGTTTTTGTGACCCTGAATGGTGATTGGGTCGCGAGCGGTCAGTTCGTAAGCGCCGGCGACGCCCGCGCGCTTGAAGAAGGCGCCGGGTTGCTGACTTTCAAACGAGAGTTGAGAGAGCTTGAAGCGCGAGCGGAAGTTCTTAGCGTGGAGTCAAACTCAGCTCAAGAGTTGGCTCGGAATGCGCGAAAGAGTCTCGTGGGTCTTGAAGATGCAGTACTGATATTGAATGAAGCCATCGGCCGGGAAGAACGAGAGGCGATGGCGCGAGAATTGACGGCAACCGGACTGGCCCACGAAATAGAGCGTGCTGAACGCCACATGCGAGTGGTTGCTGAGGAGAGTGCGCGAGTTGAGCAGGAACGTGCTGAAGTGGAGAGACGCCGGGCGAGCGCCATTATTGATGCCCAGGAATCCGAGTCCGCTCGGCTTGCCGCCACTGAGACGGTAACAGCTGCCACCGCTTTACTTGCCGAAGCGCGACGGGCCGCGGAAGCTGAGAGCGAAGGTTTGGGCGGACAGCGCGCAGCAGCGGCGGCGGCAACCGAACGGCGCCGTGGCACGGCTGCCGAACTCCGTCGCATGGAAGCCGAATTTGCAGACCTGGCCACCCGCGTTGAACGTCATCGTTTGGAGTTGGTGGAAATGACTGAGCGCCTGGCTAGCTTGCGGGCGTCAATAGCCGACCTCGAATACCAGGCGAGTACCGTCGCTGCGGAGAAAGAAAAGGAAGAGCAGCAGATTGCCGCAATAACCAGCCTGCTCGAAGAGGCACGCCAACGAGCCGACCTCCTGGCCACCCAACTTTCTGATCTGAACAAGCATGCTGCGGAAGTGCGCGACGCGCGGGCCGGGATCGAGGTACAACGTGCCGAGGCGCAGGCCCGGTTAACGTTCGTGCGCGAAAACTGTGCTGCGGAGTTGAATCAGTCGCTCGAAGATTTGGCGCGAGAGCAACCGGTCGATGACGAGTTTGATTTGGAAACCGCGCAGGCACGAGTAGAAGAGTTGCGCGCGCGAATCGAAAGCTTTGGCGGCGTCAACATGATGGCGCTGGAAGAGTTGTCGGAGAACGAAGCCCGTTTGTTATTCCTGTCTACTCAGCGACAGGACATCGTCGATAGTATTTCTTCGACAGAGGAAGCCTTGCGCGAAATCAAACGGCGTTCGCGCGAAAGATTCCGTCACGCCTTCGAACAGATTAACAAGAATTTCAGCGAACTGTTCCAGGAGCTCTTTGGCGGCGGCAAGGGCGAAATGAGTTTGATCGAAGGCGACGATGTACTCGAAGCCGGTATCGATGTGATTGCACAACCGCCCGGCAAGAGACTGCAGAATGTGCTGCTACTCTCGGGTGGCGAAAAGGCAATGGCCGCGCTCGCGTTGGTACTGGGCATTTTCCATTACCGGCCTTCGCCGTTCTGCCTGCTGGACGAAGTGGATGCGCCGCTTGACGAAGCAAACGTGGGACGATTCACGGACAAGGTCGCCCAGATGTCAGCTAACACGCAGTTCATCGTAATCACTCATAACAAGCGAACAATGGAAATGGCCCGAGCGCTCTACGGCGTGACCATGCAGGAAGTTGGCGTTTCGAAGCTGGTATCAGTGAGGTTTGAGTAAACTTTAGTAGTAGCAATTTTTTGTCTTTTAGTTTTGGGCGGCACGACATTGGGAATGTTGGTCCGCCCTTAATTTTAGTCCTCGCTTGTAACCTGTTTGCCCATCCTCTAGGAGCGACGATGAGCCCAACAACCAATCAACGCAAAGTAGTTTTCACAACATTAGTAGTTTTATTGGTTGGATTAGTCCTGACACTGGCGCCCAGCTTGTTGACACCAGCACGCTCGGCTGCAGTTCAGCTTTCTGAGAATCTTGATCCGGAAGCAGAAATATTTTTGCCGGCGCCCGGCGACGTGCTGTTAACCGATCAGGTCGCCGGCCAGATCCTGACGGTCAGAGAGCTCGATCCGATTGATGATCAGACTGCGCGAATTACGTCCTGCGGTCAGGGTGTCCTGTATTCCACAAGCACCAACGGCGCGCTATGGGTGAACCTGAAAGGCGGCAGCGGAGTATGGATGCCGGTAGCCGCCGGTACAACGCTCACAAAGATTGCCTGCGATCGGCGTCACCTATATGCCCTCAAGGATGGCATTCTTTTTCACGCTACCGTTCGCAGCGACGGCCAGCTCGATACGATCGATCCTGGCAACAAGGCGGTAACGCAGATTTGGACGAATACCATTAACGGAAAGAGCCTGGCGGTCCCGGCCGGCACCGATGAGATCGAGGGCGGCATGGGCAACATCTATGCGTTGGCGTACAACTCCTCGACTCACATTGGCACGCTCTACTCGAGTCAGTTGCGGAACCCAACTTCGGCGGCGGATTATGTCCAGGGCTCGGCCGATTCATGGTTGCAACTTGCGAATAATCTGGGCGCCCGTCGGGCAACGGGTGCTGGTTCGCGGGCGATGTTTACCTCTTATACGAACAGCCTCGAATACCGGAAAACCAACCGCGCTTTCGCGGCCAATGCAGACCAGACGCTCTATTACAACGACGGGATGTTGGACGGAGTGAACTGGTGGACGCAATTTCCCAACCCAGGGCTAACGATCCTCTCAATTGCGGCCGATAGCTCGAACACGATGTACGCGCTCACCCAGGACGGGCAGCATAAACATCTGGTTAGGTTTTCTTTTGCCGAGGGCAATTGCACCGACCATTTGGATAACGACGCGAATGGGCAATTCGACACCGAGGACGTGAACTGTCGGGCAAGACTGGCGACGACGTGGTGCCAGACTCATACTGGTAACAACTGCATCGATCGGATTCACAGCGATTCAAACGGTTACTCGCACGCGCTCGTGACGTGTCATTCCGGCGGCCAGCAGCCCACGATTCAGGCCGGACTTTGCGTCAAGAGTTCTCCAGGCCATGACAATCTGGCAGCGCCTCGGGCCAACCCGGAACCTTACCAGTCTGGTCACTACTGCAATGTGATGAGGTCAGACGGCTCGTGGGATTTCGACTACGTGGGCGCCACGCCTTGTAGGACGTTGCTGCGACGTCATCCACGCGCCACCATTGTTCGCGCCGGTATCTACTCAACCACCAATCTAAATAATGTTCTGGTTCGCTGTAACGATGGTGGCACGGTCGAGCCGGAGGGCATCGGCACGTTACCGCTGGAACACGCCTACAACAGCGTGGCTCACACGAAGAACCGGTGCGTCTTCACCGTTTCGCCAAAAGCAATGCGAGTCTTCAACGCACCGTTTCCGACGAGTGCGTGGAATAAGGACTATGGCTGGCGCGGCTATGGGGTAGGACACGTATTTGATCATGTCCCGCAATGTGCCGACCATGATCCAGGATGCCCGTGCGGAGGTGTTGATTGTCCAGTCGAGCTAAATGAGTTTGGTAACGAAAGCGGCCAAACTGACTGGCTCGACAACAACGGGCGCAGGGTAACGACCTCTCAAATAAACCAGAATGCCTACGATTACGTCATCAACGAGGGCACACCGCTCCGTTCTCTTGGTTACGGAGTAGTAGTTAAATCGCGTGATCGCGATCTTTCGTCGTTCTCTGGCGGAGGCACGACTTACCAGGGAGAAATCTACATTCGCTACGACGTTGGCAGTGATCCTGTTTATGCCGAGACATTCGTGGCTTACTACGCTCATCTGGGCCGTCGCCTGGTCGTCGATGGTCAAACGGTGCAACCTGGGCAGTTGATTGGTTACTCCGGCACGACCGGCTTTTCCAGCGACCCACATCTCCACTTCGGGCTGATTCGTCTTAGCAATACGAACGGACACAACCTCGTGTCCGGCGAGGCCTTCGGATATCACATTCCGTTTGCAGCAGTTCTCACTACCAACATAGGCTACAATTTCGAAGCCTGGCCGGGAACCGTAGACCCCTATGGCTGGCGCGCCGGAGGTATCGATCCTGCGGCTTATCGTTGGGCGCTCGCTGTCACTCCAGTATCTAACCAAAAGGGCCTCGGCGCCTGGTCGCCGCAGATATGGATCAGCGGCGAGGTGCCGCCGTATCCGGCGAATTAGGCTAGGTGAAAAAGGAAGTTTGAATTTTGAGCTTTGAGCTTGGTTATTATTATCAGGTCTGCGGGACTTGCACACGCTCAAGTAGCAACTCAAACTACCAAACGGACAAATTCAAAGTTCCGTCAAATGGTCGTTGTTACCTGCGGGTTTACTTTCCGGATTTCCCCCCATTCTAAACTTCGCTTAAAATGTGCCGCCCGAAGATTCTTTTGATTGGAATCAAGATTAATGGTTCGACTCTTTCTCGTAGCAATAAGTCTAATTAGCCTTTCGGCTCTTACCGTTGTTCCTCAGGAAAAAACGAACGTACGTGAAGGAACGCAAAACCCCAAGCCGACGCAGGGGCAGACTCCAGGCGCTGGCCAGGGTCAGCGGCGCGAAGACAACAAGAAACCACCCGACACCACACGCTATTCCTACGAATTCACGCAGCCGGAATTTATTATTCGCCACATTATTATCGACCACGACGCGAACGGCGTAGGCAAGATAACTTTCGAGCGCAAGGGCGAAGAGACCCCAATCGAGGAGCCGATCAATCTGTCGATGGGCGCACTGGGACGCGTGCTGGGTGCCTGGACGGAACTTCGATTCCTGGAGTCAACCGAGAATTATCAAGCCGACAAACAGTTTCCTCACCTTGGTACGATGCGCCTGAAGATGGTGCGCGATAAGCTCAATCGAACGGCCGAATTCAATTGGACCAACAACAAAACTGTATCCCTGTTGGCCAACGAGTACCGTCGCATTGCCGATCAGGCAGTGCTTATTTTCGATATTTCTGTAGCGCGGGAGACGCAGCCGCTGGCGACGCCCAAACTGATTGACGAATTTGAAATGCAGGTCAAGCGAGACGGCTTGTCTGACCCGCAACAACTGATACCACTCCTAACCGACATCTCTACCGACGAACACCTGCCGCTCATCGCCCGCAACCACGCACTGCGTCTGATCAAGAAACTCGAGGACTAAACCCTGTAGCACGGTACGAACCCGATTGACTTTTCTGATCCTCCCGTCATATCGTTCCGCCGCCTTACTTTTTAGCAAATCAAGCGGCTGACTCCCACAAGCTGCCTCCTAGCAACTAGCCGGTTCAGCCTTAACAACATCACCCATTGAATTAAGGAGAAACCATGAAACCGCAAAAACTATCTCCGGGATTGTTGACGGCGTTGGCGGACTTCGAGCAGGAGGGTTCAGCGGGGTTGCTGCGTCATGCCATGACGATGGGTGTTGTTCCCTCACTTGGAACTCCCAAGCCGGAACGCACAGTGGTCTTCATAGAGTGTGATAAGAACGCAAATTTTGATGAACTCGCGGAGCAGGGAATCATTATCAATCAACCGAAGGGCAAGCTGCGCACCGGGTTTTTACCCCTGGAAAGCCTTGATGTTCTTTCAGATGACCGTCGCGTAAAGCGGATTATCTCTTCCCGTTACCGGCGCACGCGTATGGATGTGGCCGCTGGACGCGTGCACATACCGCAGTTTCGCAACACCAATCACCTGAACGGCCAAGGCGTCGTTATCGGAATAGTTGACACCGGTATCGATCCGCGGCATCCAGCGTTCACCGGGCGCATCTTGCGCATCTGGGACCAAACGTTGAGCGGACCGGGGGTGGCCGAAGGCGGCTATGGTCTCGAACTGACCGGCGCCAATCTCACAGCTTCGCGCGATACTCACGGGCACGGAACACACGTCGCCGGCATGGCCACGGGTAATGATTCAACGTTCGGAGGCGTGGCGCCTGGGGCGCGCATTGTTTTCGTCAAGACGGATTTTCAGGACGCGCATATTTCAGACGGCGTGCGTTACATCTTTCGGGTGGCGCGAGATCTCCAGCAGCCGGCAGTCGTCAATCTCAGTCTCGGGGGTCACTGGGATGCGCATGACGGTACCGACCCAATGGCGCAAATCATCACCAGCGAGTCGGGACCAGGCCGCATCGTCTGCTGCGCGGCGGGTAACGAAGGCAATGACAACATACACGGGCAAACCACGCTTACTGCCAACAACGAAGGCACGATGCGCTTTAAGATTCCCAGCAATTCAATTCGCGATGCTTTCCTCAACGGTTGGTATTCGGGAGCTGCCAAATTGGAAGTCTCCGTCCGCACCCCGGGAGGCTTCGTCACGCCGCCGCAGCCTGTTATCACTTCAGGTTCAGCAACCCGTAGTTACAACCTTCCGGATGCGCGCGTGCGCGTCACTACACCCAAGGCAGACCCCGCGAACGGAGATTGTCACTTTGTAATACAAGCGAGTGCGCTGTCACCCGGAGCGAAAGCTGCCGGTGGCACGTGGCAATTGATTCTGCGGAACACCTCGACCGGCAAAGCGGTAGTAGACGTTTGGGCCATAGACGATCAGAACGGCACGGAGGTCGCATTTACCGGTTCGAGTAAACAGGACTCCATGAAGATCGGATCGCCCGGATGCGCAATCGGCGCCATCACCTGCGCCGCCTTCACCACGAAAAAACAATGGCGAGACATCGACGGTATTACCAGAACCGTAGCGCTGATGTTGGGTGACGTATCCGATTTCAGCAGTGAGGGACCTTTGCGTAACAATGTGAGCAAGCCGGACGTAGCCGCGCCCGGGGCGATGATCGTCTCGGCACTTTCAAGAGACTCCTCGCCGAAGCGAAGCAGCATGCTTGACGGGCAGCACTTCGTAGATGCAGGCACGAGCATGGCCACGCCTTTCATCGCCGGTACGGTTGCGCTTCTGCTGCAACGCAATCCGCAACTCGATCCCGCGGCTGTCAGGAATCTACTGCGCGCGGCTGCAAAAATTCCGAACAAAGCTGTGGGCACCTTCCATCCGAAGTGGGGCTTTGGTTTGGTTGATGCGCAGCGTCTATAATTCCGCCACTCTTGTTTCTGATTTGCCAGTAGGAAAAGCGATGGACTACAACAAGCTGGATGCCGATCTGATAGCCCACCTGGCCGAAGCGCCGGCTGGTGCAGATGAGAAACCGCTTTCCGTGTTCATCCACACCACCAAGGCGCCTGGGCCGGACGAGGAGGCGTTTCTAAAAAACCTCGGTCATAAGGGCGACATCGCCGGCCAGGAGTTGTTCACAGCTTCTCTCTCGCCTCATGCAATAGATAAGCTATCGAGTCAACCCTGGGTGCGATATCTCAAACTCTCTCGACAACGGCGACCGCTGGACGACAAATAAGCGAGAGGGAACCGAACCGATGAAGTTGAACAAATGCGGATGGGTCGACTAATGCGACCAGGTAACCGCAGATATTACCTGACGTGGAAATTTGCGAGCTTGAAAAAACCGCTCAAGTGATTTGCTGGGACCGCGGCTCGCCCGCAATGGGCGCGAAGCGCGAAAAGTTCAGTACTTTCTAACCACTAAGCTGATGCCACGCATGCGGGCGAGCCGCCCGCGGTCCCAGCAAATCACTTGAGTGGTTATGGCGCGCTCTTGAACCCGGTCACTTCCTACGCATCCTCATTAGCCAGCCTGCAGAATTCAACTACACGGTTCTCGGCCCAGAAGCGGTCGTTACCGTCTTCACGTCTGGATGAAATGAACGCCACGTGTCCTCCGCGTTGCGGTCCGAGCAGAAGGATGTAGGGGTTGTTGGTTACGAGCGGATCCTGGAGCGGTGCGAATGGAATAAAGGGATCGTCTCCGGCGTGGATGATCAGAGTTGGAATACGGATGCGATCAACGACCCTTAGCGAACTCGAGCGGCTGTAGTAGTCAGCGGCATCGGCGAAGCCGTGAGCCACTGCGGTATAGCGATCGTCAAATTCCCTCAGCGTTCGTACCGTATCGAGACCGCTAATATCATAACGGTCGGGATAGAGCCGGTGGTTAGTACGAATTCGCTGCTTCAGCCGGCGCACGAAGTCGCGATGATAGATCCAGTTTGAGCGCTTCAAGATCATTTCCGCGCTGGCATTCAAATCCACTGACGGCGACACCGCGCAAACGCCGAGAACTCCCGCCGGCGCGTTAGCGCCATATTCGCCCGCGAGTTTTAGCACCAGGTTGCCGCCCAGTGAAAAGCCCACTAGAAACATTCTTGAGATGTGATCCTTTTCGAGCAGTTCCTTAACCACTGCACCCAGATCCGCGCTAAGGCCGCCGTGATAGATTGTGTTGGTGAGATGTTCTGTGCCGCCGCAATTGCGAAAGTTTACTCTGATGACATTGAAGCCGGCATGAAAGCCCTTCTCGGCCATTGCCTGCATGTAGTTCGAACCGGTCGAACCTTCGATGCCATGCCAGACGACAATGGTCGAATGCTGGTCGCGTTCACTTTGCCAACGACAATGCGCCAGCACCCTGACACCGGGTTCGACCTCAAACAATCGCTCTTCGTCGCTTTCGGAAGCAAAACGAAATCGCCTTGGCCAGGCATAGGCGGCAATGGTCTGAGCATGACCGCTGCGAAACAGCGAATGGGGCCTAAATGATTTGCCGGCGAAGGCCTGCCGGGCCCGATCCAGGAGCACCCGAGCCTTTTCGAGTTTCTGAGGTGCGTCCTCCGGCTCAGGTCCTTTGCTCATATTATTTAATGCTCAATTCTTGAACTCGATGATTACGTCGGCATTCAGATTTAGCTGGTTAGGCGTGAACTTGATCTCGGGTGGACCTTTGCGTTGCGCCTCCCGGGCGGACATGATTCTTGCCATTTGCTCACGAGCGTCTATTCTAAAAAATCGATCTAAATAACTTGTGTCAAAGACTTCGCCGTTCGTGAGTTTCCATCTTTGTTCGAGAGAGTTTGCATCCGCTTCTTCGAGTCCTTTGATGGTAAGTTTTCCCATCTTGTACTGCGGGCCTTCTTTCACGACTATTTTGTAACTGACTCGCTTAGTCGAATCATTCAGCAACGGCTCGCCACTGACTCTCACCTCGAGGTGACCCGAGTGACCATACCTTCTGCTGACTTCATGAATTCCTTTGTCGATCTTCACGGCGTTCGCAACGTCACCGTTCTTCATGCCTAACGCTGCGTCGAGATCGTTTGCCGATAAAGACTCGTTACCTGTCCACTCGGCCTTGTCCCACAAGTATACCGGGCCTTCTTCTACAGGAATGGTTAGTTCCACTCCGCCATGGCACTTCTCTGAAGGATCCAATTTTGTTACCGGTCTGGCGAACCTTGCCCGCAGCTGGCCCGCTTCGCTGTAAATTGGAAGAAGAGCATAAGTGGAGAAGGCAATCGCTGATTTCAGTGAGTAGTTATCATCAGTGAGCTGTCTCGATTTGATTACCAATTTCTCTTCGGGAACATTACTCGCTCCTGGAAAGTGCAAGCTGCAAATCGGAATCGGCACGCCTGACACGCTGAAAACATGTTCTTGTTTCTCGCTGTTCAATCCAGCTTGCTCCGCTCCATAATCTACGACGCCATTAAGGTGATGTTCCTTTAGAAGATTTTCTAAAGCACGTTTGATGTTTTCGGACATGCTGCCGGTGTCGGATGCAGTGCCGGCGAACGATGGCACTTCTCGCCTTATCGCCGCGATTAACTCAGCATCTGTAAACCAAACGAAATTGTCGAAGACGACGGGCGACTGACCGCCACCACGTTCTTTGACCTGGAAGATTACGGTTACCTGGTTACCTTTGCTGGTTGTACGGTAGGCGACCTTAGTAAAGAGTCCGCTATCGACCAGCTTCTGCCCGGCAGCGTCAAGTTCATTAACAGACAGCGGCCCTCCGGTTCTCAGCCCGCTGGTGGCGATCACCTCGTCAACAGACAAATGTTCGAGACCCTCGACTTCGATCTTCGCAACTTTTCGGGCCGACTGTTGGGCAAGAGCGACGGTGACGGCGATAATAGTCAGGATTACAGAGGAAATTGGGACTACGCGGCGAAAAACCATTTTTTCAGAGCTTATTCCTTGATCTACCAAGCAGTCAGAGCTTGAAGAGTTGAGTTTACAGCAAAGGTGGCGCAAGTTGTAATCGCAGCTTCGAGAAAGTCCAAATGATTGCAAGAAGTTGGAGTGCGCGTAACAAGCGGGATCTGATTATCGAGGTCTGGGAATATCTCGACTGCGAGTCCGTGGGCGCGTCCGAGCTCGAGCAAATACAGCAAGTTTTGATTGAGAAGTTTGGCGCGGGGGCCTTGATGAGTCCAGCGTCGATCGCGCGCACAGTTGCTGACGAGGGTGCCGTTCTGCGACATCCGGAAGTTTTTCAGTGCGACGTGAATTGGCGCGAACAAAATCTCAAGAGAAGGGAATTTCGTGAGGAACTGAACTTCTCTAACGTCTCATCAGCCTTCGAATCAGTTGTAAAACTCGAAGAGAGGCGACTACAACTTCAGATCGGCGATGGGGCGAAGGGTGCGACAGGTCTTAGGGAATTGCGCGACATCGTGACAGCTGCCCGCAGGGATTCGCTGCTGCAGGCACGTAGTAAGATCCTGGACGGTAGCATGCGAGAGCAGCTGAAAGAGATTTCCGAGTGGCTAACAGTCTGGCTGCAATCTCCTGATCTTTTTTCCGATTGGCTGGATCTGCGCCGGCGTTCGCCGGAGTATAAGGAGAAATTCCCGGAGGAGACTGAGGCTTAATAGATCATTCAAATAGCGGGGGCAAGCCAACCTTCCTGACCCCGAGCCCGCGCTCTTGTTCCACTACAGATCGGTCAAGATAATTTTGGAACCTTATGGTCCGCTCGGGCGAATTATCAGAGAGAAGCTGAAAGTTAAGACATTTGGTTAGTTGTTCCGCAATGTCAGCAAAACCAGACCCCTCTGACAGCGAGTTACTCCAGTCGATGCTGGCTGGAGACGAAGAAGCGCTGGCCGCGTTGTATCAACGGCGCGCGCGCGACATCTTTCGCTTTGCCTTGCAGATGTGCGGGTCGCGGGCACTCGCTGACGATGTCACGCAGGAAGTTTTCATGGTTTTAATTAGAGAGGCCAACACATTCGACGCCGCGCGCGGTTCGGTAAATGCGTTCCTTATGGGCGTGGCCCGCAATCATGTGCTGCGACGCCTGCGGCGGGAACGGTTCTACGTTTCAATGGAAGAAGAATCGCAATCCGAGACGGCAAAAAACATTTCGCGAACGAGCGAGAACCCACTTGACGATATGTCACGCACCGAAACGATCGAGTCTGTGAGGAAAGCGGTGTTGGCGTTGCCTGAACGCTATCGCGAAGTAGTGGTGCTTTGTGACTTGCAGGAAATGAGTTATTTGGAAGCCGCGGAGGTCCTGGGTTGTGCAGTCGGAACAGTTCGCTCAAGGTTGCACCGGGCCCGCGCGCTGCTTATTGAAAAGATGCGCCCGGCGGAAGAAGAGGAAGCTGTCGACGTCAAATCGGCGAGGTGTTTTGCATGAACTGTCAAGATTTTGAAAGTAACGTAAACGACCTGACTCGCGAACAAATGATGGAGGCAAGTGTTCTTGCTGAGGCTCTGGCTCACGGTGAGGGGTGCGAAGCTTGCGCTCGGCGTCTGGAGGAGCAGCGCTCGCTGAGTTTTAAATTGCGAGCTCTGGCAGGAGAGACAAACTCAGCGAAATTGCCGCCTATGGGTAATGACTTGCTAACGGCTTTTCGCAGCCGGCAGGCGGCGGCGAACCCGCCGGCGACGAGAGCGTCGAGGCATTATCGCGCAATAGTCGCAGGTGCGATGGCAGTGGCTGCTATGGTTTTTGTCGCTATTGCAGTGACGATGATTCGTTCACGCTCGGTAACACCGGCTGTGCAAAGTCTGCCTCCCGCGGTTGGCCCAAAGAGTCTGCCACCGACCGAGATCGCCACCGTAACACCCGGTGAATCCACTCCGGAGTCGCTGCCGTTGCCGCATAAAAATACGGGCCGGGAGGGTAGAAGCGTCGTCGGAAAAAACAGACACCGGAACCTGAGCCCGACGGTAGCTCCAGTTGATGTTTCAGTTAAGGACGTCACAGCCAAAGAAATTCCAACCAGTATTACGTCCGACGCCGCAGCCGAAATCACGACCGACTTCATGCCGGTCGGTTATGCGAGCGCGACGACCCTGCAGGACGGTGGCCAGCTCGTACGCGTTGAATTGCCACGCTCGGCGCTGGTCGCCTTCGGTCTGCCGATGAACGTCAATCGTTACGAAGAAAAGGTTAAGGCAGACGTATTTTTTAGCGCCGACGGCATGGCCCGCGCGATCCGTTTTGTACAGTGAACCATTCGTCTCTCGCGTTCTTGCTTAAACCGCAAACTATTACAGTTTGCGTTACAGAAAAAGGAAAGATTATGACCAGACGACTGCGAATTCTTACAAGCCTGCTGCTCAGCACGCTTTTGCCGCTGAGCACGATTTCTATCTACGCTCAAAATAAGCAACCGATGCCGGAACGTCAGATGATTCAACGCGAGCGCATGCCCGGGCCCGATGATCCGCGCACGCCGCCGCCAGGTGACAACTTCATCTTTGTGGCGTCGGAAATGAACTCTGACGGCAAAGTCGTCAAAGGCGCTCCCTATTCTGCGCAGGCCGTGACGGAAACAACGCAAACCCTAAGCGACGGCAACCGCATAATCAATAAGTCTACAGCTACAGTCTATCGGGACAGCGACGGGCGCACTCGACGTGAACAAACACTTAGGGTGATGGGTCCTTTTGCGGCCGCTGGTGAGCCGCCGCAAACAATCTTCATTAACGACCCGGTTGCGGGAGTCAACTACGCCCTGGATACGCGTTCGAAGGTGGCGCACAAAATGCCCCCGATGCGGTTTGAATTTAAGCTTCGTTCTGCCGACGGCGTTGGAGGCGGAATAGGTACCGGCGTTGGCCACGGCGTACGCATGAGCTCCGATGGACCGCCGCCACCTTCGCAACCGGGAACGGCCGCGCCGATGGTCTTCGAGCGCACCGCTCCTCCGCCAGGAATGGGGGCCGGTGGACCACCGCCCGGTTTGCCTGGCCAGGGTCCGGAGATGGTCTTTGAACGTTCGGCGATACCGCCTCCAGCAGGCGGTGGGGACATGGTGTTTCAGTGGACCGGTGCGCGAGAAGACAATGCCAGGACTGAATCGTTGGGGAAACAGTCAATCGAGGGCGTTGAAGCCGAAGGCACGCGCAGGACGGTCGAGATTCCCGCGGGAGAAATCGGCAACGAGCGTCCGATTGAGATCGTTTTTGAGCGCTGGTACTCCCCGGAATTGCAAGTGGTAGTGATGACGAAACATTCCGATCCTCGGTTTGGTGAAACTACCTACCGGCTGACGAACATCAATCGCTCCGAGCCCGCG
>Ga0068869_100001130_pt1 | contig 15569 bp, 10 predicted proteins | sample KBSMisM52_FD_64676 | JGI IMG/M metagenome (GOLD analysis project Ga0068869, IMG submission 64676) | Miscanthus rhizosphere microbial communities from Kellogg Biological Station, Michigan, USA - KBS Miscanthus M5-2 | ecosystem: Host-associated > Plants > Roots > Rhizosphere > Soil ... | reverse complement strand
ACATCGAAGCCCCTAAACTCAACGCCAACGCCTGGCGCAAAGGCGACCCGGACCGCGGCAAAATTATCGCTGCTCTTTTTGATGACGTAAAAACAAAACTCGGCACACCAAATGCAACCATCGACATCTCAGGCCACAGCGCCGGACGCAGTTTAAAATTCTCCTACATCGACTCCATGGAGCAGATCCCGGACAACGTTAAACGCATCAGCTTCCTGGACAGCGACCATTCATACAATAGCGACCGCGGTCAAAAATTAGTGACTTGGTTACAAAGCACTCAAGACCACTACCTCACCGCCATCGCCTATGACGACCGCAACATCACCTACAAAGGCCAGCCCGTAGCCGGCGCCATCGGCTACCTCAAAACTCTGGAAATGATCAGTGATTTCCAAAAGCAGGGGATTGAACTCACCGAACAAAAGAAACCTGGCTACACCCTCTATACCGGCTTAAACGGCAGGGTAAACTTCATCATCATGAACAACCCGGACAACAAAATTCTTCACACTGAAACGGTCTACCGCAATGGTTTCATCTATTCTGAAACCGCCGGCACCCCAGTTGAAGGAGTGGCCGGCGATTTTAATGGCAAGATTGCGTTTGAAAAGTTTATTCAGGACAGTCCTGAACAGATTGCTGCATAATTATTCCTCTTTTGCTTTTTTAGCTTTCTTTGCTGGTTTCTCCTCAGTCTCTTCTTCAGCAGCTTCAGCTTTTTCTTCAGTCTCTTCACCTTCAACCTTTTTCTTGATCTTCTTCTTTGGCTCTTCAGTCAAAGCTTTGATAGAAAGACCTACGCGGTGCTCTTCAGGCTCAACAGCAATAACTTTTGCTTTTACCTTATCGCCTACCTTCAGAACTTCACTTGGATCTTTGAGTTCTTCACCGGCAATTTCTGTGACGTGAATCAGACCATTGATCTCATCATTCAGTTTTACAAATGCACCAAACGGTGTGAGGCGGTTCACTTCACCTTCTACTACTGAACCAATCTTGAATACTTTAGCAGCCTCCAACCATGGATCAGCAACCAGACGTTTCATAGACAATGAAATCTTATCGCCATCGATACCAATAACCTGAACCTCAACCTTGTCACCAAGGCGACCAAAGTCACCAGGGTTCTTCACGTGGCCCCAAGCGATTTCAGAAATATGAACGAGACCTTCCAGACCGTCAAAGGCCACGAAGATACCGAATTTCACGATACCGCTGATAGTACCTTTCACAGTGTCACCAATTGTAAGTTTGCCCAAAGCAATCTTACGTTGGTCTTCCATAGCAGCTTTTTCAGAAAGAATCAGTTTGCCGTTCTCTTTATCAATGTTGATAATCTTCACCAGGAACTTCTCACCAATAAGTTTCTGCAGACGAACCAAAATCTGGTTAGCGTCAGCATCATTTACACGTGGGTAATGCATAGGAGCGAGCTGAGAAACCGGGATGAAGCCCTTGATACCGTCAACCTCAAGCAAGAGTCCACCTTTGTTCGCTTCGTGAGCCTTAACAGCAATAACCTCAGAGTTTGTATAAGCATCCTGAAAGCGCTTCCAGGTCTTTTCCTGGTTAGCTTTACGGAGAGACAACACAATGTAACCTTCGTCATTTTCGCCTTCAATTACATAAGCAGAAACCTTGTCGCCTGCTTTAAGATTTTTGGCGCTGTCGCTACTGTCTTTGGCTTCGCGGCCGCTGATCATACCTGTAGCTACCCCATTAATATCAACGAGGATTTTATTCTTATAAATACTAATAACCTCACCATCAACCAGTTGACCCGGTTCTGGTAAAGCCATGCTGGACATTCCTTGAAGGAGCTCGTCCATTGAAGATGTAGAAACCTTTGTGGGCATAAAAACACACCGTTGCAAGGTCATAAAAAGATAAAAGCTTGAGTAGTGGCGACCTTGCAGGGATTTTAAAAAGCCCCTATCTCGAGCCTGCATAGATTAGGGGCTTTTAAATGCGATGTCAACCCTTGGCTTAGACCTTTTTCAGGTCTTTTGAAGATTTTTTGGTACTTGCCTTGATGCCACTTGGTGATTTGGTCGTCGCTAAGGCCTTTGTCGTACCTTTTTTCAACACAATTTTATCATCTTCAGCAAGGATTTTTACCATATCCCCATCAGAGAATTCACCCTGAAGATACTTTTCGGTAAGTTGATCCTCAATCAGCTCCTGGATCTTGCGGCGAACCGGGCGTGCGCCATATTGAGGGTCATAGCTGACCTTGGCTAATAGATCGAGTCCGGTTGGAGTAATGTCCAAAGTAATGCTCTTGGCCTTGAGACGATTCTGTAAATGACCAATATGCAACTTCACAATCTCCTTAATGTTTTCATTGGTGAGGGGTCTGAACACCACCACTTTATCCACACGGTTCAAAAACTCAGGACGGAAGTGATCTTTCAATTCAGCTAAAACATTTTCTTTAATTTTTTCATAGTTATGTTCAGCTTTTTCCAGTTCATTGCTGCTCAGACTAAAGCCGATTGGCGCTGCACGTTCTGTAAGTTTTTTGGCACCAATGTTTGAAGTCATGATGATAACTGTATTCTTAAAGTCCACAGCGCGTCCTTTGCTGTCTGTCAGAACACCGTCTTCAAGAATCTGCAAAAGCAGGTTGAAAACATCCGGATGAGCTTTTTCAATCTCATCAAACAGAACTACAGCATAAGGTTTGCGGCGAACAGCCTCAGTTAACTGGCCACCATCTTCATAACCAACATAACCGGCAGTTGAACCAACCAAACGTGAGGTGTTATGACGTTCCATAAACTCACTCATGTCGATTTTAATCAGAGCATCTTTGTCGTTAAAGACCTCTTCAGCAATGGCACGAACCAGTTCAGTTTTACCAACACCGGTTGGTCCCATGAAAATAAACGAACCAATCGGACGGTTTGGCGCAGCAATACCTGCACGTGAACGCTGGATAGCACGTGAAACTGCTTCAACTGCCTCATGCTGACCAATAATACGTTTTTTCAAAAGTTCACCAAGCTTCATGAGTCTGGACATATCCTCTTTCACCAGACGTGTAACTGGTACTCCTGTAATATTGGATACAACCTTGGCAATATCCTCCTCATCAATTGTTTCACGTTCTTCACGAGGAATTTTCACCTGTTTGCTGGCTTCAATCTCCTTGAGAATTTCAAGCTCGCGGTTGCGAAGTTCAGCAGCGTACTCATAATCCTGGCTGGAAACAGACTCCTCTTTGGATTTAATAATTTTGCTCAACTCTTTTTGCAGTTTGCGAACCTTATCCAACTGGCCTTTGCCTTTAATACGGCGAATTGAACAAGCTTCATCAAGCAAATCAATAGCTTTATCCGGAAGGAAGCGGTCATTCACATAACGTTTGGACATGATCACTGCTGCCTTCAAAGCTTCATCTTTAATAATTAAACTGTGGTGCTCTTCAAACCCTTCACGAATACCCTGAAGAATTTTCATACTATCTTCCTCATTCGGTTCCTTCACCATCACCGGCTGGAAACGACGTTCCAATGCAGTATCGCTCTCAATATATTTGCGATACTCGGTTGTAGTTGTAGCACCAATCACCTGAATTTTTCCGCGAGAAAGTGCCGGCTTTAAAATATTTGCTGCATCCAAGCTGCCTTCAGCAGAACCAGCACCGATTACACTATGAAGCTCATCAATAAACAGAATCACATTCTGCAAAGAAGCAGCTTCATCAATAATCTGTTTAATACGCTCTTCAAACTCACCGCGGTATTTTGTACCGGCCACAACCGAAGTCATGGAAAGAGAAAGAATACGTTTATCAAGCATAGCATCAGGAACCTGTTCCGCCACAATTGCCTGAGCCAGACCTTCAATAATTGCGGTCTTACCAACACCCGGTTCACCCATAAGTACCGGATTGTTCTTGGTTTTGCGGCAAAGAATGCTGACAGTTCGTTCAATCTCCTTGCTGCGGCCGATCACCGGTGAAAGCTTACCTTTGCGGGCTTCAGCAATCATGTCGGTTGTGAAGTAGTTCAACGCTGGTGTTTTTGGTGCGTTCTTATCTTCACGTGGCGCATCATCTTTATGTTTGAAACCATCTTTATACTGCTCTTTTTGCATGTTGTTCATGGCGTTCATGTTGCCAACAAGCACTCCATGGAGTCCGCTTAAGAAAAACTCGATCGGATTCATGGCAGCATTCTGTGGGTTGCCCATAGTTTCAGTTGGCGACTGACGTTGCATATCGCGGTTCTTTTCAAAGGTCTGAATTAACTGTTCTTTAATATCCTGTGGATTCACTTTCATGTTCTCCAGGATAACAGTGGCAGCAGTATTTTCCTGTGCAACCAGTGCATATAGTAAATGCTCTGTTCCAACATATGAGTGGTTAAACTGATGCGCAGAAAGCACAGCACCTTCAATCACTTTTTTGGCAAAGCCGCTCAAGCCTCCCCAACCTTTTTGAGAAGTAGTAGGAGTAGCGTTCATACGGCCAACGGTTTTCAAAACCAAATATACGTTGTCCAGAGAAACGCCAAAGTTAAGTAAAATAGCCGCTCCAAGGGAGTTTGGCTGTGACAAAATTCCAATAAGAAGGTGTTCAGTTCCAACGTAGTTCAGTTTAGCCTCTTTAGCTTTTTCCTGAGCCACAATCAGAGCCTGTTTAGCCTCCTTTGTGAATTTATCGAAACGATGATCTTGCATAAGGTTTGTAAGTTATTTTTATTTCATTAGATCTTATCATAAAATGTGGTTATTCTGAAGCCTGCGCACAGAATTACTCTTTACGCACGTGTGCTTTATTATGTGGCATTCAATGGCTTAGACCCACAAGTTATCAAAGAATCAAACTGAAATTAGCACTCTTTATTATAGAGTGCTAATTCATGAAAGTCAATAATTGAAAACTCTTTATTCTTCTACTGATGAAGCCATAGTGGCCAGTGTAGAAGCAGAGGACGCCGGACCAGAAACGCGGTAAACGCGGGTACCGTCTCCTTGATAATAGTACTCAACACTGTCACCGTTTGTTACTTTTGTTAAAGTTTTTCCATTCACAGATACAGAACTGCCGGATGGAACAGAACCGCTCATAACATCCAACGAAACTGAACCTGTTTGTTCATCCAGAGGTTTGTCCCCGAAGTCGTAGTGACGTAATACACCGGATTCAGTAGGAGTTTCTCCTGCGTAATACCAGCTTTTAGGAAACTGCATGGAGAAATTAAAACTATCACTTTCAAGTTTGGTATAGCCTGCAATTTCAGTTGTACCTGTTGATGATGTTGTTGATGAGCTTGAAGTATCCGAAGTGACTGTTGTGCTTGGAGGTTGAGTAGTAGATGTTGAACTTGGTGGTGTTGGTGGAGTAGGAGTTGTTGTGGTAGTAGTGGTAGTTGTCGTTGAACTTCCAGAAGTGTTGGTGCTTGTAGAATCAAAACTTGAGTCTGAGAAATTCAAATTTTTACTTGGAGTAGTAGTTGATGTTGAAGTATCAGATGAGGTTGAACCACTTGATGAACTGATGTTCGTATCGCCGCCAACTTCAACAACCTCCAACTCCTGGCTTGCTGCTGGTGATGAACCTGTTGTAAAGCTGCTCAACATGTCATAAAAAAGATTTTGATCTGAAAGAGAGCTGCTGTCGCTGCCACTATCGATATGGATTTTGTAGAAAGTTTTTCCGGCATTAACATAATACTCAGCAACTGCACCTTCAGTATGTTTCACTGCATCCAGACTGGAAGCGCCAACTTTACTCTTGCTTAAACCTGCGGCAAGAAGATCCGTTGAACTATCAGATTTCAAACCCGAAAATTCTGATTGAAGCCATTCAAGATATGTTTTTGTACCAGGTGATACAGCAGTAATCATCAGAACATGTGCATTCGCAGCTAATGTTGTTTCTTCACTTTCTCCGGACATCTCTTGTGAAAGAGCATCAACATTATCCGGCATTTTTTCAAAATTTACCGAACCGTCTTTTTCTGAAACTTTCATATCACTTCGATATTTCATACTGAAACCTGCTGAAGCATTGTCATAAGTTTCCCATTTGAGTTCAGCAAGTTGTTGGGTAGGTGCTTCCTGGATAACATCAATATTCATAACCTCCATCAACTGTTTATTGTCAGTTGTATAGGTAATTGCACCGCGCACCTCAACCATCTTTCCTAAATACATCGGATCATCCAGATTGATCGCCGTACTACTAAGCAAAATCGTATCGCCGTCATCCAGACTCAGCAAATGAGTTCCCTGATTGGAGGTTCGCACTCCACCAAGTGATTTCAGGACGCCGATGCGGCGCTCGTTCGGTTGTTGATCAACAGCAACATTTTTTTCTGCAGTTCCACAACCACTGAGTAAACCCACCCCTGCGACACATGCAAGAATCAAAACAAGAGAAACAAAGGATGCAGAAAAACGGGAAGTTCTTTTCATAGGAAAAATGTTAAATAAGTGTTTTTGGTGTTGGCAGGCCCAAATGACGATAGGCGAGTGATGTCACCGTACGACCGCGCGGGGTTCGCTCCAGAAAACCCAGCTTAAGTAAGTACGGTTCATAAATGTCCTCAACGGTGTCCTGCTCTTCAGTAACGGCAGCTGCAATAGTATTAAGACCAACTGGTCCGCCCTGAAATTTTTCAATAATTGTATGTAAAATGCTGCGATCCAAAGTATCCAGCCCCAATTGATCAATCCCCAAAGACTCCAAAGCTTTCTGCACCAAATCAATCGTAATTTTTTTCACATCATGAACCTCGGCAAAATCACGCACGCGTCGAAGCAGTCTGTTGGCAATACGCGGAGTCTGACGTGAAGAAGACGCTATAAGTTTGGAAGCTTGCGGATCAAGATCACATTTCAAAATCGTTGCCGATCTTTCAATAATAGATTGAAGTTGATCATCGTTATAAAAATCCAGACGGAAAATCAGTCCAAAACGATCACGCAGGGGAGCCGACAACATACTCATTTTGGTAGTTGCCCCAAGCAACGTAAATTTTGGCAACTGTAAACGCATAGACCTGGCTGAAGGCCCTTTTCCAATAATTAAATCGATCCCAAAATCTTCCATCGCCGTATATAAAACCTCTTCTACCGCCGGCTTCAGACGATGGATCTCATCAATAAAAAGAATATCTTTATCACGTAAGTTTGTAATAATTGAAGCCACGTCACCCTGTTTTTCCAGCGCCGGACCTGATGTCACACGAATATTCACACCCATTTCGCGTGCAATAATATTGGCCAAAGTAGTCTTTCCAAGCCCCGGCGGACCATGAATCAAGGTATGTTCAAGATGCTCATCACGTTTTTTAGCAGCCTGCAGCGAAATAGCCAGATTCTTTTTCACCTCATCCTGGCCGATATACTCAAGAAGCGATTGCGGTCTGAGCGTGTTCTCAAAGGCCGAAACTTCCTCCTCTTTATTACTGACGTCGGCTGATAGCAGCCTCTTCGTCGTAGACGTATCTCGCTGTATCATCTACTGGGGTTAGTGACCCCCCTATTCTAGACGGTTTTACGTTCAGATGGTAGACGAAGTGTTTTATGCCTTCAGGATCTGGCGCATCTGTAAAGGTAATTGTCGTTTTTGTTGATGCTGTTTCAACAACAAATTTACCAAAGTCAAAAATCGGTAAAAATGCCAAAAGACCTGCTTCTTCTGTGCCAACATCCTGAATGTCACTCAATTCTGCTTCATGTTCTGCTCTGGAAAATGCCCCAGTCCAATCGACATGCAAAATACGGCGGTTTGTAATCACCAGACGATCAAAATAGAAAAAATATAACTCATAAGCCATCAGTAAGCCAAAAACTCCTGTAATGCCTGCATAAACCCATACCATTTGAATCGGGCTCAACAAACCACTAAAAAAGGTAGCCACAAAGTAAAACGGAATACTCACAACAATGAAGTTTAGAGCCTTAAAGACAAACGTAATCGGGTGATGATGGAATGTCTTGATCAGACACTCATTTTCTTGAAGAAGCATAAGAAAAAGATGTGGTATATCTAAGAAGATATAAAACCACATCTTTGTCAAAAAATCAAGTTTTTCTTGAGTCTAAAGCCTTAAGCAACCTGATAGTCAGGTAACCCAGTCTTACTCAATTCAACATTTTCAAACATAACTTTAAAACCATTGCGTGCCTCACTCAGTGCTTTAAAAACACGTGTCGTTTCATCAGGAGTCCACTCCTTACCACCTTCAAGCACAGTAAATAAACAACGGGTTAAGAAAAGCCTCTCCTCATGAGTTTGAGGCTGAACAACATCATAGACAGCCGAATGCAGTTCATCAAACTCATTATTCAGAGGATACCTTTCTGCCCGAGGTGCAGTTGAAGTCCCATCATTAGCCGCATCCGATTTTTTAGTTAAATCTTCCGGTAAATTTCTTTCGTAAAGCATAGTAGTGTGGTTAAGAAATAAAAATGCTTTGCTTTTTTAGATGTAAGAAAAGTGCAAACAAAAAAGCCCCTCCGTGCAGGAGAGGCTTGTGAAGTTCGACTTAAAACTGTTTACACGAAGCTGCCTCTCCTTGGGGAGATAATAATGAGAGAAGCAATAATAAGGTTTGCGTTTCGTGTTTGCATACGTGAACAATTATCTTAAAAATGGGACGCAAAGTCAAAATAAAAACCTGCGAAAGGTGTAGGTTGCGCGACCGTTTGTTACGGACCAAAACCAATATAAAAAAACGATAACCGAGTGCCGCCGAGCACACGGCGCGAGGGCGTAGGCGTTGGATACGGACCGAAAACCAATATAGAGAAACGATAACCGAGTTCCGCCGAGCACACAGTGCGAGGGCGCAGGCGTGTGGCTTCGCCACCGCCGAAGCGGCTATGAATTGGTGCGCCCGGGCCGATTCGAACGGCCGACCTTTGCCTTAGAAGGGCACTGCTCTATCCAACTGAGCTACGGGCGCGCACAGCGACGATTATACCTGAAACTAAAATTCCGTACACCAGCACGGCATCTTAGTTGAAGAAGGCTTTAATATCAGCAGAAGAAATCACCATCCCCTGAACATAAGTAGACTTGTCGCCGATTTTTACCATCAGCGCTCTGAATAATGTTTCAGCAACCTGGCCACGAGTCATACCCTCTTCCGGTTTGTAGCGTCCGCGAACATCATCAATCAAGTTCTTTTCAACAGCGTATTCAAAGTAAGGTGCGTACCATGCATTAGCCAAAACATCCTTACCAACATCATGAGTAACAGTAGTTGGGACATCTGCATGCATAGCTTCCAATAACATCTTCAAGAACTCAGCACGGTTTACCGCATTCGCAGGTTTAAACGTACCGTCCGGATAACCCTTCACGATCTCTTTCTGGAAAGCGGTTGCAACATAATCTGCATACCACTCATCGCTTTTGGTATCTTTAAATGAAAGCTCACCTGAAGTAAGATCAGCATTCACACCGGCAAGAATAAATTTCACAGCTTCAACACGTGAAACAACATTATCAGGTTTAAATGTACCGTCCGGATAACCGCTGATCACATCATGTTTTTGTAAAAATTTCACAGCCTCGGCAAAACTGTCAGTATCTTTTACATCAGAAAGAGTTGGAGCAGGTCCAACAGGTACTTCTACAGGCTGTTGCAAATCACTTTCACCGACGATAGCACCATCGATAGCTTTAATTTTCAGACTTAAATCTGTAGTAGGTGTAACTGTAAAATTTGCTTCACCATTCGTGAAGTCACCGGCATTTAAATCAGTAGGCATATTCGCACCACCATTTAATACCTGGAGGTAAACACGATCCTGAGGAACATATGCAGCAACTTTGGTGCCGGCATTATCCACAGCATAAACTGAATACAACTCATTTGCATTCGGTTCAAAAGTTTCATCATGGGTAATAACAAAATGGTCAGCAGTAACTGCAGGAGCCGGTGTAGGTTCAGGAACCGGAGTTGGTTCTGGAACTGGGGCCGGAGCTGGAGTAGGTTCAGGTGTTGGTGCCGGAGCAGGCTGAGGAGTTGGAGTAATTGGTGGAGGTAAATTACCAACTGGTGATGGACTTGGAGTTGGGGTTGGGCTTGGAGCAGGTGCCGGAGCAACAGATCCGCTCAAATATTTCTGAACATACATCACAGGATTTACTGTGGTTTTCAAAGCTTTTTCCTTTCCAAGGCCGTTATTAATTGCGCTGGTAAAATCGTAACCGGCCGCAGTAGCTTCCTGATATGTAAATGGCCAGTATGGATGCCATGGAGCCTGATCATTATCAATCTGGAAATGTACATGTGGAGTTGTTGCAGTACCGGTCATACCACTTTTACCAATGAGCTGACCTCTAGTTACTACATCACCTTCCGCGACTAAAAGTTCACTTAAATGATTGTAGCTGGAATAAAGTGTAACTTTTTGTGAACTGTCACCAAGGCTCGGAAAATTTTCATGTTTGATCACAATGTGTTTCCCAAAACCGCTTTCCTGGTCGGCAACTTTGGTCACAACACCGTTACCAATGGCATATACAGGTGTGCCCATCGGAACCTTAATATCAACAGCCAAATGGCTGCCTGCATACTCAACACCGTCAAGTTTATAGTTACCCATGTAAGGTGTGCTGAATGTAATTTTTTCGTTGCGAATAGCAAGATCTCTCTCTGCCTTCCAGCCAAGTGTGGAAGCATCAATTTTCAGGTCATCTGGATTATACACAGGAGTTGGGCCCATTTTATCCTTCGGCATATGATCATAGTCCAATTTATACTCATCACTTTTCAAAGATGTCCACTTAGGTGTGGTTAAAACCGGCAAACCGGTGCCGTCGTAAGGCAAAGCCGTTTTTGTAGGGATGACACTGGCCTGAAAATCGCTATAATTCCCATGAACCAGTAATACTGCTCCTGTCAGAGCTACCGTCAAAAGCGCCCAGTAAAAAAACTTATTGTTGCGCAGTGAGAAAGAAAGTTTTGTTTTTGGCATAATTTAGGTTTTTATTTATCATTTAATTATAACAGAAATTGAGTAATAGTTCAACCTCACAAAAACACCTCAGCACCAGTCCTGAAGCCACAAAAAAAATAGCCCAAAATCTGCTAAAAACAGCTAAATTTAGCAGATTTTGGTGTCTGGAAGGTACTTTAGGCAGCGGAAAGACGGTTTTTAGCAAAGGACTGGCTACAGCACTGGGTATTCCCGAAAAAGAGATCAAAAGCCCGACTTATACTTTTGTCCGGGAATATAAAAAAGGAAAACTCCGTTTCCTCCATTTTGATTTTTACCGAATTGAGTCCGTGGATGACCTCATGGCCCATGATGTTCAGGAGATTTTTTCCGACACAAACGCCTGGATTGTTGTTGAATGGCCGGATCGTATCAAGCATCTTCTACCACAAAAATATTGGGAGATAAGTTTCCAGCACAAAAACGAAACCGACCGTTTGATAACTGTAAACCAGCATGGATAAACAAGGGATTCGTCATCTCTGGGCGGAGTACAATGTCCCAAAACACATTGTTCAACATATGAAGCGCGTTGCTGACGTTGCTTTATTCATGGCTGAAAAGATCTTCAAAAATTCTGAGCAGATTCAAACAGTTTCGTACGCTGCCTTGCTTCACGATTTAGTAAAAGTCTGCGACTTTAAAGATTTCGATCCGGATAATTTTCCTCATGAATACGATGAAAAAGATTTTCAGATGTGGGGCGAACTTGTGAAAAAATACAGTGACCTTGGTCACGAGCGGGCCGCTGCCCAAATTTTACAAAATATGAATGAAGCCGAGCTCTCTACAATTATCAGAAAACACCGTTTTACAGCATTACTCGATGCAAATCCTGATGAGCGCCCAGAATCCGTGGAAGAAAAAATCGTTTATTACGCCGACAAACGCGTCAAACATCACGAAATAGTTTCCCTCAAAGAACGACTGGATGACGGCAGAAGACGTTACTTCCCGGATGGCAATGTCCCGGTTCAGGACGATCAGGTCCGCGACGTTATCTGGCATCTGGAAAAAGAGCTTTGTGACCTCGCCCATATTTCGCCTGAGGACATCAACGAAACTTCAGTTCCACATGCGCATGAGGATTTTTAGCTTGGATCGTTTTCCTTTTCCTTGATCAAATCCTGGGTACGCTTTCTTTCCTGAAGAATTTTTTCAAGTTCGGCACGGGTTTTTGGACCAAAGTCACCGGCGCCTGGTGAATCTAAAGCACCTGCCAATAGCTTTGCCTGTTGGAATTTAAAAACCGCATGAGCAGTGACATCTCCATAGTAACCGGAAGGTTCAATGCCAAGTAAATTGATATTTTTTAGTTCAGCCTGAAGTTTACGAACATCATCACCTGAATCTCCAAGTTTTAAATCACGCTGAAAGCTTGAGTTGCTATCAACAGTGACTGCTTCTGCATGAGCTGTTGGCACAATTGCTTTGCTGGCTAACACACTCAGAGTTTTTGGTCCTACATACCCTGCACCAAAGGCATTTTCACGAGCTACAATTTTTTCAGCAACCTGGAACTTTTTTACAGCTGTTTGGGTATTAGCGTCAAAGGTTGAATTGATATCACCACTATAATAGTTGAGATCTTTCAGAATTTTTTGAACCTTCGCAACATGGTCACCGGATGTTCCCAAAGCAAACTTACCTTCAATTTTCACGGGAACCGGTTGGGCTGGAGAGTTAATCGGCTGATTGGAAACCGAGCCATCACCTTCAACCGGAGTTGTAAGTGTATTCGGTACCTGCTCGGAATCGTCATAGCCACCCAGTTCAACATTTTCCACAATACTGTCATCGATTCCATATAAAGTTACATCTACTGTTCGCTTACCCCATTTTAAAGCACGTTTCAAACCGGCATCACCATAACCCATCCATAAATCCAGACGGTCATAACTGTTGCCACGTTCACCGGCGTGTACAATCGCGCCACCACGGTCATGAACAGCTACAGTTCCAACACCCGGAATACTCATTTTCATTCCGAACGGATAGCTTTTTGGAGCCGCCACCATACCTGGATACACGTGGGTACCGTCGGCAGCTTTCACTCCATCACCATTCAAACGAATATCTCCGGCATATGAGCCGGTCACATATTTTGCCTGATTCGGCAGAGGAGAGTAATAAGCCGAAATAATAAATTTCTGATTGTAAGGATATGAACCCGTATTACTTGAACTATCCGATGTAGCTGGATCCTCAGGTGGAGGCAGATACACATCTCCTGCACTCAGCGTTTGCGGCACATCATGATAGGCAACCTCGTCAGCATGAGCAATGCCTGGCCAGAATCCCAGAGTAGCTATTGCAGACACCAGCGCCACTGAGCGGGTCAGGAAAAGTTTCGTTGAAGACGGAACTTTCATATTTGTGTTTGTTATTTGTATTTTTGATGCCCTTTGTTTTTTGAGGGTATCAAACCATCATAACACAAAAAAAATGGCTTAGGAGCATGTTATTATTGCTATATATCTTGTTTGTTTTCTAATTTAAGTACATCAAAAAGACCCGATGTCATTAAAAAATCAGCTAACACTCAACAAAAACCATCTTAAAACACTGCTCCAATACGGCGCAAAATCTCGCGGTCCACAAACTCACGATCACGACCATATTTAAGCCTGGACAGCTGTTTATAAGCCTCTGCCGCATCATAATCACCCTTATCCAGGTAAGGATTTAAAGGTGTGATACTGAAAGGTCGGCTTGGCTGGGTATCAATAGAAAGTTTCATCACAGCCTTAAACTTATCCAGGTTGATCAAATCCTGATCACTGAAAACAGGTGCCATTTCCTTGGCCAGATACTCGGCATCCTGGGCACCAATCTTATAAGCCATCATAGAACCAACGTTACCAAACACGGCGTCCTTAACTTTGGACTTACGGTCAGGCCCTTCCAGCTGAGCAATATACTGATGAGCCATATTCAAACCCAAACGGTACTTACGAGCCTCAGACAGGATCACCTCAATACTATCAGTTACATAGTTCTGGAACTCATCTATATATAAGAAGAAGTCCTTACGGGCATCCTTTGACAGCTTCTGACGCTGCAGGGCAGCCATCTGGAGCTTGGATACTATAATAAGACCAAGCAATCGTGAGTTAATTTCACCCACATCACCTTTCGAAAGGTTAATCAGCAGGATTTTGCCTTCATTCATGACTTTGGCAAAATCAAAGGCAGATTTGGTCTGACCGATAATATTACGCATCATGGAGTTGGTCACAAATTGACCGAACTTTGCGGCAAAGTAGGGGATCATCTCCTGTTTTTCACGGGCACCCGTTTTGGCCATCTGATGCTCCCAGAATGAACGAACAATCGGATTGGTCACATGCTCAACTTTTAATTTCTGGAAATCATCATCCGTAAACAGACGAACAATATCTGTCAGAGCGCCACCCTCAGGGTCGGACATCAAAGTTAAACAACCGTTACGGAAGTAATCCTGAATACGCGGTCCGAAGATCTCTTCATTAAAGAGTTTAATCATGATGTTCATCGCCTCCATCGCCACATACTCTTTCTCTTCCCAGGTTCCGCCTTCCAACAAGTTCAAACCCATCGGACGCTCCATGTCGGCCGGATTAAAGTACACAACGTCGTCAGCACGTTCACGTGGAATAAACGGCAAAATATCCTCAATCAACTGTCCATGCGGATCAACCACCGCAATACCATCACCGTTCTTCAAATCCTGACGAATCATCACCTGCAAAATGGAAGATTTACCGGTACCCGTTTGACCAATAACGTAGAAATGACGGAAGCGGTCTTCACGTTTCATACGGATCTCATGCTGTTCGCCACGGAAGTTATTGTAGCCAAGAAGGATACCCTCTTTTGGAATATTAGCCGGAGCAGGTGCAATTTTATAGTTCTGCCACGCAATGGTCGGGGCTTTGTTATAGCGGATATTCGGCAAATGGTAGACACTGGCCAACTCATCCGAAGAAAGAATCGTTTTCTGTCCGCGCAAACGTTCAATCCATGTACGTTTAAAATTACGGAAAATATAGTCCTTCACGATCTTCTTTTCCGAAATATATTTCACATGGTGAAAACTGTTGGCATTCGGCGAACTGAACTGCGCAAAAGCACTTTGAATATTATGCAGATGGCTGTGCGCTTCACGTTCTGTTGGTGACGCAGTCACAATTCTGATAATACATTCATAACCAATTTTGGAGTTTTTCTCTTCCAACGCTTTCACCTCTTCACTCGTTAACGGGGTCGCCTGCTGCATACCCTGGTGCGACTCATCACCGCCGCCCGTTTCACCTTTCACCATAAACTGAAACGCAGCAGCCAGCCACATCAAAGGGTTTAAAGAAACACCCTTTTTATGGCCATGGCCACCTTTATTTTCAAACATACTCTTGGCCTCGGCTCTTCCTCGAGCTTGCCATCCGTCTTTTTCCGGACGGCACAAAATCTGAATCACGGCACCATCATCGTAACCAAGTTTTGATAAAACGTTTGTAATATTATTGAGCGGATCCGTATTCAACTGCGCAAAAGTTTTGATCGGGAAAATATAGTCATGATGTAAATGCATTACATGTGCTGCAGTATGAGAATGCTCT
>Ga0068869_100001127_pt1 | contig 15576 bp, 17 predicted proteins | sample KBSMisM52_FD_64676 | JGI IMG/M metagenome (GOLD analysis project Ga0068869, IMG submission 64676) | Miscanthus rhizosphere microbial communities from Kellogg Biological Station, Michigan, USA - KBS Miscanthus M5-2 | ecosystem: Host-associated > Plants > Roots > Rhizosphere > Soil ... | reverse complement strand
ACCGCCCCTCGGCCAGGTGCCGCGTGATCAGCTCCGGCAGGCGCTCGAGCGCGCGGACGTCGAAGCCCAGGGACGAGGGGGTGGATGTAGCCAGGGGAAAGGCCATGGAGGTCTCCTTACGAGCGCTGCCTCAAAGAATTGACTAGGTCTACCACGCGCATCAGCTCACTGCCGTCGCGAACCATGTGCCGGTCACCCGCCTGCCCCCAGCGCAGCACGCCGTCGCGATCGATCACGAAGGTGGAACGGTAGGCCACGTTGCGGTCGGCGTCGAGCACGCCGTAGGCGGAGATGACGGTGCGATGCACGTCGCTCAGGAGCGGGAACGGAAACGGGTGCGCCTTGAGGAAGGCGGTGTGGCAGAAGGGGCTGTCGCCGCTGATCGCCAGGAGCACCGCGCCGCGGCGGGCCAGCTCGGCCGCGGCCTGACCCAGGCCGGTGAGCTCGGGAGTTCAGATCCCGCCGAAGTCATAGCAGTAGAAGCCCAGGACGACGTCACGGCCCCGGAACTCCCGGAGAGAGATGGCCCGGCCCTCGGTGCTGGGCAGCTCGAAGTCGGGCGCGGCCTGCCCCCACCGGAGCGGGATCATGGCCGGGATTGTCGTGGATGCGGGGCCCCGGGTCAAGATCGCCCGCGCGCGCCACCTCCGGATTACAATTGTCCGATGAAGACTCGCGACCTCCGCATCGAGCGCATCCAGCCGCTGCTGCCCCCCGCGATCCTCATCGAGGAGCAGCCCCTGTCCGAGAAGGGGTCGCTCATGGTCACGCGCGCGCGCGAGGAAGTCTCCGAGATCATCAGCGGCCGGAGCGACCGCCTGCTCGTGGTCGTCGGCCCCTGCTCCGTCCACGATCCGGCCGCCGCCCACGAGTACGCGCTGCGGCTGCGCCGGGTCGCCGACGAGCTCGCCCCGGACCTGTGCGTCGTGATGCGGGTGTACTTCGAGAAGCCGCGCACCACCGTGGGCTGGAAGGGGCTCATCAACGATCCGCATCTCGACGGCAGCTTCGCCATCAACGTGGGGCTGCGCCGGGGCCGCCGGTTCCTCCTCGACCTCGTCGAGATCGGGCTACCCGCGGGCTGCGAGTTCCTCGACCCGATCTCACCCCAGTTCATCACCGATCTCGTGACCTGGGGCGCGATCGGCGCGCGCACCACCGAGAGCCAGGTGCACCGGGAGCTCGCGTCGGGCCTCTCGATGCCGGTCGGCTTCAAGAACGGCACCGACGGCGGCGTGCAGATCGCCATCGACGCGGTGCGCGCCGCCGCCCATCCGCACAGCTTCCTGGGCGTCACCGAGCAGGGCCTGGCCGGCATCGTCTCCACGCGGGGCAACGTCGACTGCCACGTGATCCTGCGCGGCGGGCAGAGCGGCCCGAACTACGACGCGGCGAGCGTGGGCACGACCCTCGCGGCCCTCCGCGCCGCCGGAGTGCCCGCGCGGCTGATGATCGACACGAGCCACGGCAACAGCGAGAAGGACTACCGGCGCCAGCCGCGGGTCGCGCGCGAGATCGCGGCCCAGGTCGGCCAGGGCGAGCGCGGGATCATCGGGGTGCTGATGGAGAGCTTCCTGGTCGAGGGCCGTCAGGATCTCTCCGACCCGGCGCGCCTGGTCTACGGCCAGAGCATCACCGATGCGTGCCTGAGCTGGGAGATGACGGTGCCGGTGCTGCAGGAGCTCGCGGCGGCGGTCCGCGCCCGCCGAGCCGTGTCGAGCTAGCGTCGACCGCTCGCGTCTATCTATCTAATTGGTGCCGAAGGGGGGACTCGAACCCCCACGGGTTGCCCCACACGCCCCTCAAACGTGCGCGTCTGCCAATTCCGCCACTTCGGCGCCAGCGAGCAGTGAGTATGCCGTCGCCCGCTTTCGCTGTCAATCTAGCGGCCGAGGCGCAGGATGCGTCCCACCCGTGACTGGCGCAGCCGCGGATCCAGCGCGTCTCGGATTCCTTCCCCCACGAGGTTGTAGGAGAGCACCGTGACCAGGATGGCGAGGCCCGGGTAGAGCGTCATCCACCACGCGATCTCGATGTAGTCGCGCCCGTCGTTGAGGATGTTGCCCCAGGTGGCGTAGGGCGGCTGGACCCCCAGCCCCAGGAACGACAGCCCGGCCTCGGTGAGGATGGCCGCGGGGATGCCGAGGGTCATGGCGACCAGGATGGGCGCGATCGCGTTGGGCAGGATGTGCCGGAAGATGATGCGCATCGCGCCCGCCCCCACCGACTCCGACCAGATCACGAACTCGCGCTCGCGCAGGGTGAGGAACTCGGCGCGCACGAGCCGGGCCACCCCCATCCAGCCGGTGAGGCCGATGACGGTCATGATGGTCCAGATCGAGGGTTTGAGGAACGCGAGCACGGCGAGCAGCAGGAAGAAGCGCGGGAAGACCAGCATCAGGTCCACCAGCCGCATCACGATGTTGTCCACCACCCCGCCGTGGTAACCGGCCGCCGAGCCCAGCAGCACCCCGATCGCGGCCGCGATCCCCACCGAGACGAAGCCCACCGCCAGCGAGATGCGCGAGCCGTGGAGTACCCGGGAGAGCACGTCGCGCCCGAGGGGATCGGTGCCGAGCCAGTGGCTGCTGGACGGCGGGGTCAGGATCTTCTTGGTGTCGGGGCGGTTCGGGTCCCACGGGGCGAGCAGCGGGGCCAGCACCGCGAGGGTCACGAGCACCAGCACCACCACGCCCCCGCACACCGCGAGCTGGTTGCGGGAGAACGTGCGCCAGAATTGCCGGATCTCCCCGCGCGAGCCGCCGGCGGCCGCCATCTCAGCGCCTCCCCCGCCGCCCCGCGAAGCGGATGCGCGGGTCCACGAGGCCGTAGGTGATGTCGGCGACGAGGTTCGCCACCAGGGTGAGCGTGGCCACGATCACCAGGTTCCCCATCACCACCGGATAGTCCCGAGAGAAGACCGACTGCACCATCAGCTGGCCCATCCCGGGAATCGCGAAGATGGACTCGATGATGACGCTGCCGCCGATGAGCCCGGGCAAGGCCAGAGCCAGGATCGTGACCACCGGCAGCAGCGCGTTCCGCAGGGCGTGCTTGCTGATCACCGCCCGCTCCGACAGCCCCTTGGCCCGCGCGGTCTGCACGTAGTCCTGGCGCACCACCTCGAGCATGCTCTGGCGCATGTAGCGCGAGAATCCGGCGAGCCCGCCGAAGGTGGCCACCACGATGGGCAGCACTAGGTGCGAGAAGAAGTCCCACTGCTGCTGCCAGAATGACAGGTACTCCCAGTTCAGCGAGCGCAGGCCCGAGATCGGCAGCCAGCCGAGCTGCACCCCGAAGAGGATCATCAGGAGCAGGGCCAGCCAGAAGTCCGGGGTCGCGAAGCCCACGAACACGAAGACGGTGGTGATCTTGTCGTAGAGCGAGTATTGCCGGGTCGCCGACAGCACCCCGATGGGGACCGCGAGCCCCACGATGATCGCCATCTCGATCAGGTTGAGGAACAGGGTGATGGGCAGGCGCTCGCCGATCTTGGTGAGGACCGGGCGGCCGTCGGGCAGGAACGAGCGGCCGAAATCGAGGCGCACCGCGCGCTTGAGCCACTGCCAGTACTGCACGTGGATGGGCTGGTCCAGCCCGAACTCCTGGATCAGGCGCTGCTTGACCTCGACCGAGGCGTTCGGGTCCTCCGGAGTCAGGAAGTCGAGGGGCCCGCCGGGGGCGAGGCTGATGACCACGTAGGACACGAAGGTGATGCCGATCAGGAGCGGGATCGAGAGGAGGAGACGGCGGAGGGCGAAGAGCGCCATCTAGCCGGAGGTATACCGTTGCTGTTGCTTCGGGACGAACCATTCGGTGAAGTTGTGGAGAATACCGGCCGGGGACGGGCTCACCCCGCGGACCCGCGCGGAGACCACCGGGAGCGCGTCCGCGGTGTAGAGGAAGATCATCGGCAGATCCTCGGCGAGGATCTGCTGGATGCGGTGGTAGTAGCGCACCCGCTCCTCCTGCACGCAGGACGAGCGGCCGAGCTCCAGGAGGTGATCCACTTCCGGGTTGTCGTATCCGGTGCGGTTCATCTGGTCCGGCCCCCGCTGCGAGGAATGCCACACCACGTACTGGTCCGGGTCGGTGCCGCTGCCCAGGCCCAGGACGATCACCTCGAATCGCCGCGGCTTGACGAACTCCTTGATGAAGGCGGCCCATTCGATGAGCTGGATGTCCACCTGGATGCCGATCTCCTTGAGCCGCTGCTGGATGAGCTCGGCGATCTTCTTTCGCTCGTCGTTGCCCTGGTTGGTCCGGATGGTGAGGGTGAACGGCTTGCCGTCCCGGTCCTCGATGAGCCCGTCCCCGTCGCGATCCTTCCAGCCCGCCTCCGCCAGCAGGGCCTTCGCCTTCTCCGGGTCGTAGGCGAAGCGCTTCACGTCGTCGGTGTAGGCCCACGTGCCGGGACGGATGGGCCCGGTGGCCTCCCGGGCGAGGCCCAGCCGCACCCCGTCGATCAGCTCCTGCTTGTTGATCGCGTGGGCGAAGGCCTGGCGCACCCGCGGGTCCGCGAAGCGGGGATCCTTGAGGTTGAAGCCCACGAAGGTGTAGCCGCTCCCCGGGTAGCGGAACTTCTGGTACGCCTTCCGGAACGCGGGGTACTCGGTTTGCCGCGCGTACTGGATGCCGGTGAGGCTGCTCGCGTAGTCCACCCCCTTGGCCTTCAGCTCGAGAAAGATGGTGGCCTGGCTCGGGATCACGCGGTAGACGATGCGGCTCAGGTACGGCCGGCCCTCGAAGTAGTCCGGGTTCGCGACCAGCACCACCTTCTCGCCCGCCTTCCACTCCTGGAAGCGATAGGGGCCGGTGCCGATGGGATGGCTGTTCTGGGGCGACTCGCGCAGGGTACCCGCCTCTGCGAACGACTGCAGGAGGTGCCTGGGCAGCATGTAGGTGTTCCACGTCTCCAGCGCGCGCGCGTAGGGCTTGTCGTAGGTCACCCGCACCGTGTACGGATCGGGCGCCTGCACGTTCTTCACGAGCAGGAAGCCCTCCTTGAACGGGGCCGGGGTCTTCGGATTGATCATGGTCTGGTAGGTGAAGAGCACGTCGTCGGCCGTGAACGGACGGCCGTCGTGCCACTTCACGTCCCGCCGGAGCTTGAAGGTCAGCTCGAGGCAGTCGCGACTGTAGGTCCACGACTCCGCCATCGACGGGACCATCTTGAGGTCCCGGTCGAGCTTGACCAGCCCGTCGTAGATCATCCCGCCGACCTCGTGCGAGGACTGATCCGAGGTGAGGCTCGGGATCAGGCCCCCGATGTCGCCGATGGACGCCTGGATGAACGTATCGCCGTAGGCGGGGGCGCTCCCCGTGGCGCCGGTGTCCTCCGACCGGCTCTCGATCGGCCCGTTGCAGGCCGCGACGAGCAGGCCGCCGGCGGCCCAGGCCAGCAGGGAGCGACCCGGTGCCGGGCGTCTCGGCATGGGGGCGGCGGCTACTTCTGCGGAGCGGGCGGAGCGGGCGACGGGGTGACCGCGGGAGGCGCGGCCGGGGTCGCGGGCGCGGGCGCCGCGGGCCCCGACGCGGGCATGATGGACATCGCCCGGTGATGCGACATAATCGAGAGCGCGAACGACGTCATCATGAAGACGACCGCGACCACCGCGGTGGCCTTGCCGAGCACGGTGGGCGTGCCCATCGATCCGAACACCGCCTGGCTGCCGCTGCCCCCGAACGCGGAGCCGATGTCGGCGCCCTTGCCGGCCTGGAGCAGGACGAGCCCGACGATCACCAGGCTCACGAGGATGTGGATGGTGACGATGAGAATGAACATGGTGAGGCCTTACTCCTTCGAAGCGCCGCTCCGGGCGGCCGACTTCTTGGCGATGGTGATGAATCCGGGCGCCTGCAGGCTGGCCCCGCCCACGAGGACGCCGTCGATGTCCGGCTGCTCGGTGAGGACCTGGGCATTGTCGGGCTTGACGCTGCCGCCGTAGAGAATGCGCATCGACTGCGCGAGCTCCTTGGACGCGACCTCGGACACGAGGCCGCGGAGGTAGCCGTGCACCTCGGCGGCCTGGCTCGGGGTCGCGTTGACCCCGGTGCCGATGGCCCAGACCGGCTCGTAGGCGAGCACGCAGCGCGCGAGATCGTCGGGAGCGAGCCCGGCCCAGCCGGTGCGGAGCTGCCCCTCCACCACCGTGAAGGTGAGCCCCTGGCGCCGCTCCTCTTCGGTCTCGCCGACGCACAGCACCGGGCGCATCCCGTGACGCAGGGCCGCGGCCACCTTGCGGTTGATCTCCTCGTCGGTCTCCCGGAAGACGTGGCGCCGCTCGGAGTGCCCGATCAGCACCCAGCGGCAGCCCAGCTCCGCGAGCATGGCGGGCGAGATCTCGCCGGTGAAGGCGCCCTGCTCCTCCCAGTGGCAGTTCTGGGCTCCGAGCGCCACCGCGGCGCCCTTCAGCACCTCGGCCACCACCGGCAGCACCGTGAAGGGCGGACATACCACCACCTCCACCCCGCGGGGACGCTTGAGCCCGTCGCGGAGGGACTGGGCGAGGTCGCGCGCGGCCGACTGCGTGCCGTGCATCTTCCAGTTGCCGACCACGAGCGGGGTGCGCATCACGGCGCCTCGTCGAGCGCGGCCACTCCCGGCAGCACGCGGCCCTCGAGGAACTCGAGGAACGCGCCGCCCGCGGTGGACACGTAGCCGATCCGGTCCATGACGCCCGCCTGCTGCACCGCCGCGATCGTGTCCCCGCCGCCGATCACCGAGAACGCGCCCGAATCCGCGACCGCCCGTCCTACCCCGAGGGTGCCCGCCGCGAAGGGCTCCTTCTCGAACACACCCATGGGCCCGTTCCAGATGATGGTCCGAGCCGCCTTCAGGGCGGTGGCAAACTGGGTGACCGTCACCGGTCCGATGTCGAGCCCCATGAGATCGTCCGGGATCTCACGGATCGCGACGGTGCGCAGGCCGCTCACCGCGTCCAGGCCCGGCGCGGCCACCACGTCCACCGGCAGGCGTAGGGGAATGCCGCGGGTGCGCGCCCGTTCCAGGATGGCACGCGCGGCGTCGAGCCGGTCGGGCTCGAGCAGCGAGCGCCCGACTCCGTGACCCATCCCCTTGAGGAACGTGAACGCCATCCCGCCGCCGATCGCGAGACCGTCCACCCGGTCGAGCAGGTGCTCGACCAGGCCCAGCTTGTCGGATACCTTGGCGCCGCCGAGCACGGCCCAGAGCGGCCGCTCCGGCCGCTCGAAGATGCGCCCGAGTGCATCCAGCTCGCGCGCCATGAGCAGGCCCGCGGCCGCCGGCCTGAGGTGGCGGGCGATGCCCTCGGTCGAGGCGTGAGCGCGATGCGCCGCCGCGAAGGCGTCGTTCACGTAGACCTGGGCCAGGCCGGCGAGCGACCGCGCGAAGCCGTCGTCGTTGGCTTCTTCCTCCGCGTGGAAACGCAGGTTCTCGAGGAGCACGACCTCGCCCGGCTGGAGCGCGCGGACGCGCTCCTCCACCTCCGGCCCCACGCAATCCGGGAGCAGCGGGACCGGTCGGCCCAGCAGCGCTTCGATCCGCTCGGCCACCGGACGAAGCGAGTACTTCGGATCGGGCTTGCCCTTGGGGCGCCCGAGATGGGAGGCGAGGATCAGGGAGGCGCCTCCCTTGAGGCAGCAGTCGATGGTCGGCCGCACCGCGGTGATCCGCGTGTCGTCGGTCACCCGCGCGCCCTCGAGGGGCACGTTGAAGTCCGCCCGCAGGAAGACGCGCTTCCCGGACAGGTCGAGCTGATCGACGACGAGCTTCGCCACGGACCTGACGGCGCGGCCGCGGACCGGCTAGAGCGACCGGGCCATGTAGCGGATCAGGTCGCGCACCCGGGAGGAGTAGCCCCACTCGTTGTCGTACCACGCGAGCACCTTGACCAGGTTGCCGTCCACCACCGCGGTCGAGGGCAGATCCACGATCGAGGAATGCGGATTGCCGTTGAAGTCCACCGACACCAGCTCCTCGTCGGTGGCGTCCAGGATGCCCTTGAGCGGACCGGCGGCGGCGGCGCGGAAGACGTCGTTGACCGCGGCCGCGGTGGCCGGTTTGCCGAGCTCCACCGTGAGGTCGACCACCGAGACGTTGGCGGTCGGGACCCGGATCGCGATGCCGTCGAGCTTGCCCTTCAGCTCGGGCAGCACGAGGCCCACCGCGGTCGCGGCCCCGGTGGTGGTGGGGATCATGCTCACCGCGCCCGCACGGGCGCGCCGGAGATCCTTGTGCGGGAAGTCCTGGATCGGCTGGTCGTTGGTGTAGGAGTGCACGGTCGAGGCGAAGCCCCGCTTGATGCCGAAGTTGTCGAGCAGCACCTTGGCCACCGTGGCCAGGCAGTTGGTGGTGCAGGAAGCGTTCGACACCAGCTCGTGTTTGACCGGATCGTACTTGCCCTCGTTCACGCCGAGCACAACCGTGATGTCCGGATCCTTGGCGGGCGCGGTGATCACGACCTTCTTGGCACCGGCCTGCAGATGCTTCGAGGTCATGGCCCGGTCCCGGAAGACGCCGGTGGACTCCACCACGATCTCCACGCCCATCTCGCCCCAGGGCAGCGTGGCCGGGTCCTTGGCCGAGCACACGCGGACCTCCCGCCCGTTGACGAAGATCGCTTCACCCTTGGCCTTCACCTCGGCGTTCAGCATGCCGTGGACGGAATCGTGCTTCAGCAGGTGGGCCAGCGTCTTGGCATCGGCCAGGTCGTTGACCGCCACCACCTCGAGATCCGAGGACTCGAGCGCCGCGCGAAAGAAAACCCGGCCGATCCGTCCGAACCCGTTCACTCCAACGCGCACTGCCATGGGCGCTCCCTTTCCTGTTTGTCTCGGTTTGTCGAATACTTCCGGTCCACGAAGGACTCTGATTATAGCGAGCCCGGGCGGTGAGGCGCAAGCTCGCCTCCGAGCCGCGCTAGACCACCCGGGCGACCGTCAGCGCCCCTACTTTGGCGGCCCCGCCCTCCCGGAGGCAGCGGGCGCACTCCGAGAGGGTCGCCCCCGTCGTGAGAATATCGTCCACGAGGAGGACGTGGCGGCCCGCGATCAGCTCCGGGCGGCGCAGCCGGAAGGCGTTTCGCACGTTCGCCCGCCGGGCCGGGGCATCGAGCTCGGTCTGCGACGGCGTGGCCACCGCGCGGATCAGGACATCGGCCCGGACCGGGACGCCCCAGGCCACGCCGACCCGTCGCGCCAGCAGCGAGGCCTGGTTGAAGCCGCGCTCCCGCTCGCGGCGCGGATGCAGCGGCACCGGCACCAGCAGGGCCGGGACGCCGGCCGGCAGCCGGCTCTCCATGGCCTCGACCAGCAGCGCGCCGAGCGGGGCCGCCAGAGCCCGCCGACCCCGGAACTTGAACGCGTGCAGCGCGTCGCGCATCACGTCCTCGTAGCGCGCCGCGCTCCGCGCATAGTCGAACCCCTGGGGGTGCTTTCGGCAGGAACTGCATAGAAGCTCTATCAAATGCGGGGGCCCAGACATGGCCCCCGCACTCTTCCAGTCAGCGGACTCACGTTCCGGCGCACGTTGTCGATCCACGGACACTCGTTCCGGGTCACTGCTCGCTCCGATGAATTCGGCGAGCGGGGTGCCGCAGACGCGACACCACGGGGGACGGACGCGCCGGATCGCCGACCAGCAGGCACCGCAGAGGGGATCTCGCCGGTCCACCTCCAGGCGCACGCGACACACCGGGCAGAACGGCGGGAAGACAAGGTCCAGCAGTGCCCCCGCCCACCGGCGCCAGGGGCCGGGGTCGGGACGCGCGCGATCTAGGGCCGGGACGTGTTCCAGCGACGGCAGGTTGGACAACGGTCGACCCAGCGGGCGTGGGCGGCGCCGCAGGCGGCGCAGCGATGCGGCCATTCGATGCGATCGCTCTCCCGGAGCGCGCGCCGATACTCCTCCATCGCGTCGCGGAACTGCCCGCGCCGCTCCAGGATCGCGCCGAGGTACGCGTGGATGAGCGGCAGCTCGGGCGCGCGCACCTCCATCTTCTGGAACTGCTCCGCCGCCTCGTCGAGCATCGCGAGCTCGAAGTAGACGCGGCCCAGTCCGAAGGCCAGCGCCAGGTTGTCGGGCTGGCGGGCGAGCGCGGCCTGGTAGAGCGAGATCATGCGGGTGGGCCGGCCCTCGGCGCGGTGCAGCTGCTCGATGCGCGACAGCACCGGCAGGGCCGGCTGCGGGCCCTCGGCCGCCCGCTCCCACACGCGCAGGGCCTCGCGCGGCTCCCCCGCCTTGAGATGGGCCTCGCCCAGCATCAGGGCGGCGGGCACGAAGTCGGGCTGGGCGCGCAAGGCGTCCTTCAGGTGCGCGATCGCCCCGCCGCGATCCTCCTTCTCGAGCCGCTCCCGGCCGATCTCGTAGTGCAGGCCGGCCAGCACGGTGCTCTCGGCCGCGCGCTCCTCCCGCGGGGCCGCCTGCACCACGCGCGCCTGGATCTCGAGGGCCTCCGCGAAGCGCCGGCGCTCGATCAGCGAATCGCGCCCGGCGTGGGTCGTCGCCGGGCGCGCGGGCTCATGCGGCGCGGCGGCCGCCGCGCGGACCGGCGAGGCGGGTGCCGGACGCGGTCCCGCTTCGAGGGGATCGCTCCGATGCGCGTAGGAGCGGGTGACGTCGCGGAGGATGCCCAGCACCAGGGCGAGCCCGGCGCCCGCGCCGAACACGACCGCGATCAGCGCCATCAGGGGAACGTCGAACGCCCAGTCGCCGCCCAGGGCGACGTGGACGCGACTCGGATTCATGGACGTCAGGTAGGTGACGACAATCGCGAACAGAAGGCCGACGACGAGCCCGAAGCGGATCGACACGGACGGAACGGAGCGGCGGCGCTAGCGGGCCGCGGTGCGCTCTTCCTCTTCGATCGCGCGCTGGCACTCGATGCAGTACCGCGCGTCCGGCACCGCGTCGAGGCGCTTGTCGGCGATGGGCTCGCCGCAGCGCTCGCAGTCGCCGAACCCGCCGTCCGTGATCTTCTGGAGCGCGAGCGCGACTTCCTTCAGCCGCCGGCGCTCCCCGTTGCCCAGCTCGAAGAGGAACTCGCGATTGTAGGCGGAAGAGGCCTGGTCACCCAGGTCCTTGATGGAATCATCTTCGGGGCCCTTCCCATAGAGGACGTTCCGGCCCACCTCCTCCTCGAGCTGGCGGTGCTTCTCTTCCAGCTTCTTGCGGAGCTGAACCAAACGGTCTTTCTTCATCCCTGGCCTCCTCTCGCTTCACGCGGCGTCGCCGCTAGTCGCGCAGGCTACCATGGGGTCCCACGCAAATCAATCCCGAGCGCCCGCTCCCTCGACCGAAACGAGCGGGGCGTCGCCCCACAACCGCTCCAGCGAGTAGAATCCGCGCGTCTCCTCGAGAAACACGTGCACCACCACGTCGGCGTAGTCGAGCAGCAGCCAGCCGCTCTCCGCGCTGCCCTCGTTGTGGCGAGGCCGCACCCCTTCCGCGCGCAGCGCGCCGCGCACCGCGTCCGCGATGGTATCCGCCTGCGGGGTCGACCGCGCGCTGCAGACGAGGAAGTAGTCGGCCACGCTCGACAGGCCCTGCAGGTCCAGCACCACCAGCTCGATCGCCTTCTTCTCCAGAGCCGCGCGCGCGGCCACGCGGACGACGGCTTCGGCGGACAGGCTCGCCATCAGGCCTCCGGGCGGTAGAGCCGCTGGTCGCGGATGTAGGACACGACCGCCTCCGGCATCCGGAAGGCGAGGCTCCGGCCCTCACGGGCGCGCCGGCGCAGGTCCGAGCCCGAGATGGGCAGGGACGCCGCGTGCAGCAGGATCGGAGCGGGATCGTCGGACGGCTCGACCCCCACCGGCACGAACCCGGGCAGGCCCAGCTCCCGCATCACCTTGAGCGCGGCCGGCGTCTCGGGGTCGAAGCCCGTCCCGTTGCGAGGAATCACCACCAGGCGCGCGAGGGCCGCCACCCGCCGCGGCTCGCGCCAGTTCAGCAGATCGAGGAACGTCTCGGATCCGATGATCAGGTGCAGCCGCCCGCGATCCCGGAGCGCGGTCAAGGTGTCCACCGTGTAGGACGGGCCGCTGCGCGTGACCTCGACGTCCGAGACCTCGAAGCGCGGGTGCTCCCGGACCGCGAGCGCGGTCATGCGGTAGCGATGGGCCGCGGGGGCCAGCTCGGCCGCCGGCTTGTGCGGGGGCTGCGCGGCGGGCACCAGCAGCAGGCGGTCGAGGCGGAGCGCCTCGCAGACTTCGTCGGCCACGAGAAGGTGACCGAAGTGGATCGGATTGAACGACCCCCCGAAGATGCCGACGCGCGGCTGCAGGCGGCTACTCCCGGATATGCCCGTCGCCCCACACCACGAACTTGGTGGTGGTCAGCTCGCGCACCCCGACCGGGCCCCGGGCGTGGACGCGAGAGGTGGAGATGCCCATCTCGGCGCCCATCCCGAACTGGCTGCCGTCCACGAGCCGCGTGGACGCGTTCACCAGCACCGCCGCCGCGTCCACCTCCTGGGTGAAGCGTCGGGCCCGCCGCAGGTCGCGGGTGACGATGGACTCGGCCAGCCCGGAGCCGTGGCGCCGGATGTGGGCGACCGCGTCCTCGAAGCCCTCCACCACCCGCACCGCGAGGATGTAGTCGAGGTACTCCGCGTCCCAGTCCGCGGGCTCGGCCGCGCGGGCCCCGGGCATCAGGGCCCGCGCCCGCTCGTCCCCGCGCGTCTCCACCCCCGCCTCCGCGAGCCGCGCGGCGAGCCGGGGAAGGAAGTCCGGCGCGACCGCCGCGTGCACGAGCAGGGTCTCGAGCGAGTTGCAGACGCTGACCCGCTGGGCCTTGGCGTTCACCGCCACCGCCACCGCCATGTCGAGGTCCGCGCCCTCGTCCACGTAGAGATGGCAGAGCCCCTTGTCGTGCTTGAGCACCGGCACCGTCGAGCGCTCCGCGACCAGCCGCACGAATTCCTCGCCGCCGCGCGGGATGATCAGGTCGAGGTAGCGGTCCAGCGTGAGCATGGCGAGGACCGCCGCGCGGTCCGCGGTCTCCACCGCCTGGACGCACTCGGCCGGCAGCCCCGCCTTCTCGACCGCGCGGGCGAGGATCTGGGCCAGCATGGTGTTGGAGTCGAGCGCCTCGCTGCCGCCGCGCAGCAGCACCGCGTTGCCCGACTTCAAGCACAGGCCGGCCGCGTCCGCGGTCACGTTCGGCCGCGACTCGTAGATGAACCCGATGACCCCCAGGGGGACCCGCACGCGCGCGATCTCGAGGCCCGAAGGCCGGCGCGAGGTCTCGACGGTCTCGCCCACCGGATCGGGAAGGCCGGCCACGTGGCGCAGGCCTGCCGCCATCTCCTCGATGCGGCTCTCGGTGAGGGTGAGGCGGTCCACGAAGGCGCGCGGATGACCGGCCGCGCGGGCGCGCTCGAGATCCTGCCGGTTGGCCTCGAGGATCGCGCCGGTCTTCTCCTCGAGCCCCCGCGCCATCTGGGCGAGCGCCTCGTTCTTGGCCCGGCTCGGAGCCAGCGCGAGCACCCGCGCCGCCTCCTTGGCCGCCCGCGCCTTCGCCTCGACGTGTGCCGCCGCGTCCATGTTGTGCCCTTTCCCCGCGTCCATCAGAGGATCACCAGGTTGTCCCGGTGGATCACCTCGTCCACGCCCCGGTACCCCAGTGTCTTCTCGATGTCCTTCGTCTTGGCGCCGCGGATCCGCCGCAGCTCGCCCGCGTCGTAGTTCACGAGGCCGCGGGCGAACTCCTGGCCGTCGACCTGGGTCAGCGCCACCACCTCGCCCACATGGAACTCGCCGCTCACGTCCACCAGCCCGGACGGGAGCAGGCTCGTGCCCCTCTCAGTTAAGGCCTTCTTCGCGCCCGCGTCAACCGTGAGCCGCCCCTGGGGCGGCACCGCGAAGGCGATCCAGCGCTTGCGCGCGGCGAGGCGGTCGTCCCGGGGCTGGAAGTACGTCCCCACCGGCTCGCCCTTGAGCAGCCGCTGGAGGATCCCCGGCTCGCGCCCGCTCGCGATCACCATCGGGATCCCGGAGGCGCCCGCCTTCTGGGCGGCCTCCAGCTTCGTGCTCATGCCGCCCACCGACACGGTGGCGGAGGCGTCGAAGACCATCTTCTGGATCTCGTCGGTGATGGCCTCCACCGTCTCGAGCCGCCGGGCCCCCGGATCCCGGCGGGGATCGCCGGTGTAGAGTCCGTCCACGTCGGTCAACAGGACGAGCAGATCCGCGTCGATGAGATGCGCCACGAGGGCGGCGAGATTGTCGTTGTCGCCCACCTTGATCTCGTCCACCGCCACCGTGTCGTTCTCGTTGACCACCGGCAGCACCCCGTAGTCGAGCAGGGCCAGGAGGGTGTTGCGGGCGTTGAGGTAGCGCGAGCGATCGCTGATGTCCTGGCCGGTGAGCAGGACCTGGCCCACCGGGATGCCGTGCTTCTTGAACGCCTGCTCGTACTCCCACATCAGCGCGGACTGTCCGACCGCCGCGGCGGCCTGCTTCTCCGGGATCGACTGGGGCCGCCCCTTGAGGCCGAGACGCGCCACTCCGGTGGCGATGGCCCCGGAGGACACGAGGGCGACCTCGCGCTTGTCCTGGACCAGCGCGGCCAGGTCGCCGGCCAGGCGTCCGATCGTCTCGCTCGACGGGCCTTCCCCCGGCGTGGTGACGAGCCCGCTGCCGACCTTCACCACGACGCGGCGGGCGCGGATCAGCGCGCGGCGGGCATCCATGGCTCACTCGCGAGGCGCCGGGCCATCTCGTGGACCAGCGCGGGCAGGCCTTCTCCGGTCACCGCGGAGATGGCGTGAAAGGCCAAGCCGTGCTGCGCGCAGAAGCGCTCCACCGCGGCGCGCGCCCCCTCGGTGCCCGGCAGCTCCACCTTGTTCACGGTCACGATCTGCGGGCGCGCGGCCAGCTCCTCCGAGTACGCGCGCAGCTCGTCCTGGATCGCCTGGTAGTCGGCGAGCGGATCGCGGCCGGTGGACGGGTCGAGGTCGATCAGGTGCACGAGCACCCGCGTGCGCTCGGTGTGGCGCAGGAAGCGGTGCCCGAGCCCCTTGCCCTCGGCCGCCCCGGGAATCAGGCCGGGGAGATCCGCGATGACGAAGCTCTGATCCTCCCCCGCCCGCACGATGCCGAGCGAGGGCACGAGCGTCGTGAAGGGATAGTCGGCGATCTTGGGCTTGGCCGCGGAGAGCCGTGAGACCAGCGTGGACTTGCCCGCGTTGGGGAACCCGATCACCCCCACGTCGGCCAGGAGCTTCAGCTCGAGGTGGATCCACCGCTCCTCGCCCGGCCGGCCCAGGTCGGCGCGGCGCGGGGCGCGATTGGTTGAGGTGGCGAAGCGGGCATTGCCGCGACCGCCGCGGGCGCCGCGGGCGACCTGGAGCCGCTCCCCGGGCTGGGTGAGATCGCCCAGCGGCAGGCGGCCGTCTCGCTCGGAAACCGTGGTCCCGAGCGGCACGCGCAGGACGGTGTCGAAGCCGCTCGCGCCCTGCTTGTTGGAGCCCTTGCCGTGCTGGCCGCGCTCGGCGGTGTAGTGACGCTGGTAGTGGAAGTCCAGCAGAGTGGTGATGGAGGGATCCGCCTCGAGGATCACGCTGCCGCCGTCGCCGCCGTCACCCCCATCGG